>WNGM01007737.1_pt1 | contig 11466 bp, 12 predicted proteins | sample 5400571 | NCBI WGS metagenome assembly WNGM01 (sample SAMN13153378, study PRJNA577476) | soil metagenome | isolation source: 100 cm soil or saprolite under Garry oak tree replicate 2 | place: USA:California | collected 2016-06-15 | reverse complement strand
CTCGCCAATGCGTCTTTCCATAAATCCGCCTTTGCGCTTCTCTTGGTGTCCGTATTAGTGGCCGGCTGCTCGCATTTGCAGAAGCCTCCGGAGATTGCGCTCGATGATCCCGCAGAGCCCGCCGTGCTTCTCGCCGATCCGCCGGCGCAAGTCGAGGTCGTGGAGCTGCCAAAGCCGCTGCCGCTGCCCGGTCAGTTGAAGCTGTTGCCTCGCGGTAAACCCACGCCCGAGACGGCGGACCCGGCGGCGCGCGTCAACCGGGCCAATGCCGCCGCCCGCGTCCAGCCGGTGCGCAATGGTTTTATCAACGCCGTTCAGGTCTATCCATTCACCGGTGGCGCGCTCTATCAGGTCTATACCGCGCCGGGCCAAATCACCGACGTTGCGCTCCAGGCCGGCGAGCAGCTCACCGGCTCCGGCCCCGTCGCCGCCGGCGATACCGTGCGCTGGATCATCGGTGACACCGAGAGCGAAACCGGCGCCGCCAAAAAGGTCCACATCCTGGTCAAGCCAACCCGGCCCGATCTCGTCACCAATCTCGTCATCAACACCGATCGGCGGACCTATTTCCTCGAACTGCGCTCGACCGAGAAAACCTACATGGCCTCGGTGTCCTGGCAGTACCCCGAAGACCAGCTTATCGCCTTGCGTCGCCAGAACGCGGCGGCTGTGACCGCGGCGCCGATCGACGTCGGCATCGATGTTTCAAAACTGCGGTTCCGCTATGTCATCACCGGCGACAATCCGCCGTGGCGGCCGCTCTCCGCCTTCGATGACGGATCAAAGGTCTATATCGAGATGCCGCGCGGGATCGCGCAGGGCGAAGCGCCGCCCCTGTTCGTGATCGGACCCGAAGGCGACGGCCAACTGGTCAATTATCGGGTGCGGCAGAACTATTATATCGTCGACCGGCTGTTCGGCGCTGCCGAGTTGCGGCTCGGCGGTGAGCATCAGCAGACCGTCCGTATCTCTCGCACCGACGGGAGGCTGTGGTGAGCGACGAGCGACGCGAGGACGCAGCAGCCGATCCAATCAGGCCGGCCAGCGACCCCGTCGCCGCGCTGCGACTTCGGCCGGCGCGACCGCGCGTGACGCGGCTGTCACGCAAGGTGCTCACAGGCGGTGCGGCGATCGCGCTCGTCGCTGTGTCCGGCGCCGTGTTCTGGGCCTTGCAGAATAATCGCCATCGCAACGCCGCGCCTGAAGAGCTTTACAGCACCGATCATCGCACCACGGCCGATGGACTGGCCGGCCTGCCGCGCGATTATGCCGGCATCCCGCGGCAAGCGCCGCCGCTCGGCCCGCCGCTGCCCGGCGACCTCGGGCGGCCCATGCTCAACGCTGGCGCCGCGTCGAACACGGTTATTCCGGCTGGACCTGCGGTCGATCCGGAGGCGCAACATCGTGCGCAGGAAATCGAGGCGGCACGGTTGAGCCGGCTGTTCGCATCGACCAATATCCGGGAGCTGCCTTCGATCACACCGACACCGGCGTCGGCAACAACACCTGACGCCAGCGCCGCGTCGAATTCCACCACTCAGCCATCGACCGATACTGCCTTCGCGCAGAACGGCCAGGACAGAAAACTCGCCTTCGTCAACACTTCGGCCGATCGTCGAACGACCAGTGTCGATCGGCTGGAATCTCCCGTCTCGCCCTATGTCGTGCAGGCCGGCACCGTCATCTCCGGCGCGCTGATCACCGGTCTCCGCTCCGATCTTCCGGGCGAGATCACCGCCCAGGTCTCGGAGAACGTTTATGACACGCCGACCGGAAAATATCTTCTCATTCCGCAAGGGGCACGCCTGATCGGCCAGTACGACAGCCAGATCGCCTTCGGGCAGTCGCGCGTGCTGCTGGTCTGGACCCGGCTCCTCATGCCGAGCGGCAAGTCGATTGTACTGGAACGCCAGCCCGGCGCCGACACATCAGGCCATTCCGGGCTCGAAGACGAGGTCGACAACCACTGGGGCGTGCTGTTCAAGGCCGCGTTGCTTTCAACCCTGCTCAGCGTCGGATCCGAAGCCGGCACTAGCGGCAATGAGAACAATCTCGTCCAGGCAATCCGGCGCGGCGGATCGCAAAGTTTTAATCAGGTCGGGCAGCGGGTCGTGAGCCGGAATCTCGACATTCAGCCGACACTTACCATCCGCCCGGGGTTCCCGGTGCGGGTGATCGTTAGTCGCGACCTCATGCTGGCGCCTTACCATCGGGAGTCAGCGCGATGAAAAAGCTCAAGCTCGGATCCCTTCTCGACGACAAGCCGGTCAAGCTCAGCATTGAATTACCCCCATCTGTTCATCGCGATCTCGTTGCCTATGCCGAGGTGCTCGCCCGGGAAACTGGGCAGTCGATCGCCGAACCCGCTAAGCTGATCGCGCCAATGCTGGAGCGGTTCATGGCGACGGACCGGGTCTTTGCGAAGGCGCGGCGGATGTCGTCATCGACTTCCCGGTGATTTGCCCGCGGATTTCCGTTGCGCAAGCGCGAGAAGATCCTTTAGCGCCTGGCTACGATTGTGCGGCGACCAGAGGGCGCTGAAGGTGATTGGCTCCGGCTCGTCGAGAATGGGCCGGAATACGACGCCAGGAAAAGACGCTTGCGCCGCCGCTTCACTGGTCAACGTGATGCCGTAGCCTTGTGCGACCATCGACATCAGCGTGTCGCGCTCGACATCACAGCGCTGAATGCGAGATCGGCTCCAGTGCTCCGCAAGGCGCAGCACGATATGGTCATGTGCCTGCGGCCCTGCGCCGCCAGAGCGAGCCAGGAAGGTTTCGCCGGAAAGCTCGGACCACCTCACACTTTGCGCTACGGTGAGAGGATGACGCTCCCAGAGCGCGACGAGAAGAGCCTCTGTCCACAGTGGCTTCGAATGGCATTCGCCAGCCGGCGGCACACCGACGATAAAAGCGACGTCAAGCCGTGCCTCGCGAACTTCCCGAATGGTGTCGCGCGCTCGCCCTTCCGTGATCTGCAAATCGACTGCCGGATACTGTTTACGAAACAGACTCAGTAGCTCGGCAAGAAAGCCCGCCGCGATTGAGGAGTACAGGCCGACACGGAGCCGTCCTTGCTCACCGCGTGCAATGGTGCCCGCCGTCCTCACGGCATGATCGAGATGTTCGATCCCGGTGGCGACGTGCTCGAGAAAATGCTGCCCGGCTTCCGTCAACCGGACGCCGCGATGGCGCCGCTCGAACAGGAGTGTGCCAAGATCCTGTTCGAGTTGTTTGATCCGCGTGCTGACGGAGGATTGACTCACGCCCAAAGCGGACGCGGCATGACGAAAGTTCAAATGCTCCGCGACCGCCAACGCATGAATCAGTGAGACAAGCGGAATACGCGAACCCAATGGGGACAGCGCCACGTCGTCAGGCGATCTCGCGTTGTGTACATTTCGCAAGCCAGTGACAACACGCCGCATCTCATGACCTCGCGCGACCAGCCGGCGTCGCCTCGACCCCGCCGCTTGATCGTCCAAAGACGATCATGCGAACCGAGTGCTCGAGCTGACGAATGCAGCGGCTAAGTGTGGATTGCCGAACGAGCAGGGCCTCGGCTGCTCGCCGAAGCTCCCATGATCCGCGACCGCAACGGCATATCGTAGTTGCCGCAAGTCGACAGTTGATTATGTTCGCTGACCATTCTTGCCACTAACTGAACATTCGAACCACTAAAGGTTGAGTATGATCAGAATTTAAAGTAATTGAGACTTTTGGGAGGCTGATGGCCGCATGCGATGGATGCGCCCGATCGACAATGCGTATGTAGATCAAGGCAGCCAACATGCCAGCGAAAAAGTCCGGCGGCTTATGGCAGACAACAACTTCGTCTGCAGCATGAGCCGATCAGGCAATGTCGAGAGGGCAGCGCGGCGACGAAGAGTTTCTTTTCCTCGCTGAAGGCCGACCCATTAAGCGGAAAACGTATTGCACCGGAAGCAACGCTTGCACAGATGCGCCTGATTACAGCAAGCAACTCTACAGTACGATCCGACTTCGGGGTGTTGTCGCATAATGAGCGGTTAAGGAATGGCTTGTGTGTACCGAAAACCCTGTCCGTGTTGATGACGCGATGGAATCGTCTAAGCTGACGAAATGATCGGACTTCTCTGTTTCGTCCTGGCCGCCCTGGCCTCGCCATTCAAGTCGAAGATGCGGCTTGAGGCTGAGAACGTGGTGCTTCGGCATCAGTTGATTGTCTTGAGGCGTAGGCTGCGTGGCCGCGTCCGGCTCACGAACAATGATCGCTGGTTCTTTATCCAGCTGTATCGCTGGTTTCCATCAATCCTGAAGGTTCTCACAATCATCCAGCCCGAGACGCTCGTGCGTTGGCACAGGGCCGGCTTTCGCTGCTACTGGCGTTGGAAGTCGCGCCCACGGGGAGGGCGACCGCAGATCGACATGGAGATGCGCGTGTTGATCCGGCGGATGAGCGTCGAAAATCCGCTTTGGGGCGCGCCACGCATCCACGGCGAACTGCTCAAGCTCGGGTTTGAGATCGCGCAGTCGAGCGTCGCCAAGTACATGATCGAACGACGGGGGCCACCCAGCCAGGGATGGCGAACCTTCTTGCGCAATCACGCGCCGGACATTGCCGCCATGGATCTGTTCGTTGTTCCAACTGTCGGTTTCGACCTGCTTTATGCCTTCGTCATCGTCCGCCTCGGCCGCAGAGAGCTCGTGTGGACCAACGTCACTGCAAATCCGACGGCAGAATGGGTTGCACGTCAAATAACAGAAGCCTTTCCCTGGGATGAGGCTCCGCACTACCTCATCCGCGATCGGGATCGGATCTATGGGAGCGTTGTCACACGCCGACTTCGCGCCATGGGCGTCCGGGACAAACCTACCGCGCCAGCCTCGCCTTGGCAGAATGGCTTTGTCGAACGGCTGATCGGATCGATCCGGCGCGAGTGCCTGGATCATATCGTCGTTTTGGGTGAGGCCCATCTGCGACGGATCCTGCGATCTTACGCACGCTATTATAACGACATCAGAACGCATCGGTCTTTGGACAAAGACGCGCCGGCCGTTCGCCCGGTTCAGCGCGCCGGAAGCATAAAAACGTGCCCCATCCTCGGCGGACTCCACCACCACTACCCCAGGGTTTAGGTTTTCGGTACACACACCGCCGATCTACCGGTGGAGCAGCCCACAAAATTTCAGGTGGCGATCAATATGAAAACGGCGCAAGCGCTCGGCCTGACGATCTCACCGACATTGCTGGCCCAAACCGACGAGGTGATCGAATAGACGGCCATGTCCGTTACTGGCACGAACCGGACCGAGGTAGGCCCGAAGTGGCAGGCAGAGCGTCAAACGACGCAATTGACCCCGGAACGGACATTCCCTCGTCGGGTCGGTTCCATGGGGAACTCCCTCACTCTCGGAGGTTCGAACGAAAGCGGAGATGAGTCCGACGATGAATGTGCCGCTCATGATCGTTTTTGCATAGTCGCGTCGCTTAGCTTTCCTTATGGCTTAATCTAGTCACCTGAAAGGGATTAGTCATGTCGAGTCGAACCATTGTCTCGCTCGCCGCCTCCGTTATCCTCAGCATCGCGTGTATCGCGACTATCTCAACTGACGCCTTTGCATATCGAAGAGGCGTTGGCGTGGGTCGCGCTGGCGTCTATCATGGTGGTGTTTATCGCGCTGGCGTTTACCGTGGTGCAGCCGTGCGCCGCGGGGTGGCGGTAGGCGTCGGGGCTGCTGCAGTGGGAGCAGCTGCCGCTGGAGCCTATTACGCGCCTCGCTGCGGATACTATCCCTACCCACCTTGCTAATGAATTGTTGCAGGACCGCGCTAACACATGGGCGAGGTTGCTCCCGTTACGGCTGGGGGCCACCTGATCGACCTAGCGGCAAGTCGTTGGCGCGAAGAAGTAAGGCCGCCTCAGTTGGCGGGCCTCCTGCGTTTAAAGCAAAGCACGCATATCACCAAAGCGATACTTTTGGAGCTGGAAGCCAACGGATTTCAGATCGTGAAAAAGGGCGGGATATCCCAATGACCGCATCGAATGCTCACGACCCGCCTAGACCCGGATCGTTGGAACTGCAGGGCGTGGGTATCCTCTTGGTCGAGGATTCCTGGCACGTCGGCAAAGCCATGAAGACTCTGCTTCAGGTATTGGGAGCGGACGTGGCCGGACCAGCCGCGACCACCGCGGACGCCGAGCGCTTAGTTGCCGAGCGCACCCCGGATGTAGCCATCGTCGACATCAATCTCCGAGAAGGCGAGCTGGCCAACGACTTAATCGATCGGCTGCATGAACAAGGCATTCCAGTTATCGTGGTCACCGGCTACGCGGTAGTTTCTCTACCTCCAGGAAAGGCCGAGGCCATTCTGCAGAAACCCGTCAGCAAGGAACGGCTTCTTGCGATCTTACGCCCAATCATTGCTCAGAAGATGGCTCGATGAGCGGTTCTCCGATCGTCGCTTATCTCCGCTTGAGGGGTATCTCGATTGTGCAGCACACGCCGTCGGATGAAAACGCGAGGTCGACCGTACCACGGAGCTCATGAGGGATGAGATCGCAAATGAGGCTGGTTCCGTACCCGTATTGAGTCGGAGCCGATACCGGCGGGCCACCGGTCTCACGCCATACGATCATAAGGCTTGTCGCCACGTGGTCGGCGCTGTTCCGGCACTCCCAGCTTACCGACACCCGGCCATCCGGGACTGACAACGCGCCGTATTTGGAGGCGTTCGTCACAAGCTCTTGCAACACCATCGCCAGCGCCTCGGTTGCCGCGGTGGTGAGTGTGATGTCAGGGCCGCCAGTCGTCGTATTTGCGTCCGTCGCGTAGGGAGCTAGCTGGCGGTGGACAACATCCGTGAGGCGAACGCCCTGCCAGTGACGGAGGCTCAATAGCTCATGCGCGACTGCCATGCTTTGGATGCGCCGATCGAGTGCTTCGATAAACTCGTCCATCGTGTTGCTGCCCTGGCGCGTATACATGGCGACGACGGCAATGCGCGCGAGCACGTTCTTGACGCGGTGGTCAAGCTCCGCGATCAGCAAACTGAGCGCAGCCTCGTGCTGACGTCGCTCTGCGAACAGCGCCGCAAGAACGAACGTACAGAGCGACGTCGTCAGGATGCCGGCTTGGGCGCCCAGGATGCGGTCGGCGATCGGGAGATCGGGGTCGCCGAAATACCCAATGCCAAAGGTTGTCGTCCATACGATTGTCAGTGCAACGATGAACGCGGCCGCCGCGGCGAACACCGGCCGGCAGCGGGCCGCAAGCCACAGCAACAGCGGGAACAGCAGGCCGATCGGCACCACAGTCGCCCATGATTCGCGGGGTAGAAAGATATTAATCGCGCTTGTCACGGTTATCGCCATGAGCGCCATGGAACCTTCGATGGCCTCGCTCTGCGGCGGCGGGTCGCGCGCGGCCGCGGCAACTCCGATCAACAGCGGTGCAACCGTGACGATGCCGAGTGCGTCGGATGCGAACCAGTGCTGCCAAATGGTCAGGCTCGGTGCCGTCGAGCTGTGGAACAACTTAAACCCCAGAGTGCCACCGACCCCCGAGACGGCGGCCCCGAAGACCGCTGCCGCTAGCAATCCCAGGACATGGCGCAGCCGGTCGAGGCTGAAGTCCGAACCAAATTGGCGCTTGATAAGGCCAGCCGTGAGCATCGCTTCTCCGACATTGCATAAGCCGAAGGTGATAGCGCCCGCGAAGGTCCGGTCTCCCAATAGATTGGCCACGATCGTTGCCGCCATCGCTCCGATTGCCACCGGCCATCGCGCACCAGGACCAAGCGCGATCAGGGCGCCGGCGGCAACACCGGAGGCCGGCCAAAACACGGCCACGCCATCAGGTTTTGTCAGCAGAGAAAGACTCAGCCGCGCCGCCAGGAAATAGGCGATGCCGACCGCCACAGCGAACCCGATCGCGCTGACCCATCGCCGCGTCGGATCAGCGGCCGCGAGCAGCCGGCGCTTGGCCGGATTTCGTAGGTTCTGAAGCACGCATCAGCCCCTCTCGAATCCCACATGTAGCACAAAACGTGCGACGCGAGTCGACATTGAGCCTTATTGCCAGCGCCTAACCGGACGCATGCCAAGGGCTTGAGCGCCACGGTCTGCTTTCACGTCGGAATGTTCGGTAACGGAATGGTCCGGCAGTGCTCCTGCCCGCACCAGCGTTGCCCGTAACCGGCATGAGGCCTCCACCTCGCAGTCGCGAGGTTCATCTGCGATACAGCCTGGCATGAGCTGATCGTTGGGAGGAAGTCGATGGCAGATGCCATGCTTGATGCCAGGCAGGACGGCGGTTCTTATCGTCGTATCGAGGTGATTACCGGTCAGCGTCGGCGGCGACGGTGGACGGCGCAGGAGAAGGCCCGGATCGTAGCGGAGAGCTTCGAGGAGGGCGCCAACATTTCCGAGGTCGCGCGCCGCAATGGCGTTGTCCGTGGGCTGCTCACGGTGTGGCGACAGAAGTTGGCGGCAGCGGCAGGCCTCAACGCGCCCGGCTTTGTGCCGGTCCTGATTACTTCGGAGGGCAGCCCCGCGACGGCCGGCGAGCCGGGCCGCGTTGCGCCGGCGCAGACGATGCGACGGGAGATGGCCTCTCCACCAGGCCAGTTCCGCGGTGAGATCGAGATCGAGGTGAGCGGGGCGCGCATCCGGGTCGAGCCGGGAGTCGATCTGACGACGCTTTCGACGGTGCTGTCGGCGCTGCGAGGCGGCCGGTGATCGCGCTGCGGGCTGACCTCAAGGTCGTAGTGGCGACACACCCGGTCGATTTTCGCAAGTCGGTGCACACGCTGTCGGCGCTGGTGAGCGAAGCGCTGCGTGCGAACCCGTATTGCGGCGACGTGTTCGTGTTCCGCAGCAAGCGCATGGATAGAGTGAAGCTCCTGGCGTGGGACGGCAGCGGCATGGTGCTGGTGACGAAGTGGCTGCACGAGGGACGCTTCACCTGGCCGCCGATCCGCGACGAAGCGGTGCATTTGAGCGCGACCCAGCTGACGATGCTGCTCGATGGACTCGATTGGACGCGGGCCTCGCCAAAATCTGTGAGGCAACCGGCTGTCGTCGGATGAGACCTGAGGATTTCACTGGAGCCTATGGTGAGCGCATGTATCTTTTGTTCATGGCGATTCGTCCCGAAGCTCTTCCGACCGACGCAGCGGCGCTGACCGAGATGGTGCTCGCGCTCGACGCCGAGAATGAGAAGCTGCGCGTGGCGATGCAGACGCTCAAGGAAATGATCTTCGGCAAGCGCTCGGAGCGGCTCGCGGTGATCGTCGCCGAGCAGCTCGCGCTCGAGCTGGACGATCTCGCCATCGGCGTCACGCCGCCTGCGCCGGCGAACGACGATACGCCTGCGACGAAGCTGCCCGCGAGCCCACGCAAGAAGGCGAGGCGCAACATCGGCGCGCTGCCCAAGCACCTGCCGCGCTGCGAGCAGGTGCTCGAGCCGGACACGACGGCGTGCCCGTGCTGCGAGGGCCGGCTGCACAAGATCGGCGAGGACGTGAGCGAGGTGCTGGACGTCATCCCGGCGATCCTGCGGGTACTGCGCACGATCCGTCCCAAATATGCCTGCCGCGGCTGCACCGATGGCGTGGTGCAGGCGAAGGTGCTGCCGCGACTGATCGAGAGCGGCATGGCTTCGACGGCGCTCGTGAGCCACGTGGTGGTGTCGAAGTTCGCCTGGTATCTGCCGCTGTATCGGCAGGTGCAGATCCTGGCCGGTCAGGGCGTCCATCTCGATCGTGCGACGCTCGCCGGCTGGGTGAAGCGTGCCGCATGGTGGCTCAAGAGCCTCTATGAGCTGCAGCTGCGGACGATCCAGGCCTCGCCGCGGCTGTTTTGCGATGAGACGCCGATGCCGGTGCTCGATCCGGGACGACATCACACCCGGACCTGCCAGTTCTGGGCGCATGCGATGGATGATCGCCCGTGGGGCGGCCCGTCGCCGCCGGCGGTCGCCTACGTGTTCGCCGACGGTCGCGGCACCGAGGAGATCGCCGGGCAATTGACCGGCTTCTCCGGCATTCTGCAGGTGGACGGCTATGCCGCCTACAAGGCGCTGGCGCGCGGTCATGGCGGTGCGATCCGACTGGCTTTTTGTCTGGCGCATGCCCGGCGCAAATTCGTCGAGGTGTACAAGACGACGCAATCGCCGTTCGCTCACGAGGTGATCGAACGCCTGCAGGCGGTGTACGCCATCGAGACCGAGATCCGCGGCTGCCGCGCCGAGCAGCGGCTCGCAGTCCGTCGCGCCAGGGCCGCGCCGCTGATGGAAGCGCTCAAGGCGCGGTTGACCACAATGCTCGGCCAGCTGTTCTCACAGTCGCCGCTGGCCGGAGCCATCAACTATGCGCTCAATCATTGGGACGGGCTGACGCTGTTCCTCGACGACGGGCGTGTCGAGGTCGACACCAATACGGTCGAGCGTTCAATGCGCCCGATTGCGATGGGCCGCCGCAACTCACTGTTCAGCGGCAGCGAAGGCGGCGCCGAGAGCTGGGCGATCCTGGCATCGCTGGTCAACACGGCAAAGCTCCACGAACTCGATCCGCAGGCCTATTTGACCGACGTGCTGGAGCGGATCGTTTCCGGGCGAACCAAAAGCCATCAACTGCACGAACTCCTGGCCTGGAACTGGAAGGCTGCCCGCGAGCGTACCGCACGGGCCGCCGCATGAGCCGGCGTCGCCATCCGGCTCCGTCGGCGACGACGGTCGACGCCATGTCGCTCGCGGAGCTCGAACGATGGCTGCGGGACCGCGCCGGGCGGCGGCCTGTCGCCACCAGCATTGCGACGCTGGACGGCTACGTCGCCGCAATCGTGGCCGGACCGGTATCGATCAGCCCGCTCGACTGGATCTGCCCGCTGCTTGCTATCGACGCCGACGCATTCAACCACGGTGGCACCGCGGAGTTCGCGGCGATCTCCGCCGTCGTGCAGCACCACAACGACATCAGCAACACGCTCTCGATGGCACCGCAGCTGTTCAAGCCGATCTTCCGGTCCAAACCCGGCGGCGGGGTGGACGTCCGCCCCTGGTGTCACGGCTTTTACTCCGCCATGAAATTGCGCCTGCTGGCATGGTCGCCGCTGCTCTCTTTCGACGACCCCGACTACCACCTGCTCTTGCCCGTGCTGCTGTTTTGCGCCGACGACAACGGCCGACCGGTCGTCCCAGGGACCGATGCGGCTGTCGTGAAACGACTTCGGCATCAAGCTCCCGACGACATTCCGGCATTCGTCGAGGGAATCCGTCAATACTGGATGCCCACCCGATACAAGCGGACGACGTAATCCATCTACGTGGCCATCTCGCACCGCTTACGTTAAGCGAACGGCGCTGGATCTGTGAGAATAGACATCATCGTCATGACGTTTGTCGCGCAGTTACTTTCGCCTGCCCTCATAGTCGCCTGTCTTATTGGTGGTGCTGTTAGCCGCAGGTGGTGGCATCTTTTCGTGGT
>WNGM01027940.1_pt1 | contig 11471 bp, 11 predicted proteins | sample 5400571 | NCBI WGS metagenome assembly WNGM01 (sample SAMN13153378, study PRJNA577476) | soil metagenome | isolation source: 100 cm soil or saprolite under Garry oak tree replicate 2 | place: USA:California | collected 2016-06-15 | reverse complement strand
TGGGGGGGTTGAGCTCGAGGTGTTGCCTCAGGCGCTGGAGCTCGGGCCAATCGCGTTCTCGGTTGTCGGTTTCGACGATGCAGTACGGGACCTCCAAAGCGCCCTCTCGATCAAACGTCGGAACCCCGTGGCTAACATCGTGGACGTGATCTACCGGGGACCCGACCCGCGGCTCGTCCAGGCCGTGCCCAATCTGCTTGCCACGCGTTTTATCATCGACCGCCAGAACACGCAGCAGACCGAAACCCGGAGCACGGCGACGTTCCTGCGTGCGCAGACGGTGAAGCTGGCGGCGCAGCTGCGGGCGGCCGAGGACAGTCTAGAACGGTTCCGCGAGGCCGAGCACATCGTCAGCCTGCCGGAGCAGGCGAGCAGCGGCGTGAGCCATTTCGCGGAGCTGCAGGCACAGCGCAACGCCCTCGACGCCGAGCGGCGGGCGCTGGAGCAGCTGCTGAGCTCAACCGCTTCCTCGGGGCTCGGCTCAGCGCACCCGACGCCGTTTGCCTTTCCCACGCTGCTTCGCAACCAGGTGGCCGCGAGCCTGCTGGGCTCGCTGGCTCAGGCTGAGGACCGGCGCAGTGAGCTGCTGTCGCGGCGCTCTCCTCAGGACGCCGACGTCCAGGTGCTGACCCGGCGCATCGAGGACCTGAGCGCACAGCTTCGGGGCATCGCCGGGACCTACCTGCAAGGTCTCACCGACCAGGTGGCCGCGATCGATCTCACGCTGGCCAAGTCCAATGCGCAGCTGCAGACCATCCCGGCCAAGGAGATCCGCCTCGCGCAGCTGGAGCGAAACGTCACCGGACTAGGGCAGATCTATATGCAGCTCCAGTCTCGGCTGAAGGAGTCCGAGATCGCCGAAGCAGCGGAGGACCCGAGCGTGCGCCTGGTTGACCCCGCGCTGCTTCCGCGCGAGCCGGTCAGTCCCCGGCGAGCGTTGAGTGTCGCCCTGGCGCTGTTGGGTGGGCTCATCCTTGGGCTCTGCGCGGCCCTCATAAAGGACTACTTGGACCGAGCCATACATACGCGCCACGATGTGCTTGCGGTGACGGGCAGGTCGGTGCTGGGTGTCATTCCCCACGCACACGGCAACACGGAGTCGGGGAACGGCTCCGCCCGCGGGCGCCGGCGGCCGATCGCGGCCGGGAGCCCGGCGGAGCACGCCGAAGCCTTCGTCCGGCTGGCCGCAAGCCTCCGCTTCGCGGGCCCGACTGGATCAAACCAAGTAGTGACCGTCACCAGCGCCCTGAGCGGCGAAGGCAAGACCACCAGTGCTGTCAATCTCGCCGTGGTGAGCGCCACCGGGAACCGGAGAGTACTGCTGATCGATGCGGACCTGCGACGCGGAGTGGTTCACGCTCTCTTTCGGTTGAGCCGTACTCCCGGGTTTTCCGCGGTCCTAGCCGGCTGGACGCCTTGGGAAGACAGCGTGCGGCGGGTGAACGCCGGAGAGGGCCAGCACCTTGACGTCCTTCCGATAGGCCCGGCGGTCAATAACCCCGCGCACTTGCTGGGGAGCGCGGACCTTGCCGGGCTGTTCGCGCGGCTGCGTGCGGCATACGACCTAATCGTTATCGACTCCGCGCCGATGAATGTCGTGGCCGACGCCACCCTCCTCGCTCCTCACAGCGACGGGGTGATGGTGGTAGTGCGGGCTGGGTTCACGGCGCCCGAAGCGCTGAATCTCGCGATCGAGCAACTCCGCAACATGCACGCGCCCGTGTGGACCGTACTGAATGACATGGATGTCCGGCGGGACCGAGCGTACGGGGCCTACCGTCACCATGACAATTATCTGGCGCCCGCAGGGTGAATGAGGCTCGATGATCGACGCAATGCGCACGGGCGATCGATGGACGTACCGGCGCTGAACTCCCGATTTATTCTGGGCACCCGCACGGACTGCACCAGCTATTCGGATGCCACGGCACACGTACTGGGTTGGGCCGAGACCCTGCAATCGCGCTACGTCTGCCTCTCCAATGTGCACGTCACGATGGAGTCGCACGACTCGGCCGAGTACCGCGCGATCGTAAACGGGGCGGATTTGGTGGCCCCGGATGGGAGGCCGCTGGTGTGGGCGTTACGACTCTTCGGCGTGGGCGCGGCGACGCAGGTGCGTGGCACAACTCTCACCCTTCGCGTGCTCGAGCGCGCGGCGGCGGAGACGATCGAGGTCGGCTTCTACGGCGGCAGCCCAGAGGTGCTGGCCCGCCTGTTGGAGGCGTGCCGCCGACGCTTCCCGGGGTTGCGCGTGTCATACGCCCACTCGCCGCCGTTCCGGCACCTCGCGGCGGACGAGGATGCGGCCGTCGTGCGCGACATCAACCGCTCGGGCGCGCGCATTCTCTTCGTCGGACTGGGCTGTCCCAAGCAGGAGCGGTGGATGGCAACGCATAGGGGACGTGTGAACGCCGTCATGCTGGGCGTCGGAGCGGCGCTCGATTTTCTCGCTGGGGTGAAGCCCGAGGCCCCGGTGTGGATGCAGCACGCGGGAATAGAGTGGTTGTTCCGCTTGGCCACGGACCCGCGCCGGCTCTGGCGGCGCTATGCGGCTCACAATCCGCGCTTCGTGGTGTTGCTCGCCGGACAATACCTCAAGTCCTTGATCGCATGACGCGCCGACCGCACAAGCGCGCCCTGATGACCTTGATGTACCGGTTCTCGACGGGAATGGCAGCACGTCCGATCTCTTGAGGAGCAAACCGAGACAGCGAGGGTGCAGTCATGAAGAGAGCATTGGTCTGCGGCGCGGGTGGCTTCATCGGGAGCCACCTGGTCAAGCGGCTCAAGAACGAGGGCTATTGGGTGCGGGGCGTCGACCAAAAGCAGCCGCAGTTCTCCCCGACGGCCGCCGATGAATTCCTGCAACTCGACCTGCGCGAGCGGGAAGCGTGCGGTGCCGCACTCGCGCTTCCTTCGAGTTCTTTCGACGAGGTGTACCAGCTCGCCGCGGACATGGGTGGCATGGGATTCATCCATGCCGCCGAATGCGAGATCATGCGCAACAGCGCGTTGGTCAACATCAACGTAATCGATGCGGCGGCACGGACGCGTGTCGGGCGGTACTTCTTCTCGTCCTCCGTCTGCATCTACCGCGATATGGCGCCTGGGGAGCCGGCGTTGACTGAGGAGCAGGCCTATCCCGCGCTACCGGATAACGAGTATGGATGGGAAAAGCTCTATGCCGAGCGCATGGTACTAGCGTATGGGCGGCGCTTTGGCATGCAAGTGCGGATTGCACGCTTTCAGAACTGCTACGGTCCCGAGGGAACATGGACAGGTGGGCGCGAGAAGGCGCCGGCGGCGATCTGCCGGAAGGTGGCCGAAGCGCAGGATGGGGGAACGGTGGAGGTCTGGGGAGATGGCAGCGCAATTCGGTCGTACACCTATGTCGACGACATGGTGGACGGGATATACCGGCTTACGCACTCCGGGCTGACTGTGCCGACGAATATCGGATGCCCCGAATACGTCTCCGTCGATGAGCTCGTACAGACGGTTGCCGATGTGGCGGGAAAGCGGGTCGGCATCAAACACGTCAACGGTCCAGTGGGTGTGCGCTCGCGGAACTTCAGCAACGAGCGGATCTACTCGACCGGCTGGCGTGCCCGATTCTCGTTGCGTGATGGAATCGCGTGCACCTACCCATGGGTGGAAGCGCAGGTCTACGCAACGCAATGCGCCTGAGCGGCACCGAGTGGCTCTCTGGGCGTTCGCTTTGAACGAGCATACACGCGCAGCGCGCAAGGATGCGGCCGAAGCCCAGACCTCGACTCGGACTCCGCCGCTGATGGCGAGCCCCAGTAACACGGCCGGGTCGCGGAGTGGTGAGCGGCCGTGTGTAGAAAACCTCCGGGGGAGATTGCTCCAATCGGTCGTTGAGCTCTTAGATACCAACGGCATCCCGTACTGCATCCTCTGCCCGAGTGGTCTCCGACGTAGACTGCATCATGCCGGCTGATTTCCTGCCGCGGCAGCTCGCGACGCTCCTGCGGGCGAATCGAGATCGGCTCGGGGCTGCGGTCGTGCAGTGGATGCAGCACGAGTCCACGGCGCACTACGTTGTCCTCGCGGCCGATGGGCGAGGCGCACCATGGGATTTCCTCGCGGTTGATGTCTCTTCCGACTACCGTCGGAATGGACGCGTCTTCTACTGTGGCCAGGAAATATTGGCGTCTCGGCGTCGAGATCGGCAATTCTGGGTACCCGCGCCCGCGCTTGAGTTCGGATACTACTTGGTAAAGCAGGTTGCAAAGCGGTCGTTCAGTGAGGAGCACGGCCGCCGGCTCACGGAGCTCTACAATCAGGATCCCACTGGTTGTGACAGAGAGCTCACGCGGTTCTGGCGTGGAGACAACGTCCGCCTGATCCGCGGCCTCGCGTTGTCCGGAGAATGGGACCGCGTGCGGGAACTCCTCCCCTCCCTCCGGGCGGAGCTCTTGCTGCCGGGCACTGTACGGGAGTTGTGGTCCTGCGTCCGATATTGGGCGGCGGATGGACGGCGGCGGTTCCGGCGTTGGCGAGTGCCCACGGGCGTCCACGTAGTCCTCTTGGGAGCCGATGGGTCGGGCAAGAGCACCATCCTCCCTGCTCTCGGCGAGGCTCTGGCGCCGGCATTCCGGCGGGTCACATCGAATCACTTGGCACCGGCGCTGTTCCGCGGCGCTCGCGCGAACCTGCCGGTGACGGCTCCCCACAGCCGCCCTCCCCGTTCCTTGGTCGGATCGTTGGCCAAAGCGGCCTATTGGGTCCTCGACTACACCCTGGGCTACTATGTCAAGATTCGTCCGGCCCTGGCCCGGTCGACGTTGGTCCTTTTCGACCGGTATCTCGTCGATGCGCTACCGGTACGGCGGCCCGCGGTGGGTGCTGCATCTCGTCTGGTCGCTCATTCCGAAGCCAGACCTGGTGATCTTGCTCGACGCCCCTACGGAGGTGGTGCGCGCCCGAAAGCAGGAAGTCTCGCCCCGTGAGACCGAGCGCCAGCGGCACGACTATCGGCAGCTCGTGGAGATGCTCCCGAACGGGCATGTCGTGGACGCCGCACAGCCACTCGACAGAGTTGTCACAGCGGTAGGCACCGTCATCCTTGGTTTCTTGGCGTCACGAACGCTGGGCCGGCTGGGGGAATCGGCGTGAAACTCCTGCTCGTCCACAACAGCTACCAACAGTCGGGCGGTGAGGACCAGGTTTTTGCGTCCGAGCTAGAACTTCTGGCGTCCCATGGTCACGACGTGGTGCGCTTTACCGCACACAACGATGCGGTGAGGCAACTGAGCAAGCTGAGCTTGGCGTTCAGGACGAGCTGGAACCCGACGACCTACCGGGAAATGCGAGCAGTGCTCCAGCGCGAACGACCGCAGATTGTCCACGTCCACAACACGCTCCCTCTTCTCTCGCCGGCCGTCTACTACGCTGCCGGAGCCGCGCGGGTGCCAGTGGTGCAAACCCTGCACAACTATCGCCTCGTGTGCCCTGGCGCCCTGCTACTTCGAGAACAGCGTATCTGTGAAGACTGCCTTGGAAGACAGGTGGCGTGGCCAGGAATCATCCACGCATGCTACCGCCAGAGCCGGGGCGCGACGGGTGCGGTGGCACTGATGCTCGGCGTGCACCGGCTGGTGGGTACCTGGTCGAGGCGGGTGAGCCGTTACATCGTGCTCACAGAATTCATGCGGCAGAAGTTCATTCAGGGAGGCTTCCTGGAGAAGCGGATCGTGGTTAAGCCAAACTTCGTGGCACCAGACCCGGGTGCGGGAGACCACGGCGGTCGCTATGCGCTGTTCGTGGGGCGGCTCTCTCCCGAAAAGGGGATTCACACGCTCATACAGGCTTGGCGCCAGCACGGTCGTATACCGCTCAAGATTGCGGGAGAGGGACCCCTGCGGAATCTCGCAGACGGCTCACCAGCGGAAATTGAATGGTTGGGCCGACAGCCTCATGAGCAAGTGATCGCGCTGATGAAGCAGGCCTTCGTCCTGGTTTTCCCCTCGGAGTGCTATGAGGCGTTCCCAACGACTATAGCGGAGGCGTTCGCCACGGGTCTCCCAGTCGTAGCCAGCCACCTAGGAGCGATGGGAGAACTAGTGCAACACGGCCAAACCGGACTCCTCTTCACCCCAGGAAATGCCAACGACTTGGCAGCCAAGGTGGAGTGGGCACGTGCCCACCCGAGAGAGCTAGCGGACATGGGGCGGCGCGCGCGCCACGAATTCGAAGCGAAATACACCGCAGAACGGAATTACCAGTTGCTGCGTGACATCTACAACCGGGTACTCGATGAGACCATGCCGGCCGCTCTCTCAGCGTCAGCGCTCTGCGATGCCACCCCGCATTAGAACCTTCGATGCTCTCGTCTTGGACCGTCCAGGTGCCCCATCCGAAGCCCAGAAAGGGGTGAGCACGATCGATACGATTCGAGTTCCGGTGGCTTCAACTCGGCGCTACAAGGATTTCCCGCCTGGTTGGGGCCACATCAAGGTTCCCATGTCCTCCAGGAGTGCTGCGCTCGGAGGATTGGCACTCTACACTCCGTCCCTGACCAGGGGGATATGGGCTCAGCGGACTGCGGCGGCATGGGTCACGGTCTTTGGGCCGAGAGCGCTCCCAGGGCGGAGCTTCCCATGGACCCCAGTGAGCAAAATGGAGTGGCAGGAGCTTTCAGATCGGTGGCGGCGCGAGCTAGGTGCCTTCGACGACATGGCTGGCTATAGTCGGCTCCAGGCCTCCCGGACTGGTTTGGCGCTCGTGTTGCTGCACAAGGGCTCACCTATCGCCTTCGTAAAGTGCCGACAGGGTGACTCGGTGAGCCTCACGAATGAGAGGCTCGCTATGGAGGCAGTATGGAGCTATCGACCGCGAGCCTTCCAGGTCCCGGAACCGCTCCTATCTGGCTCCACCGGTGGTTGGCACTACCTGGTTTCCGCTCCGCTGCCACCCGGTCTGCACCGTCCGCCCCGCAATCCTCCGCTCAGAGCGATTCTAGCGGAGGTCGAGGCGGCCTTGGCGGTTCTCCCGCGGCCGCTGGAAACTCCCGACCATTGGCGGCCGATGCACGGGGACTTTGCCCCCTGGAATCTGCGGCAGCTGCGCGATGGATCGCTCGTCCTTGTCGACTGGGAGGAAGCCGGATGGGCCCCACCGGGGGCGGACGAGGTCTTCTACCGGGCCACTCGGGCGGCTCTCGAGCATCGGCCTGCAGACCGATGTGGTACGCAAGAGGCCGTGCAGTTCTGGCGCGACTATGTGCTGGCCCAATGGCTGAGCCAGCCCGAGAGTGCTCGGGATCGTCGGCTGACACAGGCGGTCAGTGAAAGCCTCGGCCGGATGGCAGGCGCATGACCTGGCCGAAGGCGGCCGACCCCATGGGAGAGGCGCCGGACACGAAGCGCCTCAAGATCCTAATCTCGGCGTACGCCTGCGAGCCGGGCGAGGGCTCGACCTGCCGCGCTGGACCCGCTGGTGGAAGCGAGGTGCACGCGGAACTCGACTCTACTACCACCTTTGGCAGCTCGCTAGCTACTCCATTGTCCGACGGCTGTATCGAGAGATCCGATTCGATGTCACCCACCACGTGACCTTCGGGAATTACTGGATGCCAACTCCACTGCCCTTCCTTCCTGTGCCGTTCTTGTGGGGACCGGTAGGAGGCGGGGAGTCGGCACCGAAGTCGCTGCAGGCCTGCAGTGGCTGGCGTGGGAGGCTGTCCGAAGTGGTGCGTAACGCCGCACGCTGGTGTGGTGAGAAAGACCCGCTGGTGTTGGCCGCGGCACGACGCAGCGCGCTGGCTCTGGCTGTGACAGAGGAGACTGCTGACCGGCTAAGCGCGATCGGTGCCAAGCATGTGGAGATCTGCAGCGCAATGGGCTTGAGGGCGGCAGAGCGGTCCTACCTTGGTAGTCTCGGTACATCCACACCAGCGGAGCCAGTGCGCTTCCTGAGCCTGGGGAACTTGCTCCACTGGAAGGGATTTCATTTGGGCTTGCGAGCCTTCGCGGCAGCGAGCCTCCCCCGCGCGGAGTACTGGCTGGTAGGGGATGGACCGTACCGCATGCACCTGCAGGGTTTAGCGCGCAGCTTGGGGATTGGGGACAAGGTCCACTTCTGGGGGCTCCTGCCGAGGGCCGAAGCGCTGCTCAAGCTGGGCCTGTGCCACATGCTGGTGCACCCGAGCCTGCACGACTCCGGCGGCTGGGTGTGCCTAGAGGCGATGGCGGCAGGCAAGCCTGTCATCTGCCTCGACCTCGGGGGCCCGGGCGACCAAGTCACGAGCGACACAGGCTTCAAGGTCCCCGCTCTAGACCCAGATCAAGCCGTGAAGGACATGGCCCGGGCAATGGCTGTATTGGCGAAGGACCCCCGGCTGCGAGCCCGCTTGGGACAGGCTGGCAAAGACCGAGTGGCATCTAAGTATGCATGGGAGCAGAAAGGAGAGTTTGTGAGCGCCCTTTATCGACGGATTGCCGAGGCCTCGTGGTCCCATGGGTCATCCTCGTAGCGCTCGCTCTCGTGCTGGCAGCGACGCACTGCTAGCGGTTCTAACCCCACGCACACCACTAACTGCCCGCCCAAAGGGAAATCGGGGCTTTGGACAACCGGTCGCCAGGGCTGCGGTAGATCAGAGCTGGGCACGACCTGCAGTCGCAATTCACGTTCGACGACGGGTTCGCCGACAACCTCGATTCTGCCTTTCCCATGCTCCCCAGCCGGAGGCTTCCCGCCACCTTCTTCGTAGTGGCCGGCCTCATGGAGAACGATGCACAGGTTGTTTCGCGCGGCTGCAGACGCTATGCGGGAGCAGCTATGATGAGGTGCGTCCCGTGGAGTGGGCCCAGGTGATGGCGATGCGCGCCATGAAATAGTGGCATCCGTATCAATCCAAGAGTCAACTTTGGCGGGATCCTGGGAGGTGAAAGGAGGCAGGGTGGGCGAGAAGAGTGGAAGACTTTTGAACCTCATACTGGCCTCCGATCGCCTCGAGAGACTAGAAATCCTGCTGACGATCCGAATCAATCATCTGCCATTCAATCACAGCCCTGCTGATTCCGACACTATTACGTTCGAGGACTTCCTCGCTCAATCAGAACTCAACGATTCCGCATTATTCCAAATCATCAAACCTAGGGGAGAAGCTGCGGAAGCGGTCGAAGACATTCGTGCGAATTTCAGAAATCTAACTGCAGAGAAAGGTGGTAAACTCCCATTGCCGACATTCTATAATGCCGACCAGTCTCTTGCATTGCTTAGTTATGGCCTCGCCAGGCATCTGAAACCTGAATTTGCTCTGGAGACCGGGGTTGGCTACGGAATCACGTCGGCACTTGTGCTGCTCGCAATGGAGCGTAATCACGCTGGTGAATTGGTGAGTATCGATCTCCCGCCACTCTCTGACCCGGATGGCTCGTGTACGGGGCTGGCCGTTCCCGAGCATCTCAAAAAGGGATGGAGCCTCCATCTGGCAAGCAGCTGGCGGTCGCTACCAACAATTCTATCAAGTGTGGGCACAGTAGGCTTGTTTATTTCCGACAGCGCGGATGTCTATACCTTGCAGCGCTACGAGCTCGAGACCGTCTTTCCGAAGTTAGCAGTAGGAGGAGGCGCGCTTGTCAACAACATCGGCTCGAAGTTTCAGGCGTTTCTGCGATCCGCGCAGAGGATACAATGTCACAGCATGTGGCAAGTGGATAAGCCGGGGAACGCAACGGGCCTAATATTGAAGACATAAGCCGAACCCTTGAGAGCCAACTGGTATATATGAGTAATCAGGCCTACCTCACTATCAGTGTCGATGATGGCCATCCCACTGACCTGCAGTCAGCGGAACTTTTGCAGAGAGTTGGACTTAAGGCCACTTTTTATATACCCGCCCGTAATCCGGAACGCGAGCTAATGTCTCTGCAAGGGATTCAGGAGGTCGCCAAACACTTTGAAGTCGGGTCACACACATTCAACCATAGGCCTCTAAGAAACCTGTCGGATGAAGAAGCCAGAACGGAGATCAATGATGGCAAAAAGTGGCTCGAAGATCTAACCGGGGGCAAAGTCGCAGCTTTTTGTTATCCCCGGGGCAAATTCCATTCAGGAAGCGTGAAGCTTGTAGGGGAAGCTGGATTTGTAGGTGCACGAACATGCATGCTTAATGTGAACAGCTTTCCCCAAAACCCCTTCTTGTGGGGAGTAAGTACTCACGGTTATTCACATCCGGCAGCGATACAGATCCGCCATGCCTTGTTGGAAAAGAACTTTAAGGGCATCCTCAATTTCGTCTTCACTCACAAGCTGGCATACGATTGGTCCGAACACTTTAGGCATGCGGTGGACTTTGTCGAGAAGCATGGCGGTGTAGCTCACCTCTACTTTCATAGCTGGGAGATAGAAGAGCAGGGCCAGTGGAACAATCTCAGGCAGTTACTTGAGAATATCTCGCAAAGGAAAGGCCTCCTTCGTTTAACTAACGGTGACCTCTTCAAGGTATGGCATTGCAGAAAACAAATGGTGAGCTCCTAAGTTCTCTGCAAAGGTGAAACTGTACTTTACACGCAGGATCTCCGGACACTTCGGGGGGATCAGTCGGTCCCAACTACGCTGCCGTCTGCTCCGCAGTGTGAGGAAGCTCTCGAGAAAACCGCGGTAGTTCGTGACCCAGAAGGCGGACTCGTTCCAGACGCCCACCGGTACACGCCGGCACTCGAAGCTGTCGACGGCTGCTGCGCTCGCCGCGCTGACCGTGTTGCTCAAGAAGAGGTCCACATGGGGCTGGTGAATCAACCGATCCAGGAGCATAAGGGAGGCACTCCTGTATTCCGGATCGGCTACCCAGAAGCGGCTGCTAGCCGCTAGAATGCGCCTCCCCTCGAGCTCGTACAATAGAGGTATGCTTCCCAGTGCGGCGACAATGTGGTTGTCGCCATCCACGATCACCCACCCAATGCTCCAGCACCCGTGAAGCTCCCGGTAGACGGGATTACCCACCCACAGATGGCTCCATTCCTCGTAGCCTTTCTCCTTGAACCCATGACGGGCTTCCAGTCGGGCGATCTCGGGATAGTCCAAGAAGGAGGCCTCGCGAAGCGTAGGGCCCCACCGGGGTGTAGCCCTCGGGTTCATAGCGTTCTTGCACGGACCTCAGCGCCCGACTTTGAACGCGGCGCTTAGGGCCAAATGTGCCCATGGCGTCGTTGCCCGATCCAGGCTGAGAGACGGATCACTAGAGCTCGCCTCAATCGCCTCCTACGGATGGGAGGACCGTCATCGACCCATCGACACCCTGGACTGCCCGAAGATGTCGGGCGATGATGTCGCTCCCCACCGCCGCGGTCAACATGCGAAGATCAAGTGGCATAATGCGTTAGCGAACGCCGGCGAACCCCGGGACGAAAACACCGTCCCCTCCTGTCCGTGTCACAAGTCACAGAAGGGCGCAAAGCTACAACGGCCTCTGTGCCGCCCCCGTCGCCCGAGAGGGGTCG
>WNGM01005381.1_pt1 | contig 11472 bp, 9 predicted proteins | sample 5400571 | NCBI WGS metagenome assembly WNGM01 (sample SAMN13153378, study PRJNA577476) | soil metagenome | isolation source: 100 cm soil or saprolite under Garry oak tree replicate 2 | place: USA:California | collected 2016-06-15 | reverse complement strand
ATCGCACCGATGCGCCGCGTTTGATCGGCATGTGCGACGATCCAATCGGCAATCCGTTCACTAACCACAGCTCGCCGGATCCCGCGACCACCTGGGATCACAATCGTGTCTAACTCGGACGCGGTTTCGAGCGTATTGTCTGGGGTGAAAATGATTCCTGATTCAGCTCGAAAACATTCGGAACTGAAGCCGATTGTGCAGATCTGGTAACATGAAATCCGAGTGCCGTAGCCGCCATCGAGGACCCCCGTTGCAAAAACATCCGCGGCGCCCACTAGGTTTGATGCAGCAACGCCTTCAAAACCAAGAAAGCCAATCCGCTTTGCAACCATTGTCAGAACTACAATACGCCGAGCTTCCAACACGCTGGTAGGACATTGAACCGACAAAGCAAGCCATCGACGTCGGTCTTCAAATCGTTACCTGAAAGCAACACGTTGTTTTCTTTTGATCTGACGCCCGGCCGGTCAAACAAGAAACGGATTAGTTCTCCGTTCACTCCCGATTTTTGTTGGCGGGCCATGGCCGGGAAGTACGGTGACATCGTCGCCGAGCGGAAATAATTTTTCCCTGATTCCATCGATCAAAAGATCGATATCTCCTCCAGGCAAATCACCGCGCCCAATGCTGCCGGCGAAAAGAACATCCCCGCCGACGAGCAATTGTTCTTTGCGCGAAAAAAAGCAAAGACTTCCGGGGCAATGTCCCGGTACTTCCAGCACTTGCATTTCCAACCCGAGAAAATTCCTGGCAGATGTTTCTTCGATGAGAAAATCCGGTTCCACGGGTTCGATCTCGAGTTCGAAACCGAAGCTGCGAAAAAAATCGCGGTCGGAGATCATCGGCGCAGTGACTGGGTGACAACCGATTGGGCAACGAAACCGCCGCTTGATCCGGGCAACGTCCTGGACGTGATCGATATGGCCGTGCGTTAGCAGCAGAAGTTTGAGATCGACATTGCGTGATTCGAGCCAGTCGCAGGCACCATCGGGTGCATCGAAAAGGATCCAGCCCTCTGGTGCCTCGAGCAGATAGCAATTCGTTTCAAAAATTCCGCCGCAAAAGCTTTCGTAAATCATCGTGATTCACTGTATCCAGGCCTGGCTACGGCTGAAGACGGGAGTTTTTACGAATAATTGAATGTTCCTCGCTCTCGATTGTCTGATTCCTACTCACATGTCGATCTTGTTTCACCATCTTGCGTTTCATTCTGAAATCTGCCAATGTGGGAAACCGCATAATTACCGATGAAATCATCATTCCAGCGATCCCTGGCGTTGTGCGCTGTGCTTTTGACAGCCGCAATTGCCGCACCGCCCGCGGCAGCGGCGTCGAAGGAAACGATCGCCATGTCGGTGGGCCGCCTTCTGGAGGAAGGGCATTACACCCACCAGCGGCTCAATGAAGGGGTGTCGCGAAAATTCCTCCAGACCTATCTGGAGATGCTCGACTACAGCCATCTGTTTTTCACCCAAAAAGATGTCGATGAAATGAACGCCAAATATGGCAGCTCGATTGCGGGCGACGTTCTCCTCGGCACACTTAAACCCGCTTACGAGATTTATGATCTCTATACAAAACGGTTGGACGAGCGTGTCGCTAAGATCAAAGAACTGCTGAAACAGCCGATTGATTTCAAGAGCGATGCAAAGATTGAGCTGAGCCGGCAAAAAGCGCCGTGGCCAAAGGATGAGGCGGAAGCGGATCAGCTTTGGCGGGGACGCATTACGAACGAACTATTGCAGGAACATCTAAGCGAGCATCCGATCGAGCCTGCCCCGCAATTGGTCGGCCGCCGCTACGATCGCCTCTCGCGCAACGTCCACGAGCAAGACAAGGACGAGCAAGTGAAGCTCTTCCTCGATGCGCTTGCCCAAACGTACGACCCGCATTCCGAGTATCTGAGCAAGGCCGACATGAAAAATTTCAGCATTAACATGGGCCTCTCGCTCGTGGGAATCGGCGCCATGCTTCGGTCCGAGGATGGCTACGCCAAAATCGAGAGCCTTGTTCCTGGCGGTCCGGCGCAGGTGGATGGACGATTGAAGGTGGGCGACCGGATCACCGCCGTCGCCCAAGCGCAGAATGAGTTTGTCGATGTGCGCGAGATGCGACTAGACAAAGTGGTCGAGATGATCCGCGGCAAAAAAGGAACTCATGTGCGCTTGCTCGTGATACCAGCGGATGCCACCGATCCATCGCGGCGCAAAAATGTCGAGCTCGTGCGTGACGAAATTAAGCTTAAAGATCAGGAGGCGCGGGCCGACATCATTATCCGCAAAGACGAGAACGGAAATCCCATAAAACTCGGCTGGCTGACGCTCCCCTCCTTTTATGCCGACATGGACAAGCACCAGAAGAGCACCACGCGCGATGTGGTCGCACTGCTCAAACGGCTGAAGAAAGAGAACATCGCCGGGCTGGTTGTCGATCTGCGGCGCAATGGCGGTGGTTCGCTCGAGGAGGCGCTGTCGCTTACCGGTTTGTTTTTGAAATCGGGCCCGATCGTTCAGACGAAAGACTATAATGGAAGCATCCGAATTTCGTCCGATCCCGATCCGGGCATTGCTTATTCCGGCCCGCTGATGGTTTTAACCAGCCGGCAAAGCGCATCTGCCAGCGAAATTTTCGCGGCGGCGCTGCAGGACTACGGCCGCGCAGTGGTTGTCGGCGACAAGAACACATTCGGCAAAGGAACCGTGCAGACCATTCTGCCCATCGGCCGATTCGCTTCTCTGCTTGGCAGCCGCTCGGACGAGGATGGCGCGCTAAAGTTGACCATCCAGAAATTTTATCGAGTCGCCGGCGGCTCGACGCAGCTCCACGGCGTCGCCTCGGACATCGTGCTCCCCAGTTTGAGCGATCTACCCGAATTTGGCGAAGGCGCCTTGAAGAACGCGTTGCCCTACGATGAAGTGTCCAAGGCAAAATACACCAAGTGGTCGGACACGCATTCGCTGTTTATCGATCAATTGCGGCGCCACTCGGAAGAGCGCGTTAAAAGCGATCCCGAATTCCACTATGTTATGGAGGACATAGATCGTTTGCGTCACAAGATCGATGAAAACCGAATTTCGCTGAACGAAGATCTGCGCAAAAAGGAGCTCTCCGACGATAAGCTGCGCAAAGAAATGCGCTCAAAAGAACGCCTGGCCCGAAATCAGGAGGAACCGCGCATTTATCGCTTGACTCTCGACACGGTCGATAAGCCAAATCTGCAATTGGTCATGTATCCCGGCAAACTCGCAGAAGCAAAGAAGAATGGGGTTTCGCCTAAAGTTGATCCTGAAGTCGCCGCTCCGGACGCGGATACGGATTTGGTCGGTGGCGCAAGCAGCTCCAGCGACGATACGAAAGAGCCAGCGATCGATCCAGAGCGCGACGAAACGCTTAATATCCTCGCCGATCTTGTTGATCTTTCTCACGGACCTAAGACCGCGAGCACTAATCGGTAAGAACTTTGAAATGCGTTAAGCCTCACGGCCACCATGGCAGTGGCGGTGGAGCAAAGCGCGGTCCGAACTGTGGCCCGAAGCGCGGATCGGCGAATCTGCCGCGTCGACCGGGAAACAGAGATTGCGATTGCCCTAGATAACGCCCTGCCGGTGTCCTGCCGAACACCGTAAGTGGTGTCCCTACACTAACTGAGTTGAAAAACGCGATTGCGTACTGCTCGGGCATGCGAACACAGCCGTGCGACGCAGGATAGCCCGGCAAATATCCTGCATGCATCCCGTCCGCCCCGTTAAAACGCATGAAATAATGCATCGGCGCGGGAATAAATTTTCCTCCGCGAGGAACCGGCATGTCCGCGTCAGCATCGGCGACAATCGTGTTCCCCTGCGCATCCACAATTTTTCCATACATGCTGGAGTAGTGAGTTCGCTCTTTGTCGAGAATCTTGAATGAACCCGTCTTGGTAAGATGTCCGTAGCGGCCGCTCGAAATCGGCGACGCCAGGACCGGACGCCCATCTTGAAGGAGATACGCCATCTGTTCCTCCAAATCGATCTCGACTGAAGTTTGCGCACGCGCCAAGACGGCTGCGCAGAAAAAGATCGACAGTGCAACGACGATCCTCACACTGCGTTTAAACCCGCGCGACGCGCAAAAGTCGCAAGTGGCACTTCATTTTCGCAAAATGAGCCTTACACCGCGATTGGCGCTTTGATTGATGGATGCGGGTCGTAGCCGACGAGTTCGAAATCTTCGAACTTGAAGTCGTGAATGTTTTTGATCGCCGGGTTCAGTTTCATCCGCGGCAAGCACCGGCAATCGCGTGAAAGCTGTTCGTGCGCCTGTTCGAGATGGTTTTTGTAAAGATGCAGATCGCCAAAGGTGTGGACGAAATCGCCCGGGGTAAGATCGACAACTTGTGCCACCATCATTGTGAATAGCGCGTAGGAGGCGATGTTGAATGGGACACCGAGAAAGAGATCGGCGCTGCGTTGGTAAAGCTGACAACTCAATTCGCCGCCCTGAACGTAAAATTGGAAAAGGACATGACACGGCGGCAGCGCCATCCGGTCGAGCTCGGCCGGGTTCCACGCGCTCACGATGAGGCGTCGGCTCTGCGGATTTGATTTGATCTGCGCGACGACGTTTTCGATCTGATCGACGCGCACGTCGTTTTCGCCACGCCAACCCCGCCATTGTGCGCCATAAACGCGGCCGAGATTTCCGTTTTCGTCGGCCCACTCATCCCAAATCGTGACGCCATGCTCGTTGAGATAACGAATGTTCGTATCGCCGCGCAGGAACCAGAGCAACTCGTAGATGATCGATTTGATGTGCAGCTTCTTGGTTGTGAGCAGCGGAAATCCAGCACCTGCGGGACGCAAATCAAAGCGTGCTTGCGCGCCGAAGATCGACAATGTGCCGGTGCCGGTGCGATCGTCGCGAGGCTGACCATGCTCGAGCACGAGTCGAAGAAGATCTAGGTATTGCCGCACGCGAAAAAATTTATCGCGACACAAAGTTTTGCCAAAGCAAAAACTGCTGCAACGACCTTGGGCCGTCGAATTATTTGGCCCCACAAAATCTCAGAGAATTTAATTAGCATTTGCGCGCGGGACGATCTGATCATAGTGTGATTGTGGGTTGCGTGTCGCATTGGCGCGAAGGCGGTGAGTGCTCTGGCTGAAATCGGGCCTAATTGACTCAGTTCAGGCGGGGCTGCACCGACTTCCGATTAGCACTAGTTCCTTGTAAACAAGAGCTTAGGTTGTGGCACGTCCAGCTGGCCCAGTGCTTGCTTAAGGATACCCTGGGTCGGAGCCTCGCCGCGGCGAATTCCGTCTGTCGGTGAGCTCAACCCAGAAAGGAAATTTTCAATTTATGGCTAAAGTTTTAGGTATCGATTTGGGCACCACCAACTCCTGCATGGCCGTGATGGAGGGTGGCGACCCGGTGGTTTTGGAAAATAGTGAAGGCGCTCGCACGACGCCGTCGATCGTCGCGTTCACAAAAAGCGGTGAGCGATTGGTCGGCCAGGCTGCGAAACGCCAGGCGGTAACCAATCCGCAGAACACGGTCTTTTCAATCAAGCGTTTCATGGGCCGCAAGTTCGACGAGGTGCACGAAGAAGAGCATCGCGTTCCGTATAAGGTTGTGAAGGCCGCCAACGGCGACGCGCACGTTCAGGTGGAAGTGAACGGACAACGCAAGACTTTTTCGCCACCGGAGATCTCCGCAATGATCTTATCAAAGATGAAATCCGACGCGGAAGCGAAGCTTGGCGAAAAAATTACGCAGGCAGTTATCACTGTGCCGGCTTATTTCAACGACTCGCAGCGCAACGCCACAAAGGACGCGGGCAAAATCGCCGGCTTGGAAGTGCTGCGCATCATTAACGAGCCGACAGCCGCGTCGCTCGCTTACGGCCTCGACAAGAAAAAAGACGAAGAGATTGCCGTTTACGATTTGGGTGGCGGCACATTCGACATCTCGGTTCTCGAAATCGGCGACGGCGTGTTCGAAGTGAAGGCGACCAACGGTGACACGCATCTTGGCGGTGACGACTGGGACGCGAAGGTCATGGATTGGATCGTCAGCGAATTTAAAAAGGACACTGGCATCGATCTAACGAAGCAGCCGGATGCAATCCAGCGAATCAAAGAAGAAGCTGAAAAAGCAAAGATCGCGCTTTCGAGCTCACAGGAATACGAGATCAACCTGCCGTTTATCACAGCAGATGCGAGCGGGCCGAAGCATATCCAGAAAAAATTGACCCGCGCGAAACTCGAGCAACTCACCGATTCGCTTGTCGAGCGCACCGTCCAGCCGGTCAGGGATTGTTTGAAAGACGCAAAAATTTCCGAGCGCGACGTGAACGAGCTGGTGCTGGTCGGCGGCATGACGCGCATGCCGAAAGTGATCGAGACAGCGCGCAGCCTCATCGGCAAGGAGCCGCATAAAGGCGTAAATCCGGACGAAGTCGTTGCAGTTGGCGCAGCAATTCAGGGCGGCGTACTCAAGGGTGAGGTCAAAGACGTGCTCTTACTCGACGTGACGCCGTTGACGCTGGCGATTGAAACCGCAGGCGGCGTGGCTACGCCAATGATTCCGCGCAACACGACCATCCCGACGCGTAAGTCGCAAATCTTTTCGACCTACAGCGACAACCAACCGGGCGTGGAGATCAAGGTGCTCCAAGGCGAGCGACCGTTGAGTCGCGACAACAAACAGCTCGGCGTGTTCCACCTCGACGGAATTCCGCCGGCACCGCGCGGCGTTCCGCAAATCGAAGTTACATTCGACATCGACGCGAACGGCATTCTGCATGTTAACGCGAAAGACCTTGGCACCGGCAGAGAACAAAAAATCTCCATCACTGGCAGCTCCGGCCTTGCGAAAGATGAAGTCGAGCGGATGCAGCGTGAAGCCGAAGCGCACGCCGAAGAGGACAAGAAGGCGAAGGAAGCGATCGAGATCAAGAACAATGCCGACATGCTCGCCTATCAGTGCGAGAAGCAGTTGAAAGAGCTGGGCGACAAGATTTCCGGCGACAAGAAAAAGCAAGTCGAGGACGCCATCGCCGCGGTGCGCGACGCGATTAATCGCAACGACACGGACGCGATGAAACGGACCTACGACGAGTTGCAGAACAAGTTCCAGGAAGTCAGTGCCGAGCTTTACAAGCAGGCGTCAGCGCAAGCTGGTCCGCGACCCGGCCCTGAAGCAGGCCCTCGACCGGAACCGCAGAAAGAAGCAAAACGCGGCGAAGGCGATGTTGTTGATGCAGAATTCGAAGTCGTGGACGAAGACAAGAAAAAATAACCGAAACAATTCGCCGGTGATTGTCGAGAGATCGACATCGCCGGCTGAAACCAAAATAAAAACCAAAAGGAGTAAAGACAACACCTATGGCAGCAGTTAACATAAAACCGCTCGGAGACCGGGTGCTGGTGCAGCCGATCGAGGAGCAGGAAGTAAAAAAAGGCGGGATCATCATCCCCGATACCGCCAAGGAAAAACCACAAGAGGGGAAAGTGGTCGCTCTTGGCACCGGTAAAATCGATGAAAACGGTAAGAAAATCGATTTCACGGTGAAAAAGGGTGACAAGGTGCTGATCTCCAAATACGGCGGCACCGAAATCAAAATCGACGATCAGAATTATCTGATTATGCGCGAGGACGACATCCTCGGCATCATCGGGTAAACGAAGGAGGCAAACTTATGGCAGCTAAACAACTACAATTCGATGAAAACGCGCGGCACACCTTGCTGCGCGGTGTCGAGAAACTGTCGAAAGCCGTGAAGGCCACGCTCGGCCCCAGCGGCCGCAACGTCATTCTCGACAAAAAATTCGGCAGCCCGACGATCACCAAGGATGGAGTAACGGTCGCGAAAGAGATCGAGCTGGAAGACCCATATGAAAATATGGGCGCGCAGCTCGTGCGCGAAGTCGCTTCCAAAACTTCCGACGTCGCTGGCGACGGCACGACTACGGCGACCATTCTCGCGGAATCCATTTACCGCGAAGGTCTGCGAAACGTCACTGCCGGCGCAAACCCGACTTCGTTGCAGCGCGGCATCATGAAAGCTGTCGATGCAATCGTCGAGGAGCTGAAGAAACTCTCCAAGAAAGTCAGCGATCGCACCGAGATCGCGCAGGTGGCGACCGTTTCAGCTAACTGGGACAAGACGATCGGCGAGATCATCGCCGACGCCATGGACAAGGTCGGCAAGGACGGCACGATCACGGTCGAGGAAGCGAAGTCGATCGAGACCACGCTCGAAGTCGTCGAGGGCATGCAGTTCGACAAAGGTTATCTATCGCCTTACTTCGTCACGAACGCGGAAGACATGGAAGCCGTGCTCGATAACCCCTACATCCTCATTCACGAGAAGAAAATCTCGAGCTTGAAGGATATGCTTCCGTTGCTCGAGAAAGTTGCGAAAGCCGGCCGGCCGCTCCTCATCATTGCTGAGGACGTGGAAGGCGAAGCGCTCGCGACGTTGGTCGTGAACAAATTGCGCGGCACGTTGCAAGTCTGCGCGGTCAAGGCGCCCGGCTTCGGCGATCGTCGCAAGGCGATGCTCGAAGACATCGCGGTGCTTACCGGCGGACGCTGCATCACCGAAGACCTCGGGATCAAGCTGGAGAACGTGAAGCTGGAAGATCTCGGCCGAACCAAGCGCGCCACCATCGACAAGGAAAACACCACCATTGTCGAGGGCGAAGGCAAGCAGGTCGATATCAAAGGCCGCGTCGCTCAGATCCGTCGTCAGATTGAAGAGACGACCAGCGATTACGATCGCGAGAAATTGCAGGAACGCCTCGCCAAACTCGCAGGCGGTGTGGCCGTCATTAACGTCGGCGCAGCCACTGAGACCGAGATGAAGGAGAAGAAGGCGCGCGTCGAAGATGCGTTGCACGCCACGCGTGCGGCGGTCGAGGAAGGTATCGTCGCTGGCGGCGGTGTCGCATTGCTTCGTGCGCAGAAAGCACTCGAAAACATGCGAGGCCTCGAAGGCGACGAGAAAGTCGGCGTGCAAATTGTGCGCCGCGCCATTGAAGAGCCGACGCGTCAACTCGCCGATAACGCGGGCAAGGAAGGCGCGCTCGTGGTCGAGGAAGTGAAGAAGCGCAAAGGCAACGAAGGCTACGACGTTTCCGCTGGCGAATACACCGATCTGGTGAAGGCGGGCATCGTCGATCCAACCAAGGTCACGCGCACGGCGTTGCAAAACGCGGCGTCCATCGCAGGCCTGTTGCTCACCACCGAAGCGTTGGTAACGGAGATTCCTGAAAAGGAAAAGACTCCTCAGATGCCTCCGGGCGGCATGGGCGGCATGGATTACTAAGCCGAGACCAAAAATGAATTACAGCAGCCGGGTCAGAAATGGCCCGGCTGTTTGTTTTGAGTGTCTCGGAAATGAACCCGACTGCGAGTGACTTTATCAGATGGTGTAATGATAATAGTGGCTTTGTCTCAATCATACTTTTCGTTGCGACATTAGTCGTCGCTTGGGCCGGCGGTTTGTTTAAGCTCCTAAGACACAAACCGAGGTTTGTATTGTCGCTTTCACCAGGCCCGACTTTTGCCTGTACGTATCTCACGGGTGTAAAGTTTGGCGAGTACGACGTCACGCGGACTTTCTTTGCACTTTACCTGACGATTTCGAATCGAGGTTCTGCAGCAGGAACTATCCAAACCGCGCAACTCGGATACAAGTGGTCAATCAACAGACTAAACTGGTACTTTCTGCGGTACGTTCTCGGCTGGTGCTGGCTTCCGACAATGATTTCGATCATGGACTTCCATTACATGTTGAAGTCAGGCGGCGCGAAGTTCTATCCGTTCCTGATGCAGCGCAGCACGGTGCTGCCAGAGCAATCCGATCTTTACCTTCCTATTGGGAAGAGCGCGCATACTGGAGCAAGCACGTAAATACAACCCTTCGATTGGCACAACACACGACGAGGTGTAAGTGAGAGAACACGGGCAGCGTGACGTAGAAGCCGCGACGATAATCTCGAAAATCGTAAATTTCTAAGGCGATTCCTCCGTTAAACAATTCGCGAGCCGTATTAAGCGTCTCTGTTGAATTCGTCAAAAAACTTTCGATCTATCTCGAATGTTTTTCGCGGAACCAGACCCAATTCAAGATCTTCGAACAGCTTGACCAAGTCCTCGCCCGCGACCAGCTCGATTGGTGCTGCTCCATCGCGCCTGGCTTCCTTCTTAGCTTCAACCGTAAACGTGCCCGTCGTCATCATAATACCTTTGTCCGCGCGGCCAGCCATGGCTCCTCGAAAGTCGCGAACTTGAGACGGAGTGACCGAACCTTGATAACGTTTGCACTGAAATAAAACATTAAAGCTGACGAATGGATTGACTTGCAGCACCCCAATTCCGTCGATGCCACCATCACCAGTTTTTCCAGTAACGACGACCTCCTGAAAACCTGATTCACGAAGGAGTCTCTGACACAGACGTTCAAATCCATTCGGCGGCAATGATTTGATCACAGCCAAAAGTTCCGACTTGTAATCAGCGGTTTCGGCGGAGCTTTCGTCACGTTCGTCGATAAAGGGCTCTTCCAGTTCTTTCTTCTTCTTTTTTTCTGCCCGCAGTCCTTTTTGAACTAATTGAAACACTTCATACGCATCAAATGTCGCTAGATCCGTTTGGGCGCCTTTTTCTGTGAGTCTCCAGACGCCGCGGCGTGATGACTCAAGATAGCCGGCTCGCACCAGATAAAGGCGGCCCCATTGAACTTGATTGCGAATGCGAGATTGACCGTTCTTCAGCGTGACCTCTTGTTCCGACTCCGGGATTTGAAGAAGCTCAATTGCACGGTCAATGACTTCGGAGGTTGTTCCTGAGCCGCCAGACTGCTTCAAAATCTGCAGAATCGGTTTAAAGAACCGAATGAATTCTGGACCCTTCGCTTTCACTCGCGGGCATCATACCTGATTTAAGGATTGCGCCAAGATCGACCTTGGAATCGTGTAGTTGTAAGTTCGACCATTGGCTCACGTTCTTAAAGACACGCTCGCGAAGACGGTGCAATGGTGGAAACATCTGCGGCCGTATTGGAAACGCCGACAGCAACGCCGAGAGCGCGTAGCCGCGGCGAAATTGATTCGCACCATCATACGCGAGCATAAGTCGTAGCCGGGACCGACGCGTGAATCGCCAAGCGCAACAGGGCGCCGGTGTTTTGCCTTCGCCGCCTAAATCGTCTCCTTACCTTCACAAAGATTCACTAGCTCGGCCAATGCAAGCACCTGTCCGCGTCGGCCCCCGCCTTCGCGGACAACTTTGAGAATTCCTGCTTCACGCAGTCTGCGCAGGTAACTTGAGATTGCTTGGCGGCTCGGCCGCGGATGAGAAAATTGTAGTGAGTTGCTTTGAAATATGGGTCGGCCGAAAAATTGATCCAGCAGCGGAACGGCAAATTGCGAATGAGTGACAGCAATCAACTGCTGTTTTAGTTTTGCATAACAATTCATTATGGCT
>WNGM01014090.1_pt1 | contig 11473 bp, 6 predicted proteins | sample 5400571 | NCBI WGS metagenome assembly WNGM01 (sample SAMN13153378, study PRJNA577476) | soil metagenome | isolation source: 100 cm soil or saprolite under Garry oak tree replicate 2 | place: USA:California | collected 2016-06-15 | reverse complement strand
TCCCGGCCGCAGCGAGTACACCGCCTGCAGCAGCGCCGCCGCGACGAACGCCACCATTCCGCCGAACGCGATGATCAGCGCGGGCTCCACCAGCGTGACGAGGGTTTTCAAGCCCCGCTCGGCCTCCTGCGCCGCGAGGTCGCCCGCCCGCCAGGTCATCTCGCCAAGCCGGCCGCTCGACTCGCCCACGGCGACGAGCTGCAGCGCGCCCGGCGCGAGCGCCGCTTCGCGCTCGAGCGATGTAGCCAGGGGCTCGCCGCGCGCCACGCGCTCCCGCGCCCGGCCGAGCCGCTCGGTCACCGCGGCGTCCCCCGCCGCGTCTGCGGCCGCGGCGAGCGCTGGCAGGAGCGGCATCCCCGCCCGGAGCATGCTGCCCAGCGCTCGGGCGGTCCGCGACGTCGCGAGCGCGAGCCGCACGGCGCCGAGGACGGGGATGGCGAGCAGCGTCTCGTCCACCCGGCGGCGGCTGGCGGGACGCTTGAGGACTTCCAGGCCCGCCCACACGGTGGCGAGACCGGCGGGTACGAGGAGGAACCAGAAGCGGGACAAGAGCATGGACCCGGCGATGAGCGCCTGCGTCGCCGCCGGCAGGTCCTGGCCCAGGTCGCCCAGCAGCTCGGCGAACCGCGGCACGATCACCGTCCCGATCACGAGCACCGACACCGTGCCGACGACGGCGAGCAGCAGCGGATAGGCGAGGGCTTGGCGCACGCGCGCGACCAGCTCTGCCTCCTGTTCGAGGTGGGTCGCCACCTGTTCGAGGGCGGCGCCAAGCTGGCTGCCCCGCTCCCCCGCGCCCTCGATCGGTTGCAGCGCGACGGGGAAGAGCCCGAGCTCCGTGACGGCGGCGCCCGCCTCACCGGCGGACAACGCCTCGATGGTCCCGCGCACCATCCCCCCGTCGGGCCGCGCCGCGCGGTAGCGGTACGCCGTCATCGCTTCCTCGCGCTCTCCCACGATGTGATGTCCGCGTCCTCCCCGGTGCCGCCCGGTTGCCCGTCGCGGCCGTAGGTGAGGAGGTCGTAGCCCTGCGGGTTCGCATCCCCAGGGCTCTTGTAGAGGTAGGGCCGGCCCCACGGGTCGAGCGGGATGGTCTTCTTCACGTAGGGGCCGCGCCAGTTGCGCGCCTGGGGCTCGTCCTGCGGGAGCGTGCGCAGCGCTTCCAGACCCTGCGCGGTCGCCGGGTAGTAGTCGTTGTCGAGCCGGTAGGCTTCGAGCGCCATGCCGAACAGCTCGATCTGGGCCCGCGCGGCCGAGCTCTTCGCGTCGCCCACGTGGCTGAACACCATCGGCGCCACGAGCCCTGCGAGGATCGCGATGACCGTGATGACGACCAGAAGCTCGATGAGGGTGAAGCCAACGGCCGAACGTGGAACGCGGAACGCGGAACAGGGGCGCGACCGTCGGTTCCGCGTTCCGACTTCCGCGTTCCGACTTTGCCTAACGGTCCGTGACACGCAGCACCTCCTCGACCGTCGTGATCCCCGCCTGGACCTTCGCCCATCCGTCCTGGCGCAGCGTGCGCATCCCCTGGGTGGCCGCGATGTCCCGCAGTCCAGCCGCATCGGGAGTGCGGAGAAAGGCCTGCTTGATCTCTTCCGTGACGACCAGCAGCTCGAAGATCCCGGTGCGCCCGCGATAGCCCGCGCCGCGGCACGCGGTGCACCCGCGGCCGCGCTCGAGCACCATCTGCTTGACCGGTTGGTGGGCGAGCAGCGCGACCGATGAGGGGTCCGCCTTGTAGCGCTCGCGGCACTCCGCGCAGACTCTGCGCACGAGTCGCTGTGCCAGCACCGCCTCGACGGTCGCCGCGATGAGGTAGGGCTCGACCTTGAGATCCACGAGGCGGGTGATCGCGCTCGCGGCGTCGTTGGTGTGCAGTGTCGAGAATACGAGATGCCCGGTGAGCGCTGCCTGCACCGCGATCGCCGCCGTCTCGCCGTCCCGCATCTCGCCCACCATCAGGACGTCCGGGTCCTGGCGCAGGATGCTCCGCAGCGCGCCCGCGAACGTCATTCCGGCCTTCGCGTTCACCGGCACCTGCGTCACGCCCTCGAGGTGGTATTCGACCGGGTCTTCCACGGTGATGATCTTCTCGGCGCTGCGCCGCCGCAGGCCGAGCGCGGCGTAGAGGGTGGTCGTCTTGCCGCTGCCGGTAGGTCCGGTGGCAAGCAGGATCCCGTGAGGTTTCTCGGCGAGCCGGCGGAACGCGTCGAGCGTTTCCGGAGCCATCCCCAGCTCGTCCAGCGCCACCGGCCGGCCGCCGCGGTCGAGCAGGCGCAGCACGACGGACTCGCCGTACAGGGTGGGCACGGTGGACACGCGTAGATCCAGTTCCCGTTCCTCGAGCCGCACGCGAATCCTCCCGTCCTGGGGGGCGCGCCGCTCCGCGATGTCCAGCTCGGCGAGCAGCTTCACGCGCGAGACGACCGCCGCCTGCACGCCCTTCGGGGGACTCGGCACGTCCGTGAGCACGCCGTCGATCCGGAACCGCGCGTGGAGCCCGTCGCGCGTCGATTCGAGGTGGATGTCGGACGCGCGCGCGTCGTGCGCTTCTTTGATCAGGAGATTGACGTAGCGAACGACCGGCGGCTGGTTCGCGAGATCACGGACGTCGGCGAGGCCGTCGTTGTCGGCATCCCCGGCGACCGGGAGCTCCGCGTCCAGGTCCTTGACCAGCTCGACGACGGACTCCGCGGCGGCGAAGGTGCGGCGGATGGCGTCGAGGAGCTCTTCCTGGGAGACGGGGACCAGGTCGACCGACACGCCGAAAGACATCTCGAGGTCCTCGAGCACCTCGGGGGCGGTCTCCCCCGCGACGGCGACGCGGAGCCGGTCGCCCGTGACCTCGAGGGGCAGGATGCGGTTGTACTCGAGGTAGTCGGCCTCGAAGGCTTCGGTAATCGGGAGCTTGGGAACGAGAGAATGATCCACGGGCGGCCCCGGAACATCGGTCGCCCTCGCTCCGGGGCACGCCCTGTGCCGCGTGGCCCCAACTTCGGTGCGAGAAGGCAACTGAGCCCAGGGAAAGCGTTACGCGCGATGTGCTTTAGCTCGCCGTCGCTCGGGATTCGTCCAATTCGTCGTTCTGACCAGTCCAATTGGACTGCGCATTTGCCCCCGCGCCTCGTCCCCCGGCGCGAAGTCTCCGGACGTACCCATAGACGGTGCTGCGCGCGGCGCCAAGCAGGCTGGCCGCCTGTTCGACGTCCCCACCGGTGACTTCGAGCGCCCGCCCCACGGCCTCGAGGTTGGCGGCGGGATCACCCCGGGAGCGGAACTGGGTGGGGATATGCAGGCACTCGGCGACGTGGTCGAGTCGCAGCTCCGTGCAGTCCTCGGCGCGCAGGTACCCCTCGCGCATCGCCATTGCCAGTTCGCGCACGTTGCCAGGCCACTCAGCGTTCACGAGCGCGTTCACGACCGCGGGCGCCATGCGGCCGGGCCCGGGCTTCTCTTCCTCGCGAGCACAGCGCTCGAGCAGGTGCTGTGCCAGCTGGGGAATGTCGTCGCGCCGCTCGGCGAGCGTCGGTAGTCGGATCGCGCTGAAGCCGAGCCGCTGGCGCAGTTCCTCGAGCAATTTGCCGCGCTGGACGAGTGTGTCCGGTGACTCCGTCATGGCCACGATCAAGCGGAACCGCACCGGAAGGTCGCGACTCCCGCCCACGCGCCTAAATTGCCCGTCGCCCACGGCGCGCAGCAGCAACATCTGGGCAGAGCGGCGCAGGTGATGGAAGTCGTCGAGCAGCAGCGTGCCGTCGGCCGCCTCTTCGAGCAAGCCGACGTGGCGCCCCACCGCTCCGGTAAAAGCGCCTCGCTCGTGGCCGAAGAGCTGGGTCCCCTGGAGGTGCGGCTCCAGCTCTCTGACGGAGTGGGCCGAGAATGGTCCCGGGCGGCCGCTCGCGCGGTGGATCAGCTCAGCGAGGGTGGTCTTCCCGGTGCCCGTGGCGCCGACGAGGGTGAGAGGGGCGCGCGCGCATGCGTACCAGGCGACGCGCTTGAGCACGCCGAGCATCGCAGGAGAGCTTGCGACAAAGTCCCCCAGGAAGTTCCTGAGGTCCACGGGCATCCACCCACCTGCTCCGCACGGAGAGAGCCAAGCGAAGAGCGCTCGCGGCCGGACTCAACTGTGCGCCGTTGGGGCAGACCACCCCTGGGCGCGCTGATGCGTCGGCGCAACAAATCGGTGGAGCGAACTAATGGGTGTCAAGGGGTTTCAGACTGGTACGCCGATGTCGATTGCTTGGACGCAACAGCCGTCGACAGCTGTGACCACGTTGCCCGCCATATATGCGAGCGTGGGTGGCCGGGGGGGACGCAACGGCAACGGTCACTAGGCCGAGCAGGACGCCTGAGACGAAGATGTAAGCGGGATTCGGAAGTCGTGGCAGGGTCAGTTGATCAATGCTCCGAGGAACGTTCGCGCTTGCCCCACGGAGGTATCGCCAGAGCATCTGCCGAGATCACGGCGACTTCACCTTTGAGCATCCTCCTTCGTGAGACCCACGACCCGCGGATGCCTTATCTCCACCGAATCGATTCGTCGTCTCGGACGTCACTCTTGAGGCTTCGGCCTCAACGTGCCGAGCGATGCGAGGAGTTCTTGCTGGGATGCCTCATCGGGACCACGCCCCAACACGCCGAGCCACAAGCCTGTCCCCAGCGCTGCATATGCAGAGAGATAGAAAGCTGGTGGCTGCCGGGGCGGTTCCAAACAGAACATTGCCGCATGGACGGGACCCGCTTCCGTAAGCAGGAGGCACTCGTGAAGGTCTCGTTGTTGCGTGCCCGACACCTCCCCAACTGCCGGATACGCTTCGATGGACCCAAACCAGATCGCCAGTTTACGTGCGTCATTCGCGGACTTGTCACTATCCGCCCATGTCCATGACGCCACAAGCTGCTGCCAGTGCTCCTCGGTGTCTGGAACTCCCATCGCGCTATCATGGGAACCACTCTCCCCGGCCCCGGATGGCACAAGGACCCCGATGGAAGGAGTCGCGACCACCGGAAGTTTGACGGTCACCCACCGCCAAGTGCGCGTATTCACATCGGCCAGAGGAGCGCAAGGAGGAGCGTCGGGGTCCGCCAAGATTCCCGCCGTTGTAATCCGATGGCTCACTGCGACCACGGGAAAGAGGGTAAGCCCACGCCGCGTCGTTGGGTTCATAGCCTTGACAAGGCGCCTGAGCGGCCGGTTGCCACGTCGCCACCCGCTGGTGGGAAGTACGCCGGGTTCAGGAGGCGAGCCCGTCCGCATAGAAAGGCGCGCCACGGAGGCGAGGCAAGGAACACAAAGGACCGGGCACCACGTTTCCAACACAGTCTTGTCACATCTAGCGCGGGCTTACCTTACGGAGGACGCACGACTAACCAACCCAAGACAATCCCTAAGGCGTGCGCGAAGAGTCTCCACGCGGTCACCTGCGCCAAGAGGCGAGCGAACATTGCCCCTGGTCCGTCTTGCGGTTCGGACGCTGCGAGGGGCGATGCGGAGACTTGCTTGCNNNNAACCAAGTGAACGATGCGACCGCCGCGTCGAACAACAGCACCGACAGAGCGACTGACAGGAGAGTCCACAGCCCGAACACCGCCCCTGCCCACTTAAGGAGTGATCGAGACACGACGACGGCGCAGAATGCCTCCACGATCGGGAGAACGCCGCCCTTCCTAGAGCGACGGCTAAACTGAACGCCTATTGCTCGCCCGTCTCGGCTAGTCCTTAGCACACCCACCCCGCCTGTCGCTAAAGCCGTACCGACCCTCAGTGCACTCACGCTCAGCAGCGTGGCCACGAGCGTCAGCACGGCGGCGGACACCGGCAGGGGGTGCGCCATCTGGCCCTCAATCACGCGATTCCTGTGCCTCCCGGAAGAAAGGAATCTGGGAACGAAACATCAATCTCACAACCGCCACTGACCCTGCCACGGATACAGCACCCCCAAAAATATCCCGTGGAAGACCTCGATATACCCGTATGCACGGTAACCGTCATAGCGGCCGTTCTCGAGGTCGTAGCGCCCGAGAGCCCCACGGCTCCACGTCAGAGTCCACGTGCCTTCGAGAACGTGGAATCCCTCGAAGAACTGGCTCGTCCACTCGGCCGGTACCCACGGCGGGAGGGGAGCCTTTGCGAAATCCTTATCATAACCGAGGATCACCTCCCCAAGCGGGTCTGGTGGCCTAGACGCGACGGCCGTCACGTCCCAACCAGCGCCAGCTCGAATTGCGGCGCCCACAGCGATGGCATAAGCGCGCGACATCGTCACCGGCCTGTCCACGAACACCGAGTTCGTCTGTGGCACATGATGGAACGTTATGCTGCCGTCGTTGGTCTTCGTCCACACCACGTCCGCCCCGATGCTGCGGTAGTAGTCGAGCTGCGTGACTGTCAACCCGCTCTGCTGCTCGTCCCACGTGAGGTCGGCAAACGCCTGATCCGTCTCCTGCCCCCACGGATCGTCCCCCCCTCCCCCGCCCCCGAGGGAGGGCAGAGCTCTCCCTTCGGCTCCCCCAAAGTTCAAGATGTCAATTGAGGCGCTTCTCAGTCCGCTCGGATCCCTTCCTTCGAGCGGCCCGCCCTCTGCGTACGCGTACAGGTTGCTTCCACCGCCGTACCCGATCGCATCCTCCTGCACGTACCGCCGCACCGCGGGGTCAAAGTAGCGCGCCCGGAAGAAATACCACCCGGTCTCGGCGTCGTACTCCCGCCCCGTCCAGCCGTAGCGCAGCACGGGCGGGGGCGCGGCGCTGTTCGTGTCCCGCGCGATCGTCGCCCCGTACGGCCCAACGCGCTGGCTCATCACCCAAGTTCCGTCCCGCTTCACGAGCCCGCGCACGCTACCCAGCTTGTCCAGCACAGCGTAGTACTCGTTGGTGCCCGCGTCGTGGATGGCCACGAGCGCATCTCTGCCGAGCCCCCACATGTAGCGCAGGCCGAGCGTCGTGCCAAGGGAGTCCGTCTCGAACGCCACGCTGCCCCCGTGGTACACGAAGCGGGTGTAAGCGATGGTGCCACCGGTGAGATTCGCGTAGACGCGCTTCGCGATCCGGCGGCCCACGACGTCGTAGCCGTAGCGGGCGATGAGCGTCGAGTTGTAGCGGACTGCCCGCAGGCGGTTCAGCGCGTCGTAGGCGTACGCCCAGCTCTTTGTCCCGCACACCGCCGTCACGAGGTTCCCCGCGCGGTCGTAGCCATAGCTCCAGGTGCCGCACGAGGCGTCGCTGCGCGCCGTCAGGCGATCGGTGACGATGTCGTACACCTCGGCGCCCGCGGTCGTGCGAATGTTGTTCCGCATGTCGAACTGGAAGGTGTCGCGGGCGACGACGCTCCAGGAGCCGCGAAACTTCCGCGCCACCACCGCCGTCACGCGCTCCCACGCGTCATACGTGAGCGAGTCGGTCAGGCTGTCCAATGGCTGCCCCATGCCGTGCTGCTCGGTCCATACTGGTCCCAGCACGTGACCGGACTCGTCCTCGCCCGCTGAGCGCTCGTAGTCGCCTCCGGTGTAGCTCGGGCTCGTCGCCACCATGTGCACGAGCGCATCGAGCTCTCCCGTCTCATTCCACGTCGGCTCGCGCGACTGGGGTACGTTGCCGATGTAGAGGTGTGGCCCCACCGCGCGGTCCTGAACATCGAAAGTGTAGGTGACGGTGTCCGCGTACGGCGTGATCAGCGAGTCGGGGTAGCCGCGCAGCCCCTCGTAACGAAAAGTCCAGAGGCCCAGCGGATCGGTCGTCGTACTGCGGCGTTCGTAGGAATCGTAAGAATAGCTCGTTCCCTGAGGTCCAGTCCCGGTAAAGCTCGTGTCCGTCTTAAGCCGACCGCGCTGATCGTAGCCCCAGCGTAGCTCGGCGTTCACCCCACCGATCGAGTCCACTTGGTTATCGTACCAGAGACGCGTAAGCTGGTCGAGCGGGCCGGCGAAGGCCTTGCGCAGCGTGCCGACACCAGGGATGACTGAGAGCGTGTCGCGGTTGCGCGAGTCGTAGTCGCCAGTGAGCGCGTCGCCGCGTCGGGTGAGGGTCTTCTTCAGGTTCCCGGCCACGTCGTAGACCAAGCTGTCCTTCACCTGCATCGAGTCGGTCCAGGGGCGCCGACTCACGAGCCGGCCGAGCCGATCGAAGACGTACATGGTCGCTTTGCCCCGATCGTTGATCCGCAGCGAGTCCCGTCCGGCGCGGTCGAACACATACCCGACGTGCCGTGTCTTCGCGGAATCAGCGAGCTGGTGAGATGGCCACGCGGGAGGACTGGTGCACGGCGTACAGTTGTCGGTGCGCAGCAGCCACGTCGAGTCCGTCTGCCCGGCGGCGTTGTAGTACCTCTGGATCCGCCGCCACTGCCACATCGTGGCCGTGTTCGTAAGCTGCACGCGCACGCGCTTCAACTCGGCCGTGTCCCGGCCCAGGCCGTCGAACACTGCACTGTCCACCATGGCGCCGCTCTCATCGAGCGCCCGGGCGCGATTCTTCCACGTGGCGTCGTAGGCGAACAGCTGCGACCATGCAGCCCCCGGCAGCTGCAGCGCACTGAGCAGGCCGTCGCTCCGATACCCGTACTGCGTCACAGCGCCGCTCGGGCTCGTCGTCGAAATAACGTTGCCGTTCGCGTCATAACTCACGCGCGTCGTGTCCTTGAACGTTCCGATGGAGCGAATCACGCGATGATTCCCGTCGTACACCAAGCTATCGAGCCGCAGCGTGTCGCCCACCGCCCGCACGATGTAGCTGCGACTGCGCCGCCGCAGCGCATCGTAGGTGTGGTACACCCGGCTCGAGTCCGCCACCTTTCCCTCGCTCCAGAGCGCGAAGCCTTCGGGCGTGTACTCCGTGCGCCCGATCAGCCCCAGCGCGTCCCACGTCTTGCGGGCCTCACCCCAGCGATTGACTAGCGAGCGCGTCCAGTTGGTCCTTGGGTCCTTCAGCTCGACGTACACGCTGTCGAGCGAGCGCAGCGCGCCATACCCTTGTCGCTCATAGGCGGTGTAGGTAATGACCGGGTTTACCGGGTTGCCATTCTCGTCCTGCACCTGGGGGAGCGTGACCTGAACCGGTCGGCGCTGGAACGTCGAGTCGTAGGTGACGACGGTGTTGTCGCCGATGACCCCGGCCCGCTGCGTTAGGACCACGGTGCCGGTGCCGGGATAGGTCTGATACGCGTAGGTCGTCGTATAGGCCTTGCTCGCGGGTGAGCTGAGCGAGTCGTAGGTCAGCTGGTTGGTCGTGGCGTCGATTGACACCTTGGTCTGCCGGCCCCCGGGATCGGTGAACGTCGAGAGCTTCCCGTTCCCGTCGTAACCCGGCGTGATCGTCTTTCCCACCGCGTCCAGGAAGCTCGTGACTTGGTCGCTCGCCCCACTGTAGACGATCGAGTCGCGGTTCCCATTCTGGTCCACGGACTTGACGAGCCGCCCGTTGGCGTCGAACACCAGCATAGCCTTGCTGCCGCGCGGACTCAGGGTCCAGCCGCTTCCCGTCTTCGTTAGCACGCTGAAATCCCCCGGCGGCGCGACATACAGGCTGTCTCCGTTGCCCCGGTAGACGGCACCCGTCCCCGTCGGGCCGATCAGCACGCGGTCGCTCCCCGCCTGGACCAGCTTCAAGACGCCGGCCGGCCACCACCCGGACCCGTACATCGTCGTGCGGCGGTCCACCAGCACGACCTCGAGTGAGTCCGCGCTCAGCTTCGTCGCGTTCACCGAGTCGACCTGAACCTGCACCGTCAGCCACTTCCGGGTCGGGGTCGGAGCAGAGAGCTCCCCCTGGAGCACCGCCCGGCAGCGCCGCACGGAGCCCGTCGCACAGGTCGGCGACGTGACCACGAGCGAGTCGAGCCGGTTCCCGCCGTCGAACAGCGTGACGTGGAGCTTCGTCGGTGTGTTGGCAGGCCACGTCAGCTCGACGTCCACCGGCACAAGCACCCGCGGGTAGGATTGGCGCGTGGAATACACCAGTCCCGCGCTCCGAGCGCGGCCCATCGAGTAATAGGCGGGAGTCCCGAACCCCGTCTCGACATCTGCCCCGGTCACGGTGAGGCCCGGACCGAACGGTGCCGTGAACTGCCGCCCGAGCGCCTCGAGCGGAAAGCCTGTGAAGCCGAGGACGGGCGTCGAATCGTTCGGGAGCACCGCCCAGCGCGTGGCCGTCGTGCACAGGCCATTCTGGGCGCAGGCGGTCACCGCAATCTGCGCCGAGTCGCCCACGTTCAGCCAGCGGGCGGAGTCAGGCTCCCACTCGATCAACCCGCGGTTCGCGCGGGCGAGCGTCGTCACGGTATCGGTCCGCCACTTGAGGACGGTCTTCGTCGTATCGAGCGGTGAGCCGTTCGTTGCAAACGTCGCACGGACCAGCGGCTGCCGGTTGCGCACGACGGCGCGGCTCCCGGACGTGAGCACCGGCGCGACGATGGTGATCGTCGGGTTGGCGGTCACCACAGACGACGCGGTCGCGCGCGCCTGGCCTGCGGCCGTCAGTTTCACGGTCCCTACGCTCGAGCCGACGTTGTACACCACGGTCGCCGCCGTCGACTGTCCAGGGTTGAGCGACGCGATGGCGGGGCTCACCGACACGCACGTGATTCCGCCAGTGCTCGAGCAGGTGAGGGTGTAGTCGTCGTCGATTGAACCGTCATTCAACACGGTGAACTTCGCCGTATCCGGACTGCTGTTCAGGGGACTCGCGACGGTGTCAGCCCACGGGGTGACGACGACCGCGTATTGGACGCAGCCCGTCTGGCAGTCGGGCACCTGTCCGGCGACGCGCACGGAAGCGAATGAAGCAAGCGCGACGATGACGAATGGGAACCGGGCACGCTGGAGCACGGGGCGACTCGAGAGAAGGTCGGCCGTGCGTCAAAGCACGCCCCGTGCCACACGCGTTCAAATCGCAACTGCCTTTGCCCGATGGAGATGTGAGAGGGCGCGAGACCGGACGTCAGTCCAATTCGCGAGTCCGAGCAGTCCAATTGGACGAAGCAGGTCAGATCGGCCGGAACAGCTCCTCGAGATCGAGCGTGAACGCGTTCCGGGCGCCGCGCGGGTGCCAGACAAGTCGTTCCCGCTCGATGGTCGGAAACCGTGCCTCCGGCGTCCACACCTCTACCACCCGCTCGTCCCCCTCGACCACCCAGTAGTGTGGAACTCGCTGCTCCTGATACAGCCGGCGCTTGGTGAAGCGGTCGGCCCGCAAGGACGATGGGCTCAACACCTCGATGACGAGCACCAGGTCCTTCACCTGCGCCCAATCGAGGGTGCGCACCTGCTCGAGCGGTGCGACGAACAAGTCCGGCTGCACCAGGATGTCCGGCCCCCACGAGATGTCCGCGGGCGAAGGCAGCAGGTGGCCGACCGGCTCGCGGTCGAGATACTCGCTCACGGCCCGCGCCATTCGGATGGCCAGCTCCTGGTGCCACAGCCGGGGCGCGGGGGTCACCAGCAACTCCCCGTGCACCACCTCGTAGCGGTTGCCGTCG
>WNGM01020270.1_pt1 | contig 11474 bp, 11 predicted proteins | sample 5400571 | NCBI WGS metagenome assembly WNGM01 (sample SAMN13153378, study PRJNA577476) | soil metagenome | isolation source: 100 cm soil or saprolite under Garry oak tree replicate 2 | place: USA:California | collected 2016-06-15 | reverse complement strand
AAAGTAAGCCAGCTCATCCTCTCCAACGGCCGGGCCGCCGGGGTCGTCCTCGACACAGGCCAGCAGATCACCGCCAGCGTCGTGGTCACCTCGCTGCACCCGCGCACCGCGTTCCTGGACCACGTCGGCCGGCAGAACCTGCCCGACGACTTCGTCGAGGACATCGAGCACTGGAAGACCCGCAGCGGCGTCGTCAAGATCAACCTGGCGCTGGCCGAACTGCCCGACTTCACCGCCGATCCCGGTACGAGCCTGGCCGAACACCACACGGGTGCGGTGGAGATGGCGCCCACCATGCCCTACATCGAGCGCGCCTTCCAAGACGCCCGCGAGGGCCGCCCCGCCGCCAGGCCGTTCAGCGACGGGGTCATCCCGACCGCCTTCGACAAGACGCTGTGCCCGGAGGGGTACCACATCATGTCGCTGTTCACCCAGTGGGTGCCGTCGGACTGGAACGAGGCGCCGCATACCGAGGAGCTCCAGGCCTACGCCGACCGCATGATCGACTGCTACAACGAGGTGGCGCCGAACTTCAAGGGCTCGATCCTGCACGCCGACGTCGTGGGCCCGCATGAGATGGAGCACGACTACGGCCTGATCGGCGGCAACATCTTCCACGGCGAGCTGTCCCTGGAGCAGCTGTTCCACATGCGCCCCGCGCCCGGCTTCGCCGACTACCGCACCCCGGTGCCCGGCCTGTACTACGCCAGCTCGGCCACCCACGCCGGCGGCGGGGTCTGCGGCATCCCTGGCATGCAGGCGGCCCGGGCCGCGATCGCCGACCGCCGCGCCGCCAGGCGAGGCCTGCGCCGCAGGTAATGCGCCGCGTCAGCGCGATGCTCGAGGCGGGCACCGTGGCGCTGGTCGGGGCCAGCGCCCGGCCGGGCAGCCTCGGCGCGCGGATGATCTCAGAAGTGGCCAGGAGCCCGTCGCGCCCGCGCACCTACCTGGTCAACCCGCGCTATGCCGACATCGACGGCGTGCCCTGCCTGCCGAGTCTCGCGGAGGTGCCCGAACCCGTCGACCTGGCCCTGCTCGCGGTGCCGGACTCCGCCCTGGAGGCTCAGCTCGACGTCGCGGCACGCACCCGGGCCCGTTCGGCCGTGATTTTCGGTAGTGCCTTTGACCTTCCCTCCGGGAGCCCCGGGCTGCGGGAACGGCTGGCCGTGACGGCCATCCAAGCGGGCATGGCGGTGTGCGGCGCGGGATGCATGGGGTTCGTGAACGTCGCCCGCGGGCTGCGGGCCGTCGGCTACATCGAGCCCCGCGGTTTCGGCTTCAGCCTGGCCGTCTCTTCCGGCCAGGAGCTCGTCACCACGGCCGCGGACTACGCCAGGTACGCGCTGGAGCTCGCCGAGTCCGGGGTGCTCGCCCTGGTCCTCGAGGCGCTCAGGGACGCGGCCGCCCTGCGCGCGGTGCTGGCGGACGCGCTGGCCGCGGACGTGCCGGTGGTGCTGCTCAGCGTGGGCGCGTCACAGGCCGGCCAGGCGCTGGTCTCGGCCCACTCCGGCGCGCTGGCCGCGGCCGACGGCGCGTGGGAGGCGCTGGCCGGCGCCTACGGCCTGCACCGCGTCCGCGACCTGGCCGAACTGGCCGACACCCTGGAGCTCTTCTCTGCTAGCCAACACGGGGCCGGCCGCCGGTGCACCCACCGAACCGCGGGCATCGCCACCGTGCACGACTCCGGGCTGGAGCGTGCGCACGCCGCCGACCTGGCCGCCGAACTCGGCGTGCCGTTCGCCCCCCTCGGCCCCGCGACCAGGGACCGGCTGGCTGCGGTGCCCGACCCGGGCCTGGCCCCGGCCAACCCGCTCGACGTGTGGGGGACCGGCCGCGACACCGAGCCGCTGTTCGCCGAGTGCCTGTCCGCGCCGCGAGCGGTGCTCACCGCGGCCGCGGGCACGCCCAAGCCGGTCGCCGTGCTGGCCGGGCTGTCCGCCGCGGTCGACCCGGCCGCCGCGGCCCGGCTGCGCGCGGCCGGCGTCCCGGTCCTCGAAGGCACCCGCACCGGCCTGCTGGCCCTGCGCCACCTGCTCGACCACATCGAGCCGCCTCCGCCCCCGCCCCGGCTGCCGGCCGCAGGCCAGAACGCCGGGCGCTGGCGGGACACGCTCGCCCGGGGCGGCCTGAGCGGCGCCGTGCTGTTCGACCTGCTGCGCGACTACGGCATCCGGGCGGTGCGCGCCCGGGCCGCCGCGACCCGCAGCGCGGCCCTGGCCGCGGCGGGAGCGGTCGGCTACCCGGTCGTGCTCAAGACCGACGAGCCGGGCATCGCGCACAAGTCCGACGTCGGCGGGGTGCGGCTCGGCCTCGCCGACCCCGCCGCGGCCGGCGCCGCCTACGACGACCTGGCCGCCCGCCTGGGCTCGCGGGTCCTGGTGTGCGAGACGGCCGCGCCCGGCACCGAACTGGCCCTGGGCATCGTCCGCGACCCCGCCCTCGGTCCCCTCCTGGTCATCAGTGCCGGGGGTGTTCTCATCGAGATATTTTCCGAACGGGCCGTGCTGCTTGCCCCGGTCACCCGTCAAGCCGGGATGGCGGCATTGCGCCGGCTCCGGCTTGCCCCGCTGCTAGCCGGGACCCGCGGCCAGCTCCCGGCCGACCTGCAGTCGATCGCCGACGCGATCACCGGCCTGTCCCGCCTGGCCTGCGACCTAGGCGACGCCCTAAACGCGCTCGACATCAACCCCCTGATCTGCGCCCCGTCCGGCGCCGTAGCCGCCGACGCCCTCCTCATCCCCCGCCCCCTCTCCTGATCGCGCCCCCCCTCTACCACCGCTACGATCACTGCGAATAATGCGGGTGGCGGGAAAGGCGGACCCCTATGGGCCTGATGGATCTGATGAGACGCGGGACGATGGCCGTGACGCTGGCCGGCCTCACCTGCCTGGCCGGCCTGCTGGCCGCCTGCGGTTCCTCCGGGTCCTCTGGAGGCACGGCCGCCTCGTCCAGTCCGGCCGCCACCGGGCCAGGTAGTACCGCCACGGCGTCGGCGGCCGCCTCGTTCGTCAGCATCGTCGAGCCGTTCGACCCCGGTCACCCGGCCAGGACCGAGCCCGCCCCGGCCAGCTGCGGCAGCCAGCCCACCACGATCGCCATCGAGCAATGCTTCCAGACCAAGACCGAGAACGTCGACGCGGAGATCGACGTCGCGCAGTTCGCCAGGTACTCCAGCGCGCCGGCGGCCGAACGCAGCACGATCCTGTCCCAGGACAGCGCGTGGCTTTCCGCGCGTACGCCGGTGTGCGCCGCCGCCTTCAACACCGGCGGCACGATCGACGGGATCAACGCCGCCGCCTGCCTGCTCGACGAGAGCAACGCCCGGCTCGACGCGGTCAAGGGGATCGCCCCGCCGCAGTCCAGGCTCAAGGGCACCGACAGCATCGACCCGAACCAGCTGTCGTGGTACACCACGCCGGAAGGCTCGCGCATCGCCGAGATCAACACCCAGGGCGACCAGACCGGGGGCGCGATCGTCGCCTGGGTCATCGTCGGCGGGGCCGACGGCTTCGTGGTCAACCCCAAGCAGTTCTACTTCCAGGACGGGTCGTTCACCGACGCCGGCATCGTCCAGCCGCCGAACCCCGCCTATCACCGCATCCCGGCGGGCAAGGAGTACCAGTTCTCCATCGACTACTCCACCCTGTCCAAGGATCCGAACGCGAACAAGAGCGGCGCGGGCTACCTCTACGCGCCCGGTGCCCCGGTCGCCGTCTGGCGGTAGACCTGCTCAGCTGCCCGCGGTTAGATACCGTAGCGGTCTCGTCGCCCGATCAGCCGCCGCGCGTTGCGCATGGCCAGTGCGATGACCGTCTCCATCGGGTTGATGCCGATCGGGCCGGGGAACAGGCTCGCGTCGGCCACGATCAGCCCGGGCACGCCGTGGAACTCCCCGAAGCTGCCGGTCACCCCGCGCCGCGGGTCCTCGCTCATCCGCGCCGTGCCCATCAGGTGGATGGAGAACAGCTGGAGGGACCGTTTGGATACCGGCCGGGCCAGCAGCCGGCGCAGCTCGTCCGGCCCCCGGATCACGGGGGCGCCGTCGAAGGGGAGCAGCACCCGGGTGGCGCCGGCCGTGAAGAGCGCTTCGGCGGTCAGCTCGACGCCGCGCGCGACGCGGGCGGCGTCGTGGCCGGTGAGCTGGTAGAAGACCTGCGGCCCGAGGCCGGGCAGGTACCGGATCCGGCCGGTGCCTGTATCGGAGACCAGCGGTCCGGCGGTGACGACGCGGTTGTAGTCCGCCATCAGCTCGCCGAGCTCGGCGCCGTAGGCCGGCAGGGTGCCGGCCAGCATCGGGGGCGTGAGGTTGGTCGCGGTCAGCAGCAGCCCCTCGTCGGTGAACTCGCGCACCTGGAAGGCCTGGTGCACCCCCTGCCAGCCCTTGACGTCCTCGTCGAAGACCGCGGTCACCACCGCGTTCGGGTGCAACGACAGGTTCCGGCCGAGCTGGCCCGAGGCCGGCCGCAGGCCCGACCGCGCGAGGAGGGCCGGCGTCTGGATCGCGCCGCCGGCCACGATCACGACCGGGGCGCGCACGGTCAGGGCCGGGCCCCGACGGCCGCCCGGCCGCACCACGTGCCCGGTCACCCCGGTCACCCCGGCCGCCGCCCGGGTAATGCGGTCCAGTGTGACGCGGTCCACCCGGCAGTCGGCGAACAGCCGGGCGCCCGCGGCCAGCGCCCGGGGCACGCTGGTCACCAGCATCGACTGCTTCGCGCCGGTGGGGCAGCCGCTGCTGCAGCTGTTCGTGCCCGCGCAGTGCAGCTGGTTCCGCTGGTTCGGGATCACGGTCCAGCCCAGGGCCTCAGCGCCGCCCTTGAACAGCTCGGAGTCCCGCCCGATCGTCTCCGGGTCCTGCCGTCCGACCGAGAGCCGGGACTCGATCGCGGCGAAGTAGGGGTCGAGGTCCCGCTCGCCGATGGCCCGCAGGCCCTCCCGTTCGGCCCAGCGCTGGAGCACGCGGGCCGGGGTCCGCCACGACATGCCCCCGTTGACCACCGTGGAGCCGCCGACGCAGCGGCCCTCGGCGTACAGCACGGACGGCCGGCCGATCGCCATCCCGCCCCCGCCGTCCCGGTACAGCGTGCGCAGCGCCCGCCCGGTCCCGGCGGTGAACGATTCCGTCGGGTGGTAGCCGCCCTCCTCGAGCACGATCACGTCCACCCCGGCCTCGGCCAGCTCCGCGGCTACGGTCGCCCCGCCCGCCCCCGACCCGACGATCGTCCTGCTGCGTGACCAGCCCGGTGATCATGGCTCCTCCCGCTCCAGCCGGGCGGTGACCGCCGCCTCGCCCGCGCGGATGTCCTGGCCGTAGGACTCCAGCCGCCGCCGGGACACGGCCGCGATATAGGGGGCCGGGTCGTAGCCGATCTCCCGCTGCACCTCGGGCAGTTCGTAGTAGCACACGTTGATCGCGCTCCTGAGCCGCCAGATCAGCTCGGCGGCCGGGCCGCCCCGCGCCAGCACCGCCCGGACGTACGCGCCGGCCACCTGGTCGTCGAGCCGGGCGAACCGCCGTCCCCGGGACGCCGGGTACAGCCGCGCGCCCTGGTCGAGCACGGCCAGCGCCGCAGCCAGCGCCTTCCTGGCGGCGGGCGGCAGCGAGGCGAGCATCAGCCCGAACTCGCGCAGGACCCGGTCCGTGCGCTGATCCGCGCGGACCCCCGGCGGGCAGACGACCTCGGCGAACCGCCCGGCCGCCCGCCGGACAGGGACCTCAGGCGCTGGTGTCACCAGGCCATTGTCGACCCTGCCCTTACCGCTAGGGTCGGCGGGACCTGAAGGTTCGGCTCCCGCCGACGGGCACCCTGCCCGGGCGCTGGCTGACCGCGGGGAATAGCCTTCGCTGCGAGGAGGTGGTAGGCATGCAACCAGGGCAAGGGCCGGTTTGGCGGCCGCTGAAACGTCACGACAGCCATGTGGCGGAACAGATGGTCGAGCGGGCGGCGGAGCTGGCCAGGGACTCCCATGCGCAGACCCGTTACGCGGCGGTGCTGATCAAGGACGAAAGCCTGCTGGCCTGGGGCACCAACGGCGTGCCGTTCCCTGGCGAAGACCACTGTTACTGCAAGTTCGGCGAGAGCGCGCACCATGACCGCTGCCGGACCCATGCCGAGCAGCGAGCGATCACGCTGGCCCGTGAGGGCGATGGCTGGCGGATGCTGCAGGGATCGAAGCTGATCTACGTACGGCTCGAGGCGGACGATTCGGTCAGGCTGGACGAGCCCCACTTCTGCTCTCGCTGCAGCCGCCTCGCGTTGTCCCTGGGCATAGCGGAGTGGATCTTCGCCCTGTCGGAGGGGCTGGTCGGATACTCCTCGGCCGACTACGACCAGATCGCCAGGCTCAAGTGGTAGCGGTAGGCACTGGCACCCGGAAGGCGGACACTGGGGTGCATGCGTTATCTGAGCGCCGGGACCGACCCCAAGACCACCAGGATTTCCCGGATCGGGCTGGGCACCTGGCAGTTCGGCTCCCGGGAGTGGGGATACGGCGAGTCGTACGCCGGGCAGGAGGCGCGCGCCATCGTGCGGCGGGCGGTGGAGCTCGGCGTCACCTTGTTCGACACCGCCGAGATCTACGGTTTCGGGCGCAGCGAGCGGATCCTCGGCGAGGCGATCGGCGAGGACCGGGAGTCGGTCTTCCTGGCGACCAAGATCTTCCCGCTGCTGCCGGTCGCCCCGGTCGTCGAGCAGCGCGCGGTGGCCAGCGCGAACCGGCTCGGCGCCCGCCGCCTCGACCTGTATCAGGTGCACCAGCCCAATCCGCTGGTCCGGGACGGGACGATCATGCGCGGCATGCGCGCGCTGCAGCGGGTCGGGCTGGTGAGCGAGGTCGGCGTGAGCAACTACTCGCTGGACCGCTGGCGGGCCGCCGAGCGGGCGCTGGGCACCCGGGTCCTGAGCAACCAGGTCCGCTACAGCCTCGTCGACCGCTCGCCGGAGCATGACCTGCTGCCGTTCGCCGAATCGACCGGCCACGTCGTGATCGCCTACAGCCCGCTCGCCCAGGGGCTGCTCTCCGGCCGTTACGACCGCGGCAGCCGCCCGGCGAACCGCGTCCGGGCCGCCAGCCCGCTGTTCCTGCCCGAGAACCTCGACCGGGCCGGCGACCTGATCGCGACCCTGCGCGAGGTGGCGGACGCGCACTCCGCCACGCCGGCCCAGATCGCCCTGGCCTGGGTCATCCACCGGCCCGCCGTCGTCGCCATCCCGGGCGCGTCAAGCGTCGGGCAGCTCGAGAGCAACGCCGCCGCCGCCGACATCGACCTCACCGAGGCCGAGTACCAGGCCCTGCACACGGCGGCGACCCGGTTCCGCCCGGTCACCGGGCCAGCCGTTCTTCCCGGCCTGCTCCGGGCCCGCTTCAATTGAGGGTGGGCCGGGCCAGTACATGGCTCGGAACCCCGAGGCGGCCTCGTGCAGCGCGCGCAGCAGCCTCCCGGCCCCGCGTAGCGCCCTATCGGTCCGGGCCTCGTCCGATCGGGGGATGTGGCCCCGATGGCCGATCAGCTAGGTGTGCCTGTAGCCTTCAGCGGGCGAAAGGAGAACCATGCCAGCGATCCCCGCGTCTCACCGCGACTTGCTCGATGGTCAGTTCGCGACCTTGGCCACGATTGGCCCGGACGGCCGTCCGCAGCTGTCGGAAGTCTGGTTCATCGCCGAGGACGACACGATTGCCCTCTCGCTCAACACCAGCCGGCAGAAGACCAAGAACCTGCGGGCGAATCCCGCCGCGAACCTGTTCCTCCTTGACCTGGCCGTCCCCTACCGTTACCTGGAGATCCGTGGCGATGCCGAGATCTCAGCAGACGACGACTACTCCTTTGCTGACAGGCTCGGCGCGAAGTACAACACGGATCTGCGGGACCATGACCGGTCTGGCCAGTCGCGCGTCAAGGTGATCATCCGCCCGGTGCGGGTCAACGCGATCGACATGAGGGCTTGACGGCGCGGCCGCCTGATGAGCTGCGGTCCGGTTGCGGCCGTGGTAGATGAACCCTTACCGGGCGCGCTCCTATGCCCGGGACCCGCTGCTGGAGCGAGGAGAACCCGATGAACTCACCGCAGTTGCGCGATCCGGGCAGCGCGTCCAGCGGCGTGCTGGGAGCCCGCCCGCTGCTGGACCGGACGTTCCACGGCAGTGATCCCGACACGGTGGCCGCATCCGCCATCTGCGATGTCACTCCGACCATGTGCCAGGCCCGTACGCGGCTCTACCGGGACGGCAGGCTCGAGCTTGAGGGTTTCCCCGTGGCCGAGATCAGTGATCATCTCGTCGATGAGCGGGTTACTATCTGGCTCGACCTGCGCGACCCTGACCGCGATGACCTTGCCGTGCTGAGCGAGGAATTCGGGCTGCACCCGCTGGCTATCGAGGACGCCGTGCAGGAGCATCAGCGCCCCAAGCTTGACCGCTACCGCACCCACCTGTTCCTGAACGCGTACGGAGCGCGGCTCGACGTTGGCACGGGTGAACTGGTCACCAGCGAACTCGCCGCCTTCGTCACCAAGCGGGCGCTGATCACCGTCCGCAAGGATGACGGGCTGGACATCGGCGCCGTCGTGGAACGCTGGGACGCCAGCCCCGATATCGCCGGATCCGGCGTCGGCGGGCTGCTGCACGGGCTGCTGGACTATGTGGTGGATGGTCACTTCGATGCGGTGCAAAGCCTGGACGACGCCGTCGAGACGCTGGAGGACCAGCTGTTCGCCGCCATTCCGCAGGATCTCCAGGTCCAGCGGCGCAGCTTCGAACTGCGCAAGAGTCTGGTGCTGCTTCGCCGGATCGTTATCCCCATGCGCGAGGTGGTGAACGCCCTTATGCGGCGCGACCTGCATGTCGTCACAGACGATCTCATGCCCTACTACCAGGACGTCTACGATCACGTGCTCCGCGCCGCCGAATGGACGGACAGCCTGCGTGACCTGGTGAACAGCATCCTGGAGACCAACCTGACCATCCAGGGCAACCGGCTGAACGTCATCACCAAGAAGGTCACGAGCTGGGCCGCGATCATCGCGGTCCCGACTTTCATTACCGGCTTTTACGGGATGAACGTGCCCTACCCCGGCTTCAGCCGGCAGGTTGGCTTCGCCGCCTCCATCGCCATCATGGCCATCGCCGGGCTCGTCCTCTACATCATCTTCAAACGCAAGGACTGGCTGTAAAAACGGGCATGTGCCGTCGCTGACATCCGCGACGGCACCCTGAGTCCCCTAGACGGTTCGTGTCGTCCGGATTTACCGTATGGACATTCGGTACGCTTCCTGCTGGCCTGTCGTTCTCGTGGGCCCGGGTGGCAGCACGTTCCGATGGCATTCACCTCGGTGGTGATCCACTGCCTATAGCCGTAACGCAAGCGAGTAACTGACTGAGGGGTGGGGGTTCGGATGGCAGCGGACCAGTCCGGCATTGGTCGACGACTTCGGTCGCGCGCTATAGTCGTGCTGAAGTTCCCGGTAACTCACTGGCGGGGATTCCTGGCATCGCTGGCCACCTTGGGGGTGGCCCTCTTTATACCCGCCTGGCTACTGGTCGACAACTACCTCAATTCGGCCGGAGCTGAGAGCCTGCCAAACGATGCCCCTCTCAGTGCGCCACGATATAACTATTTCGGCAACCCGGTTGAGGTATATTCACCCGGAACGAGCAACGATGATCTCTGCGTGACTTTCGAGTTTCTGGGCGTGGATCAAGCTACCTCTCAGACTAATTTTGGCGTCCTCGTCGGGGTGACCGAAACAGGCAAGCAGGCGATCATGACCGAGCTCGGCACGCTCAAGCATCGGCCTAAGACGGGAACGTTGCTGCTTAGCAGCAAGAGCGGCCTGAGCAACTTCGCGATACCTTTCTCTGTGTCGTCTCTGGAGGACGCTCCCCCTGTTAGCTGTGGCGGCGGCAGCGGCAGCATACAGATGTCGCAGCTGGACCTGTATTCGGGGGTCCGGCTTACCCTCAATGCCGCTTAGCTTATTTTTGATCATGCTGCGGTTCTGACCAATGCCGCTTAGCTTATTTTTGATCATGCTGCGGTTCTGACCTTTGCGCTGGTCAGGATGGGATTGGCGAGTTTAATGGTGGCGCGGGCATCGTGGCGGGTGCCGTGCTGGCCGGGTTTCTTGACCGGGTAGTGGTTGTGGCGGGCGCGCTTGACCACACGGGGGTAGCTGCGCTCGCGGCGCTCGTTGAGCTGCTGCGGGTCCGTGATGGCGGCCATGACGCAGTCAAGGACGCGCTGGCGCTGGCTAGGGGGGAAAAGCCGGGCCAGCGGCCCGGCGGCGGATGATGCGGACCGTCCTCTTGAACTTGACCCGGTCCGGGTCGATGCCCGCGTTCGTGGCGGCGGCGCAGATCAGGGCGCTGATCGCGTAGTGGGTGAGCAGGTAGCCCCAGATCTCCTGCTTCACCATGTCCGGCGATTCGGAGCGCAGGATCTTTCCCGGGCCGCGGAGGTAGGTCTTGAGCTGCTGGTTCCCGGTCTCGTGCTCCCATCTTTCGTGATAGGCATGCGCGAGGACGGCCGCAGGGGCGTCCGGGAAGTCCAGGATGGTGGTGATCAGGGCGATGACCTCGTCCTTCCCGTCGCCCTCGCGATCGGGGACCTCGTACTCGATGACGCGCACGTACCGGGCGTTCCGCGGGTCCAGGTTCCCTCCGGCGCGGGCGGCTTCCAGGAGCGCGGCCCGTGCCTTGCCCCTGACCTTAGGGTAGCGCCGCGCCGGTGTCCGCGGCGGTGCACCAGTCCTGCCAGTTATAAAAGTTGCGGTCGGCGATGAGCAGCCAGTCTTCCCGCAGGTGCGGGTAGAGCTGGCGCGCCAGGGACTGCTCGCCGCTGCCCTTGGACACACACGGGCCGATCGCGGCCAGCACGGCCGCGTGCGACGCGCACTCGCCGATCGTCACCGCCCTGGCCTTGGGAAACGCCGCCGGCGCGTCGTCCTTGCCGGTCCCGGGGTACCCGAACGCCGCAGCGTTCGGCTTCGTATCCGGGATATCCCATTCCAGGCCGTCCATGCTCATCTTCCGCCACGGGCCCAGGAACGCCCCCGGCGTGTCCTCCGTCGCCACCGGCCTCGCGACCTGGGCGAACACCTCTCTCACGGGCTCATGCCCGAGCCGCTGCCGCGCCTGCGTCAGCCCGCCCGTCGTCACCGTGCCCTGCGACGGGTCCCAGCAGCCCCAGTCAGCCAGGGTCTCCGACAGCCGGACCCAGGTCTCCTCGTAATCCTCCCCGGCGAACAGCGCCAGCGCCATCGCGAAATACACCATGACGTGCGGCGGGAGCTTCCCGCCTTTACGCTTCGCGGCCTTCCCCGTCGCCTCGACCGCCTCATCGACCGCGTCCCGCGGCACCCAGGACGCCAGCACGCCCAGGGAGATCCAGTCGCTCAAGCGGCCCTCAGCCACACTGCCAGTCTGCGTCATAACCCGCGATCATGCCGGCAACCAGCCGAAACACCCCGCAGCGACAC
>WNGM01012304.1_pt1 | contig 11475 bp, 7 predicted proteins | sample 5400571 | NCBI WGS metagenome assembly WNGM01 (sample SAMN13153378, study PRJNA577476) | soil metagenome | isolation source: 100 cm soil or saprolite under Garry oak tree replicate 2 | place: USA:California | collected 2016-06-15 | reverse complement strand
TCATCCTCCAGCACATCGTCCCGAACGTCATGGCGCCCTACATCATCATCCTCACCGCGCAGCTCGGCGGCGCGATCCTCGCCGAGGCCGCGCTGTCCTACCTCGGCCTGGGGACGGCCGAGCCGACGCCGTCGTGGGGCTTGATGCTCTCGGGCTCCGCGCCGTCCTATGCCGAGAAGGCGCCCTGGATCGGGCTGTTCCCCGGCATTGCGATCAGCCTCGGCGTCTTCGGCTTCAATCTGTTCGGCGACTCGCTACGCGACGCGCTCGACCCAAAGCTGCGCGGGCGGTAATGCGTCCGTTTACCTGGCCTTCAGCTTCACGTCCTCGTACGGGCCCGAGTAGGCGTGGCTGGTGATCAGGGTGAGGCCCGACTCCGCCACTCGCGGTCCGTGTCCGTTGATGAAGGCCAGCTCCCAGATGGGAGCGACCATGGCCTTCTCGTGGATGAGCTCCTGGATCCGAAGGAGAATCGTTTCCCGTTTTTTCGGGTCCATCTCGCTCGCCTGCTCCCTGATCAGACCTTCGATGTCGGGATACGTTCCATAGGTGAAGGTGCCGCCCGCGGCCACGAAGGCGTCGAGCCGGGTCGAGGTGTTCCCGAGGGCGCCGCTCGCCGTCTGGATGATGTTCTTCAGCTTCTTCTGGCTGTTCTGCGCGATGAACGCGGCCCGCTCGAGCGGACGCAGCTGGGCACGGATCCCTGCCGCCCGGAGGTAGTTGACCACGGCCTCGCCGAGGTTGGCGTAGGACGCGTCGCAGTAGTAATCGCCCGCATCGAAGCCATTCGGATAGCCCGCATCGGCCAGGAGCTGCCTGGCCTTCACGAGGTCATAGACCGGGCGCGGCGGCTGCCAGTAGGACTCGAAAGTCTGCGGGATCATGCTCCCGGTGATCTTCGAGAGGCCGAGAGTCTCGGCCTGGTTGATGGCCGCCCGGTCGATCGCATAGTTCACGGCGAGCCGCACCCGCTTGTCGCTCCAGGGCGACCTGGCGTCCGTCCACTGCTCGGGGAAGACGAGCCAGAAGGTGCCCGGCGGATAGCTGGGCTTGAGCGTCAGCCCGCCGGTGCGCCGTAGTTCCTCGGCGAGCGCGCCGCGGATGGAGTACGCGATGTCGGCTTCACCACGCTTGAGCATCGCCAGGCGTGTTGATTCGTCGGGGATCGCCCTGAAGACGAGGCGCTTCACGCTCGGCGTCTTCCGCCAGTACTGCTCGTAGGCCTCGAGCACCAGCTCCACGCCGGGTGAGAAGGAGACGAACCGGTAGGGTCCAGCCCCGATCGGCGCCTTCTTGAAGCCGTCGTCGCCGACCCGCTCCACGTAGCGCTTGGGGACGATCCAGCCAGCGCCGGTGGCCATGGTTCCGAAGTACGTCATGAAGTCGGGCCACGGCTGCTTGAAGCGATAGCGTACGCGATGAGAGTCGATGACATCCACGCCGGCGATCCGCGTCTTGAATGCCCCGGAGGCGGCCCCGCGGTAGCGCTCGATGGAGAACTTCACGTCCTCGGCGGTCAAGGGGTCGCCGTTGTGAAACGTCACTCCGCGGCGCAGGACGAAGTCATAGCTGAGGCCGTCCGGAGAAACAGTCCACGACTCCGCGAGGCTTGGCGCCATCGGGTTCCCCGGCATCGGCTTCACCAGCGCGTCGTGGAGCGCATAGAGGAAGAGAAAGGGCGTGATGATTCCGGTCGTCTCGGCGGGGTCGAACCACGTCGGGGCGAGTGAGACATGCACGGCCCACGTGAGCTGGCCCTCGGGGGAGGCTGGCACCGCCGCCGGGACGAGTAGCGTCAGCAGCAGCGTGAGAAACAACGCAAGGGCCAGGCTGAGAGCCCGGTGAGAGATCGGGAGGAGCCGCGTCCGTCCAGTCATGCAAAGTCTCCTCTGCGTCGCGAACGGCCCAGGAGCGAAGCCGAGAGGAACGACGAACGGAACCCGAAGTGAGGTGAGGTTATCCGCGGGTCAACGGGCTGTCAATGGCGGGAGCCGCCGCTCACCTCCCGATCTCCTGCTCCAGCTCCTCGATGCTCTCGGCGACGACGCGCACGAGCTGATCGATCTCGTCGGCGGTGATGGACAGCGGCGGGGCCAGGCGCAGCGCGCTGCCGCGCGCGTAGACGATCGCGCCGCGGTCCCACGCCTTGCGGTCGAGGACGCCAACGCGCTTGGCGTCGAGCGCGCGGCCGGACCCGTCGGGCTCGACGAGCTCGACGGCGGCGAGGAGCCCACGGCCGCGGACGTCGCCGACGATGGCGCGCTTGCCGACCGCCGCGCGCAGGCCGCCCAGCAGCCGCGTGCCCATGGCCGCGGCGTTCTCCACCAGATGGTCCTGCTCCATGATCCGGAGGTTCGCGAGGCCGGCGGCGCAGGCCACCGGGTGCGCGGCGTACGTGTTGGGATGCACGTTTTCCTGGGTGCTGTCGTCGGGGAAGGCGTCGGCGAGGTGGCGTCGCGCGATGCTCGCAGACAGCGGCACGTAGCCCGAGGTGATGCCCTTGGCCACCGACATCAGATCCGGCACGACACCCTCGTGCTCGACGGCGAACCATCGGCCCGTGCGGCCGAAGCCGGTGATGACCTCGTCGGCGATCATCAACACCTCCAGCTCGTCGCAGATCGCGCGCACGGCCCTCAGCCAGCCGAGCGGCGGGACGATGATGCCGCCCGAGGAGAGGATCGGCTCGAGGATCACGGCGGAGACGGTCTCCGGCCCCTCGCGGAGGATCGCTTCGCGCAGCTCGGCCGCGCGGCGCTGAACCATTTCCTCGTCAGTGCCGAGGCCGCGATCACGGAAGGGATGAGGCGGCGCCACTTTCGCGAACCCGGGCACGTGGAGCGGCGCGTACGGCTCCACCATGTGGGGCAGGCCGCAGACGGCGAACGTCCCCGCGGTGGCGCCGTGATAGCCACCCTGGAGCGCGATGACCTTGTGCTTGTTCGGGCGTCCCTTCCTGAGCCAGTAGTGCCGGGCGATCTGCATCGACCGCTCGTTCGCCTCCGAGCCGCTCACCGCGAACATGGTGTAGGTGAGGTCGCCGGGCGTGAGCGACGCGAGCTTGGCCGCGAGCTCCGCGGCCGGGCGATTCGAGAACTGGCGGTCTGGGTCCACACCCAGACGCCCTCGGCCCGGTCGATCACGAGCTCTTCGTCGGAGAGCCAGGGATGGTCCTGCGTCTTGTGCGTCCACAGGTGCCGGATCATGTTCCCGTCGATCATGGTCTCGTCTCCTCCGAAGAAACGCGCGTGCGCGCAGCGTAGCACACACGACGCCGGACAGTCGGGCACCACGTCCGGACCACCGGACATCCGGGCCGGTCCATCGTTGAACGTCGAGATGCACGCGTTCCACGACCGGTCGGAAAGGAATGGAGCGGCACGGCAGAGACGAAGGCGCCCGGCGACATCAACAAGGAGATCAAGCGCTACGTAGACACCGTGGTCAAGACGCTCCAGAAGGAGCATCTCCTGGCGTCCGCGCCCGGTCGAGCCACCGAAGGTCGCGTGGCGACGCGCGGCGCTGGAGGCGCCGGCGCATGAGGCGGAGCGCATCGTCGTGACGCCCGAGCCCGAGATAGCAGGCAACCATCGTTTCCTCGAATAGCTCCCACTGGGCGTGACTGCCGCCGACGCGGTGGATCTCCTCCTCGACGGGTTTGAAGTGGGCCAGCGCGCCGGCGTGATCGCCGGCCACGAACGCCGCGATGCCTCGCACGAGCGGGAGCGCCACCGTGCCGGCGATCGGGTGTCCCTTCGCGTCCACGTCCCGCAGGCCGTCGATCAGCTTCGTCAGCGCGGTCGTATCGCCGCTGCGCGCGTAGGCGAGCGCCGCGTGGACCTCCCCGAATACGAAGCCGGGCCGCGAGACGCGGGCGGCGAGATCGGCGAGCGTCCGCCACGCCGGGCCATCGTCGCGCCGGCCGGCCGCGGCGCGCTCGCCGTCCGCGCCACGCTCGCGGTCCGCGTCGTCGAGCTCGAGCCGCCACAGCAACGCCGAGCCGTCGATCATGGCGAGACGTGGATTGACCGCGCGCAGGATATCGCGCTGGAAGACCGCGAGCGCTCGATCAAGGTGGCCCTGGTGGAGCTCGAACATCGCCACGTGCCAGGCGAGGTGACAATGGAACGAGGCGCTCCGGTCGTACCCGGCCATCCAGTCCCGGAGGAACGCGAGGCCGGTGTCGATCTCGGCGGTCTCGAAGCAGACGTGGGCGATGTTGTGGGAGGCGTTGGCGTTGCCCGGATACTGCTGGAGCGAGCGCTCCGACAGCCGCCGCGACTCTTCGAGACGGCCCACCTCGTGGTAGGCGAAGCCCAGCGCCGAATGGAACCACCAGTCGTCGCCGTACGCGGGAGCCAGACGCTCGAGGAAGGCCGCGCGGAACTGCTCGCGGTCGCTCCGGCCGCCCAGGCCGATCGCGCTGCTCGTCTGGTTGACGAGGAGCGCATCGCGCGGGAACTCCGCCACGTGCTCGTCGACCAGATCGAGGCCGCGCACCGTGTCGCCTCCGACGAGAGCGCTCAGCGCCTCGACGTGCTGACGTTCGCGCCGGGTCGCGCCGGTCACCGTCTGCCGCGCTTTTTCCGTGGCCGCGCGCGCCGTCGCGGCGTCGCCCTGAACGACGGCGACCAGCGCGCCGCCGCCGTGAGCCAGCGCCAGTCCTTCGTCGGCTTCCACGGCCGCCGCGAAGCACGCCTCGGCGCCGGCACTGAACGACAGCAGCCGGTCCATGCCTTCCTGGAACCGCTCGGCCGCGACGGCCGAGGTGGTGGTCACGGGAAGCCCGTAGCGGTCGGTGATGGCCATCGCGACGCGAGTATACTCACGGCGCCTGGAGAGAGCGCAGGTCGCTTCGAGGAGGCGTCACGATGCTCGACGTCCCGTTCCGTTCCGCCCGGCAGCTCGCCGCCGACATCAAAAAGAAGAAGATCGGCTGCTTGGAGCTGCTCGATCTCTATCTCGCGCGCGTCGAGAAGTACGACGGCGCGCTGAACGCGGTCGTCGTCCGCGACTTCGAGCGCGCGCGCACCCGGGCCCGCGCGGCCGATCGGGCACTGGCCAAGCGCGACGTGTGGGGCCCGCTGCACGGCGTCCCCATGACGATCAAGGAGTCGTACGACGTCGCCGGGCTGCCGACGACGTGGGGCGTGCCGGTCTACAAGGACAGGATCGCGACGAAGAACGCGCTGGCCGTGGACCGCCTGCTCGCCGCCGGCGTCGTGCTCTTCGGCAAGACGAACGTGCCGCTCTATCTCGGCGACTGGCAGAGCTTCAACGCGATCTACGGCACGACGAACAACCCGTGGGACGTCTCGCGGGCGCCCGGCGGGTCCTCGGGCGGCTCGGCGGCGGCGCTCGCGGCCGGGCTCACCGGGCTCGAGGCCGGCAGCGACATCGGATCGTCGATTCGCAACCCGGCCCACTTCTGCGGCGTCTTCGGCCACAAGCCCACGTGGGGCATCGTGCCGCGCGCCGGCCAGGCCTTGCCGTGGCAGGGCGCACCGGTGGACATCGACGTGGTGGGGCCGCTGGCGCGCAGCACCGACGACCTCGCCCTGGCGCTGTCGGCCATGGCCGGTCCCGACGCCATCGAGGCGGTGGGATGGCAGCTCCGGCTCACGCTGCCGAAGCAGAAGCGCCTGCGCGACTTCAAGGTGGCGCTCATGCTCGACGCGCCGGGCTTTCCCGTCGACCGCGAGGTGCAGGACCGTCTCGTCGCGCTCGGCGACTTCCTGCGGGGGCAGAAGGTAAAGGTCGACGAGAAGGCGCGGCCCGCCATCGATACCGCTGAAGCGTGGAGCGTCTACGTTCAGCTCCTGCGCTCGGCGACGTCCGATCGCCAGAGCGATGCCGACTTCGACAAGAACTCAGCGATCGCACGTGGTCTCTCCGCCGACGATCAGAGCTACTACGCGAGGGCCACGCGTGCTGCCGTGCTGTCGCATCGCGACTGGCTCGCGGCGAACGAGGCGCGCTATCGCATGCGGTTGGCGTGGGCCGAGTTCTTCACGAAGTACGATCTGCTGCTCTGCCCAGTGGCCGGCACGGCCGCGTTGCCGCACGATCACGAGGGCGAGCGCCACGAGCGCGTGCTGACCGTCAACGGAAAGCGCGTGCCCGTCACCGATCACCTGTTCTGGGCCGGCTACACCGGCGCGTCGTATCTGCCGTCGACCGCGGCGCCCTGCGGGTTCACGCCGACGCGGCTCCCGGTCGGCGTGCAGATCGTCGGGCCGCAGTACGGCGATCTCACGTGCCTCGCCTTCTCGAGGCTGCTCGAGCGCGAGTTCCAGGCCTTCGTGCCGCCGCCCGGCTACGCGTGATGCCGGGTCACGCCTGATGCGGCGGGCGTTGACGGGATCACCGAAGACGACGTAACGTCCGCGCATCGACCTGACCGCGTCGCCCCGCACGGAGGCACGAGCATGAACCGCTTCCTGGTGGCCGCAGCCGTCCTGCTGCTCGCGTACGGTTCTGTCGGAGACGTCATCGCCCAACCCAGGTCGCCGTCGCCTCCGAAGCCGGAAGGCGAGATGCGCTGGGCGCTCTACGTGACGCTGGCGCCGCAATGGTTCGATCCGGGAGACGTCCTCGGTCAGATCACGCCCTTCTGGGTGCTCTACGCCATCCACGACGCGCTCGTGAAGCCCATGCCCGGCAACCTCATGACACCGAGCCTGGCGGAGTCGTGGACGGTGAGCGCGGATCAGCGCGTCTACGAGTTCAAGCTGCGCGAAGGCGTGAAGTTCCACAACGGTGACCCGTTCACCGCCGACGACGTGAAGTTCAGTTTCCACCGCTACAAGGGCGCCAAGGTCTTCAAGGAGAAGGTCCGCGAGGTCGTCGTCGTCGATCCCCATCGCGTGCGGTTCCAGCTGCACGAGCCGTTCCCCGACTTCATGGCGTTTTACGGCACCCTGGCCACCGGCGCCGGCTGGGTCGTGCCGAGGAAGTACATCGAGAAGGTCGGGGATGACGGCTTCAAGCGGCAACCGATCGGTCTCGGGCCCTACCGGTTCGTGAGCCACACGCCCGGCGTCGAGCTGGTCATGGAGGCGTACGAGGGCTACTGGCGCAAGGTGCCCTCCGTGAAGCGCCTGGTGTTCAAGAGCGTCACCGAGGCCACCACGCGAGCGGCCATGCTCAAGCGCGGAGAAGTCGACGTCGCCTATCTGCTCGATCCCCCGCAGGCGCTGGAGCTGCAGCGCGATCCCGCGCTGAAGCTCGTCTTCTCCGGGGGAATCGGCATCGCGTTCATCGACTTCTTCGATCAGTGGGATCCGAAGTCGCCGTGGGCCGACAAGCGGGTACGCCTGGCCGCCAGCTATGCCATCGATCGTTACGCGCTGAGCGAGGCGGAGACGCTCGGGGCCTCGAAGCCGACCGGCAGCATCGTTCCGCGGGCCTTCGAGTTCGCGCTGCCCATCGAGCCCATGCCCTACGATCCGGTGCGAGCGAAGCGGCTGCTGGCCGAGGCCGGTTACCCGAACGGATTCGATGCCGGGGAGCTGCATCAGACCCCGCCGTATTTTTCCCGGGGCGAAGCCGTCATGGGCTATCTCGGCGCCGTGGGCATCCGGCTGCGCACGCGGCCGATGGAGCGCGCGGCGTTCTTCTCCGCGTGGGCGACGAAAAAATTGAAGGGCGTGTGCGTCTGTGGGACCGGCCTCTACGGCAACGCCGCCACGCGGATCTCGGAGATCGTGCCGACCGAGGGAACGTATGCCTACGGCGGCTATCCCGACATCGACGCGCTCTACAAGCAGCAGGGCCTCGAGACCGACCGGAAGAAGCGCGAAGCGATGCTGTACCAGATCCAGCAGTTGCTTCATGAACGCGTGAGATTCGCGCCCATCTTCGAATACGTCTGGCCGAGCGGCATCGGGCCTCGCGTGGAGGAGGCCGCGCTGATGCTCATCAACCCCTATCCCTGGTCGGCGCCGCTCGAGGAGGTCCGGCTGAAGAAGCGCTCGCCTTGACGGCATACCCGCGGCAGGCGCAGGATGGCTCGGCCAAGGCCATGACCACCGACACCGCACGGGCAGCGCCGGCTCCGCTGGAGGTTGCCCGCGCCCTCGCGCCGCGCATCCGGGAGCGCGCCGACGAGATCGAGGCCGGCCGCCAGCTGCCGCGCGATCTCGTCCTCGAGATCGCCAACACCGGACTGTTCAAGGTCGCACTGTCCCAGGCCGAGGGTGGTCTTGGCGCCGACATCCTGACGACACTCGGCGTGATCGAGGAGGTCGCGCGGGCCGACGGCTCGACCGGCTGGTGCCTGGCGATGGGGATCAACAGTTTTCGCCAGAGCGCCCAGTTCACGCCGGAGGTCCGCCGCACGCTGTTCCACAGCGACCCGATCGGCGTCTCGGCCGGATCGGCGAACCCGCGGGGCCGGGCCGTCGCCGTGCCGGGCGGCTATCGCGTCACCGGCCACTGGTTCTTCGCCAGCGGGTGCATGCACTCGTTCCTGCTCCACGGCGCCTGCAAGGTCTTCGACGGTGACACGCCCCGCCTGCGGCCCAACGGCGACCAGGACGTGCGGATCGCCTACTTCCATCCGAAGTCGCAGGTCAAGATCATCGACACCTGGAACGTCAGCGGCATGCGGGGCACGGGCAGCCACGACATCGAGGTCGAGGACCTGTTCGTACCGGAGGAGCACACGTTCTCGGCGCTCGATCGGCGGGCGCGCGTCACCGGACCGATGAATCGCATGCACGGCTTCGATCTGGCGGGCTGCGGCTTCTGCTGCGTGGGCCTGGGCGTGGCGCGCGCCGCCATCGACGAGTTCGTCGAGCTGGCGCAGGTCAAGGTGCCGCGCATGTCGTCCGACCTGCTGCGCGAGCGGCCGATGGTCCAGGCGAGGATCGGCGAGGCCGAGGCCAGGCTGCGGTCCGGACGCGCGTTCCTGTTCGACACCGTCCAGCAGATGTGGGAGACCGTGCTGGCCGGCGACTTCGTGACCGAGCGGCAGCGCTCCGATCTCCGCATGGCCATGACCCACGCGGCGCAGAGCGCGGCCCAGGCCACCCACATGGTGTGCGCCACCGCCGGGACGACGTCGATCTTCAACAGCAGCCCGCTCGAGCGCTACGCGCGCGACGCCGAAGTCGTCACCCGCCACAACCAGCTGCAGTTCGTGAACTACGAGGCGGTCGGCCGGACGATGCTCGGTCTCGAGTCGAACAGCCCGCTGTTCTGATATGGAAGGATCTGAGGAAACGGCGCCCCGCCTGATGATCCTCAGCGGCTGTTGCTTACCGTGGATCAGGTGATCGAGCACACGAGCCGACACACTCATCGGTGATCGAGTCGAAATCTCATGCTTCGAGCGACGTCACGTGTCGGCATTGACAGGCCCCGGTAGTTCGATGTAAAAGCGCCATCGTTCCCGGCCCGATCGTCCGTCCCTAGCGGGGTGGCTGTGGCAGCAATGCTTCGGAAAGTGATGATCCCTCGCCTCATTGGCCTGGGCCTCGTTGCGGCAATCCTGACGCTCAAGCCGGTTACTCATGCAAGCGCGCCCGATCAGACGTGGATCGCAGGCCTCTACGACGATACCGATTTCGACGACATCGTCCTTTTGATCAGCAGCAATCTTGGCGCTGTCGATCCGGGAGTAGTGTTGTCTTCACGCCCGGTGGCGACCGTTATCAGCCTTCTTGCACCGGCGGCTACCTTCGCTCCAACAATATCTCCGCTCTCGTTTGGCCCGTGCCGGGCTCCGCCACTCGCCCGACGTCCCCAGCATTAACGTAGTCGGACGAGCCTGCCGCGGTTCTTGCACCCGCGACTGAAAGGAGCTGCGAAGATGCGGCGAGTGGGGATTGCCTTGGCGTTGTTGGTGGGCACTACGGAGTGGTAACGGCCGGCGAGCACAAAGGAGAGGATAAGCACAAGGGAGAGGATAAAGGAGAGCATAAGCAGATCGCGATCCTGGATGACTGTGATCCCAGGGACCCGAACTGGAATTCTGTTGGCGGCTGCACGCTCGAGGAAGGCGACGTGACGCTGGCTGAATTTAACGCGTTCCTGGCTTCGCCGCTCTCGAGCGCGGTTATCGGACACTCGGCGTGGCGGTTCGATCCCGCGTATCTCAAAATCGAGCGCGACGAGACTGTGAGAGTGAGGAACGAAGGTGGCAGGCTCCATACATTTACGGAAGTTGCGAACTTCGGGGGGGGACGCGTTCCTGCGCTGAGCTTTGGATTGACGCACGCTCCCGAGTGCGACCTTCCTCCCGCCGTTGACCCGAATAACGTGCCGCCAGGCGCCGGGGTGGAGGTGAGCGGCCTCACGGTCGGTAATCACCGCTTCCAGTGTTGCATCCATTCCTGGATGCGCATGCTCATCAAGGTGAAAGCTGACGACTAGAGCCGAGCGAGGGGATCACGACGGCGACGGGTGGCGGCCTGCGCAGGTCGCCACCTTCGCCACGATCTGACGATCCGAGAGTCGCTGCGGCTGCGGGCGGATCAAGTGATCGAATAGACGGTCGGTACCACAGGGCGTTGCCTTCTTTCGTTTGTCCCGCTCGGTAACACGCTTTGGCATGGCTGTCCTGTCGGCAATACTTCTGCCGGGGCCGTCGCACTCTTGACACGCCTTCCGCCTCAGCGTAAAACCGCCGACGTCTCGCCCGGCTCCTGCTCCGCTTTGGAGGCGCTGGCCAAAGCTCTAATCTTCAGTGCGATTCCACTAGCTACCGACGGCCCGGACACTTACCTGAAAGGGGAACGACGATGGGTCCACATCCGAAATTTCGGCAGCGAGTGCCTGGATCACGTGAGGAAGATGCCTGGCTGAGTGACGAGCAACTGGCGCAGTGCGCGGCCGCCGACGAGACCGATCCCTACGGGATGCCGATTCCCACCCAGATCGTGTCGAACGGTGAGTACATGCCCCCACCACAGTCGGAGGGGCAGAAGCGCGTGGAGGCCCGGACGCTCGAGCTCGCCGATGGCGCGGCCAAGAAGCTCGGCCTGAGCCGCCGTCAGTTCCTGGCAGGAACGGGGGGCATGGCCGCGGCCCTCCTGGCCATGAACGAGGTATTCGGCCGGTTCTTCGACGTGAACCCTGTCGAGATGTTCGAGTCGGCCGCGTGGGCGGCGACCGGCGCTCCCTCGAACCTGTTCGTCTTCGACGATCAGACGCACGCCGTGCGGAGTAGCATGCCGGGGCCGGCGGCGCTGCGAGCCGTCGCGCAGGGCCCCACGACGCCGGGGTTCACATCGAATCCCTTCAACCCCGACGGGCTCCTCGATGAGCTTGGTCGCGCGTGGAGCCCGTGGGACCGCGCGCTGGTCGGAGCGCCGGTCGGGCCCGACGTGTTCCACCTCCGGAATTACGTCAAGAGCATGTTCCTCGACAGCCAGGTGACCGTGGCGATTCTCAGCAATGTCACCCCCGGCACCATCCAGCTCCCCGGCGAGGCGGCGCCGCGTCCGCCCAAGACCGTCTCTGACTCGCTCG
>WNGM01024457.1_pt1 | contig 11476 bp, 10 predicted proteins | sample 5400571 | NCBI WGS metagenome assembly WNGM01 (sample SAMN13153378, study PRJNA577476) | soil metagenome | isolation source: 100 cm soil or saprolite under Garry oak tree replicate 2 | place: USA:California | collected 2016-06-15 | reverse complement strand
GTCCGTGGTGAGCCGGGTCAGGTTCGAGCGGTCCACGCCCATGACGTAGATCTGCGGATCGGTGTCGTTGAAGATGTCGAGGTTGCTCCCGAACACGATCCTGGTGCCGTCGGGCGAGAAGGACGGCCACGACTCCATCTCCGGGTCGGTGGTCAGCCGCTGCACGTCGGTCCCGTCGGCGTTCATCACGTAGACGTCGCGGTTGCCCTGGTCCCGATCGGAGATCCAGGCGATCCTGGTGCCGTCCGCCGACACCGCGGGCTCCGAGTCGTCGCCCATGTCGTTGGTCAGGTTCACCAGGCCGGTGCCGTCGGGGTTCACCGACCAGATGTCGGCGTTGCCGGTCCGCCCGCTGACGAACACGATCCGGCCGTTGGTGGGCCCGGCTTTCGGCGATGCGGGCGAGGCGACCGCAGGCCGCACGGACCCGATGGTGGCGGCGAGCGCCGCGGCCAGCAGGGCGGAGATGAGCCGTCGGGGGGAAGCGAGCGTGGCTGTCATGGCTGTGGACCTCATGTGGGGTTGGGGAAGATGGATTTCGGCCCCCGTTGATACACCGCCGGTGTCCGGAACGACAACCCCCCTCGTGCCATCCAAACTTTCACCTCCCGTCCGACGTTCGTCCATGTCCCGGTTTGACGGGCGTCACGGGACCGTGCATAACCTCCGTTCGTTCGCGGAGTTGAAGACACCTTCGGGGAAGGGAGGTCGCTCATGGCGCGGCGCGCACCCCTGTTCCTGTCCGTGGTCACCCTCGTGGCGCTGGCCCTGGTCCCGCTGTCCGGCTCGCCGGCGAGCGGTGCCGGCACGGACTCGCTGTCGACGATCAACCACATCGTGGTCATCTACGAGGAGAACCACAGCTTCGACAACCTCTACGGCGGCTGGGAGGGCGTCCGGGGTAGGGCCGGCGCCGACGCGTTCATCCAGGTGAATCAGGCCGGGTTGCCCTTCCAGTGCCTGAAGCAGGACGACGTCAACCTGACATCTCCGCCGCTGAAGGCGACCTGCACGGACACGACGACCGGCACGACCTTCACCAGCCACTTCCAGAACGTGCCGTTCCAGATCGACACCTACATCCCGGCCACCGCCAGGACGTGCCCGCAGCCGGGCGTGTTCGCGCCCAACGGCCTCACACCCAGTCCGAGCAACCTGCCCGGCGGCTGCACGCGGGACATCGTGCATCGCTTCTACCAGGAGCAGTACCAGCTGGACGGCGGGCGCATGGACCACTACACGACCGGCAGCGACGCGATGGGCCTCACCCAAGGCTACTACAACACGACCGCACTGCCGATCTACTCGTACCTGCACTCGGCGGGCCATCCCAGCTATGCGATCGCCGACGAATTCTTCCAGGGGGCGTTCGGAGGCTCGTTCCTGAACCACCAGTGGCTGATCGCAGCGGCGACTCCCACCTACCCGGGAGCTCCCGCCGGACTGCATTCGGTCGTCGATTCGAACGGCATGCCGAACAACTACGGGCTGTACCAGGCCACCGGGCCGGTTTCCGACCAGCCCCTCACGCAGGTCTGTCCGTCTCTCGTCGCGGCCCGCGCGTGCGGTGACTACGCGGTGAACACGATCCAGCCGTCGTACCAGCCGACCAGCTCCAACCCGACGAAGCTCCCGCCGCAGACGCAGACCACGATCGGCGACGAGTTGACCGCCGCCGGCGTGAGCTGGGCCTGGTACTCCGGCGGCTGGTCGAACGCGGACGGGGACGTGGGGGGCCCGGGGTGGACGAACGGAACCGGCCCCAGCTGCTCGGACCCCTACTCGTTCCCGAACCCCGCCTTCCCGTACTGCCCGAACAAGGTCTTCCAGTTCCACCACCAGCCGTTCAACTACTTCGCGAACTTCGCGCCCGGGACCCCCGGGCGGGCCCACCTCCAGGACGAGCGGCGGTTCATCAATCTGGCGAAGACGTCGACCAGCTCCTGCAACCTCAACGCCGTGAGCTTCGTCAAGCCGATCGGCCTGGAGAACGAGCACCCCGGCTACACGAGCGAGACCAAGGGCAGCAGCCACCTCGTCGGCCTCCTCCAGCTGATCGAGAACAGCAGCTGCGCTTCGGACACCATGGTGATCGTGACCTACGACGAGTTCGGCGGACAGTGGGACCACGTGGTCCCGCCTGGTCTCGGCGGGCGTGCCGGACCGCACGACCAGTGGGGCCCCGGCACCCGGGTCCCGGCGCTCGTGCTCGCCCCGTCCCTTCAGAGCGGCTTCGTGGTGGACTCCACGCTGCACGACACGACGTCGATCCTGGCCACCATCGAGCACCGGTTCGGCCTGGCGCCGCTCTCGTCGCGCGACGCGGCGGTGACCGATCTGAGCAGCGTGTTCAGCGCGGGGCCGCCTGCCTGAGCCGGGAGCGGCCGCGGCCCCGTCGGGTCAGCCGGAGAGGGCCTTCAGCACCTGGCGGGCGATGACCAGGCGCTGGACCTGGTTCGTGCCCTCGTAGATCTGGGTGATCTTGGCGTCGCGCATGAACCGCTCGACGCCGTACTCGCGCATGTAGCCGTACCCGCCCAGCAGCTGCACCGCGTCCGTGGTCACCGCCATGGCCGTGTCGGACGCGTGGCACTTCGCCACCGACGCGAAGTACGTCATCTGCGGGTGGCGCGCGTCCACCAGCGCTGCCGCCTTGTACACGAGCAGGCGGGCCGCCTCGATCTGCATGGCCATGTCCGCCAGCATGAACTGGAGCCCCTGGAACTTCGCCAGCTTCTGGCCGAACTGCTCGCGCTCGGTGAGGTACCGGGCGGCGATGTCGAACGCGCCCTGGGCGATCCCCAGGGCCTGGGCCCCGATCGACGGCCGCGAGTAGTCCAGGGTCCGCATGGCGATCTTGAACCCCTCGCCCTCTTCCCCGATGAGGCGATTCCCCGAGATCTCCGTTCGGTCCAGGTACACCTCGCGGGTGGGCGACCCGTGGATGCCCATCTTCCGCTCCTCCTTGCCGAAGGAGACGCCGGAGTCGTCGCGGTACACCACGAACGCCGAGATGCCGTCGGCCCGCAGCGCCGGATCGCGCGTGGCGAACACCGTGTACGCGTCCGACACGCCGGCGCCGGTGATGAACCGCTTGGTGCCGGACAGCCGGAACCCGCCGTCGGCGCGCTCGTACCGGGTCGTCATGGCCACCGAATCCGAACCCGACCCCGGCTCGGTCAGCGCGTAGGACATCAGGTGGTCGCCCCGGGAGATCCCGCCGAACAGCTCCTGCTTCAGCTCATCGGACCCGGACAGCATGATGGGGATGGCTCCCAGCCGGGCCACCAGCGGGGTCAGCGCCGCGCCCGCCGAGACGCGCGACAGTTCCTCGATCATCACGGCGAAGGTCAGCGATCCGCCCCCGGCGCCCCCGAACGCCTCCGGGTAGCCCACGGCCATGAGCTCGTTCTGGACCAGGAGCTCCCACACGTCCTTGGGCCACTCGTCGGTCTCGTCGATCTCGGCGGCCCGCGGGGCGATGCGCTCCTCGGCGATCTCTCGGACCAGCCCGCGGAACTGCAGGAGGTCCTCGGGAAGCTCGAAAGCGAGTTCGGTCACGGCGGGTAGCGTAGTACCGCGGACGCCTCGGCCGCCTAGTCGTCGATCGCCGCGTAGGCGCAGGTCCAGAAGTCCAGGCAGACCGCCGGAGGGCTGGGAGAGGTCCACCCGGCCTGGGTCATCAGGATGGCCACCATGTCCTCCCGCGGATCCGAGTGCCACACGGTCCCCATGCCGCCGTCCCAGCCGAACGTCCCGACCGAGCCTTCCGGGGCGTCGCCTCGAGTGACCACGGACATGCCGAACCCCCACCCATGGGTGTCCCAGAACCCGGGAACCAGGCTCGACGCCATCTTCTCTTCCGTGCCTGCCGTCGTCCAGCAGCATCTGGCCGAAGGCAAGGAAGTCGTCCGCGGTCGAGACCAGGCCACCGGCACCCGACGGGAACGCGGGCGGCCGGCTCCACTGGCCATCCGCGGGCTCGTCGGCCAGCATCAGCTCCCCGGTCACGGGATCCGTCCAGTAGAAGGTTCCCAGCCGGCCCAGCTCGGAGGCCGGCACGTGGAAGCCGGTGTCCTTCATCCCCAGGGGCTCGAAGATGCGTTCGCGCAGGAACGCCTCGAACGGCCGGCCGGAGGCCCGAGCGATCAGGACCCCGAGGACGTCACACCCCATGTTGTACATCCACCCCTGGCCGGGCTGGTGCAGGAGCGGCAGCGTCCCCAGGCGGCTGATCCACTCGTCGGGCTCGGGCGGCGTCGACGGGGCGGGCGGCCCCTGGCCCAGGCGCAGCTCGTCCATGGCCTGCTGGATCGGATAGGTGCCGGGCGGCGCCATGACCAGTCCGAACCCCATCCGGAACGTCAGCAGGTCGCGCGCGGTGATCGGCCGGTTCGCGGGCACGGTGTCGTCGAGCGGCCCGTCCATTCGCCGCAGGACCCTGCGGCCGGCCAGCTCGGGGAGCAGCCGGTCGACCGGCTCGTCCAGCCGGAGCGCACACTCCTCGACCAGGATCATGGCCGCCGCAGCCGTGACCGGCTTGGTCATGGACGAGATGCGGAAGATCGTGTCGCGCCCGATCGGGGCGCTTCCTCCCTGCGCCATCGTCCCGATGGCGTCGACGTGCACCTCCCCGTGCCGGGCGACGAGGGTGACCAGACCGGGCACGCCGCCCCCGTCGACGTGGCCGGCCATGACGTCGTGCATCCGGCCCAGCCGCGCCTACGACAGACCTCCCGTGCCCATGACGTCAGACTGTCAGGTCGCCGTGCAGGGCGAAGCGGGCGTCCACCTTCCAGGAGCCGTTGCCGGACATCAGCCACACCTGGCTGGCGGTGGCGTCCAGCGGCAGCGCGCCGGCGATCTCGCGTTCCGCGCGGTCCAGGACGTCGTCGTCCTCACAAAGCCCTGTCGGCTGGCAGTCCGCCACCGTGAGGTGCGGAACCAGGTCGTCGAGGGCGATCTGACCCCCGTACGGCAGGAGGCCGGGGAAGCGCTCCATCACCACCCGGGTCAGCTCGAGGAAGGGCTCGGCGGGGTCCGGCTCGAGGTACAGGACGCCCGGGTCGAACCGGGCCGGCCCGACCAGCCGCAGGTCCCACGGCTCGAACCGCCCCAGCACCTCGTTCAGCTCCCCCACCACGTCCGGCCCGATCTCGGAGGGAGGCAGGAACGGGAACATCACCGTCACGTGGGCGGGCACGCCCTTGCGCGCGTCGAGGGAGTACCGCTGGCGCCACGGCCCCACCAGCGGCTCGGCCTCCGGCAGGGGGACCAGCAGCGCGGTCTCGACGTTCCGCGAGGCCCCGGCGGTCACGCCACGCGGCGGATGATCAGCGCGTCGCCCTGCCCGCCTCCGCCGCACAGCGAGGCGCCACCGAGGTCGACGCCGCGGCGGCGCATTTCGTACGCCAGCGTCGGGACCAGGCGAGCCCCGGAGGCGCCGATGGGGTGGCCCAGCGCGACCGCGCCGCCGTTCACGTTCACGATCTCCTCGTCGGCGCCTAGCATGCGGGTGGCGTTCAGCGCGACCGAGGCGAACGCCTCGTTGATCTCGATCAGGCCGAGGTCGTGGACGTCCCGGCCCGCCTTCTTCAGGGCGTTCTGCATGGCCAGCGCGGGGACCGTGTGCAGGTAGGCGTAGCGCTCGGCGGACATGCCGTGGGCCACGACCTCCGCCAGGGGCGTGACGCCCAGCTCCTCGGCCACCTCGGGAGCCATGACCACGACCGCGGCCGCGCCGTCGGAGATCTGCGACGCGTTCCCGGCGGTGATGGTCCCATCGGGCTTGAACGCGGGCTTCAGTCCGCCCAGGCTCTCGGCCGTGGTGTCGTGCCGGATGCCCTCGTCGCGGTCCACCACCACCGGGTCCCCCTTGCGCTGGGGGACCTCCACCGGGACGACCTCCTGGCCCATCCGGCCCTGGTCCCACGCCGCGGCGGCCCGCTGGTGGCTCCGGGCCGACCAGGCGTCCTGGTCCTCCCGGCTCAGCGACAGCTCGGCGTTCACCTCGTCGGAGGACTCCCCCATGTGCTGGTCGGTGAAGGTCGACCACAGCCCGTCGTAGATCATCGAGTCCACGATCCGCGAGTTCCCCAGGCGCGAGCCGAACCGAGCGTCGGGCAGGAGATACGGCGCATTGGTCATCGACTCCATCCCGCCGGCAACCGCCACCTTGATCTCGCCGGCCCGGATCAGCTGGTCCGCCAGGGCGATGGCGTTCAGGCCGGACAGGCACACCTTGTTGATGGTGATGGCGGGGACCTCCTTGGGCACGCCGGCCTTGATGGCGGCCTGGCGGGCGGTGATCTGCCCCGCCCCCGCCTGGAGCACCTGCCCCATGATCACGTAGTCCACGCGGTCGGCCGGCACTCCCGAGCGGGCCAGCGCCTCGCGCATGGCCACCGCGCCGAGATCCACGGCGGCCAGGTCCTTGAACCCTCCGGCGAACTTCCCGATGGGCGTCCGCACGCCCGCGACGATGACGGATGGAGTCATGGCAACGCTCCTGTTCTGTGCGGTATTACCAGTCTACGCTCCGGCCCTGAATGGGCGGTTCCGACCCGAAGGGAGGGAGGACGTGCAACGACCCGCGGCGCAGCAGAGTCCGATACGGCTGGTGGCCGCCGTCTTCTATCTCGCGCTCGCACTGTGGATCGTGATGACGATCGTCACCATCCTCAGCCCGAGCTCGTCGACAGCGAAGGCGGCGGGCATTTTCGGCATCCTGTCGGTGGGGGCGTTCTTCGGCCTGTTGGGAGGGCTGATCATCGCCCGGTACGAGTCGATCAGAGGAGGCTCGGGCCACCCGCCGGGGGGCGGTCCCGAGAGCTGAGGGTCGCCAGGCGTGGTTCCTACGCCGGGAAGCTCCAGTCCGGTTCCTCGAACACGTACTCGTCGCCTCGGTGCCAGGCCTCCAGCGCGGGGTGGGGATCACCGCGGAAGCGAACGCGTTCCAGGAGGCCGGCGATGGGCCGACCGTCCTCCGCGGTGACGCTCTCGGGCACGTCGACCTCGCCAAGCGGCTCGAGGAGGTAGGGCGACCCGACCCGAGGGCCGAACAGCACGACGTTCTGCGCGCCCACCGCCGCAGCGAGGCGCTGGCATTCGGTGACCTCGTCGTCCACGAGCGCGGCCGGGTCGATGCCGTAGCCCCCAGCGTCGTGGAAGCCGATCTCCTCGAGTCCATCGTCTTCGACCCGCAGGGCCCAGGTGCGCAGGCGAGTCGCCCGGAGCTGTTCCTCCGTTCGGAACGCATTCCGGCGCATGAACTCCGCCAGGGGCCCCAGCGGATGCAGGCACAGGTACTGCGTCGGCGACGGCTCGGTCCCGGTGTGGTAGCGACCCGGCGCACGGGCCGGCTCGGTTCGCAGCGGGGTGCCGTAGTTGGCCTGGCGGTAGGCGACGACCACGGTTCTGAGCGGGCTCAGCTCGCCGTCGTCGCCCGCATGCTGCCGGCGATCGCGGTGAGCTCGGGGAGCCGGGTGGTGTGGTCGAGAAGGTCCCTCGGGGTCGCGCCGTCGAGGTCCTCCCGCGGCCACGAGAACCACTCGATCGCGCCCGTAGGGGTCAGCACGAAGCGCAACTGGTTGACGATCCTGGCCACCGCACGGACCCGACGGGCATCGTCGCCTTCGGGCCCGGTCGACACCTGCGGGGACACCCACCGCTGGAACTGGCGCAGGCTCACGCCGAACAACTCGGCCAGCCGGCGTTGCGAGATCTCGGCGGTCTCGGCGAGCCAGCGCGCGATCTCCTTTGGCGAGCGCTCGTCGGCAACGGGTTCGTTCTCGGCGATCGCGGCGAAGCCCTGGCGAAGGCTCTCCAGAGCGACCCGCAGCTGGTCACGGGCGCGCCGGGCATCGCGGCGCTCCACGGCCTCCTGGGCCTGGATCACGGCGCGGTGGACGACGAGGGCGAAGTAGGGGTCGATCGCTTCCCACCGCGCCATGGACGTGCCGTCCACGAGAGCGGACGCGATCTCGTGCACGGCGGCGCGGATGTCGGCGGGAACCGTCGATGCACGCGCGAGCCGCCGGTTGAGGGTAGCCACCTGCTTCGCGGCGTCGGCGGGTCGGGCCAACTGTGCCACAGCTTCCAGGACGGCGCTCATCCGTCGTAAGTATACGTCACATTGGCGCCGCAACCCGTCCCAGAGGGCTTTCGGCCGTCGTCAGCGGGTCCGCGTCGCCAGGGCGTGGTCGATGACCTCGACGATGGCGTCGCCGACCAGCTCGTCGCGTTCGATCAGGGCGTCGCGGAGAGCCTCGACCACGTCGCGGTTCTCGTCCAGCAGCGCGGCCACCCGTTCCTTCTGGGCGTTCAGGATGTCCTCGACCCGGCGCTTGCCGTCGTCGTCCGACAGGACCTTGGCCACCAGGTTCCCGGACGCGATCGGACCGCTGTCCATGGCCTCGTAGGAGACCATCGTCCCGGCCATGCCCAGCGCGCCCACCATGGTGGCGGCGACCTGGGTGGCGGCGGCCAGGTCGTTGGCCGGCCCGGTCCCGCTCTCCCCCAGGAACAGCTCCTCGGCCACCAGCCCGCCCAGCGAGATGGCCACCGAGGCCTCCAGCTCGGAGCGGGCCCGGGTGAAGCGCTCCTCCCGGTCGCCGTGCGCGAGCAGCCCGAGGGACTTGCTGCGCTTGATGATGGACAGCACCTCCAGCCGCCGCTCGGTCCCCAGGAAGTGCGCGGCGGTGGCGTGGCCGGCCTCGTGGGTGGCCACGGCCCGGCGCTCCTCCTCCGTGTACACCACCTGCTGCTTCATGCCGACCTCCTCGGTCAGCTTGGCGTCGTACACGTCGGCATGGTTCATCTCGCGGCGGCTGTCGCGCAGGGCCACCAGCAGCGCCTCGTCGAAGAGGTGCTCGATCATGACCGGGGTGTAGCCCAGGGTGTCATGGGCCAGCCGGTCGCGGACCTCGTCGGCGTCCAGCTGCTCGTGGTGGGCCTTGCGGGCCAGGAAGAAGTCGATCAGGTCGCGGCGCCCCTGCTTGGTGGGGAGGTCGAAGTACAGCCGCCGGTCGAACCGCCCCGGCCGCAGCAGCGCCGGGTCCAGGTCGTCGGCCCGGTTGGTCGCCGCGATGAGGAGGATGTTGTGATAGAGGGGCTTCCCGGCCTCGATGCGCCGCCCCTCGGGGATGTAGCCGTTCAGCCACTCGATCACGCGGTACCACATGCGCGACCGGAGGGGCGGCTGGTCGAAGGACTGGAGCTGGATGAGCAGCTCGTTGACCATGCCGCCGGTCCCCGGCGAGACCATCCGCGAGACAGCGCGGCCGCCCGTCACGTCCTCCGGCGCCGGCACCGCGGACAGCGCGCCCCGGGTCGCTCCGATGGCGTCGATCTCCTCGATGAACCCGATGGCCCCGCCCTCCCGGCGAGCCGCCTTGCGCAGGGCCTTGAAGAACGCCCGGATCCGCGACGCCGTCATCCCGAAGAACATGGACTGAAAGGCGGGCGAGGACGCGAACAGGAAGGGCACCCCCGCCTGCTTGGCCATGGCCTTGGCCATGAACGTCTTGCCGGTGCCCGGCGGACCCTCGAATAGCATGCCCCGTCGGGGGTTCCCGCCCAGCTGCTCCCGGAACGTGGCGTAGCCCATGAACACGTCGAGGGTGTGCAGGACCTCTTCCACCTGGCCGTCCAGCCCCTTCACGTCGAACAGCCCCAGCTCGATGTGCTCTGGGCGGATCAGCAGGTGGGGCGAGCGGGAGTTGGCGGCCATCGGCAGCAGCAGCGCCGCCGCCAGCAGTACCACCAGCAGGAGCGGGGGCAGCCACAGCTCGGCGCCGGAGGGCAGGTGCGGCACCCCGATCGGGTTCCCGGTCAGGTACCGGAACCACACGAAGCCGAGCAGTGCGCCCAGGACGACGGCCAGGCGGGTGATGCGGCGATGGCGGGTGCGGGCCCTGACCCTGGCCACGTCCGCCCGCCCGGCCCGAAGGAGCTGCGAGTCCCGCACGAACGCCGTGCTCTCGTCTCGCCTGGTCACCTCGTGCCTCGCCTCCCGCGGCCTTGGTCGGATCAGGACGGGGCGATGCTACCCATGGACGTCCGGCGGAACCATCCGCCGTTTGGCCCGTTGCTCGGTCCGTCGGGCTGAGGGACCCACGGCGCAGAGCCGTCTCTGCAACCGGCCGATCGGAGCCGCTATGGTGAGCACGGCCGAGAGGGACCCTGACGGAACGTGCCCATGCCCAGGAAGAAGCTCGAACGCATCGACGAGGAGACCGCCCGAACCATCGGGGCCCTCCTGCGCGGTCTGCGCCGCTCTGCCGGGTACCGCGCCGTCCGGGACGCGGCGGGCCGGCCGGGATGCCCGGCCGCCCAGCAGACCATCTACGCATACGAGCGGGGCGGCCTGGTCCCCTCCATCAAGCAGTTCATGGAGCTGGTGGAGTTCTACGCCACGAACCCGAACGAGCGGGCGGAACCCCGGGTCGACGTGGCCAAGCTCCGGTACCAAGGAGTGGCCGCCCTGACCAGGGCGTTGACCATCCCCGCCTACCATTTCACCGAGGCCCTGGACCTGATCCAGCGGCTGCAGCCGGCTCCCCCGCGGGGGCGGCGGCGGCCGGCCCGGACCGGAAAGGAGGCGACCGGCTCGCCATGACCCTTCCGGGCGGCATCGGCGCGACGGAGATCGACCACGTGGGGATCGCCGTCCGTGACCTGGAGGCCTCGGTGGCCCTGTATCGCACGGTCCTGGGAGCGGAGCCGGTGCACCGGGAGACCGTCCCGGACCAGGGGGTGGAGGAGGTCCTGTTCCGTGTGGGGACGTCCTACGTGCAGCTTCTTGCGGCCCTCGGTCCCGACACCCCGGTCGGGAAGTTCCTGGAACGTCGGGGGGAGGGGGTGCACCACGTGGGGTACCGGGTCCCGGACGTCGCCGCGGCCCTCGAGGCGCTGCGAGCCGAGGGCGTCCCACTGGTGGACGAAGCCCCCCGGCCCGGCTCCCGGGGGACCACGGTGGCGTTCGCACATCCGAAGGGGTTCGCCGGGGTGCTGGTCGAACTGGTGCAGGAGGGCCAATGATCGATTTCACGGTTCCGCCCGAGCTGGATGACATCCGGGGGAAGGTGGCCGCGTTCGTGCGGGACGAGGTGCTCCCGGTCGAGGCGAAGCTTGCGGGCTCCGAGGACTACGAGTCGTTCCTGCCGGACCTGCGGGCCAGCGCCCGTGCGGCCGGGCTGTGGACGCCGCACCTCCCCGCCGAATGGGGCGGCCTGGGCCTCGGCGCGCTGGGGATGGCCCTGGTGTCGCAGGAGCTCGGGGTGTCCGGGCTGGCCTCGCTGGCCCTGAACGTCATGGCCCCCGACGAGGGGAACATGCACCTGCTTCTGGAGGCCGGCTCGGCCGAGCAGCGGGAGCGGTACCTGCGGCCGCTGGCGGAGGCGCACATCCGTTCCTGCTTCGCCATGACCGAGCAGGACGTGGCCAGCTCCGACCCACGGCAGCTCCGCACGAGGGC
>WNGM01004147.1_pt1 | contig 11480 bp, 6 predicted proteins | sample 5400571 | NCBI WGS metagenome assembly WNGM01 (sample SAMN13153378, study PRJNA577476) | soil metagenome | isolation source: 100 cm soil or saprolite under Garry oak tree replicate 2 | place: USA:California | collected 2016-06-15 | reverse complement strand
TGCTTTGCGTCCGACTCTGAAGCTGACCCATGAGTATTGACTTGGAAGAGAGGAAAATAGGAAGTTGTCGTTCCTGCGCTATAGTCTCTGGCTAATTGTGGAATATCTTCCCATCCATACACTTCTGTGGTATCGGGAGGTATCCACCCTGTCTCCTCGGCAAACGTTATCGCTGCTACACACTCAGAGTATCGTGCTCCATGGGTATGCACATACACATGTCGATTGATGCACTCAATTGCGCGAACGAACTGAAGATTCATCCCTTTTTTCCAGCCAGCAGTTGTCACGACTCCCTGATATCCTAGGGCCTTAATTGTTGCACGGAACACAGGACTCCCGATATTGTCGATAAAAATAGAAGCTCCACATCCACTGGTATACTCCCTAACGACAGCAAGAAATGCCTTTTCTGCCTCCTGATAGCGCTGCTTATATGCGACGTCAACCCTGTATTTATTCTCGTCGAAATCAAGGGCAGAAAACAGCCGACGATCGACAGGAGTAATTCCCATGTCTTGGATAAGCTTCAGTCGATTATCTTGCGATGAGATCATGAAAACCTGGCATCCTCTTGACTTTGCCAGAGCAAGCTCTGCTAAAACAACGCCCCCTCCCCACCCCCATACAAAGGTCTGCTCATCTGGTACATCCTCCCTGCTTATTTGTAACCTCCAGGCTCCATATGCTACACGCCAGTTTGACCAGGCAGTAAGATAACGCAAACCGAACGCAGCCCATTGTCTCAGGGAATGCCGAGTCTGCACTGGCAATGGAAGAATTTGATCTGGGCATAGTTTCATCTGCTTTGCTAACAACCCGATACTACCAGGTGCGTCATACCCAGCAACCTTAAGCATGTATCCGTTTGGACCTGTTGATCCAACAGGATAAAAAAGACCCAAATCTCCAGCGTTAAGATGCTTGACAGAGGTGCCTGCACGAAGAATCCGGACAACGCCACTGTTGCCAATAACAATTTTGGCTTCTCGACGCTGACGACAAATATCGACAGGTTCCCTGTCTACTGCATGCGCCATATTTCCTTCCCAACATCCATAAATAGGTTCAACCAGCACCTCATTCTCTGTAATGTCGGGAAAAGAAAAGTCTTCTTTCATAAGGATCGCTGGTTCTGGCCGCTCTGGACCCATGTGGAGTACCCACGCCTCTGTATTTATCATTTTCATGCTATCACTCCTTACTGCCACAGGCAGTTCGCAAGAGGTTTTTGCTGCCTAGGGCAGCAACCAACAAAATTAGACGACACGCTCTTTCTCCTTTCAGCCCTGCTGACGGGACGTAGACACGCAGTGTCGTTGCAGGGCTGGATTGATGCCGAGCTTGACTCAGGATTGGAGTTGTTTGGTAATCATCTCTACAAGTATCGGCGTATGTGTGAAAGGGAAAAAGTGACCTCCTGAGAACATACGGAGCGAAAAAGCTCCTGTGGTGTGAATTTTCCAGGGGGGTAATGTTGGATAGCGGCAAAACTCATCCTGCCAGCCCCCAAACACTGCCAGCGGGCAGCGAAATGGGTCGGCTGCCAGATAGACATATGTGCTCCAAGGCGCTGCATCTCTTTTGAGCACTTCTTCCATCAGCGCCCTCTGTTCCATATCTTCTTGGAGATCAGGAGAGTATGCCTGAAAGGAGGACAACAAGGCCTGTATGGGTTTTTCCTTTATGCTCTTCTCCTCATTCTCATCCTCATAGGAAGAGAAGAGGTTTACCCAGACCTGGGGAGCAGGGGACCCGGCAAAAAATAGGCCAGCCGGTTCAAGGGTATAGTGACTGCGAAGGAAACGGGCCACCTCGTAAGCCACCAGTGAGCCAAGTGAGTGTCCATAGAGGGCAAAAGGGCGATCCAGCAGTGGCTGGATGGCTTCTGCCAGAGTAGCAACCACCCCTGAGTAGTTCGCAGAAAGAGCCTGTTCAGAACGGTTCTCTATGGTGGACCACGAGACGGCGCAGACCTCAATTGATGCAGGCAGCTCCTTTTCCCAGGAAGAAAAGAAAGATGCTTTTCCTCCTGCACATGGAAAACAGATGAGACGGGTCATTGCCTGGCTCCTGGGCTGCGAAGAGAAATTGTTTGCTGAAATGTAAACCGGGCACATTTGTCAAGACAGGAGGAAGAGCAGTTCTAGGAGCTACTCTCCTCCATCTCCTTTCTCTGAGTTTGTGCATTTAGCCAACTGTTTCATAGAGACGTTGGACAACCTGTCGCAAACTTCTTTTCCCCAAAAAATCCGCGAGAGGAAGGGAGACTTCCAGCTCTCTGGCAAGCGTATTGCGTACCTCAAGGGACATCAACGAGTCAAGCCCTAATCGGTCAAGCGTCATGTCCTGATCGATCCTGGTCTGTGAGTAGCCAAGGATCTTCGCGAAACAGCCAGTGACAGAGGTTTCTAGCAGAGCCAGGCGCTCATCATCGCTTGCTTGCTGGAGCTGTTGTCGCAGCGACGTGTTATCATGGAGGCGCTCCGAGGCTCTTTCTTCGTGTACTGGAACGGTGCCGAAAGCTCCAGCTCCAATCCGTTGTGCATGCAAGCCCTTCACCTGAGCACAGATCTGTCCAAGATCGTTAAGCAAGAAAACGCTTGTAGTCAGCTCATTGGTATCTGCGGACAGATGTTGTTGGGAATAGACCCAGCACTCCTCTCCTGGAAACTCTGTGGACGAGAAGGCGCTTACGCTATCGGGTAAATACGCCCCGGTGAGGTTTGAGGTTACTATGGCGGCAACGAATCCTGCCTGGAGACAGGCATCAAGGAAGGCTGGATGCAGGATGTAGTTGGCTCGCTCCTGTTTGATCTCTGGACGGACACGCACACGTGCGAGCGTTTCACCTTCGCCGTACCACACTTGTTCCACGCCCTTGAAGCTGGGACCATAGTGTACAGCACGGTCCTCTATGGCTTGATAATGCTGTGCGTGGGTTACCTCTCTCGTACATCGCTCCGCGAGAGCCGCCAGGTCAAACTGAAGTGGTTCAGACGGGCCTTCTTGCGTGAGAGGATGGAGGTGTATGACAGCACTGGCATGGCGCACTGCCTCCTCTCCTTCATCCTCGGCGAAGGTAAAGAACTGGACATCAGCCGTGTCAACAGTGCTACGACTAATGACCATCTGGAGCCGTTGGGGCGAATCTTTTGATAGGAAGAGTACACGCTCAAAGCGGATTTGGTCCAGTGACAGGGTGTCGGGCAAAAATGCTTCCTGTGCTCCTGCACAGGCCATCTCGATGTAGGCTGTGGCAGGGAAGAGCATACTTTCCTGGGTACCATGATCGTTGAGGTAGCGGAACGTCCGGGTGTCGAGGTCCGTTTCCCAGACGTAGGTGCCAGGAGAGGTGGCGAGATGGAGGTAGCGCTGGAGCAATGGATGAGCAGGTTTGCCATCTTGACGCACACGGCTTGTATCTATGTGCTCCCATGAAAGCGTCTTGCTTTCCGCTGGCGCAAACCAGCATTGTTCCCGTTGCCAGGGGTAATTCGGAAGGCTGACACATCTTCCCGAAGGTGAGATCTGTTGCCAGGCGATAGGATAGCCTGCGAGGTACAAAGCACCGATAGTTGAAAGCAACATGGTGCGCTCATCTTCATTGCGTCGCAAGGATGGGAGTGCGAGGATACGAGGTGACTTCTGAGGGGCACATTGCTGGATAGCACCGGTCAGCAGAGGATGTGGACTGATCTCAAGAAACAGGGAGGCACCATCCGCAAGCACCCGTTGGATGGCGGGAGCAAAGAGCACCGGTTCCCGCAAATTGCGTACCCAGTATATCTCATCACACTCGGGGCCTTCGACCACCCTGGTCGTCACAGTCGAATAGAACGGGAGAGAAGCCTTCTGTGGCTTAATGCCATACAAGCGGGCTTCCAGTTCCTCCAGTAATGGGTCCATATGCGGACTATGTCCGGCCGCGTCAGCATCTTTGATGGGGCGGCAGAAGATGTCTTGCTCCTCAAATGTAGTGAGCAGTTCTTTTAGCACCAGCGGATCACCGGAGAGCACGGTGGAAGTGGGACTATTACTGACAGCAACGGAAACCGACGCCTCTTTACCAGCAATAGCCTGGCGTGCCTGCTCCAGTGAGAGTCCAACCACGACCATCGCTCCCCGCCCACGCACCCGCTCAATCAGGATACTCCGTGAGCAGGCGATGCGTGCCGCATCCGAGAGGGAGAGAATGCCAGCAATGTGGGCAGCCGAGATTTCGCCCAGACTGTGCCCAACCACTGCATCCGGGCATATTCCCCAAGAGATCCACAGGCGGGCCAGGGCCACCTGGAGGGCAAAGAGCATTGGTTGCACACAGTCGCGGCGTGAGCGAGACTCAGGTGCCGTTAGCTCTTCGATCAGGGACCAGTCTGTATAGGGACGCATGGCCTCTTCGCACTCTTCGAGGGTGGTACGGAACAGGCTTTCTTGTTCCAGTAGCTGTTTGCCCATGCCAATCCATTGTGATCCGTAACCTGAGAAGACAAACACCATCTTGTGCGCCGTGTCCGGGATAGATCGCCCCGAAAGTAATGTGGTCATGCTCTCTCCCTTACAAAAGGCATCGAGCTGCCTGGCCATGTCCTCTCGGTTTGCCCCAACCACCGCCAGGCGATACTCATGATGAGTCCGTCTCACTGCGGCGGTGTAACAGAGATCAGACAGCGCCGGAACATCTTCATCCCTTTGGGAAAGCCACCTCTGCCAGCTCTCGGCCATCGAGAATAAGGCGGCCTCCGTTTTGGCTGAGAGGGGAAGGATCTCTACCGGACCTGCTCCATCTGCTTGAGAAGAGGAAGGCGATGGTTTCTCTTGAACCTCTTCAAGGATCACATGAGCATTGGTTCCTGAAAGACCAAAGGAACTGACACTCGCGAGGGCTGGCCCGCTGGTTTGGGGCCAGGGCATCACCTGTTCAACAACTTTGAAAGGAGTGCTTTGCCAGGCAATCGCAGGATTAGGAGTATGGAAGTGTACAGTGGGCACAAGGGTGCGATGTTTCAAACACAGTACGGTTTTGATGAAGCCTGCAATGCCCGCAGCACCTTCGGTATGTCCCATATTGCTCTTCACTGAACCAAGATAACAGATATCTTCAGGGGCACGTCCCTCACCAAGAACGGCTGCGAGTGCTGCAACCTCTATCGGATCGCCCACAGGCGTACCTGGTCCGTGCGCCTCGACATACTGAACGTGCGCAGGATCTTTTCCTGCACACTGATACGCCTTGCGGAATGTGATCTCTTGTCCTATCTGACTCGGAGCGAAGAGAAACGGACCGCTCTGCCCATCATTGGACATGGCACTTCCACAAATCACCGCATAGATAGGATTCTTATCAACTCTCGCTTGCGAGAGAGGTTTGAGAAGCACTATGCCCGCCCCTTCACTTCGTACAAGTCCGTCCGCTTTTGCATCAAAAGCCTTACAACGGCTTGCAAAAGAGAGCATGCTGGTTTGAGCATAGCCGATGGAGTGACCGGGGTGAAGATAGATATTCGCTCCTCCTGCGAGAGCCATGGAACTTTCGCCGGTCCAAATGCTCTGGCAGGCCAGATGAAGGGCTACTAGTGAGGAAGAACAGGCAGTATCAACAGTAAGACTCGGCCCGCGCAGATCCAGTGCGAATGAGAGTCGTCCGGAAAGCATGCTACGCAGAGAACCGCTCAAAGAATACATACACATACTTGAAAAATCACGCAATTGTAGATCTAAGTATTCACTATAGACGGAACCAATAAATACCCCGGTGTGGCTACCAGCGATAGTTTCAGAGACTTCCCCGGCATCTTCAAGGGTCTCCCAGGCAATCTCCAGCAACACACGGATTTGGGGATCGAGATAGCTGGCTTCACGTGGCGAAATCCCAAAAAAGGTGTAATCGAAGCGATCAATATCCGAGAGAAAGCCTCCCTGGCGCATGCTCATTTTCCCAGGAGTCGCGGGCCGCGGGTCATAGAACGCTTCGATGTCAAAGCGCCCTGGCGCTTTCGGAAAATCGGTGATAGCATCCCTGCCCTCACAAAGCAGCTTCCAGAAAGCCTGGGGACTGGCGGCCCCAGGGAAACGGCATCCCATCCCGACAATGGCAAGAGGTTCCCGCTCAAAATGAAATGACATGTTACTGCTCCTTTACTTGATTGCGAAGACCTATGGTTGCGGCGGCCAGCAAAGGGCAGCAGCGAGACGAACTACTTGGGAAGTATACCGCTCGTGTAGTCTCGTGCCTTTGTGAAACGAGGCTTTTGCAGACAAAGCCAGCACGATGGGCACATTTCCTGACTTTTTAGGCAAGGCCCCGGGCTGGAAAATTGGAAACTTTTAGTCATTTACTGTACTGCTTAGAGCGTACATTATAGATTTACAATTGTCAATGGGTAAGCTGAAGGATTCTCCGTCCTTCCGGGTGATTCGTAGGGGCGCAATGAATTGCTCATTCACTCCAACAGAATAGGGGAGGGGTTGCCAAAGCGGAAAAAATGTCACCCCTTGGTAGCGAATGGATACAGAGCTCCCATGAACGCTATGTCTGTCGCCGAGAGCACTTTGTTCCAGCCAACTTCAAAGCCGCCGGTGGTCAGCTCTTTTGGGATGGGATACTCCATGATCGAGGTTGGGTCCCAGGCCGTGAACTGCGTTTGGTCCTGACTGTACTTCTGTAAGAGATTGGTATCGACCTCAGCCTTGCTCCAGTTGTTGGGGGGCCCTTCGTAGTAACGGTAGACCGCATCTGTATTCCAGGGGATGCCCGCCTTGGGATTTTGATGCTCATGGATACAGCCCAGGGCATGACCAAACTCATGCATGACCACCCTTGAGTATTCATCATCTGCGGTGGTCGGGGTCAACCAACCGTAGTTCATCGTAGGTTGATCCTGCGCGATGGACAGGCAATCAGTACCAATGTAGGACCACGAACCCGACTGCTTAAATGAGATGCGAATCACAGCATTGTCAAAAGCCCCAAACACAAATTGAATGTTGGTATACTGGCTCCACTGCTGAGCATACTGCTGCACTTTGGCTTGCACAGCCGGGTCGCCATCCAGGAAACTGACCCGCAGGAACCGCCCGGGCTGCCACAGATTGTTGGTGAAGACGGCTATTTCTTCAATACTCAGTCCTGATGTAGTGGCAGGGGCATTGTCCGGATTCTCTTTCATCGCGTTCTGGGCGGCGAATATACGCAGATGATCTGGCAATAATCTGTCGATGCACACTTTGATGACCTCATTAGCCATAGGTGTTTCTCCTTCGTAACTTTTAGAATGACTTGCTGAAACCAGCGGTTCCGACTTGTTTATCTCTCAGGTTTGACCCAGATGCCTCGTTCGTGCATGAGGTCAATCTGCTTCTGAATGACCTTCTCACGATACTCGGCGTGCTTCATCGGCTCGCGATCAAGATACAGATTCTTCGGATAAATAGGCTGCTCGTAGAGCATCTGGTAGAGTTCGGTGCGCAGGTCTTTCATCCAATTATCCCACTGGGCGCGTGCCCTGTGGTCACGCAAAGCCTCAATGTCAATGACTCCACCAACATAGGTCGAGCCCGCTCCGTAGTCCTGTTTCCCAACGATCTGACCTTTGTAATTGATGATGTAGGAGCGGCCACCGAAGGTATCGATAGGCGTATCCTCTTCTGGAAAGAGATAGTAGGTACCCATGTTGGGGGCAACAATGTACATGTTGTTATCAAGCGCTCTCGCGCGGCTCTGGATTTCAAAGATCTCGTTGCCGGTCGCAGGGTGAGGATAAGAAGCGCGGTAAACTACTTCCGCTCCGTTCATCGCCAGGGCGCGGGCATTTTCTGGATAGGAACCTTCATTTGCCATCATGATGCCAAGGCGCCCAATCTCGGTATCCACCACCGGCCAGAAGGCATCCAGATTCCTTCCGTACCGGCCTACCCACCAATCCCAGATATCATGAGGACAAACCGAGTGCTCAACGGGAAATAGCGGCGAGACCTTGTAATGCCGCAAGATCACCTCGCCTTCTGGATTGAGAATAAACCCAACGTTGAAGAACCGATCTTTGATTTCGGGATGTTTTGCTTTTGCCTGGGCTATAATGAATGAGTTGTACTGTTTGGCGATTTTACCCAGTTCTTCGGTCTCCTCACCTGGAATATCGATGGCACACTCCCTCGCGAACTGGACATGATCGAGGTCGAGTACCTCATCATTGAAAGCCTGCAATGCTCCTTCAGGGAAGGCAATGAGCCTGACAGGAAGATCGAGACTGGAGAGCCATGACGCAGCTTTGACAAGGTGGGTGAGGTGTTCGATGTTTCTCATGATATCGGCGCGTTTTCGTATTCCACGCACGGTAGGGATGAGTCCGACAGCAGTGTAAGGCTTAATCATTCGTTGCTCCTTATGATGTACTTGGGACTTACATACTTACAGAATAGTACAGCTATCGTTGTCCAGTCAAGTTTGTAGCTGTATTGTCGGATTCATTTTACAAGAAAAAATCGCACCTGCTGATTTTATACAGGCGCGGCGAGAAAACCACGAGGTCTTCAGCCTCGTGGATGAACGCCGCGCTTTACCCTTGGCTTTCAATATACTGACGGATAGTCTCCTGACTGGCATTTCCAATGGTACAGCAGAAGTATCCATCACTCCAAAATGTTCGCTCCTTCCAGAAAGCTCTTTTCAACTCGTTTTCGTGCTTTTGCCAAAGTTGAATCGTCGATTCTTGTTTCAAGCGTCGTACAATGGCCAGAGGTGAGATCCGAGGTTCGCTCTTCACCAGACTGTGAATGTGGTCTTGATCCACTTCAAGCGCCTCAAAAGCAAAATCTGAACGAGTTGCGATTTCTTCAAACAACTGCTTCACCTCATTTCCATAGAAAACGAGCAGCTTTTTGCGATACTGACACACGAAAATGAGGTGGTAGAGGATCAGAAACTTGACATGGTTTTTGGACTGATAATCCATGAGGAGCGCGCACGCACTCTCTTCATCTTCTCAAACTTGGGGATAGGCTTCAAATCGACCTTTTTGCCGTCCAGTTCCATCAAGATCGCATAGCCGGTCGCCATGCGTCCTTTGATGAAATACTCCTGTCCCCGATAACGCACTTTGTCGAATTTGCGAAAGCCCTGCATTTTGCCCGTGGTAATGGGCTGCTCGCTGCGCACGCCTTTGGTTTGCTGATAATCCCCGTCTGGGATACATCTCTTCTGCACCACCTGTGTCGTGCAGAAGATCGGAGGGGAGCCTTGCGTGGCAATCACTGCCGCATCGTTGGCATGCGTTTTGGGCAGTCCTGCGAGCAGACGGTGTTCTTTAGTGACAAAGCCCCACGTTTCGGTCGCATTGAGCCGCCCCAGGAGTTGCACTCGGATACTATTCATCTGCGTGGCATGAGCAAGCGTTCCCTTCTTCTTCCCCCTCTGTTTAAGGGTAATCGTTCCCGCATGCAGACCATCATGGCACGTCTTGCAGAGCGTCAAAAGATTGCTCTCCTCATCGCTGCCTCCCTGGCTGCGAAACACGAGATGATGGACCTCTAATCGCCGGTCTCGGCGGTTGCCCTGACACGACTGGCAGGTGTAGCCATCGCGGGTGAGCACATACGCTTTCGTGTTGGCAAAGCTGTAGTTGATCCCTTTCTGATACAACCACTTCTTCTGCAAGACTTCCGGGTTTTTGAGGGCATGTGGGTCAAAGGTTCCCGTTTCCAGGATAATACTGCTCATCGGCAGAATCGACTGCACAAAGTGGATTTCACGCAGATGTCCGTCAATTTTGCTGCGCATTGTGGGCGAGAAGCGTTCTGGTCGGATGGAGTTACGCCGGTTGCGCCATCGCGGCTGGCGATAGCGCGTTTTCCTGTTACGCCGGTTGCGACGTTTGGCCGCACGCTCTTTCATCGTGGCGGCGATATCATTGCGCAGTTCGGCTTCAGAAAGGTAGACCACCTTTCCCTGCTCATCGGCGACGGCTGCACCTATCACCGTGCTTCCCGTATCGACGCCAACGGTTAGCGGCTGGGTACGCTCGTGCGTTGGGGGCGCAAGCAGTTTGATGGTAAAGGGCGTGCGCCGCACCACCTTCGCTTTGCCCGCTTTCAGCAGCAGTCGGGCGATGACCGGAACGCACGGCATCAACGGCCTATCATCCGGCGTTAACACATACACAAGACACATTAAGGGTTCCTTTCGGAAAAATGCTCTGCCCGAAGGCAGGTGGTGCGTATCCTCTGGTTGTGACCACCAGAGGAATCCGACTTCATCTCGACAAGGTTCAAAAGGCTTGTTAGGCCTGGATCACCGGGCTTTGCCTCGGCCCTACTTAAACCCAGACGACAGAGCAGCGGTCTGATGCGTCAACCGCAGGTGTCATGACCAATCGAACGTAGCTCCCATTTCTGGGGCTGAGTCTGGTGAACTCAGACTTCCGAAAAAGTCACCAAGCAGTAGACTTTGCGACTTCCGAAGAAGCCGCTGAGTCTTCAGCTCAGCGGTAGTTCACTGGTAGGTGCGATTTTTTTCTAAAGACCTCTGGTGGTCGTTCCTTTAGCTGGGTGCGAAGCGTGAACTGGGCAACAGTACTGTATAGATCAGGCCAAAATGGTGGACGGTGGCTTGACCATCAACCTGATCTGATTGTGCCAGGGATCAGCTACTATGAGGTCGTTTCCCTGCTCGTGGATCGGAATGCCATGTGCAGCAAGGCGTGCTCGTACCTCCACCAGTGCATCCTGGTTGGGAAGCGCTATCACGAACGTTTGCAGGCCCGCCGTGGTCTCCGGTGCCGGTCCCGCACCACGCGATTGCCAGGTATTCAGGCCGACGTGATGATGGTAGCCACCTGCGCTCAGAAAAAGGGCACTCGGCATGTGCGCAGTGATGTCAAACCCCAGGATCGTGTGGTAAAAGCGTTCGGCCTGTGGGATATCGCCCACTCGCAGGTGGATGTGCCCAGTGCGCGTCCCAGCTGGGAGGTGCTCCCAGGGAAGCGCGTCGCGTTTGCCTTCCTCCACCAGGGAGTAGAGATCAAGGGGATCGGTTGCCATCTTTACTGTACCATTCTCCCAGCGCCACGTCGCGCGTGGACGATCCCGGTAGATTTCAAGGCCGTTGCCGTCGGGATCAGAGAGATAGAGGGCTTCGCTGACCAGGTGGTCGGCCTGCCCGATCTCGATGCCAGCCTCAGCGAGACGCAGGAGGATTCGTCCGAGATCTGCCCGGCTGGGAAGGAGGATGGCAACGTGATACAGACCTGTTGACCGCAGCGGTTGGGGAGATGCACCCGGCACCTCCTGCAGTTCCAGGAGCGGTGAACCATCCTGGGCGCCCAGGGTAGCTTTCCCAGTAGTCCGCTCGATGCGCCGGAAGCCTAACACTCCTTCATAAAATCTGAGAGAACGATCAAGATTAGCGACGCGTAGCGTCACCAGGCCAATCCCGGTATCGGGATGGATTGAGGTTGGAGTGAGATGTGTCGATTGTTGTTGCA
>WNGM01004144.1_pt1 | contig 11485 bp, 8 predicted proteins | sample 5400571 | NCBI WGS metagenome assembly WNGM01 (sample SAMN13153378, study PRJNA577476) | soil metagenome | isolation source: 100 cm soil or saprolite under Garry oak tree replicate 2 | place: USA:California | collected 2016-06-15 | reverse complement strand
GATTTTGATTGTTGAATTCGCCGAGCAATTGCGCGGACGCGGCATGCCACTAATAGAAGCCGCTGTGGAAGCGGCACGAATCCGCCTGCGGCCGATTTTGATGACGTCGTTGGCCTTCATCCTGGGAATCGTTCCTCTGATGGTGGCTAGTGGCGCGGGGCAGGAAGGACGTCACTCCGTGGGCACGACCGTGTTCGGCGGAATGATCATGTCCACACTGCTGAATCTTTTCTTTATCCCTGTGCTTTATCTGATTATTGAAGGCTGGAGAGAAGGACGCGGGGGGAAGGCCGTCGCCGAGTAACTGTACAGATTACTTCGCCACAAGCTGCAGCGCCGCTCCGAGGATTTGGCCTGGGCCGGTTTGCTGCACAAACGCAATTATCCTCACACGTCCGGTATCAGTTCGAGGGTCGAGCTTTAAGTGGACATCCTGGGCGAAGGGTTTGCCTTGCTTTACGCTTCCAACTTTTGTGAGACTCTGAACCACGGCAACATGATTCAAATGGCGACCCTTATTTTCCCCTCCCGCAACCTGCGACTCCGTGGAATTCAATGCGACGACAACATAAATATCCGCTTGCTTAAAGTTGTACGATTCGTCCAGAGCATCGGCTTCAACGTGAGCTTGCAGCCCAACCGGATTGTCATGAGAAACCAATGAAATACGAATAGGAATCTTTCGAACACCTGCCGCCTTCTGGCAAGCCTGGAGCGCCAGTCTCCCATCGCTGCCCAGGAATTCTCGGTTTCCATCCACCACCATTTGTGGCGTGTAAACCGTAGCTAGCTTGAAATGCTCGGAGTAGGCGTTCTGGCGTTCTGTTAGAAGGTGCGAGGAGTGTGGATCGGACCAGCCGCCGTGGTCCCAATAGTCGACATGCTCGCTGAGCACGATTAACTGAGCGCCAGCGACTGGCTGCCATCGATCTAATTGTTGCAGCAACGCATCCGCTGGAGGACAACTCGAACATCCCTCGGAAGTAAACAGCTCTACCAATACTGCTGCGGGAGAAGGCGGATGGGCGACGTCGGAAGCAGATAGGAACGTGCATGCTGCTAGAAGAACCGCGATCGCTAAGGTCCGCGTGAAATGCCTGCCCATTGAAAGGATCATACTATGCCTGTCGTATCCCGCCGACGATTGCTGTGATCTATAATCGTAACCCTAATCGAAATTCTCATCACCATGCGTATAACTTCCCTGGGCCTGGTTTTATTCCTTTCGTTCTCCGCATCGGCTCAGACTCCCCTTCGGAAGGCTCCTTTACCGCGATTCACGGAAGTTGCCAAACAGGTTGGTTTGACTGTCTCCCACATTTCTTCCCTAGAAAAACGCTACATCGTGGAATCCATGAGCGGTGGCGCTGGCCTGATCGACTGCGACAACGACGGGAATCTCGACATCATCACCGTGAATGGGTCCACCATCGATCGCTTCCGCAATGGAGGCGATCCCATGATCACGCTCTACCATCAGGACACCGGCTTTAAATTCCGTGACATCACGCAGACTGCTGGCCTCGTACGCAAAGGTTGGGGCATGGGCGTCGCCGTCGCCGACTACGACAATGACGGACTTCCCGATATTTATGTCACCGGTTACGGCGGCAACGCGCTCTATCGCAATCTTGGCAACTGTAAATTTCAGGATGTGACTGACAAAGCAGGAGTCGCCGCTGGCGGATTCAGCACCGGCGCAGCCTGGGCTGACTATGACCGTGACGGGTTCGTCGATCTATTCGTTTCCCGCTACGTCCACGTTGACATGAATAAATTGCCCACCTTCGGAAGCGATGAGAAAAACTGCCGCTTCAAAGGAATCCTGGTGCAGTGTGGCCCCTGGGGAATGCAGGGCGAATCTGACCTGCTCTTTCACAACCGTGGCGATGGGACCTTCGAGGAAGTTTCCAAGAAAGCTGGTGTCGACGACCCCGAACATCACTACGGTTTGGGAGTCGAATGGGGCGATTACGACAACGACGGTTGGCCTGATCTATACGTTGCCAACGACGCCGGCCCCAACTACCTCTATCGCAACAAGCACGATGGAACCTTCGAAGAGCTGGGCATGCTCTCCGGCGTAGCGTTGAGTGGCGATGGTTTGGAGCAGGGCTCCATGGGCGTGGACTGGGGAGACTACCGCCATGAAGGCCGCATGGGAATGTTTGTCACCAATTTTGTGGAGCAGGGCAACACTCTCTACCGCAACCTGGGAGACCAGGGATTATTTTCCGACGTGAGCTGGCCCAGCAAACTGGCGCAGCCCAGCTTTCCCCTGGTGGGTTGGGGAACGTCTTTCTTCGATATGGACAACGACACTTGGCTGGACATATTCGTCGCAAACGGCCACGTATATCCGCAAGTGGATTCGATCCCCGGCGGCGCACGCTATAAACAATCCATGCTGCTGTTTCGCAACAATCGCGACGGCACGTTCGAGGATGTCTCCACGGTCCTGTCGGCAATTCCTGCGGCCAGCCGCCGGGGAGCTGCGTTCGGAGACATTAACAATGACGGAAATGTGGATATCGTCATCGTGAATGTGGGTGAGCTTCCGTCCCTTCTGCTCAACCAGGGCAGCAACGGCAATCATCGCGTGCTGTTTAAGTTGATAGGGATGAAAAGCAACAAGTCAGGTATCGGGGCGAGAGTGACCGTGATGACGGCGACCTCGACGCAGTTCAATGAGGTGCGAGGCGGGGGCAGCTATCTCTCACAGAACGATCCGCGATTGCATTTCGGTCTTGGCGCCGATTCAAAAATCAGCCAGATAGAAATCCGATGGCCGAACGGAAAGATCGAAACCTTGCGCGAACTTCCAGCAGATTTCATTTACACGATTGTCGAGGGACAAGGGATCACGAATAAGAAGGCGCTTCCCCCCGCCGCTGCGCCGTGACCTTCCGGACACCGGTGATTAGCTGCCTAGACCTCCGCGTCATGGGGTTTCCCAGTCGAGGGCGTACACATCTTGCGTGCCGGCATTGCGCAGCATCAATGGCGAATCGTCGGGTGCAAGCGTCAAGGAAGCCCCCCAATAACCAGTCGGTGAGATGTCCTTAAGATCAAACATGCGTTGTATCGTGCGATCACTGAGGCGAATCTTCAGCACCGTTCCGGTACCAGTGTAGTCGACGGCGAAAAGGTACTCGCCAGTGTTCGACCAGCACATCCATCCCAAGGTGCCCTTGGTTAATTCACTCCATTTTTGAGTCTTGAAATCGAAGAGAACAAGTTTTGTCGAGTCAGCGGACATAGCTGCTACATAGCGTCCATTGGGAGACCACCGCGGCGAGTACAGGCCCGTCGAATCCGGAAGAGTCTGGATCTGGTGTGTGGTGAAATCAAATGTTCGCACCGTCGAGCCTGGATCACCCGCCGAGCCACCGAACATAATTTTGCTTCCATCGGATGACCAGGTCGGATCCTGCGAGTGTGGGTCATCGATCGTAAGTGGTCGAGGGCTTCCCCCGTCGGGCGAAACCTCGCTAATGGTGGAACGCCCGTCGGGAAATATCTCGAAAAAGACGATCTTCTTGCCGTCGGGAGACCATTGCGGCAGGAAAACAGGGTTCGCGTGCGATGTAAGTTGTAGCCTCTCACTGCCATCCATTTTGCTGCGCCACAGATTGCCTTCGGGATACGCGACGTAGGCGACCCACTGTTTGTCTTTCGAGAAACCCGCGAACTCTGCGGAAATGCCCCCAAGAAAAGGCTCGAACCGCCTGGACTTCAAGTTGTAACGCGTCAACTGGCCACGGAAAGTCTGACCTACTACGAACAGTTTCTTGCCGTCTCGACTGGGAAGAAGCGATTGTAGGAACAGAGGGCTCGAAGTTAGCTGAACGGGCTTGGGTATGGAACGGACGAAGTTGCGTTTCCGCGGAATGGACCAAATTTGCCCTTTAGACTGGTACAGAAAGTATTTGCCGTCGGTGCTCCAAACGCTGCAACACTCCGAATCCGGAGGCTTGGTCCAACCGGGAAGCAAAGGATGCGCGTCCATATGATCGACGGACGTTTCCCAAAGCGAGGACACCGTGAAGTTTGTGTTATCGAATCGCAAGAAAGTTACGTCGGGCGAGAAAACCGGATTGATAATGGTGTCTGTGACTTTCAAGGAAGCAACTTTACGGGACTCCGTGCCATCGGTTTTCGCCACGAACAAGTCACTGCCAGTGGAGTAGGCGAGCATTTTGCCATCCGGCGACCACCTGGCATCCAGCACCTCCAGGTCACCGATGCGATGAGGAGAGCCGCCAAGAACGGGGAAGCTCCATAGCGGACCCTTTGGAGGCACGCCATGTACCTCCGCCGCAAGAAGTTCCGATCCATCTGGCGACAGAGCGAGCGGACTCATGTTTGCAGAAGGGAGGATCGTTGACTTTCTGGGCTCGCCTCCCCCGACCGACAGCTCCTCCATGCCCTGGTAATCCGACGCAAATCGGTAAAGATAAAGCCGTGATCCGTCCGTCCCTATGAGCCGCTTCGGTAAACCGTCCTTCGTGAGTTGAACGTAGTTGGAAACCTTCGGAACTGCTGGCGACTGGTTCCAAAGATAAGCAAGCAGCGCCCCGCCGAATACGACCGCTACTACTACCGCCATCGTCATCCAGCGGCGACTCGACAGCGCGCCCGGTTGTGCATGAGCCTACGTCCCCGGCGTGATGGACGAATCCGATAGCGCCTCCAATGCGAACGCCAGGTCGGATGCGGACTGAAAACGTTGATCCGGGTTTTTCTCCAGACAGCGATGGATTACACGCAGCAGACCAGGAGGCGTAGTTGGCGCGAGCTGCGAAATGGAAGTTGGCTCCTCATTCAGGATCGCGGTCATGGTTTCCGCGGACGTGGGCTTGTGAAACGTCTGCTTTCCCGTTACGAGCTCGTACACGATGGTGCCGAACGCGAAGATGTCGGAGCGATGGTCAACATTCTTCCCGCGCACCTGCTCGGGAGACATGTACCCTACCGTTCCCATTACCGTACCGGACTCGGTTCCGCGGGCCACGGTCAGTTCCGAACCTGAGGAGTCCTTTGCCTCGGTGATCTTGGCAAGGCCGAAATCTAAGATCTTTACCCGTCCATGGTTGGTGAGAAATACGTTTTCCGGTTTCAAATCGCGATGCACGACCCCTTTTTCATGCGGCGCTGCCAATCCGTGTGCGATCTGCACGGCATAATCGATTGTTTTGCCAAATGGCACGGGGCCACGTTTTAGCCGCTCACGCAGGGTCTCGCCTTCGAGTAACTCCGAAACCAGAAACGACACTCCGTCCTGAGTTCCCATCTGATAAACCGCAAGTATGTTGGGATGATTCAGTGCGGCCGCAGCTCGAGCTTCCTGTTCAAAGCGACGCAAACGGTCAGGGTTCGACGTGAGTGACTCGGGCAAGACCTTTACAGCCACATCTCGATCCAGCCGGGTATCGCGTGCACGATACACTTCGCCCATTCCGCCGGCACCGAGTGGTGAGCGAATTTCGTACTGACCTAAAATTGTTCCCGGCTTTAGAGCCATAGGTTTAGCGGGAATTATAGCTCCAATTCTCGGCGACTAGAGCAGGAGCTATTCTCGACGGTGTTCCCACGATTTCGCGCGGAGCACAACAAAAGATGGAGCGTAGTTGACAATATCTGTCATCCCAAGCTCAAGCCACGCTGGACAGGCGTTTCGTACCAAATCACTACCGCGCAATGCATTGATTCAGAAGGCTGAATAAACTTGCAAACGCCGCCTGCGAACCGATCTGTGGCCCCCGAAGTGCGACAAAATAATGATAGAACGACGAGAAAAAACACCCGGGAGCCCACCCTTGAAGCAAGGAATCGGAAAGCGTCGCCAGAAGCGGATGAAGATGGTGTTACCGGTGCGCGTGTGGGCGCGGGACGCTGCTAACAAACCAGTCCTTGAATTGGCTCATACTTTGGACATCACGCCCAATGGCGCCCGCCTGGGAGCGATTCGCCACGAATTGAAAGCTGGCGACAAGCTGATGCTGCAATACCATCAGCGCAAGATTCAGTTTCGCGTGGTGTGGATTGCGCCGGTGGAAGGAACAGCAGAATTTCAGGTCGGCCTTCAAACCGTCGGCGGTGGCGGAGAAACTTGGGGTCTGGAACTCTCGGGATGCCTCAAGGCTGACGATTATGAAACCGAAACTATCCCAATCAGCCCGCCATCAGATGGCAATTGATGGACTGGTTCCGGTAGCCGCGAACACGTCGGCAACTTCCCCTTCAGCGATTTCCACGAAAGCCTGAACCACTCCTGGATCAAACTGCGTGCCATTGCTCGACATCAGCCGCCGTACCGCTTCCTCGTGCGGCAGTCCTTTGCGATAGCAACGGTTGGAAATCATCGCGTCGTACGCGTCGATGACGGAGACGATTCGCGATCCAATTGGAATTTCTGTACCTTTCAATCCGCCAGGATAGCCGCTGCCGTCATAGCTCTCGTGATGATGCAGCGCATAGAGGCTCGCCTTATCAAGCCCAGCAAACAACCGGAGAATCGACCAGCTGTATTCCGGATGTTTATTCATCAGCGCTCGTTCCTCATCGCTGAGCTTGCCTTCTTTTTTCAGAATTGAATCCGGAACGCCGATTTTCCCAATGTCGTGAAGCAGCGCTGCTACTTCCAACTGATACAGATCTGCCTCCGGCAGGCCCATCTTGCGAGCGATGCGCACCGCCCACTCGGCTAACCGTGTGCTGTGGATGCCGGTGCCGAGATCACGCAGATCGAGCAGCTGATTGAATGCGCAGATCACCGACTTAAGCAGCGACTCCTGCTGGCCCTCGAGTTCCTTGACTCGCAGCCAGGTGGCGCCAGTCAGGAAGTCCGTCGGAAATTCACTGCGCGAAATCATCGAGCTGCCCATATCGATTACTGTAGCCCCAGATTGCTGCGCCAGGCTTGCTCCGCCTGGTAAGTATCGAGACGGCCATATCCCAGCTGCGGAGCCGAAATCCATTGCGCATGTGACAGAGCGTTTGCCGCTTGTGTTTTGCTGCTAGGCGCTGTCGCGCTCAAGGACAGCGAAATCCCCAGCAAACTTAGCGAACTCCCTGTACTGGCCTGAGCTCCGTAAGTCGAGATCATCATCGCCGTCGTGCCGGCAACTAGAGGCGCGCTGAACGAAGTTCCCCATCCAGCTGCATACGTGCCGAACGGATAAGTCGTCATCACACCTTCGCCAGGAGCAGCAAGCCACACCGGCGGCGCTCCGTAGTTGGTAAAGGTCGATTGCAGGTCAGTGTTGCTCGTAGAAGCCACGTCAATGACATTCTTGAGTGCTGCGGGATAAACAGCAGCCTTCAAGCCACTGTTTCCTGCGGCGGCCACGCAAACCACACCATTCTGGGTCGCATAACTAACCGCTTTGTCCAGTTCCGGCGAATAGCTGGTGTAGTTGAAACTCATGTTGATCACCTTGGCGCCATGATTCGTCGCATAGTAAATGGCGCGCAAGATGTCAGAGTTGTAACCAGTTCCATCTGCATAAAAAGATTTCAGCGGCATGATGCTAGCTTGCGGAGCGACGAGGTGCACGATGCCGGCCACCATGGTTCCATGACCAAAGGCAGCATATTGCGCCTTGCCGTCCAACACGGCAACCGTCGATTGATCTAACACCGCCACCGTGGATGCTCACCTGCGCGGTGCCGCTGCTATCCAGAACTGCGACCGTGGACTGGCTCACATCGCTCATCTCGGAGCCGCCGCTTTGATTGCGGGTGAAGTCATATCCCGCAACCAAAGAATTTTTCAGCACGGGATGGTTGGGATCGACGCCGGTATCGATCACGGCAACGGTCACTCCCGAGCCCGCGACTTCATATATCGCGTGCGCCGAGTCGGTTTGAATGAGCCGATTGCCGGGCTGATACACGTAGCCTCGCCAAACCGTGGTCCCATAGTAGGTGATGGGCGTCTTGTCCGTAAGATAAGACGGCGCAGGACCCGCCTTAGCCCCCTGTGCCTGAACGATCTGATCGGTTTCAATAGAAACAATCCCCAACGTCGGAATTGCCTGGAGTAAAGGTAAAGTCAGCGAAGAAACCAGCTGTGGAACCTGAATCATGAAGAGCTGTCCGCCCGGATCGCCCAAGCCACGGACGGTCGAGCATCCCCCCAACAAGCCGCATAGATTCAAAATTCCCGTCAGGCCCAGGCTATCCCTGACCACCAACCGGGTATCGGCCAAGGCGCTCTGCGGCCCCACAAACAACAGGAATAGCAGCGTGAGATAACTCCAGAAAGGCCGCGACTTGCTGTGTCCGGAAACGCTTTTTTCTGACTGACTACGAGTCCCCATTGACTTGCTCCCCCCGCCACTCACCGCTGATTTGCTGGATGTGATGAGTTTAGGACAACCCCTAATTTGGTTAAACTTACAGCCGTAATCCGCACTCGGTTACCTTCAGGCCATGATTTCCGCCATGCCTTTGATCTTCAATCCTCCAAGATTCCCAGGCCGCTATGCACGTTATAAATCGGCAGCACAACCATGCGGTCTTGCTCATGTCCAATCGAGAGACACATATTTGCGCCGGCGTCGAATTCAAGTTGAAACTCTCCATGTTGATTCGTCGTCGTATCTGAGACCGCTTGCTGTCCCTGCAATAGCCGCACTTTCAAGCCTTGCGCCGCGCGTGTTTCACTTGTGCGATCGAGGATCTGTCCCACCAGGCATACCCGATCTCGATTCGCTTCCCGCTGCGGTTCCAGCCGCAAGTCGATGTACAGTTCATCGGTCTCATACAAAAGCTGCCGCGCCGAAATCGAACCTCGTACTCCCGCCGTGACCGGCTGAAGGTTCGAGTCGAATACCAGCCGAACCGGCCGTCCTTGCCGTACGCTTGCAACTGCCGCAAACTGTGCCTTCGCTATCCGAACCGCGTTCTCGGGAGGGCTAAAGCCGCCTTCCGCTTGAGCAATCCGGAACACGTTCTGCCAATTTTTCAGAGTTGCCTCGCACTTGCTGCAGCCGTCTTCGATATGTTTCTGCATCGCCCGCGCTGTAGTGGACGGCGCCAGATTCCTCACAAAGTCAGCCCACAACTCATCACTGAAATGCTTCACCTCTATCCTCCGCTGGGGGAGCGGACCAGAGCCTGCCTTTGGTCACTCCGGCCTGTATTTGTGTCTTCGTGGAATAAGGACAAGCAGCAGCTCAAAAAATATAGGGTGGGAAAGAAATATTTTCGGGTTAGGCTTTGCCGCTCAGGATGAACGGAGCCCATTGATAAGGATGGGGATAACTCGCCCGCAGCTGGAGCATCGCTTCCCGCAAAGCTTCCGCCTTGGATTTTCCTTGCTGCAAAAAGCCGTAAAACGCTCGCATATATTCCGCCGTGCTTCTGTCATGCACATCCCACAAGCTGAGTACGAGAGACTGTGCTCCAGCATGCAGCAGGCCGCGCGCCAACCCGATCAACTCGTCGCCCGCGGCAACTACATTCAACCCGGTCGAGCATCCGCTGAGCGTCATCAACTCCACCGGAAGTTTTAGCTGATAAAGATCGTAGAGACTCAGAAACGAATTTCCCAACCGGATGGACGAGAACATCGGATTGTCCTGGCGGAAATGACCGTGTGTAGCGATATGAATGAATTGGCTGGTCGGCCCCTTACTGCGCAAGATATCTTCGCTCGCGTCTTTCCCGAGAAACACTTCCGGCTGCGGCAGAACTCTCCTGATCGCCTGCACTTCCTCAGATATCGCCGGCGCCTGCGGATCCGGTATTCCCAACACCAGCGATGGACCCGATACATTCGCGCTTCGAGTCTGGCACAACGCATAAATGCTGGCACTCGGCGAATATGACACGGTATGGCGGTCAATCAAATGTGCTTGCCCGTCGAATAGCGCATGGAATGGCGCGTAGTGCAGTAAACCATGAGGCACAAATACGAGGTGCCTCGCCTTCAGTCGCTCTGCGAAAGGTGCGACCAGCTCGTCGTACAGTTCTTTCAAATGCGCTTGCGTCGCACGTACCAGCGAGTCCTGAAATCTTTCCAGATATTGCCGGTCGAGACGGAATTTCGAAAGCTGGAATTGAAGTAGCCGCAGAAAACCAGCAACTCTCGTTTCCAACGTGACTGGCAGAATTTCCAGCGTCTTCTTCCCTAGCAGGCAGACCAATATCCGGTCGCGAACCCGAAAGTATTCCACCAATAACGTGTCGGCTGGTATTGCCATGCGGATTGTGTCCACCGGCAGATGAGTAGGAGTTTGCAACCCCGCCTGCTCAGCGTCCGCTTCAGTAGCTTCCTGCAGCATGCGCAGCAACTCCTTCTCCCGCGAGCGCGCCTGCATCTGCAACGCTCCAATTCGGTCCGGAGACTGCGCCTCGGGTTGAAGCTGCTCTCGTTCAATCAGGTTGTAATACCAGTTAAGCTCCTCGCGTAAATCCCGGATAGACCGTACCAATTCACTGAGGCCTGGCTCCTTTGCCGATAGTGTGGGTGCTGGCGTTACAAACAAATTCATCAGGCTTCTGGACTTCGCCTGCTCCACGTACGCGAATGCCTCTTCCAGACCAAGTCGGTCAGGACTCCTGTTCAAGCAGAGTTCAACCAGGTGCTCGTACACCTCGAGCCGATTCTTAATGAAGGCGATTTTCAACTCTTCGCCACGCAAGCTGCTGCGCAATGTCTCCAGTGCCTTTCGCGCATTTTGATAGGAGTCGTAAGCTTCATCTGGATGGCCATTCGCCAGATGAATGTTGCCCATCAGAAGATGTGCCTGATACGTAAGGACGGGCGCGTCCAGTTTCGCCACATCTTCCAATGCAGCATGACCGTGCCGCGATGCCTCTTCGATCTCCTCCATGCGCATGGCAATGCGTACCATTAACAGTTGAGCGATCACAGCTTTACTCAATAGTCCCAAAGCCTGAAAAGATTCCAAGGCTTCCGTGCACAATCGCTTCGCCTCAAATAAGCGGCCTTCATCGGAGAACACTACTGCGCGATATAGATCGATCAAAGAAGGCCAGGCTCGATTCTTCTCCCTGACAAAAATTTCTCGCGCTTCAGAGAAAAGTTTCAGAGCCTCAAAAGCGTGCCCTTTCTGACTTGCTGCCATCGCCGAAAAGGCGAGACACTTGGCACTTTCATAACCCATGCCCAGTTTGCGAAAGCCTTCATAGCCCTGCTGCGCGAGTTCCCCAGCTTCTGAACTGAGATTCAGCTCAAGATAGAGCTCGGCCAGATCGAGGTTGCATAACGACAGGTGATACGCGTCCCCAACTTTCTTACAGGCCACGCGCGTTGCCCTGAGCATTTGAATCGCGCGGCCATATTCCCCTCGCAGATAGTGCAAATAAGCAATGTTGTAATCGGCCTGCGTCACCAGCAGCGGCATGCCGTGCTGCTCACAAAACTCGCGTGCCTGTTGATATGTTTCGAGAGCTTTTGGAAAGGCATTCAAGCTGATGTGGCAAGTTGCCATGTTGCTGAGAACCGCGGCAA
>WNGM01023969.1_pt1 | contig 11486 bp, 8 predicted proteins | sample 5400571 | NCBI WGS metagenome assembly WNGM01 (sample SAMN13153378, study PRJNA577476) | soil metagenome | isolation source: 100 cm soil or saprolite under Garry oak tree replicate 2 | place: USA:California | collected 2016-06-15 | reverse complement strand
AACCTCTGGGATGACTTGGACGCTTTCCGGACCCGTCCCCGCCCCGGTAACGAAGGCATTTAGAGTAACGAAGCCATCATTCCGGATCGCGTTGACGGCGTCGTTGTCGTTGGTTGTCAGAATCTGGCCACCAAAGGGCCCGAAGCTTAGAGGTGCTACAGCTGGGCCTTCATTTTCGATGTTGATGGGCAGGGTCGCGACGAGCGAGGAAGTTCCGACCCCGTTAACGCTCCAGATGGTACCGTTCTCACACGATGTAATCATGTTGTTCCCAAATGTGCCCACGTGGTCGAACGTAATCCCGGTGTGATCGTTGCCGCAGCTCGGGAGGCTCGTAAATGGGACGAGGGGACCAACAGGTGGCGTGAACTTAAAGATCTCATTGCCTTGTGTAATGAAAATGTCGCGCGGGTTGAAGCCGGCATTCGCAGACACGAGTGGAGCCACACTCATATATCTTTCCAAGCATTGCCCGGAGGGGAAACCCGGAATCGTCGTGATCGGCGTGGGAATCCCCACGCAGTTGATCGATAGGAGCTGCGGGTCGCAGAATTGGGTCGCGAACAGGCCATCCGGTTGAGCGGCCACGCCTATGGGCCCGGCGCTGAATGTTCCGACGATAAAGCTAAAGAACACATGGTTGGCAGCGTAAACCATTCCTGAAAGCGACAGTAACGCTGCAATTGTTAGACTGATTGTTGTTCTTCTTCTCATGTTTTTGGATTCCGGGGGTTTGGCTGAATGGTTTTCAGTTCACTAAGTAAAAATCCTTAGGATCAGTACCTTCTACTACGGATTTTTCGGCGTGAAGTTTCGAAAAAAATTAAAAAAATCTGAGCTAAATCCCCGAGCCCCCGATTTCTCTCGGATGCCCGTTTTGGTCAAATAGGTTGGCCCTTTTCCTCAGCTTGGTTAGCAAAAAGGCCGCGCTGAAAAAGCGCGGCCTTTTTTGTCAAATACGTTGCCTTTTTCGTCAGCCTACGGGCAATGAATCCCGATCACCCTGGCCGCGCTATGGACGTAGACACTGGAACCGATGACCGATCCGGTCACCCACGGGCTGACTGTAACATTATCAATCGTGACGTTCCGCTGTGGTGCCAAAAGCGTCCCATTCAGCCCAGCTGTCTGTTTGTAAACCTGGACGGTTCCTCCGGTACCAGGAAGGTTGAAAACCACGTGGTTAGGGGTCAATCCTCCAGACAAAATCACCTTGACCCCGTTGAGAACGAACAGGGCGGTTGGAGACGTGACGTTGATAAGAAAGGTGTCAGTGGAGCTGCCTACCAGCGTCAGGTTTGCCTTCGTCAGATTGATCGAGTTCACATTAATCACATTTAATGCCGTAGTGCTCGTGATGGTCTTGGCGGCAGTGATGTTTGCAAATGTTTGGGTCGGCGGCAGGGCTGCGATTTGCGCCGAGAGAGCCAGAACATCCGCCTTATCCTGGCTGAGGTCTTGGCCGAAGAAGATCCCTCCCGTGGCGGTGAAGAAGCTGCGTATGTCGGGCGTTGCGCTAGAGTCTATGAAGACCCTTCCGTTTACTGTCGTCTTTTGCAATATGGTACTGGTCTCATTGCTGCCGTTGAAGCCGCCACCTCCGACGCCGACATCGCCGACAATCCCAGGAACACTCGACAGGTTTCCGGCACTGCTCAGGTCACAGCTATTCAAGCCGAACACTGCGTACTTGTCATAGTTCCAGCACGCAACCGCAGTCGCTATTGGTGTAGGCGTAGCAGTTGCCACAGCTGTGGCTGTTGCTGTCGCTGTGGCCGTAGCTGTGGCTGTCGCCGTAGGCGTAGCCGTAGGCACGGGAACGTCGCAGTCAGCGAAAGAGGAGCCCTCGATTGTGGCGCCTGGGATGTTATCGAAGGTACTGCTATTATAGTTATTGCCGTCGAAGCTTATGACAGCGGTGCCCTGGCCGAACTCGCTCGAAACGAGGATGCTGCCAGCCAACCCTGCGAAATCCGTGAGGGGATATTGATAGATCGCATCAAGGTTTTCTATCGCCTGGAAGAAAGAGGCGCCGCCCGAGCAGAAACTGCACGGATTCGACGGGATGACCACGACGCCTTCCGCGCCGTACCAACTAAACACACCATAAGTAACGTTGCCAGTGTTGTCGATTGCGTGGACCTGACCATGGTCTTCGTCGGCCGCCAGGATTTGGCCGCTCAAGGGCCCAAAGTTTGCCGGCGCTACCGCTGGTCCTTCAAGTTCGCTGCCCCCCAGAACGTCCGCGATGTGTGTGGGAGTTCCGGTCGAGCCAACGCTCCAGACGCTGCCGCTCTGGCAAGTCACAATCATGTTGTAGCCAAATGTGCCCACGTGGTCGAACGTAATTCCAGTGTGGTCGTCTCCGCACCCTTGGATCGTCGTAAACAGCGTGGGGGAACCGGGCGCCCTGAGCTTATAGATGTCGTTGCCTTGTGTGACGAAAATGTCGCGCGGAGTGAACCCGGCGTTCGCGGATTGGGATGGAGCGATAACCAGGTATCTCTCCAGGTTCACACCAGCGGGGCCCGGAATCGTCGCCAATAATGCGGTTTTCCCGTTGCAGTCGATCGTATCGAGGTTTTGCGTGGAGTATTCGGTCGCGAGCAGATCAGCAGGTGCAGCGGCCACGCCGATGACCCGGGTGGCAGAGCCAAACTGAGTTGAAGTCGCCGCGTAAAGAATTCCTGCCATCGCCAATAATCCTACGATTGTCAGGGTGATTGTTGTTGTTCTTTTCATTCTTTGGATCCTTGTTTTAGGGGTAGTCGTTATTCGACTAAGTGCTTAGTCAATAGTCAATGTCTTCTACGGCTTTTTTGCCGCGAAGTTTCGAAAAAAAAGTTGTAAACCCAAGGGGGCATGAACTTCGTTGGGGGAACATGAAGTCCGAGATTCTCACGGATTCCACTTTTTGCAAGTACGTAGAATTGCGTACAATCCAACGGGTATCACAGGGACTGTCGGTACGATGCTGGTTTGTGAAAAGTTGTTTTAAGCTATCCGCGTCGGTGTTGAAGCTTGAGGCATCTGGAGTTACTGCCAGCGCAATTGAGGTTGAGCTTGGCCGCAATGGGCTGGCAGAAAAAAGGGCCGGCTTGCGCCGGCCCTATCTTCTTCGGATTGGCGTTCGCTCGGAAACCGGCTACGGCCCAAAGACTGACCAGACGTCTGGCAAGGCCAGGTCTTGGTGGACGAACGAGTTTCCAGAGACTGTGAGCGTCTTGCCGACCAGCGCGCCGTAGAGCGGCCCGCCGCCCGAGATCGTAACGTCTGTTCCCGGAGCATAGATAGTCATATACGTGGCACTGGTGCCGCTGACGGTCACGCCGTTGCTACCGGTGTAGCTGCTGGAGACTTGCAGGTTGAACGGGATCAGGGAGGGGTTTTGAAGGCTGCCGCCACTGTCAACGAACTTCCCGGTGACGTTGATCATCACCGGACCGCTGAATGCAAGTGTCGATCCACCACTAACTGTCACATTGTTGAAGCAATAGGTGCCGCCGGCGAGGGTGGCCGAGCCGCCGCCGCTCACGGTCAGGTTGCCCTTGATAGGGTCATAGGTGTAAGCGCCGGTGATCCAAGTCGTCGGCGCCTTGGTATAGCTTCCGCAAGCATCAGGGATCGGCGCGACAATCGGCGGGTTGGTCTGATGAATGATTGACCCCTGCACCACTGCCGAGCCGGCCAAGCTAATGGTGGTTGCGTAAGTCACGTCACCAGTGTCCAGGCTGTTGGCCTGCAGAATTACGTTGCCCTGAGTCGAGATCATATCGCCGTGGATTTTGGCCCCCTGTAAAGTGATCGTGCCGTTGCTGAGCAGGAAGGCGTCGTTGCTCTGTGAATTCGGATATCCAATCGACGAATCGTATGAGTCAATTACAGCGGTGCTCGCGCCGACGGTGACCTTCTGGAGACCGATGATGCCACTGAGGTAAACGGTCAATGTGCCATCGACGAACGTAAGCGCGTAGTTGTTGCCGCCCGACAGCGTTCCCTGAATTATGGTGATTGGATATTTGCCAACCGCGCTGGACTGGGTGGCTGCGGTCGACAACGTCGGCGTACCAGTCACTCCGCTCGTGCTGAGGGTTTCGCCATTCACGAACCCGGTGTAGCTCGCAGTGAGCGGCGGATTGGGAGACCCATACAGGCGCGACTTGCTATCGGCCGACACGATGAGTTTGGCCTGGTCGATAATCAGCGAATTGTGTCCGCTGCTGGAGAGGCCTGGGTGAGAGTTGCGGTGAACGTGGTGGTGCCGTCGTAGGTGCCGGTGGCTGCGGACACACTCAGGTTCGTTGGTGTAGCGCTCGGGGCAGGGGTTGTTGTAGCTGAAGGCGAAGGCGAAGGCGGAGGCGTAGGAACGTCGCAGTCAGCCCAGGAGGAGCCCTCACTGTCGGCGCCGGGGATGTTAGAGAAGGTAGTCTGATTATAGTCAGTGCCAGTGAAGGTTATGACAGCGGTACCGTGGCCGGACTCGCTTGTAACAAGTACGCTGCCGCCCAACCCTGAGAAATCGGCGGTCGGATATTGATAGATCGCGTTAAGGTTTAGTATCGATTGGAAGAAGGAGCTGCCGCCCGAGCAGAAGCTGCACGGATTCGACGGGATGACCACGACGCCTTCCGCACCGTCCCAACTAAAGACACCATAAGTAATGTTGCCGGTGTTCGAGATCGCGTGAACCTGACCAAGGTCCTCGTCGGCAACCAGGATTTGACCGCCGTAACGGTTCTCGCCCGGCGGCGGCCCGAAGCTTAGCGGCACTACAGCTGGGCCTTCAATTTCCCCACCGTTGACGTCTGCGATGTGTGCGGGAGTTCCGCTGGAATCAACGCTCCAGATGCCGCCGTTCTGACACGTTACGATCATGTTGTAGCCAAATGTGCCGACATGGTCGAACGTGATCCCGGTGTGATCGTCTCCGCAGCCTTGGATCGTCGCAAACGGCGTGGCACTACCGACCTTATAGACGTTGGCGCCTTGTGTGACGAAAATGTCCCGCGGGGTGAACCCGGCATTCGCGGACTGGGATGGCGCGATAGCAATGTACTTTTCCAGGGAGTTACCCGCGGGGCCCGGAATCGTCGCCAATAACGATACCTTCCCGGCGCAGTCAATCGTATCGACGTTTTGGGTGGAGTATTCGGTGACGATCAGATCGCTCTGCGAAGCAGCCACACCTACGACGCCGGTGGCAGAGCCAAACTGCGTTGGACTCGCGGCGTAAAAGATTCCCGCCATCGCAAGTAATCCTGCAGTTGTCAGAGCGATTTTTGTTCTGAGGGTAATTTTAGTTTTCATTTTTGGATCCTTGTCTTAGGGATTGATTTTTCGGCTGATCGGGGAATATGCGTTGTTCGCTAGAACAATGCGTTGTTCGGGGGACATGAGGTGTGACATTCTCACGGATTTCCCTTTTTGCAAGTGCGCAATTGCGTACGACAACAAGGGACATAACTGGGACTGTCGGTAAGAAAAAAGGGCCGGCTTGCGCCGGCCCTTCGTTGTTGAAGTTTGCGGTGCTCTTTATCAGAATATCGGTACGGAACCGAACGGGCTGAACGTGAGCGAACTAGGGTTGTAGAGGGCGGGGTTCGTGCTGACGTTGTTCGCGAAGCTAAACACCACGGTTCCGCATGCACCCGCGGCGATCGTCCGCTGGGCCGTCGTGCCCCCCAGCGGAGGCGGAGGGATTGTAAGCGAGCCACCGGGGGTTGACGTGTTATAGATCGTTGTCCCGTTGAACGTGATCTTGGTCAGGTTGCCATTAGGAGACGTCGGCCATGTGATGGACAGCCCCGTAAGCAACTGAGACGCGCCGGTGTTGTTGAAGACCTTCACCGTGACATTCTTCCCGCTGAGCGTCTTGGTACCAACGATGATCCCCGCCGGTAACGAGAATGGCGTAGCCGTTGGTGTTGGTGTGGGAGACGCAGTCGGGGTTGGGCTTGGCGTTGGGGAAGACCCCGGCATCGTTAAGAACACACAAGCCTGGCCGGAATCGCCGCCAGTCTTATTCTGGTCGCCATCGTGCACGATGAAGTATAACCGATAGTGGTGACCTGGGGTCAGGCCGAGCGAGGATATGTTCCATCGGCATTCGGCGCCGTAGCCCAGGTTCGCTGGGGTGGGCGTCGGCACTGGATCAGGACAATCAGGCCCAGGACACACCCCGTCTAAGTTCCAGCCATTCGAAGCCGGGTCAGGATCCGGAGTGACCGTTATTACGTTGGGCGACACGGTTGTGTCCAAAGTGCTGACGGCAGCTTTCCAGGTCCCGAAGACTTGATCAGGCGGGGTGCCCGTGCCGCCATACTGCCAGTCGCCGGCAAGGGGGTTGGTGTTGCCCGGAAACGTATCCAAGTCTGTAATGAACACCTCGACCCCTCCCTGAGCCTCGGTGCACCCAGTCATCGGGTTATCTACGTGGTCCGCGGGGTGGTTCACCATCGGCGAGACTGGGCAGACACCAGTTACGGTGATACCGGCGCAGGTCTTCACCTGAGTCTGGCGAACACCCAGCGTGAGGGCGTGTTCGTCACTGTAGAACATATTCAGTGTCACCGGAGTGCAGCCGTCGGGAGTCGTGGTAACGCGAAAAGCTGCCAATACCTCGCTTTCGTTGAACGCGATGCTGGTCCGTGGATTGCCACTTGTGAATGGGTAAGGAGGAGTGCACGAGCCAAGCGCACCGCAGGGAGTGAACGTTGGCGTTGGAGTTACTGTCGGCGTAGAGGTTGGTGTAGAGGTTGGTGTATTTGTGGGAGTCGAAGTCGGTGTATTTGTGGGAGTCGAAGTCGGTGTATTTGTGGGAGTCGACGTCGCCGTAGGCGTAGGTGTATTCGTCGCTGTCGGCGTAGGCGTAGGCGAGGGAATGTTGCAGTCAACGAAATTTGAGCCCTCGAGAAGGGCGCCGGGGATGGCATCGAAGAAAAACATATCATAGCTGCTGCCATTCCAGTGTATCCGAACAGTCTGTGCATTTCCTTCGCACGGAACAAGGATGTCGCCACCCAGCCCCGAGAAGTCGATCGGAAAATATTCATACAGCCCAGGAAACGAACCACAGCAACCCGCTTCTACCGCCTGGAAGTAGGTGCCGTTCCCCTGGCAGAAGGTGCACAGGGTGTCCGGGATGACCTGGACGCTTTCCGGACCGCTCCCCGCCCCGATAAAGAAGGCATTTAGAGTAACGAAGCCATCATTGCGGATTGCGTTGACGGCGTCGTTGTCGTTGGTCACCAGAATCTGGCCACCAAAGGGCCCGAAGGCTGGCGACGGTGCTACGGCTGGGCCTTCATTTTCGATGTTGATGGGCAGGGTCGCGACGAGCGCGGGAGTTCCGACCCCGTTAACGCTCCAGATGGTACCGTTTTCACACGATAAAATCATGTTGTTCCCAAATGTGCCCACGTGGTCGAAGGTAATCCCGGTGTGATCGTCTCCGCAGGCCGGGAGGGTCGTAAACGGCACGATGGGACCAACAGGTGGCGAGAACTTAAAGATCTGATTGCCTTGTGTAATGAAAATGTCGCGCGGGCTGAAGCCGGCAGTCGCAGACTGGACTGGAGCCACAGCCATGTATCTTTCCAAGCATTGCCCAGAGGGGAAGCCCGGAATCGTCGCTATCGGCGTGGGAATCCCCGAGCAGTTGAGCGAGAGGAGCTCCGGGTCGCAGAATTGGGTTACGAACAGGCCATCCGGTTGACCGGCCACGCCTATCGGCCCGGCGCTGAAGGTCCCGACCAGGAAGCTAAAGAACACATGGTTGGCGGCGTAAACCATTCCTGAGAGCGACAGTAACGCTGCAATTGTTAGACTGATTGTTGTTTTTCTTTTCATGTTTTGAATTCCGGGGCTTGGCTGTTTTGAATTCTGGGGTTTGGCTGAATAGTTTTATTTCACTAAGTACAATCCTTAGATCACTACCTTCTTCGGATTTTTCGGCGTGAAGTTTCGAAAAAAATAAAAAAATCTGCGCTAGACCCTCCGGCCCCGGATTCTGGGACCCCGGTTTTGCTCGTCACGCCGGTGTTGTTTGAATCGCCCGACATTTTCGTCACGCAAGGCACTGCGATCGATAAGTTCGCGGGCGGTACTTTTTAGCTATTAACTCTTCTGGTAATCGGGGGACCATGCGCTGTTCTTGGGGCATGGAGTGCCGGATTCTCGAAGGATTCCCGTTGTTTAGCAATACGCAGAGATGCGTAGGCAAAATCTCTTAAGTACGCATTTAACAATCCAGCAATCGTCAGAGCGCGATTGTTGTTTTTCTTTTCATGTTTTGAATTCCCGGTATTGGAGTGGCCACGTGAGTTCTATTGCATGATCTCCATCGATGTACGCATCCTTTGATGCGGCCCAGAAGGCATTGACTGCGCCGACTCATGAACGTATCGGAAAAGCGATTCTCCATGAAGCGGGCATCCTCAAGAAATCAAATTTCGGTCGGCCTCAGCGGAAGGAGTGTGGTCTTGGCAGTGACCATCATGGGGTGGTGCGTCGCCATTCACGGCGCGGAAATTCATGAGGCCGCTGAATTGGGCGATCTCGAAAGGGTCAAAGGGTATCTGTCGCAGGACCCGAAACAAATCGATCTCGTGGACGCCAAGGGCCGGACGGTGCTGGCCTGCGCCGATCGCAGCGGCAAACAGGAGGTCGTAGAATTCCTGTTGGCAAAGGGGGCAACGGAAGACATTTATGCCGCGGCGATCGTCGGCCACGTTGACAAGGTTGCCGCTTTTCTGAAACAGGATAAGAAGCTGCTCAACGCCATGGACAGCGGCGGCAGGGCAGCTTTGCATTGGGCGGCGCTTTACGGTCAAAAAAAAGTGATGGAATTGCTTCTGGCTGAGAAAGCGGATGTGAATCTGTTGGATGGGGACGGATTCACGCCCTTGCACTGGGCGGCAACATTTAACAAGAGAGACGCGGTAGAATTGTTGCTGGCCAACAAGGCAAACATGAACATCAAAGTCGCGAAGTATGGTTGGACGCCGCTGCGGCTGGCGGTGATCCATGGCCACATGGCTGCCGCCGAAGCTCTGTTGAATGGCGGCTCGGACCCTAACGTAAAGGATGACGAGAACATTCCCCTTTTGCACCAGGCTATCATTCGCGGAAAAAAGGAGATGGTAGAATTGCTGCTAGATAAGAAAGCGGACGTGAAGACGAAGGATTCACAGGGAGAAACGGCGCTCGATGAGGCGGTGGAACAAGGCAATAAGGAGATCATCGAGCTTTTGCGCCAGCATGGTGCGAAGGGAAAATGACCGCTTAATCAGAAAGAAATTAACCGCTATTCCAAAAGCACATTCCATCCGTTCAAAGGAGAGAGGATGAAACACATCACGTTCTGGCTGGTTTTGATATTCATCGCCGTCGGCATTCAGGTCGTGGGCCGCATGTCGCCGAAGGCAAAAGCGGCAAAGAAAATTGAACCCGCTTCCGTTTCCAAAATCGACGGGTCGGACTTGAAGCGTTTGACCTTGCTGCCGGAGGCGGCCAAACGGCTCGACATCCAGACGGCGCCGGTTCGCGAGGAAACGATTAATCCGACGCAGCAGGTCGCTGGTGAAGTTGTCAAAACTGACTCCAACGCCGCCATTGTCCGGGTGGAGCTCACTGACAGCGAATTGAGCAAAGTGCGCCGCGAAGAACCGGCTTTGATTCTGCCGCTCGCTCGTGATAGCAAAGCCCGCCGCATCCAAGCGCAGCCACTGTCCGGTTTCATCGCGCAAACACTGTCGCTCGACACGCGAAAACGCCGCTACCGGTCGCTCGGCCTGGCGCGGTTCCCCGTCTATGACACTCGGCGGCCCGCCGGCTCCGTTCTGCGAAACGCTGTGGCAAAGTCACTTGCTCTTTTTGGCAATGCGTAAAATTGCGTACGAAAAGTCTTGCCCCTAGGAGATTTTCTGGTAAACGGGGCCAACTGATTAGCATTATGGCCCCCCGAGATCAATCGCGCGTTTCCAACGCCGAGGGCAAGGCTGGTGCCCGCGACTGCAGCGCACCGACTGCGGAGCAGATCGACAAGGAGATGCGGAAACTGTTGGATGACGCTTATCAACTTGCCAGAACGACCCTCATGGCGGATCGCGACAAACTCGAATCGATCGCAAAAGCTTTGCTGCAGTACGAAGCCCTGGACAGCTCCCAGATCGAAGAAATCATCGAGCACGGCCGCCTGATAAGTCCGCCGCCAGGCGGAGCGCCGCCGTCCGCCAAGAAGATGCGGGTGGGAAACCCGCTTGGTTCATTGGGTCTCACCCCGCGCGAAGTGGAGGTTCTGACCTGGGTCGCACAAGGTAAAACGAACTATGAGATCGGCGTGATCCTCAGCGCAGGTACCAGGACGATCTGTAAGCACGTCGAACGCATCCTGACCAAACTCGGTGTCGAAAATCGTACCGCCGCCGCTGCGATTGCCATCGCGGCATTGGCCGGTGCAAAAAATGAGCGATCCAGTGCGATGGTGAGGCAAACATCTGGAAAAATCTCTCCTCGCCTTTTCAACGGCGGGTTATGCGGATGACGCAGATGGTATTTCTGTCATTCCAAGCGAAGTCGCTTGCCACGCCGTAGCTTTGTCTGAAGGCTGCGAAGAATCTCTCGATTCTGCTCTTGCCTTTTCGTTACCCGGAAGTGCCTGCGTTATTGCAGCGCGGCAGCTTCTCTCTCGCGCCCTTCGAGTTCGAGCACCATGCGTTTGATATGGCGATAATCCTGATGCCTGCGCAGGAATTGCAGACTTTCCTGCCGATCACCCCAGCGCAGGATTTCGATGGTCTCCTGACGCGCACCCCATGAATTCATCTCACGCTGGTTCGCCATGTAGAGATCAATGGTGTTGCGTCCGGACAGCGCCCAACCGTAATCTTCCACGCGATAATTTTGTCCTGTGGAAAGCAGGCGAAATACCGTACCAGCCGGCCAGCGCGACCAATCAGCTGCGGCGCTGCCGATCTGCGGCGGCTTCGAAATCGCAACGGCGCGTTTCGCATTGCGAGTTGGCTTTGTTGGGCGCTTTGTCGTGCGCGTTCGCGTTTCGTCCATTGAGAACGGTTGCAGTTGCGGCGAATACGAAGCGGTCTCATCGACCGGAATAGCTCGGGGAGCTTCGTACGCCAGCGTCGCGCGTGCTACAGCCTCAGCTCGATGAATCGGCGCACCTGCCGCGTGCAGTTCTCCACCGAGTGCGTTGTGATTGCTGTACTCGCGATGGTCCGCTTCGGTGTGCGTGTACGCTGTGGTGCGCACGTGTTGGAAATCGGTTTTCGCTAACGGCGCCTCGTACGCGGGCAATGGGTGGTGAGTAGTGCCGCAGGCTGTAAGGAGAATAATAGCGATGAACGCCGCCAGGAGGATTAAGGCGAGGTTACGACGCTCGGCGTAGGTCAAGACGAATCACCTGCGTGACTTATTAACAGTTATTCACAACCGCACAAGAACTTTTTACGACAAAATCTGGAAGCCAG
>WNGM01010051.1_pt1 | contig 11487 bp, 10 predicted proteins | sample 5400571 | NCBI WGS metagenome assembly WNGM01 (sample SAMN13153378, study PRJNA577476) | soil metagenome | isolation source: 100 cm soil or saprolite under Garry oak tree replicate 2 | place: USA:California | collected 2016-06-15 | reverse complement strand
TGGCCAACGAACGCGACGTGCCGTATCAGTCGCTCATGAAGGTCTTTCTCGCGGACCAAGTCGCCCGCCAACGTCGTGGGAAGCGCAAGCTGCCGGCTTGATGCGGGCTATGCTTCGAGGTGCCCTGGAGGAGAACACGGCCCGGCCGTTCGAACTGACGACCGGGCCACGCGTTGCGAGAGTCGGGACGGCGGGATTTGAACCCGCGACCCCCTGAACCCCATGCGAATCGCTAGAGGGCCGAGTTACGACACCCAGTAGCAATCACGCGAGGTTCTGGGCATCGGTGTCGTAACAGCAAGCCCGAACATCAACCGAGTGTCGTGAGAAACTCACAGCAAGACTCACAGCAGGGTTGGCGAACGCCGATCAATAACCGTCGACTTCTACGACAGCCTTGGCAAAGGCCTGCGGGGCTTCCTGCGGCAGATTGTGCCCGACGCCGCCCTTGATGACTCGGTGCGCATACTTACCCGAGAATTTCTTCGCATAAGAACCGGCATCTGGGTGTGGCGCACCATTGGCATCACCTTCGAGGGTGATGGTGGGCACGGTAATCACCGGGCCTTGGGCAAGCCGCTTTTCCAGATCGTCATATTGCGGCTCGCCTTCAGCCAGGCCGAGCCGCCAGCGGTAGTTGTGGATCACGATGCTGACGTGATCGGGGTTGTCCAAGGCCGCTACGCTGCGATCGAACGTGGCATCATCGAAGTTCCATTTGGGCGAGGCGATCTGCCAGATGAGCTTCGCAAAGTCGCGCCGATATTTTTCATACCCGGCGCGACCGCGCTCGGTGGCAAAATAAAACTGGTACCACCATTGCAACTCGGCGTTGGGCGGCAACGGCATCTTGTTGGCTTCCTGGCTACCGATGAGGTAACCGCTCACGGAAACGAGCGCCTTGCAGCGCTCAGGCCAGAGCACCGCCACGATGTCGGCGGTGCGCGCTCCCCAATCACAGCCGGCGAGGATCGCCTTCTCGATTTTGAGCGCATCTATGAGGGCGATGATATCAAGAGCAAGTACCGCTTGTTGGCCATTCCGGAGCGTGTCAGTCGAAAGAAAGCGCGTCGTGCCATAGCCGCGCAGATACGGCACGATCGACCTGTAGCCCTGCGCCGCCAGTAACGGCGCGACGTCGACATAGCTGTGAATATCGTAGGGCCAGCCGTGCAGTAGAATGACCGCCCGACCATCGGCGGGGCCGGCTTCCGCGTATCCAACATTGAGAACCCCGGCATCGATCTGCTTCACTGGACCGAATGACATGTTCGTCCCCTGCGTGCTGGATAGTAGGTCCGCAAAGCCGAACCTGCCGAGCTGCGTGGCAGCAATGGCCGTGGCCGCACTGCCCAAAAAGCGGCGGCGATGATAGTTGATGTCTTCGGACATTTGTCTCTCTAGCCGAACGTGAACGCAAAAGCCGCCACGCCCGAATCGAGAAACGCGATCTCGAACTGCCGGTCGGCTATCGGCTTGGGTTGTCGGATCAGCTGATACAGCCGCTGCTCGGTAGCCGTGCCGTTCCCTTGCTCGTCAACGTCAAGGCCGTGAGCAGGCCCCGGCGGCTGTCCATCGATGAGCACGCGGAAGCGCACGGACGTTCCTCGCGCCGCCGGTCCCATGACGAGATGCAGATCCCGGGCATGAAAGCGGCACACGATCCGCCCGTTGGCCTTGTTGAGCACCGTGGCCTGTTTCCCGACCGTCCAATCACCGGAAAGCGCCCACTGCTTGAGCTTCAACCGCGCGGGGACAGCATAGACACGGCGGGTGTCCGATGCCGCTCCACCGGGAGACGCGAAGTTCTCGGTGCGCTCATAGCCGACATAGTTCTCCGGAGACCGCAAGCTGTTCCAATCGGCTGGGGCTTCAATGCCGTGGGCATCGACAGAGACCTGTTCGTGGCCGATGCCGCCGTGTCCGGCCTCGGCCAGCAATTGCTGTAGGGTCACTTCCGACTGCTCGTATTCCCCCTCGCCGAAGTAATGATGTCGGATATGCCCTTGCGCATCGACGAAATAGAGGGCCGGCCAATACTCGTTGTTGAAGGCCCGCCATATCGCATAGTCGTTATCGATCGCGATCGGATAATCGACTCTCATCTCCTTCGCGGCTCGGCGCACGTTCTCGACGTTTTTCTCAAATGCGAACTCCGGCGTGTGCACGCCGATCACGACGAATCCCTGATCCTTGTATTTCTCGGCCCAGGCGCGGATGTAGGGAAGTGTGCGTAACCAGTTGATACAGGTATACGTGCAGAAGTCGATGAAGACGACCTTTCCGCGGAGGCCGGCCGCCGTCAGTGGCGGCGAATTGAGCCACGCGGTCGCGCTGCTGAGAGAAGGCAACTCACCTTCGTCGGGCAATTGCACCGCGGCGGCCGTCATCTGCCGCACTGCGGAACCGAACATGCCGAGCCGCGAGGCCGCAACGGCCATGGCCGCAGTGCCAAGAAAGCGGCGACGATCATGGTTGATCTCTTCCGACATTTGTATGTCCCTACTTCATGAGACGCTATTTGGCCCCAGACTTTTCTGGAATGACAAAGGTGACTAAGCCTTTGTCGAGTGTGTGGTGGTTTGCGTCCTCCAATTCAATGAGCACCTTGTGCGGACCGGTGGGAAGACCCATCACGATGATGGGGTTACCACTCGCATCCGCCCAGCGCCATGAGGCATCGTCGACTGTCACATGCAGGTGTCCGACGCGCGGCGAGACAGCCAGAGCATTGGCGCCGAACACCGGCACAAGGTGCAGGTTCTCAGTACAGTATTCGATAATCACCACTCCGCGGGAGGCGAGCGGATCGGGCAGCGGAGCATCGATGACGATCCTCGCCGGGGGCTCACTGGCGACCGGGATAACCGCAGGCCGACATTTGTCCTTTGCGCCTTGTGCCACAGCGGTTGTTGCGCACAGCACGATGGCAGCGACCGATAGCAGAGACGCGCCTTTCGAGCCGGGATACTCTAGACTTGCCATGTTCCTTCCCCCTGTGAGTATCCAGTGTACGAGCGACGACGGAGCGAATCGATTGGACCTTGGTGTCGGCGATACGTTGGTATCGGTCGACGCCGCGGGTACTAGTCTTCTAGTCCCGTAGGAAGTGACAGGTGTATCCGTTTGGGTGCTTGCGCAGGTAATCCTGGTGGTACGCCTCGGCGCTGTACCACGTGGAGGCAGGCTCGATCGTCGTCGCAATCGGCCGCTTCCACCTGCCTGACGCCTCGACGCGCGCTTTCACCTGCTCCGCCGTGGTTCTTTGTTGCAGAGTCTGCGGAAAAATCGCGGACCGGTATTGCGTCCCGACGTCATTGCCCTGGCGATTGCGTGTGGTCGGGTCGTGCAGCCTGAAGAACCACCGCTCGAGCAAGTCTTCGTAGCTGAGCATCGACGGATCGAAAGTCACGCGGATCGCCTCCGCGTGCCCTGACTCGCCGTCGTGGGTGTCTTCATACGTTGGATTCTCGAGTCGGCCGCCCGTGTATCCGACATCGGTGTCGATCACACCAGGCACCGCGCGCAGTATCTCCTCAACGCTCCAAAAACAACCGGCCGCGAGCACGGCCACCTCTGTCTGCGGCTTGTCCTGTGGGCTCATGTCCGCTCCGCTTTCTTGAGATAGCCTCCGACAGCAACGAAGGCGGCGCGCACCTGAGGCGCGCGCGCCGCCCCCTCGTTCCAACTAGCGCGATGCGCCCTGCGTCGAGCGCAAGGATCGGAGCCCCGCCCGGAGATCTTCGACAAGGATCTGCGGCTGTTCCCACGCCGCGAAGTGCCCGCCTTTGTCGGCCTTCTTGTAATAGATGAGTTTGGGAAACGCCCGCTCCGTCCAGCTCCGCGGGGCTGGATAGAGTTCGTCAGGGAAGACGCTCACGGCAACTGGGATCGAGACGCCTTTGGAATTGAAATACCCTTTACCCCAATACTCCCAATAGAGACGGGCGCCAGAAAGCGCCGTGTTCGTCAACCAGGTGATGGTGATGTTGTCGAGGATGTCGTCGCGCGTAAGGCCCTCCGCCTGTCCGTCAAAGACGCGCGCGATGAGCGCATAGCTGCGCGCGTCGTGATCGAGGAAATAAGCCGCCAGGCCGACGGGTGAGTCCGCGATTCCGTATAATGTCTGCGGCCGCAGCCCCATCTGGAACCCGTAGGCGATTCCCTTTTGATAGACGAACCGCAAACGTTCGTAAGCGACCTTCTCATCGTCTGAGAGACCCGATGGCGTGGGCGCCCCTGAAAAGGCCGCCCCGTCAATGTCGGCTGGAAAGACGCCGGGCATGTTGACGTGAATGCCGAGCAATCCCGGAGGCGCCTGCAGACCCATCTGTTCGGTGACGACCGCGCCCCAATCGCCGCCTTGCGCCACATATCGCGTGTACCCGAGGCGGTTCATCAGCACCGCCCAGGCACGTGCGATGCGCGTGGGGCCCCAGCCGGTCGTGGTCGGCTTGCCCGAAAACCCGTAACCCGGCATCGACGGGATTACTACATCAAAGGCGTCTTCGGCCTTTCCGCCATACGTAGTAGGATCCGTGAGCGGACCGATGATCTTCATCTGCTCGACGATGGAGCCGGGCCATCCGTGCGTGATGATCATCGGCATCGCATTCTTGTGTTTCGAACGAACATGAATGAAATGGATGTCCAGCCCATCGATCTGCGTGATGAATTGCGGCAGGGCGCTGAGTCTCGCCTCGACCTTGCGCCAGTCGTACTCGGTCGCCCAATAGCGCGCGAGCTTCTGCATCGTCGCGAGCTGCACGCCTTGCGTCGCATCACTGACCGTTTCCCGCTCAGGCCAAACTGTCGCCTGGATGCGTCGGCGGAGATCGTCGAGCGCCGCTTGCGGAGCGGTGAAGTGGAAGGGGCGAATCGCGTCCCTTGCGGTCTGCCCCGTGTCGAGCTGCGTCATGGTCGTCGTCATGGTGGTCTCCTTCGGACCGGTCTCGGCGGCGCCGGGGCTGGCGAGCAGGACAAGGCCACAGGCACCTGCTGTTGCTGCGGCGGCGAGCGCCCCGCGCCGGATAGGCGATGATGATGCCGCGGACATGGTCAGCCTCCTTTCGTGAGTGTTCTTGCGGTGTACTGGCCGGTGCGCATACTTGATGAAGTCGGATGCGATACACCGACGCGATGACACTATGAGCTCAGGAAGGACGAAGCGATTGGACGATGGTATCGGTCGATACTTTGGTATCAGTTGGCGGGAGGAGTCCTGAACGCCCGGGGGATGGACGGAAGAGTTTGTAGCTCGCGGCGCGCACCCGGGAGCGGACACACGACGCAGACCGACACCAAAGTATGATGGACAACGAGTTGGCATCTCCCCATGGGTATTGTGGGGGTCCAGCACTCATTGATCGGAGATCAATTACAATGCAGAGTGAGCTTGACCATGAAGGGGACGGCGTGAGTGAGCCCTGGGATCGAGTGGTGGCGGACGCCGCCCCACGCGACCACATCGTGCAGCTCTATCAGGACCAGGATTTTCTCAACCGCGCCGTCTGCCGGTTCGCCGGCGCCGCTCTCGCGAACGGAGAGGGCATCATTCTGGTGCCGACGGCCACGCACTGGAACGGCTTCCGCCCACGCCTCGAGGCCGAGGGCGTGGACGTGGAAGCGGCACGGGAACGCGGGCAGTTGACGGTGGTTGACGCCGACGAACTGCTGCCCCGCTTCATACGGGACGCCATGCCGGATTCGCCCATTTTCCTTGGCCTCGCCGGGGACATCATCGGACAGGCGCGCGCTGGAGGGCGGTACCCCAGAGTGCGTTGGTGGGGAGAAATGGTCAACGTCCTATGGGAGCGCGGCGACGTTGCCGCCAGCATGGCTCTCGAGGACCTGTTCGATCAGCTCGGCAAAAAGCATGACGTCGCGCTCTTCTGCTCGTTCCTGATGGACAACTTCAACGGCGACGTTCATACGCACATGCTGCCCAGGCTCGGGACGAATCACTCTCACCTTATTCCAGTGGAGGACTACGCTCGGCTGGAGCGCGCAGTAGCCGATGCGCTTCGGGAGACGGTCGGCGCGGACGAAGCCCGCGGGCTTGAAACTCGGTTGCTCTCCGACTATCGACCGCCCTTCAGCATGCCGCGCGCCCAAGCGTTGCTGCTGGCATTGCGTCAGGTTCTCCCGACAGCTGCCGATCCCGTGCTGCAACGGAGCCGCACGCTGTACACCGCTTCAGGGACCGACGGATGACGACGCAACGCAGTACGCTCAATGGCGGCTGGATCGGTTTGCAGGGAGACGCGGCTGCGACCGATCTCATCACCATCCTTGATACCGTTGAAGTTCCCATCGTCGTCGTGCGACGCGACTTTGTGATCACGTGCTTCAATAAGGCGGCGGCGGATGTGCTCGGCCTCTCCCCATCGGACATTGGTCGGGCGTCCCGCGATATCTCGGTGCTCGCTGGCTTGCCCCGCCTGGAACAGCACTGCAGCCAGGTCATCGCCGGCGGCGCAGAATCCCGGGCCGATTTTCGCGACGGGGACAAGTGGTTCGTGGTTCGGATATGCCCCTACACAAACGCCGATCGCCAGGTCACCGGCACCGTACTGACGTTCACGAATGTCACTGCGTTCCGCGCAGGCATCGATCAGGCCATCTACGAACGTGAATGCACCAAGGCGATCGTCAACACCGTCGCCGATCCACTCGTCGTGCTGAGCGCTGACCAGCGGATCCAGTCGGGCAATCGGGCCTTCTACACCATGTTCGGGGTCTCTCGCGATGAGACGCACGGGGTCCCACTCTGCGATCTCGGGAACGGCGCCTTTGACCTTGCCCCGTTGCGTACGCAGCTCGAAGAGATGCTTGCCGGCAGTCGGGCGTTCCAGCCCGTTGAGGCGGATCACGTCTTTACGGGAAACGGTCAACGGACGCTAATGCTTGACGCTCATCCCTTGTCTTTCCCGGGCCATTCCGAGCGCAGAGTTCTGGTGACTTTCCACGACATTACGGCGCGCAAACAGGCTGAAGCGGCCAAGGATTTGAGGCATTTCTCGCGGAAGCCCAGCGTCTCAGTCAAACCGGCAGCTTCTCCTGGCGCGTGGCCACCGACGAGATCACGTGGTCAGAGGAGGCCTATCGCATCTATGGGATTGACCCGACGGTACCGGTGACGTTCGAGCTGATCCGCACTCGAGTCCACCCTGACAACCTGCCGATGTTCCAGGAAGTGATCGACCGGGTGCGTCGCGAGGGCGGCGACTTTGATTACGAGAGCCGGCTGCTGATGCCCGACCACTCGATCAAATACTTGCACGTGGTTGCCCACGGCGGGGGAAACGAAGATGGTGAATTGGAACTCGTCGGCACGATTCAGGACGTGACGGAGCGCCGACTGGCGGAAGAGGCCCTCGCGAAGGCCCGGTCGGAGCTTGCCCATGTGGCCAGGGTTACAACCCTCGGAGCACTGACGGCATCGATCGCGCACGAAGTCAACCAGCCGCTGTCGGGCATCATCACCAACGCCAACACGTGTCTGCGGATGCTTGACGCCGATCCACCAAATGTGGACGGCGCGCGTGAAACCGTTCGGCGCACGATTCGCGACGGCAACCGTGCATCCGATGTGATCACGCGGTTGCGCGCGCTGTTTGGCAAGAAGAGCGCCACCACCGAATCGGTGGACTTGAATGAGGCGACACGAGAAGTGATTGCGCTGTCGCGGACCGACCTGCAGAGCACCGGGGTCATTCTGCGGACGGAACTTGCCGACGATCTCCCGTGGGTCACCGGCGATCGTGTCCAGCTACAGCAAGTGATCCTGAACCTACTCCTGAACGCCTCGGACGCGATGAGCGGCGTCCACGATCGTCCCAGGCAAGTGTTGATCAGCACTGATCGAGAGGAAAGAAACCGTGTGCGCCTGACCGTGCGAGATGCGGGGGTAGGTTTCGACCCGCAAGCTGTGAACAGACTGTTCGATGCGTTCTACACAACCAAGAGCGGTGGCATGGGGATCGGCCTATCCGTCAGTCGCTCCATTATCGAGAGACATCACGGCCGACTCGGGGCCGCACTGAATGAGGGACCAGGAGCCACTTTTTCATTTTCCATTCCATGCGGGCCCGAGGCCAGCCGGACGCCTGCCGTGATGGAAGCCGAGCACGCCATGGGGAATCCGTAATGGCCATGCGTTCCCTCGTGTCGGTCGTCGATGACGACGAGTCGGTGCGCGAGTCGCTTCCCGACCTGCTCCGGGAGGTCGGCTTTGAGGCGATAGCGTTCTCGTCGGCGGAAGAATTCCTCGCGTCTGATTGTGTCGACCAGACTAGATGTTTGATCCTCGATATCGCGATGCCAGGGATGTCCGGACACGATCTGCAACAGGAATTGACGCGTCGCCGGCAGAAGATTCCGATCGTATTCATTACCGCGACCGGGGATGAGACGGTCCGCCCGCTCGTGCTCGCGCGGGGCGCCGTGGAGTGCCTGTTCAAGCCATTCAGCGAGACGGCCCTGCTCAGGGCGCTCAATGCCGCACTCCGAGTAGCCTGAGTCGAGGTAATCACACATGGCGCCCCCAACGCCAATCGTGTTCGTGGTCGACGACGATATCTCCGTCCGCGAATCGCTGGAATTGCTGATCCGCTGCGCCGGCTGGCAGCCGGAGACGTTCGCGTCCGCTCGGGCATTCCTTGCCCGCCCACAAGCCCTCGCTCCGAGCTGTCTGGTCCTTGACGTGAGCCTTCCGGACCTCACCGGCCTCGATCTGCAACAACGCATCGCCGATCGGATCGACATGCCGATCATCTTTATCACGGGACACGGCGATGTGCCGATGACGGTGCAGGCCATGAAGGCGGGAGCGGTCGAGTTCTTGACGAAGCCATTCCGCGACGACGTCCTGTTGAGCGCTATCCGGAACGCCATCGAGCGCAGTCGCACTGCCCTCAGTCACGACGCGGAGATCCGGGTGCTCCGGGAGTCTTACGCGTCACTCAGCCGTCGCGAGCGGGAAGTCATGGCGTTGGTCGTGTCCGGCCGGTTGAATAAACAGGTCGGTGGCGAGCTCGGCATCAGCGAGATCACGGTAAAGGCCCACCGCGGCAAGATGATGCGAAAAATGAAGGCCGGCTCGCTCGCCGGCCTGGTGAAGATGGCCGCGAGCCTCCGCCTGGCACCCGCGCCGGCTCGAAATCAAACTGCGGCGCGGGGCGGGCCAAGTGTCGGGATGCAGTGACTTAAGCAAGCTGAAGGATCGGAGGTAGCTCTCGAGAGCTGCCGGTCACCGACAAACCCGTGTCACAGGCCAGTCAGCTGGCCCCTGGGAACTGTCTACGCGACGGGCCCCGGGCCACTGTGCGGGCTGAGCCGGCGCCGTGAACGAAGTCCAGCGGTTTGCCGAAGCATTCTACGGGCGTGCCGGCGACGTTCGACCGCCTGATGCACGTACAGGGGGGGAGAGTAGGGAAGGGAAAAGCCCCACATCGCAACGACGTGTGAAGCTTGACCGCTAGGGGTTCACCGCCGCCCCAGCTCCGCGACCCAGATGTCGCTCTGTAGGTCGCCGAGCGTGAAATAGAAGCGATCCTTGCTCACGAAGAACCCGTAGCGGTGCCACGGACGCGTGGGATCGTCGAAGCGGATCGCGATGCGCGGTGCGCCGCCCGTCACCGGGACGGCGCTCACGCCGTGCACGCCGGCCGAGTCCGCCGTGAGGTAGTAGATGAGCCGGCCGTCGGAGGACCACTGCGGCGGAGCCCACTGCGCAGTGAACGTCGGGCTGGGCGCACGCGCGAGGAGCCTGCCTGGCCCGCCTGTGGCGGCGAGGACGACGAGCCCTGGCCGACAGATGCACGCAATCAGGCGCCCGTCGGGCGACCAGTCCCCGATACCGCACTGAGTAGTGTCCGGCCCGATCACCACCGGCAGACGCCGCGGCGCCGACCAACTACGGTCCGCTTGGCGGGTGACGACGTCCCACGTCGGGTTGCTGGTGGCCATGTTCGCGAGCAGCAGCAGGCGTCGGCCATCGGGCGACCACTGCGCGCCGCTGAGGTCGTCCGGTCCGGTCGCGACCTGCACCGGTGTTCCACCCTCCGCGGGCAGCACGAACACGCGCCGCAGCCCCTCGCGGAAAGAGTGGTATGAGATCTCCCGGCCGTCGGGCGACCATCTGGGAAAGAACGCCCCCGCCGACTCGCTGGTGACCTGCTCCGGCTCGCCCCCGGCCAGGCGGACGCGGTAGATCTGTTGCGCGCCGCTCCGGTCGGAGTCGAACGCAAGCCACTCGCCGTCGGGGGAGAGGGCGACCGTCTCGATCGTCTGGTTGCCCAGGGTCAAGGGCACCGCTCGCGCGATCGAGACCGCCCCCGCCCCGAGAGCGGAAAGGGGGAGCGACCAGACGTTCGACCGTTCCGCGAACACCGCGTAGGCGAGACGCGTGCCGTCCGCCGAGACACTGATGCCGCGGGCGCCGAGCCCGGTCGTGAGCCGCACCGGGGACCCGCGGGGCCGACCCGAGCCGGTCAGGGCGACCTGATAGACGTCTGGGCCGCCGTCGCGGGTCGAGATGTAGAGCAACCCGAGTGCGCCGGGCGCCCACGCAGGACTGACGTTGAGCGACTGCTCGTCCGTTACGCGTATCGGTGCGCCGGCTTCCGCCGACACGACCCAGATGCTGCTGGCGGCGATGTTCCCGAGGGTCGCCGTGGTGACGAAGCCGACGTTGCCCACGACGTAGGCAATGCGGCGACCGTCCGGCGACCAAGCTGGAGAGTGGAGCTCCTTGCCCGTCACGATGACGCGCGGCGCGCCTCGCTCGAGGGGCCGTACGTAGAGCGAGTCGCCCGACACGTACAGAAAGGATCGTCCGTCCGGCGCGACCGGGCCAGCGAGGAGGGACGACCCCGACGCCGCGATGAGCAAGCGCGGGGTACCCCCCAGTGCCGGCACGATCTCGATGCCGCGCGCCGCCTGGTACAGGATACGCTTCCCGTCCGGTGTCCAGAACGGGAATCGCTGACCGCCCGGCTCCGACACCACCGCGACGGGGGCGCCTCCGTCCACCTGTCGCACCAAAAGCCTCGTCTGCCCTGGCGTACCCGCGACGTAGGCCACGAGCTTTCCGTCCGGCGACAGGGCCGGATCGAGCTCGAGGCCGGGGTCGAGCGTCACCGGCGTGCGGCGCTCGAGCTCGAGGACCGATGGGCGGTTCCGCAGGAGCACGGCGATGACCGCTACCACCGCGATAAAGACCACAGCGGCGACGACGCCGCGCGGCCCGGCGGCCCGGTGTGGCTGCGCCGCCGGGGGCCGCATGCCGGTCGGCGTCGTTCCACCGCTCGGCGTCGCGAGCGGCTCGAGCTGGGCGAGCAGGTCGTCAGCGGTCTGCCATCGGTCGGCCGGCCGCTTCTCGAGACACTTCATGATGATCTCGGCGAGCGCCGGCGGGCACGCCGGGCGCCACTTGGTCACCGGCTCGGGCGGCTGCGACACGTGCGCGGCGAGCACCTCCTGGGT
>WNGM01014762.1_pt1 | contig 11491 bp, 9 predicted proteins | sample 5400571 | NCBI WGS metagenome assembly WNGM01 (sample SAMN13153378, study PRJNA577476) | soil metagenome | isolation source: 100 cm soil or saprolite under Garry oak tree replicate 2 | place: USA:California | collected 2016-06-15 | reverse complement strand
TGCGGGATCGCCCACGCCCAGACACCCGAAGTCGATTACGGCGCTGAGTCGGCCCCGTTCGACCAGCAGGTTACCAGATTGCAGGTCTCCGTGGATCCAGACGGGCGGGCCGTCCCACGCTGGTGCCTGGAGGGCTGCTTCCCATGCCGCGGTCGCCGCGTCGGCATCGAGCGTGCTGTGCAGGGTTGCAATCGCGGCGCGGGTTTCAGAGTCTCGCATGGCCAGCGGCTCGCCGCGAAAAGAGTTGTGCGACCCGGGGGGCGGCCCATTCGTGGGATCGATCTGCTGCAAGGAAGTGATGAAGTGTGCCAGATTACGCGCCGCCTGACCTGGATCGGCGATGCGCTCGATGCTCGCGTTCTCGCCTTCGAGCCACTGGTAGACGGACCACTGCCAGGGGTAACCCTCGCCCGATGTTCCCTTCGCGAGTGGGACAGGGATGGCAAGCGGTAGGAGCGGGGCAAGTCTCGGCAACCACTGGTGCTCTTTGTCCACTTGCCCGGTGGCGTCTTGGATGCGGGGTAGTCGCACGGCCATGTCGTCGCCGAGCCGATAGAGCGCGTTGTCGGTCCCAGCGGAGTGGACCGGCTCTATGGGAAGGTCTGCCCACTGCGGAAACTGCGCCGCGAGCAACCGGCCCACGAGAGATACGTCGACGTCCACCTCGTCGACATGCATTTTGCCAGCGGACATGAGCATCTTACGCTTTCGGTAAATTGGCAGGTGTTCTGACGAACCTGAAGGCGAAGTATGCGAGTGTGACAACGACGCCGACTCCACCCACGCGCGTCGCCGATGTTTCATAGAGCCTCGCGGTACACAGCTACTAGAGTTGTGATACGTATGAGAAAAAGCTGTCTCGCGAGTCGTCCTCTTTCCATATGAAGCCGAAACTCTGTGCCTTCATTCTAAAAGAATATCAGTCAGTTGTCAAAATTGCGCAGCACATCATGGAAGATAATGTCGAGTCAGGTGATAAAATACATCAATAATGAGATTAACTGGGAGAGAAGAGATATGACCGATACGCCTTCTTCTGTATCTAATAACATGTTGCATATACAAACAGAGCTTTTCCGTCCGTCATTGCAATACCCATCACATTCATATGCCGAAATATTGTCAAGGACTGCGGATCGATATCCTGAGAATGAGGCTGTAATCTTCTCGGCACCAATCCGTCTTGCCAACGACGCTAACGCGTCTAGCTTCGCTCAGGCAAGACGCAAGGAGAAGGATGTAAATCTGACCTACCGGGAATTAGATGCACTGGTTAATGCATTTGCCAATGCTTTACTCGATCTGGGAATACGAAAGGGTGATAGGGTCTGCTTACTCATGACTAATCGGCCTGAGTTTATTATCAGTTGGTTCGCTCTTGCGCGTGTTGGCGCAATTATTAGTCCCATGAATCCATCTTACAAGGAGCGAGAAGTAGCCTATCAATTGAGCAATAGCGAAGCTGTGGCAATTGTTGCTCAACACGAACTGTTGTCGCTAATAGAAAGGGTACAGGCACAAACCCCGACATTGAAACATGTTATTGTCGTTGATGCTGATCATCAAACTCTACCGTCGCATATGCACTCCTTCAGACAGATGGCGCGTACTTATGCGTCTACTCCTCCCACATCCCCAACTCCTTCAGAAGAAGATTTACTTACACTCCCATATAGCAGTGGCACAACAGGATTGCCGAAAGGTGTCATGCTCAGCCATAAGAATGTCGTATGTAATGCCTACCAATCTGTAGCTACTGCCCGTATCACTTCTCATAATCGCATGCTGGTTTTCGTGCCGCTCTACCATATCTACGGCATCATGCTTATAGGAACTGCCTCCATGTCTGGCGCTACAATGGTGCTGATGGAGCGTTTCGAGCCGGAGCGATGTTTGCAACTCATTCAAGAAGAACGTATCACGCTGCTATACACCGTTCCTCAAGTGCTGGCGCTGCTAAGTGATTGGCCGAGATTGAAAGAGTATAACCTATCTACCGTTCGGTATACTCAGTGTGGCGCGGCTCCTGTTCCGCCCGCGCTGGCATACCGCTTCCAGGAGCGAACCGGTATCACTGTGATGACCTCTTACGGCTTAACCGAAGCTTCACCGGGGACGCACTCGAACCCGGTCTATGACCGGCGGCTGATTAAGGTTGAAACTATTGGACTACCGATTCACGATACAGAGCAGAAGATTGTTGATATTGAGACCGGTAAAATAGAATTGGGGATCGGCGAAGTAGGCGAATTGATTGTACAGGGACCACAGATTATGCAAGGATATTGGAAGGCGCCTGACGCAACTGCCGAGGCATTACGCGATGGATGGCTTTACACGGGAGATATTGGTTGGCGTGATGAAGATGGATATGTGACAATTACTGACCGCAAGAAGGAGATGATCAAGTTCAAAGGATTCAGTGTTGCTCCTGCTCAGATCGAGGCTTTGCTGCTTGAGCATCCCGCTGTTGCCGATGTGGCAGTTATCGCTAAGCCAGATGAGGAAGCAGGAGAAGTACCAAAAGCTTACGTGGTTATACGAGTAGGTTACGAACGACAGTCCGCTGACGAATTGATGGGGTGGGTTAATGACAAGCTTGCAACGTATAAAAATGTGCACGAGGTCGAATTCATCGATGCCATTCCCAGGAACCCCTCTGGCAAGATCTTGCGTCGTATCCTCAAAGAACAAGAGCGGCAGAAACAGAAACTTAATACAATTCACGAGGAGCTTGCATGAACCGACAGTTTTGTCTGACCCATACCGTTCGCTATGACGAATGCAATTGTGATGGCGTTCTGACGCCTGTTGCTTTTTTACGCTATATGCAGGATATCGCATCGAGAGATGCCGAGGATTCCCAACTCGAAGGAGAAGGCTACTGGGTGATCAAACGAACTATGATGTCTTTCGCCTCGTCTATTCCCCTTCACGCCGGACTCGAATTAAAAACATATGGTATCGGCTTCTCACGTATTACTGCCCTGCGAGGATACGAGGCACACAAGGCTCTCGTACCTCAAGACGAACCGCTGGTTAGCGCGCGTACACTCTGGGTTTATGTTAATTCAAATGGACGGCCTGTGCGCTTACCAGAACGGACGGCTGAGATATGGATGCCTGATGGGGTACTTTCGCCCCAACCAGTACAGCCCTTTCCTGTCTTTCCTGAGCGTCTACCGGTCACGACTTTGGCTGTGGTGCAGTTCTCTGAGATCGATCTCATGCAGCATCTGAATAACGCGTCTGTAGTTGAAATATTGGATAACGCGGGCTGGGAAGCTTTGGCAAGCAGTGAGATTACCCCAGCCGATGCCAGGTTCACGATCCGCCACTATGACATTGAATATGGCGATAGCCCTCGTTTCGGTGAACATTTGGAAATACATAACTGGTTTGAACCATTCCCAACGCCGGGACATGAATTTACCAGGTTCCAGCATATGACACGCGGGGGTAAAACGATGGTGCGCGCTTGCTCTCGCTGGTTCTGGGAAAGTATGTAGTAACGGTGATACATTATTTGAGAGTAAGTGACCGTGCCTTTACGTCTGCTGGGCCTTGTTATAAAGGGTGTACCAGGTATCATCATAATAGGGAGAAAACATATACCCAGGTTGGAGAATGTTGGTGAAGTCGTTATGGCCGTTGAGGTACAGGTTGCCGTTCATCTGAATGAACCAGGGGCCACCGCTGGAGCCACCGGTCATACCACAACGGATGGAGACAACATTTCCGCCTCCATGTTGCCAGGTGGTACCAATCGAACCCTCGCAGGACTTTCTGGTCTGGCCATCGAAAGGAGAGGCGGCGGGATAGCCATAGGCGTAGAAGGTTTGATTGGCAGGCTGATTATATGCCCAACCAGCACCACCAACCAGGTCGGTCAAGACGCCCTCGTTATTAGGAGTAACGATGATCATGCCAAAATCATGATGATAGTCATTTGGCCTGGCATTTATCCAGTCAGAAGGAACTTCTAGATCTCGCGCGGCCCAGCATCCATACGGCGTATTGCCGCTCTCGTAAAGAGGGCAAAAGATCACGTTCCGCATCCAACTACCATTCAAGTAGAGACAATGCCCGGCGGTATCAACCACACTACCGTTACTGCTCACGACGGCAGTGCCAGAGCAGGCGAGATTTTGACCAGCAGCGTTCGTCAAAAAGACTTTTCCGATGGTCGAAAGCGGATAAGAAATGTTCCCATTGCGTGGAGGTTGTCCCTGTTGCTGGGCAGCTTTGCCCGCGCTAATGTCGATGCTTGCTTGTGTTAGATCGGAAGCCAGGCCGATTTGCTGATCGGCGTCGCTAGCAGCTTGCATACTCGCCGTTGTCCAATACTTGACGGCGAGGTCGGGGTTTGTATTCACCGGTTGCACGATGATCGTCTCTGAAGGACCGAACAACGACGTGGACAGAACATGCCCAAATGCAACCAGATATATCAAGTATGCACTTGCGAGCAAGGAGAGAAAGATCTTGCCAGTCAAGGGGTGTAGAATGAATCGATCCAGTTGCGGCATTATGCCTCTCTCTTTCATCAAGTGTCTTGAGGTCGAGATGGACGTAGAGGGCGTCGCGGATCTTGCTTTTCTCGATCGAGTGTATTGATTTTTGGTAGAGGAGCGCCTTTTGCATTGCGCATTCTGTCCGCTGTCCAATACTTGAGAGCTTCATCGGGAGGAGTCTTAACCGTATGCTTAGTGACCTTGTTCGATGGAGTTGACTTCGAAAAACGCTTCCAAGCAGCCAGGTACACACCAACAAGTAAGCATAGAATGATTGTGCCAACTAGAGGCAAGTAAATGAGTTTCTGTTGTTGTGACATCACAACTCTCGCTTTCAGAAAAGATGATATGGGCAGAACGCATATCCAGGCTAACATGCCTGACCTTATCCTCCCTGCGCGTCCCAAAAGTAGCGTTTTTCCCAGAATCGGTATCGAATTTCTTCTAGGAGAAGTATAGCAGCATTTTATGATTTTAAGAAGGTAGGCAGAGGGAAAAGACACGTAACATTTTGTGGTTTGTAACGGTTTCGTAACGATTGCGAGACGAGGGTATGGTATGATACTGCTGAGGAAGACAGAAACGTGTAGCTTAGGTCGAGCTTTTCTTTTCGTTGAAATACCTCATTTGTGGCATTGTCTGACTTAGGGATGCATTACGCGAGGGAATGTGAAAGAGATGAAAGCCGGGACAACAAGAACTGAAGGCCGACTGCGAGGCCGGGTGCTTTTGCTTGCCAGAGCAGTGTGGCTGGCTTTTGCCTTTTTCAATCTCATCTTGTTTGGCATCAATCTCTTGCAACCGCTCTTCGGGGGCCAGACGAAAATCTGCCCACTCACCTTTACCTGTCCCTATGATGCACCAACACTCCTGGCGCTCCAGCATGCGCATATTTCACTCACTGCCTACACGAACTATGCAACAGGGTTCGGGTTCTTCTCCGCGCTACTTTGTATAGGACTTGGCGTGCTCATATTCTGGCGTAAGTTCGACCAATTAGCGGGTCTGCTTGCCTCCTTCAGCTTCCTCTTGCTGGGATTGCAAACGCTTGGGGGAGAACTTTCGAGCCTGCCCTCTGTTTTACAAATATTCGTGAATGTGATCCAGACCTTGTTGCTGCTTTTGTGCTTTGGGTTCTTCCTGGTCACCTTCCCTGACGGTGTGCAGGCAATCTTCTTCATGATACCTGGCCCATTCAATATTTTGTCCTGGCCAGTCCCGCTCTTTCTGATCGAGCTTGTGTTCGCGTATGGCAGTCCCGTCGCGGTACAAGTCTACCGCTATCGACGCATCTACACTCCAGCACAACGCCAGCAGACCAAGTGGGTCATCTTTGGCTTGACCTGTTTTCTGCTATTGTTCTTGCTTTCTAATATCATGGATGGACTCATCCCGACCGCGAGTGTAGTAGGTTCGCTCTTTTATTTGGCGAACACGTCGCTTACCCAGTTGGCGTTTCTGCTAATTCCTCTGAGTGTCACGATAGCTATCCTGCGTTCCCGTTTATGGGATATTGATGTCCTCATTCGTCGTACACTCGTCTATAGCACCTTGACAGTGATCCTGACACTGCTTTACGTTGGACTTGTTTTCGGCCTAACATGGCTGTTGGGCGAATTTGCTGGGCTGGGAGAACAATCTCCAGTCATCATTGTTGCCTCGACTCTCGCTATTGCTGCGCTCTTCCAGCCATTGCGTCATCGCATCCAGGCGATCATTGACCGCCGTTTCTATCGCCGCAAATATGATGCGGCCAAGACTGTGGAGGCGTTCAGCGCAACATTACGCGATGAAGTAGACTTGAGCCTGTTGCGCGAGCACCTGATCAGGGTAGTGCAGAACACGATGCAGCCGAGTCATGTCTCGCTGTGGTTGCGCGAAACCGACGGCACACTAGCACGTCCTGATCGTATGCCGCCTGGACGACTTTCCCAGGAATGAGTTTCCCCGACGAAACTGATGTGTGCAGTCTAGTTGGTTCCTGTGTCCTTCAAAGGTCTCGTTCGCTCACTATGGGCAAGAAAGATGAGAGAATATGGTGACGCAAATCGGGCAACGCTTCAAAAACAAGGTAGTGCTAGTCACAGGAGCTGCACATGGTATAGGGCAGGCTATTGCTCTTCGTTTTGGAAGTGAGGGTGGGCAGGTCATTGTTAATGATGTCAACGCCCAGGGCACCGAAGCTACTGTCCATGAGATTATTAAAAACGGAGGTTTGGCCATTCCTGGTATTGCCGACGTTTCGGAAAAGAGCCAGGTCGACCACTTATTTGATACTGTGCTTGAACACTTTGGAACGGTGGATGTGCTGGTCAATAACGCTGGTTTGATCAATGTCGAACGACACTTTCTCGAGGCGGACGAAGCCTGGTGGGACCGGGTCCTCGCGGTCAACCTCAAGAGTGTATTTCTCTGTTCCTTCCGCGCGGCCCAGGTGATGGCTCCCCGGCATCAAGGCGTCATTATTAACATGTCGAGTGGAGGAGCCACTCGCGCCCACCGAGGGATGGCTGCGTATGACGCATCGAAGGGCGGTATCGAAGCCCTTACTCGAGCCATGGCGCTGGACCTGGCTCCATACGGCATTCGCGTCAATGCCCTCATTCCCGGCGCGATTGATTCTCAGGGCATGGGCCCCGATGTAAAGCGAGAGCGAGGCGAAACCATACCGCTTGGGCGCGTGGGTGAATCTGAAGAGATAGCCGGACCGGCAGCCTTTCTGGCCTCTGATGATGCCAGTTACATTACCGGACACATTTTAGCTGTTGACGGCGGTCTCCTCACCCAGCAACGCTCGCCTCAAGTCGATATTTTCCCGTTGAGTCGGTTCCCCAAACTGGAGGTTGAGTGATGGAAGGTCCCTCCAAGCATCGCAGAATTGGAGTTGATATCGGAGGTACGTTCACGGATCTCGTCGTGTTCGACGATGCTACAGGTAGCTTTGCAGTTGGCAAAACCCTCACTACGCCTCGCGATCCATCCCAGGCCGTCGAAACACTCGTGCTCGAAGCGCTTGAGCGAGAGGGGGTTGCCATAGCAAGCGTGCAGCAACTCATCCATGGCACAACCCTGGTGACCAATGCAATCATTGAGCGCACCGGCTCGCGAACCGCACTGCTCGCCACGCAAGGCTTCCGAGACTCGATTGAAATTCGGCGCGAGAACCGCTACGAACTCTACGACCTCATGCTGGAAATGCCTCAGCCACTTGTACCACGCTACCTGCGTTTTGGGGTGCCACAACGCACGTTGGCCGATGGTACGACCCTCCAGGAACTGGACACTGCATTCGTGGAGCGACTGGCTAGCGAACTCGATGCGAACGGGATAAAGGCCGTTGCCATCGCCTTTTTGAACAGTTTCGCTAACCCCGCTGCTGAAGAGGAGGCCCGTGCTATTATTCAGCGTGTCGCACCGGGAATGCGGGTCTCCATTTCGTCGGAAGTAGTGCCAGAAATACGCGAGTTCGAACGCACCTCGACGACGATTACCAACGTCTATGTTCAGGACCGTGTCGAAAAGTACCTGAGCGAGTTGCAGGCTCGCCTGGATCGTATTGGCTTCACAGGCAGCCTCTTCCTGATCATTTCCAGTGGTGGGATTGTCACGGTCGACACGGCCATGCGCTTCCCGGTCCGCTTACTCGAATCCGGTCCAGCAGGAGGTGCATTGGCAGCAGCCAGCCATGGTAGGGCATGTGGGTACGACGACCTGCTCTCCTTCGATATGGGAGGAACCACCGCCAAGTTCTGCATCATCGACCGGGGTCAACCACTGATTGCCCGTGAATTCGAAGTTGATCGCAGGTATCGCCTAAAGAAGGGGTCAGGCCTCCCGATAAAATTACCGGTGATCGAAATGATCGAGATTGGCGCGGGAGGCGGCTCCATAGCTCGCATAGATCCTATGGGGTTATTGAAAGTTGGGCCAGACTCTGCAGGGGCTGAGCCGGGTCCAGTCTGCTATGGCCTCGGGGGAACCGAGCCGACGGTGACTGATGCCGACCTGGTGCTTGGCTACCTTGACCCCGACTACTTTCTCGGAGGCCAGCTCCGGATAGATCTCGAAGCCGCTCAGCGAGCCATTAGAGAACGAATCGCTGACCCGTTAGGCCTTTCTATTGAAGAGGCAGCCTGGGGCATCCACCAGATTGTGAATGAAAGCATGGCGAATGCCGCTCGCGTTCATACATTGGAGCGCGGAAAGGACCCACTTCGCTTCCCTGTATTTGCCTTCGGCGGTGCCGGGCCGGTGCATGGTTTACACATCGCGAAAGCACTGAGTTCGCCAGCCTTCATTGTGCCGTTTGGAGCGGGAGTCATGAGTGCAGTTGGTTTCCTCACCGCTCCGCTTGCCTTTGATTTCGTGCGCTCCTGGCCCGGTCGCATCGTTTCTCTGAATTGGCAGGAGACCAATGACTTGATCAGTGAGATGGAGGCGCAAGGCCAGACACTCCTGGAAAAATCCGGCATTTTGCCTGAGCGCATTAACCACCGGCGTGTGGCCGATATGCGCTATGTCGGTCAGGGCCACGAGATTCAGGTTCCTCTGCCAACCGGTCGGCTTAGCAGCGAGAGCATCCCTACTATCATCAAATCGTTTGAGGAGATCTACCGCCGTCTCTATGAGCGGCTCAGCCAGTCTGTGCCGGTTGAGATTATCAACTGGCGCGTTACCTCGTCCGGACCGGCTCCCCAGGTACGCTTGCAAGGAGTGGAGAATGAGCCGAAGGTTGCTCAAACTGCTCGCAAGGGGAGCCGCAAGGCGTATTTCCCGGAGTTAGGTGGCTATCACGTTGTATCTGTCTATGACCGCTATGCTCTGCTGCCCGGTACAAGCTTCGCCGGACCGGCCATCGTTGAAGAACGGGAATCGACGGTGATCGTCGGGCCGGATTGCCGTTTCCGTATTGACGAGCAGCGGAATCTTATTGTTGAACTGTAACGTAACCAGCAAGGATTCTCGTCGATGAAAGATACAATCGACCCAATTACCCTGGAAGTACTTTGGAACCGCCTGCTCTCCGTGGTGAATGAGCAGCAAGTTACTCTGATGCGAACGGCCTTTAGCACTGTTGTGCGCGAGTCGCAGGATCTTGCCTGTGGGGTCTTTGATACGCGTGGCTCAATGATTGCCCAGTCGCTCACCGGTACTCCCGGTCACATCAACGCGATGGCGACCGGCGTGCGCCATTTCTTGAAAGCATATCCGGCAAAAACTCTCCAGCCAGGCGATGTGCTGATCACAAACGATCCCTGGCAAACCGCAGGCCAGATCAACGATATGACAATACTCACGCCGGTCTTCAAAGGCGAGCGTGTGATCGGATACTTCGCCAGCACCTGCCACGCCCCCGATATCGGCGGACACGTTTTCTCAGGTGAGGCGCGCGAGGTCTACGAGGAAGGTTTACGCATTCCAATCACAAAGCTGTTCATCTGTGATGAGCCCAATCATGAGCTTTTTAAGATCATACGCGCGAACGTGCGCACTCCAGATGAAACTATTGGTGATCTTTATGCTCAGACCTCCTCAAACGCGGTGGGAGCGCGCGAACTGCTTCACTTTATGGATGAGTTCGACCTGGATTCGATTGATCCACTTGCCGATGAGATCATTATGCGTTCGGAACGAGCCATGCGCAAGGCAATTCGCGCACTCCCCAATGGGCGTTACGAGAACGAGTCCTGGAGCGATGGCTTTGACGAACCGATACGCGTCAAAGTGGCTGTGATCGTTGAGGACGAAGATCTGTTCATCGATTTTGACGGCTCATCGCCCCAGAGTTCGCGGGGGATCAACGTGGTGCTGAACTATACCCACGCCTATGCCTCGTTCGCGATTAAAGCGGCAGTAAGCCCTGAGGTTCCACATAACGAGGGGGCATTTCGACCGGTTCATGTGACTGCGCCGCCTGGTTGCATTTTGAACTGCCTGGAGCCTGCTGCGGTTGCCTCGCGTCACTCGATCGGACATTTCCTGCCAGGGGTGATCTTCGGGGCGCTGGCTCCTGCCATGCCGGGAAAGCTCATGGCCTGCGGTGCAGACCCGATCTGGATCTCCGTCTGGCAGGGGAAATGGCCAGTATCCGAGGAGGCTTTCACTTTCAGCCTGTTTCAGTGCGGGGGTACCGGGGCGAGGGCGACCAAAGACGGCTTGAATACGACCGGTTTCCCCAGTGGAGTGGCAGGAGTGCCAGCTGAAATATTGGAAAGCCTGACCCCGCTGGTTCAACACCTGCGCGAGTTACGCACTGACTCGGGTGGACCTGGCACCTATCGGGGAGGGTTAGGGCAATGGACGGAGGTGAGTTACCGAGGCGAGGCATCCTGGGGCATTTCGGCGCTTGTTGACCGCACCCGCTTTCCTGCCACAGGGCTTGAAGCTGGGAAATCTGGTGCAATTGGCGAATTTCTCGTGAACAACATCATGCGTCCCCAACCAAAGGCGTTTATTCCCCTCGTACCGGGTGATCACGTCCAACTCAATCCACCTGGAGGTGGTGGTTATGGTGATCCATTGCGGCGTCCCCTGGAACTAGTTCTGAACGATGTCATCAATGGCTATGTATCACTCGAAGCTGCGGACCGCGAATACGGCGTGATCATTCGCTATCTGGGCAACCAGAATCAGCTTGTGCGGCCACCTGAGTTGTATGTAATAGATGAGGCTGCAACGAAGCTTCGACGGGCCATAAAGCAAGACGATTAACGAAAAGCCACTCCAGGTATGCGGATTCGCCGTAATCAATTAATTTTATAGGACGCGTTTCAGGCAGAACGCATGCATATGGGCTGGTTAAAAAGGGAACGAATATGTCGCTAAAAGTAAAGGTTGATGCCTTAATAATCGGGGCTGGCATTATGGGTGCTTCCTGTGCCTTTCGACTAAGTGAGCAGGGGCTGAGAGTCGCTGTTCTGGAGGCACAAATTTCACCTGCGATGGGATCGACCGGGCGAAGTACCGCAGGGGTACGA
>WNGM01009424.1_pt1 | contig 11495 bp, 9 predicted proteins | sample 5400571 | NCBI WGS metagenome assembly WNGM01 (sample SAMN13153378, study PRJNA577476) | soil metagenome | isolation source: 100 cm soil or saprolite under Garry oak tree replicate 2 | place: USA:California | collected 2016-06-15 | reverse complement strand
ACCGTGTCGACGACGAGTGGCTTCAAGGGAACGTGCTTCCAGTCCGCGACGACTGCGATCACCCGGTGGGGACCGGGCTTCAGCGAATCCAACACGAACTCGGTCTGCCCCCGGCCCAGGTGGAGGATCCCGGTCACGCCACGTGGAATCGTATCGTTCGTAGGCGTCAGGTCGCGATCCACGAACAGGTGATGGTGTCCCGTTCCCGGTCGCTCATCGGTCGCCGGAACGATCTCCACGCCGGTCGCCTTGAGCGTGACCTTCACCGGGCCGGTGACTGTGGCCCCGTTGCTGGGCGTCGTGATCTTCACGGTCGGTCTGGCCGTCTGGGCCCGCGCGGCGCTGCACAGTAGTGCCGCGGTGCCGAGTGCCAGCGTCAGCCGCGTAGTCCAGGCTCTCACGTTGACTCTGCCTCCTGTGGGGATCGTCAGGTGGTGGCTGTCACGCGGCCGGTCAACCGGCGCCGACGCCGCGGGTACGGTGTAAGCGACGTCTCCTGGCCAGCGCAGTCAAGACGGCCTGCGGCGGTATACCTTAGATATGGCAGCCGGGACGGCCCCGATAATGGGCCTCCCGGACTCCGCTCGCAAGGAGGCTCGGTGGCCGTGCCTGTCGCTGCTGCATCGACCGCGCGCGCGCGCGACGAGGGTCGCCCGTGGGGCGTGCCCTGGTACGTGGCCGCAGTCCTCGTCGCCGCCACCAGCGCCGTGGTCGGGGTGATCTGGGACATCTCGTGGCACCGCACCATCGGCCGAGACACCTTCTGGACGCCCGCCCACCTGGCGATCTATCTCGGCGGCGCGCTCGCCGGCGCTGCGTGCGGCTGGCTCGTCCTCAAGACGACGTTCGCCGGCACACCGGAGCAGCGCGCGGCGGGCGTTTCATTCTGGGGGTTCCGCGGACCCCTCGGCGCCTGGGTCTGCATCTGGGGCGCGATCGCCATGATCGCATCCGCCCCGTTCGACAACTGGTGGCACAACGCGTATGGGCTGGACGTCAAGATCATCAGCCCGCCGCACACGCTGCTGGCCCTCGGCTTCGTCGGCATCGAGCTCGGCGCCCTGCTGATGGTACTGGCGTTGCAGAACCGCGCCGCGGGCGAAGCGGGAGCGACGGGGACGGGGACGGGCCGCGCCTTCCAACTGCTGTATGCCTACGCAGCGGGGATCATCCTCCTCAACGGGGTGACGATGGGGATGGAGTACGTCGGCTTCCCGAACCACGCGCACAACGCGCTCTACTACAAGATCGCCGCCGTCGGCGGGCCCTTCTACCTCGCCGCGTTCGGCCGGGCATCGCGGCTCCGTTGGCCCGCCACCGCCGCGGCCGCCGTCTACATGGGCGTCACACTCCTGATGATCTGGGTGCTGCAGCTCTTTCCCGCGACGCCGAAGCTCGCCCCCGTGTTCAACGCCGTCACCCACATGACTCCGCCGCCGTTCCCGTTGCTGCTCGTGGTGCCGGCGGCCGCCCTGGACCTCCTGATGCGCCGCTTCGGCGCCGAGCGAGACTGGCAACTGTCGGTGTTCGTGGGCGTGGCATTCCTCGCCGTGTTCTTGGCGACCCAATGGTTCTTCGCGGACTTTCTGCTGTCGCCGTACGCCCGGAACTACCTCTTCGGCGCCGACCAGTGGGACTACTCGAGCCAGCTCGGCCCGTGGCGCTACCGCTACTGGAGGCTCCAGACCGATCCCATCACGCCCGCGGCGCTCGCCATCGCGGCGCTCTTCGCCATCGCCGCGGCGCGGGTGGGGCTGTGGTGGGGGAACTGGATGGCGCGGGTCAAGCGGTGACGCGCGGCACGTTCCTCCTTGCCGGCATCTTCCTCGCGACGTCGGCGCACGTGGGGAGCCCGGACACCTACTTCGAAGGCGCGGCGGGCGCGTACGCGGTGCGGGTCATCGTTCGCAATCCCGGTGTGGTGCCCGGGCTCGCGCAGATCACGGTGCGCCTGCTCGGAGGCCCGAGCGCCCGCCGGGTGCTCGTCCTTCCGATCTTCTGGGACCCGCGCACGGCCGCCCCGCCGCCGCCCGACGTCGCCCGTCGCGTGCCCGGTGACACCACGCTCTACAGCGCCGCCCTCTGGCTGATGCAGGACGGCTCGTACAGCGTGCAGGTCACCGTCGAGGGGGACGCCGGCCCGGGCACGGCTCTGGTCCCGGTCCAGGCGGTCGCGACGCAGCGGCTGGAGTTGCAGCGGCCGCTGGGGATAGGGCTCGCCGTCTTCGGGGCGCTGCTCGCGGTCGGCGCCTTGACCATCATCGGCGCCGCCGTGCGCGAGAGTGTGCTCGCGCCGGGCGAGGTACCCGACCGCCGCCGCACCTGGCGGGCGCGGCTCACCATGCTCGGGAGCGCCGCGGCGATCGCCCTCGCGCTCGTGGGCGGCCGCGCCTGGTGGAGCGCCGTGGACGCCGAGTACGCAAGCGGCCTCTACCGGCCGCTCCACGTCACCGCCTCCGTGCGGGGCGCGCGCGTGCTGCGGCTCGCGATCGACGACACTACCTGGACGAACCCGAAACGCCGGTGGACCCCGCTGATCCCGGACCACGGCCACCTCATGCACCTGTTCCTCGTGCGGGACTCTCTCGACGCGTTCGCCCATCTCCATCCCCTCCCCGTCGACTCCAGCCGCTTCGAGAGCGACCTGCCGCCGCTGCCAGCCGGCCGCTATCGCGTATACGCCGACATCGTGCACGAGAGCGGCTTTGCACAGACGCTCGTCGCGACGATGGAGCTCGGCGCGCCCTCGGGGACGTGGCGCGCCAGCGACGCCGACGACGCCTGGCTGGCTGACACCCGTCAGCTGTCGGCGGTCAGCCTGCGGCCCGTCGCGCGCCTGCAAGATGGATCCACGATGACGTGGGAGCGCGGGGAGGCGCGGCTCGTTGCGGGCGTGGAGGCGCCGCTCCGGTTCGTCGTGCGAACGCCCGCCCGTGAGCCGGCGACGCTCGAATCCTACATGGGCATGGCCGCGCATGCGATGATCGTGCGCGACGACGGCAGCGTCTTCGTGCACCTGCACCCCGCGGGTACGATCGCGCTCGCGAGCCAGCAGGCATTCCTGCTGCGGCAGCGGGGAGACACGGTACGCGGCGCGCTCGGCAGGCGACTCACGGAGCTCGAGAGGCAAATGCGTGGGGAGTGGGGAGTGGGACCTCACGGTGCGAACCGGAGCTCCGGCGCGGAGGGAGTCGTCTCTTTCCCGTACGCCTTCCCCAAGCCTGGCGAGTATCGCCTTTGGGTGCAGGTGAAGCGCAATAATCGGATCCTGACGGCGGCCTTCGACGCCGCGATCGCGCCGCCGCGCTAGCGCACGGCGAGCGGCACGGGGTGGAGCAACGTCCCGTCGCGACGCTTGGCCGCTGCGTCGAGCGAATCCGAGTCCCACATGACGATCGTCACGAGGTCGCGGGCGGAGACAAACGTTTCCAGGTCGCGGCGCGACAGCTCGCGCTCCTTGATCGCGTGGCCCCCGCTGTCGGCGCGGTAGGGGTGCGTGTGCCAGGTGCCGACGAACTGCGCCACGCCGTCGCAGCTGCCCGCGACGGCGAACTGCAGCTGCTTCAGGTCGTGCGCCGCGCTGGCGCCACGGATCCAGAGCGTGTCGCGGGAGATCGTGCCCCACAGACAGCCGAGGTACTCGCGCTGCGTCGGCTTCCCGGTGCCGAGCATCTGGGTGAGCGTGTTGACGTCAGAGAGCTCGTCCCAGTGACGGTTGTTCTCCTCCCAGCGGGCGCGCATCGAGTCCCGCACGGCGCGCGGCAGGACGACAACGGCGAACGGCGGGGCGTGGGGCGTGGGGTGTGGGGCGTGGGCTGAGCGAGTGTCCAACGCCCAACGCCCCACGCCCACACAGGCCAGGAGGGCGAGCAGTGCTCTCACTTCCTCGCCCTTGCGTACGTCCCCATGAGCTGCGCCGTGGCGAGCACGTGTCCCTGCATCGCCCGCTCCAGCTCCTGCTTCGTCGCGCCCGGCTTGAGCCCGAGCGCCGCGTCCAGCGCGTACAGCTTGAAGAAATAGCGGTGCGGCTTGCCCGGCGGAGGGCAGGGTCCGCCGTAGCCCGTACGCCGAAAGTCGTTCCTCCCCTGCACCGCCCCGTCCTTGAGGGTCTCCGTCTTGGCCACGTTCTCGGCCAGCGCGCTCGCGCGCGCGGCGAGATCGTACAGGACCCAGTGCACCCAGGTGCCGGCGGGGGCGTCGGGGTCGTCCATGATGAGGGCGAAGCCCGCGGCGCCTGACGGCGCGCCGCTCCACGCCAACGGGGGCGACACGTCGGCGCCGTCACACGTGTGCTTGGCCGGGATGGGGGCGCCTTCCCGGAAGGAGCTACTCGAGAGCGTGAACGCCATGGGGACCTCCTGCATCGTGCGCGCGGCGACCGGCAGCGCCAGCAGGGCGAGGCACCGGGTCAGGGGACGGTGCATGGGAGAAAGATAATGATATGTTTCACGCCCCCGACCTCCCGGAGCGCACGATGACGACCCGCGGAGCGACCTGCGGCCTACTGCTCTTGTTGGCCGGGCTCGCGCAACCCGCTCCCGCTCAGCAGAACTTCGACACCGTCCAGATCCGGACCGTGAAGGTGGCAGACGGCGTCTACATGCTGATGGGATCCGGCGGGAACATCGGCGTGTCCGCAGGGCCGAACGGCGTCGTGCTCATTGACGACCAGTTCGCACCCCTCACCCCCAAAATCAAGGCCGCGGTCGCTGCCATCAATTCGGGGCCGATCCGTTTCCTGCTGAACACTCACTGGCACTGGGACCATACCGGCGGCAATGAGAACATGGCGAAGGACGGCGTGGTGATCGTGGCACACGAGAACGTGCGGCACCGGCTCAGCGTAGAACAGTTCGTCGCTGCGTTTGATCGCAAGGTGCCGCCGTCGCCCGAGGTGGCGCTGCCGATCGTCACCTTCACCGACGCTGTGAGCTTCTACCTGAACGGCGACTCGATCAATGCCTTTCACGTCGCTCCGGCACACACCGACGGCGACGTCATCATCTGGTTCCGCCACGCCAACGTCGTCCACATGGGCGACACCTATGTCAGATATGGGTACCCGTTCATCGACCTATCGAGCGGGGGCTCCGTGGACGGCATGGTGGCGGCGGCCGACAAGGTGCTGGCGCTGACCGACCCGAGCACGAGGTTCATCCCCGGGCACGGGGAGCTGTCCGGCCGCGCCGAGCTGCAGGCGTACCGCGACATGCTCGCGACCATCCGCGACCGCGTGCGGAAGCTGGTGCGCCAGGGCAAGACCCTGGAGCAGGTGAAGGCCGCGAAGCCGACGGAGGAATACGACGTCACGTGGGGCGGCGGGTTCATCAAGCCGGATCGCTTCGTCGAGACTCTCTACACGGACCTGTCGAAGCGCTAGCGGCGTTTACCGCGCACGCGGTGTAAAGATCTGTCGCTCGGCCACCCGCCCGTGTACTGTTCTCTCCCATGACCGACGCCCGGCCACCGGCGAAGTACAAGGTGGGGCTCGTCCAGATGGCCATGTCCGCGGATCCGGACGAGAACCTGCAGCACGCGATCGACCGCGTGGAGGAGGCGGCGCGCCAAGGCGCGCGTCTCGTCTGTCTCCCCGAGCTGTTCCGCTCGCGCTATTTCGCTCAGGTGGAGGACGCGGCGTTGTTCGACCTCGCCGAGCCCGTGCCCGGGCCGAGCACGGAGGCGCTGGGAAAGGTCGCCAGGCGGGTGGGGGTAGTCGTGATCGCGCCCCTGTTCGAGCGGCGGGCGCCGGGACTGTACCACAACACCGCGGCGGTGATCGACGCGGACGGCCGCCTCGTCGGGTTGTACCGCAAGATGCACATCCCCGACGACCCCGCCTACTACGAGAAGTTCTACTTCGCGCCCGGTGACCTCGGGTTTCGCACGTTCGACACGCAGGTGGGGCGGATCGGGACGCTCGTCTGCTGGGACCAGTGGTACCCGGAGGGCGCGCGACTCACGGCCCTGCAGGGCGCCCACATCCTTTTCTATCCCACGGCGATCGGCTGGCACCCGCGCGAGCGACAGCAGCACGGCGCCCAGCAGCTCGATGCCTGGCGCACGATCCAGCGTTCTCACGCGATCGCGAACGGTCTCTTCGTCGCCGCGGTGAACCGCGTCGGGCACGAGCGGCCCGCGGAGGGCGGCGGTGATCGCGCGGACGGCATCGACTTCTGGGGTTCGTCGTTCCTCGCCGACCCGTTCGGCGTCGTGGTGATGGAGGCGCCGCGCGACCGCGAAGCGGTCCTCGTCGCCGAGGTGGACCTCGCCCGTATCGAGGAGGTGCGCCGCAGCTGGCCGTTCCTGCGCGACCGCCGGATCGACGCGTACGCGGGGATCGGCGAGCGCTTCCTGGATAACGCGCCGCCGCTGATCGCTGACAGCTGATGGCTGACCGCGCCTCACCGGCCGCGCTCGGCTTCTCTATGCCCGCCGAGTGGGAGCCGCACGCGGCCACCTGGATCGGCTGGCCGCACAACGCGAGCGACTGGCCGGGGAAGCTCGCCGCGATCCAGTGGGTGTACGGGGAGATCGTGCGCAAGCTCGCCCCAGGCGAGACGGTGCGGATCCTCGTGCAGTCGGGAGAGCACGAGCGCCAAGCGCGCCGCGTACTGGAGCGGACCGGCGTGGACCGAGCTCGCGTGGAGTTCCTGCGGCTCCCGACGAACCGCGGGTGGACGCGCGACTTCGGGCCCATGTTCGTGCGACGGGTCCGGCCCCCTGCGGAGATCGCGATCGTGCGGTTCCGCTTCAATGCCTGGGCCAAGTACCCCGACTGGAAGAAAGACGATCAGGTCCCCGAGCGCGTCGCGCGCCGGCGCAAGCTGCGGTTGTTCCCGGCGCAGTGCGCCGGCCGCGACGTGGTCCTCGAGGGCGGGAGCATCGACCTGAACGGCCGCGGCACGCTGCTCACAACCGAGGAGTGCCTGCTCGATCGGGAGGTGCAGGCCCGCAATCCCGGGCTGTCTCGCGCCGACCTCGAGGCGGCGTTGCGCGACTCCCTCGGGGTCACCAACGTGCTCTGGCTCGGCAAGGGGATCGCAGGCGACGACACGCACGGGCACGTGGACGACGTGTGTCGGTTCGTCGATCCCCGCACCGTCGTGCTGTGCCGGGAGCACGACCCGGGAGACGTGAACCACCGGCCGCTCGAGGAGAATCGCGAGCGGCTCGCGGGGATGCGACTCGAAGACAGCGCGAAGATCGAGGTGGTCGATCTCCCCATGCCGGCGCCGCTCCACTTCTGCCCACGTTCAACGACCCGAACGACCGCTCCGCCCTGGGCGTGTTGGCGGAGCTGTTCACGGACCGGGCGGTCGTGGGAATCCACGCCGTCGATCTCGTGTGGGGATTGGGCACGATACACTGTTTGACACAGCAGGAGCCGGAGGCGAGGACGCAAGATGTAAGTCGTAAGTCGTAAGGGCAGCTAACGCCCTGGCTCTCTTGGCCCGTTCGGCAGCTTGCGTAACAACCCGTATACAGTCCTGGCGCACTCGTCACGTGTTGCTCGCACCTGAGCAAGCTCCTCGGGGCGAAGGTAGCTCGAGATACCGACGAAACTCCTTCGTGCCTCTCCGGCTCGCCCCCTCCGCGATGTTCAGTGCCACACTGTAGGAGGCTCTCCGCCATTGATCAGCAAGAGCAAATCGCTCTTGGATCGGTAACCGAGCGATGACGGTCTTGGAGACAACGGCAAGTGTACGCGCGTGTTGCCAAGCCTTCAGATCGCGGAAGTCGCCCATCGTCTGAAACTTGCGGGCATCAGCGCCGCTGGGATAACCGAAATAGCACCGTGGTGGACGTCGTTACGCGCTGTTCTTACGGCTTACGCCTTACGGCTTTCGGACCGCCTCGCCGCCCCACGCCGCATACGTCCAGATCAGCCCGCCCACCAGCGTCGCGACCGGCAGAATCAACACCGCCTCCCCGAGCGACCGCGCGTCCGAGATCATTCCCACGAGCGCCGGCGACGGGACGTCCCCGAGCGTGTGGATCGTGAAGATGCTCAGGGCGACGGCGGTGGCCCGGATCGCGGGCGACACGACGTTGACGATGGTGGAGTTGATCGGGCCGGTGGAAATGAACATCAGCACCTCGGCCGCGACCATCGCGGCCCAAAAGACGCCGGGCCGTGTCGCGACGAGCGCGAGCAGAAATAGCGGCGCGGCGAGCAGGGTCGCGAGCCCGGAGACCCAGAGGTAGGCCTGGCGCGAGAATCGCAGGCAGTAGTCGCCGAGCCAGCCGCCGCCATACGTGCCAACGAACCCCGTCACGACGACGATTGCCCCGAACTGCACCGTGGCCTGCGCCCGCGGAATCTCGCGTACGCGTTCCAGGAACGACGGCATCCAGAAGGCGATGCCGCCCAGCGCGAACGTGTAGGCCGCGTAGCCGAGGACCGTGAGGGCGTACGTCCGGTTGCGCAGCAGCGCGACCAGCGCGTCGCGAGCGCCCGGGGATGGGAGGGGCACCGCCTCGTCCTGCGCGCCGCGGGGCGGCTCCCACAGCCGCAACGTGAGTGCGGCGAGCAGGAGACCAGGGATGCCCGCGACGAAGAACGCGCCGCGCCAGCCGACGATGTGATCCGCGAGCCCTCCCACGACGTAGCCGAGGGCCGAGCCGATGGGAATCGCGGCGAAGAACACGGCGAACGCGCGCCCACGCCGCTCCCGCGGGAAGTAGTCCGCGAGCAGGCTGGGTGCGATCGTGCCGTAGGCCGCCTCGCCGATGCCCACGGTCGCGCGCGCCAGGAACAGCGAGGCGAAACCGCGCGCGAATCCGGCGAGCGCCGTGGCCACGCTCCACACTGCCACGCCCACCGCGATAAGCGCGCGCCGCGACCGCGTGTCGCCGAGCCGGCCGAAGACCGGCGCCGTGAGGGTGTAGACGATGATGAAGCCTGTCATCAGGGCGCCGAGCTCGGTGTCGGAGAGCCGGAGCTCGGACCGCTTGATGCTCTCGGCGACCGCGGCGACCACCCAGCGATCGAGGTAATTGAACAGGTTGATCAGCGTCAGGACGGCGAGCCCGGCGCGCGCCAGGCGCACCGGGTCACGGGGGGGGAGGGCGGGGCCCGGACCGCCGCTCGCAGTCACGGAGTGAACTTACGCGTCGGGGACCGTCGTGCGAGGGCGCGTTCGGCTGTATCATTGCGCAATGACGGCGCCCCGCACGCTGCGCGACCAGGCTGAGCTGTTCCGCCGCCTCCACCAGGGCCCGGCCATCCTGGTGCTGCCCAACGCCTGGGACGTGGCGAGCGCCCGCGTGCTGGAGCAGGCGGGCTTCCCCGCCCTCGCCACGTCGAGCGCCGGCGTGGCGTGGGCGCTCGGCTACGCGGATGGCGAACGCATCACCCGGGGGGAGATGCTGGAGATGGTGGCGCGCATCGCGGCGCGCGTGCGCGTCCCCCTGACCGCCGACATGGAGGCGGGCTATGGGCCCGGTCCCGAAGCGGCGGCCGAGACGGCGCGCGGAGTGATCGCGGCGGGGGCCGTCGGGTTGAACCTCGAGGACGGGACGAACGAGGGCCGGCTCGTGGACGTGGCGCTGCACGTGGAGCGGATCCACGCGGTACGCGAGGCCGGCCGCGCGGCGGGCGTGCCGCTCGTGGTCAACGCCCGCACCGACGCCTTCGAGCTCCCGGCGCTCTCGCCGGCGCAGCGCTTCGCCGAGGCGGTGCGCCGCGCCAACGCCTACCGCGCGGCCGGCGCCGATTGCCTGTTCGTGCCCCACGTCGGCGACGCCGAGACCATCGGGCGACTTGCCCGGGAGATTGCGGGCCCGCTCAACGTGATCGCCGGGCCGGGCGCGCCGTCGATCCCCGAGCTCGAGCGTCTCGGCGTGCGACGCGCGAGCCTCGGCCCGCGCCTGATACAGGGGACGCTCGGGCTGCTGGCCCGCGCCGCCCGCGAGCTGCGCGAGCGGGGCACCTACGGCACGCTTGCCGATCTCGTCGTGCCGTTCGCCGAGCTGCAGCGCTTGCTCGGGCCGACCCCTTGACACGTCGCGTAGCACGGTATATTTATACTGCAGGTTGCATAATTAATACTTTCGGGTTAGTCCATTGGGGTGGCCTCCGGTGCGCATGAACGCTCGGCTGATCGTCGCGACTATCGTCGTCAATCCGGCTTGTCCCGCGAGAGGGAGCGACCGGGCGGCATAGCGTGCAGAGCACCACGAACTGACCCGGCCCGCTCCCTACGAAGCGGGCCTTTCTGTTTGCGTCACGCACGAGGAGAGGCGATGCCGGACGGCGACCGATCACTCTGGGTGCACCGCCGCGCCCCGGACCTCGACCCCTGGCGGGAGCACGACGCCTGCGGCGTCGGGTTCGTGGCGCGGGCTTCCGGTGAGCAGTCGCACGACATCCTGACCAGCGCGCTGCAGGCTGTGGCCCGCGTGGCGCACCGCGGCGCCGCATCGACCGACAACTCGGGCGACGGCGCGGGACTGCTCACCCAGATCCCCCGGCGACTCCTGGCCGAGGAGGCCGCGCGACTCGGCCTGCCGCTCGGGCCCGGCCAGCGCTTCGCGCTGGGCGTCTTCTTTCTCCCCCCCGAGCCGGCCGCGCTCGAGCGGGCCACGGCCGTGATCGAGGCCGTGCTCCGCGAGGAGGGCTTGCCGGTGCTCGGCTGGCGCGACGTGCCGACCGACGCCACCCTGCTCGGGCCCTCGGCGCGCGCCACCTGTCCCGCGATCCGGCAGGCCTTCGTCGCCGCGCCCGTGGACGGCGGCCGCGCGGATGAGGACGCATGGGAGCGCGCACTCTACCTCGCGCGGCGCACCATCGAGCGCCGCGTAGCGGACGAGGGCCTCGACCCCTTCTTCGCTTGCTCGCTGTCATGCCGCACCGTCGTCTACAAGGCACTGCTCACCGGGACCCAGCTCCCCCGGTTCTTCCGCGACTTCCGATCGCCCGCGTTCGAGACGGCGATCGCGGTGTTCCACCAGCGTTACTCGACCAACACGCTCCCCAGCTGGCCGCTGGCCCAGCCGTTCCGCGTGCTGGCGCACAACGGCGAGATCAACACGCTGTGGGGAAACCGCAACGCCATGCGCGCGCGCGAGCCGGTCCTCGCCTCGCCCGTGTGGCGCGAAGCGGTCGACCGCCTGAAACCCGTGATCTGGGCCGAGGGAAGCGACTCGGCGAGTCTCGACAACGCGCTCGAGCTGCTGGTGCGGTCCGGTCGCGATCCGGTGCACGCGCTCATGATGCTCCTGCCAGAGGCGCACGAGGGCGCCGTGGAGCTGCCGGCGGCGCTGCGTGGATTCTACGAGTTCCACGAGTGCCTGGTGGAGCCCTGGGACGGACCCGCGGCCCTCGCGTTTTCGGACGGCGTGCTGGTGGGCTCCGCCCTGGATCGCAACGGACTCCGGCCCTGTCGCTACAAGGTCACGCGCGATGGCCTGGTAGTGGCCGGCTCGGAGGTCGGCCTCGTGGACTTGGACCCTGCGGAGATCGTGGAAAGCGGCCGACTTGGCCCGGGCGAGCT
>WNGM01004135.1_pt1 | contig 11498 bp, 10 predicted proteins | sample 5400571 | NCBI WGS metagenome assembly WNGM01 (sample SAMN13153378, study PRJNA577476) | soil metagenome | isolation source: 100 cm soil or saprolite under Garry oak tree replicate 2 | place: USA:California | collected 2016-06-15 | reverse complement strand
ACATCGAGCTGCTCTGGGGCAGTTCCGCCGAATCTCATCTCGCTGGGTTTCTTTTTGGTTTGCGTCGTGGCTTCGTGAAGGACGAAGGCAGCAAAATCCTTTGGAAGAGCAACCTTGGGAAATCTGAAGGATTGCAGGAGTAGATCGGAGCCGCCAGCAAGCCTGAATTTCTGCCGGACAACGGGATAGAACGTCACGTCGGTCCTAAAACCCCCGACGATCGGCATGTTCTTGGCAAATTTGCCATCCGCGATTTCTACCGATTCCCGCTTTCCCTCCGATTGTGAAAGTCCGAGTAACTCGATTCCCGCAGCCTTTTTGGCCTGCTCATAGTCTGATGGCTTGAAGTCCTTGTTTTCGACAAACGTGATGATCGGATTCGAATGCCGCGACGAATCGTAGGGGGTTCCGGGCGGCGGCACCTGTGCGAATACTGCGGCCGAGGCCAGGACTACGAGTGTGATGTAGCAGAAAAACCGTATTCCCCTCCTTTCTAAGGAGGGGTGGCTGCGCCCATAGAGAAAATGTTGCGAAGCCACCTTAGCGGGCGCAGACGGGGTGGTTGCTAAGTCGATAATCGGTTGCTTGAAACAACCACGCCGTCCGCGCCTTTCAAAGGTGCCTTCGGATCTTTTTCTTGATGGCGCGTCCACCCCTCCTTCGAAAGGAGGGGAATCCGGCTTGCTCCACATTAGTAGAAAGGTTGCGATGTAAACCACGGCCCACATTATAATCAACATCCGATGCAAGGCACAGTGCGCGCGTTGTTCGTGACGCCGGAAAAAAAAGCAAAGCCAGTCTCCCTAAATTCGGTCGAGACGATCGACAGCGGATTCGACGGAGACTTCCATGCCAAGGTGGCAAATCGCCGGCAAATCCTGATGATGTCGGGTAGCGTGCTGGATGATCTCCGGCTCGAGCCGGGCGCGGTATTTGAGAACGTGGTGGTCGACGGTCTGGACGTCATGTCTTTCGCGGAAGGACAACAACTCCGGATGGGGGAAGCCGTGCTCGAGGTTACGGTCCCATGCGAACCGTGCGGCATCATGGATCGTATTCGATATGGCCTGCGGGGAACGCTGCAAGGCGGGCGTGGTATGTTTGCCAAGGTGATCACGAAGGGTACGGTTCATGTCGGAGACTCGGTAATCCTATGTCCAAAATCAGTCGCCGAAAATTCACTCGTGTAATTTCTTCTGCGGGTCTGGCCGGGACCGCGCTTTTGGAAAAGATGTTTGCGGAAGTGCAGGATTCTGGTTCTGTCTCGCTGGAGAGTATGAGGTCGTTTCTGGACCTTTCCGGAACGAGAGTTCGCGAGGACCAACTCGGTGAGTTGCAGGCTTCACTTGCGCGCGCGCTCGATAACCTGAAAAGAATTCGCGACAGGAACGTGCCGCAGAGTTTGGAGCCGGCGGTGATGTTCCGTGTCCGGCGTTAAGACAGCTCTCACCATTGCCGGGTCCGATTCGATTGGCGGCGCAGGAATCCAGGCCGACCTCAAGACATTTTCCCGCCTTCAGGTCTACGGCATGTCGGTCATCACCGCCCTGACTGCGCAGAACACGACCGGCGTTTCTAGTGTGATGGACGTCCCTCCCGATTTCGTTCTACATCAGCTTGACGCCGTCCTGACCGATATTCCGCCGGACGCGCTCAAAACCGGTATGCTCTTGAACGCCGCAATCATTGAAGTCGTCGCATCCAAAATCAGAGAACACGGCCTCACCAAAGTCGTCGTCGATCCTGTGATGTTTGCGACGTCGGGTGCTGAGCTGCTACGTCAGGATGCGGTCCGTGTTCTACAGAGAGTCCTTTTGCCGCTGGCGCTCGTGATTACCCCAAACATCAACGAAGCGCAGGCCCTCACTGGAAAACAGATCCGGACAACCGGCGACATGGAAGAAGCCGCCCTGCAAGTCCACGCCATGGGCGCACGGTACGTTCTACTCAAGGGCGGTCACATCGAGGGAGACGCGACCGATGTGCTCTTCGACGGAAACGAGTTTTGGCACATCAATGCCGAACGCATTCCGGCGCGGGATTGTCACGGAACCGGCTGCGTTCTTTCCGCCGCGATTACAGCGCATCTGGCTCTAGGCAGGTCGGTGAGAGAAGCTGTAGAGCTTGGTAAACAGTTCGTCACCGAAGCTATAAGAAATGGTTTGAGGATCGGCAGGGGACAGCGGCCTTGCGACCCTTTGGGACTGGGGAGATAGTATGGCGCTTCGGATCAATGGCAAAGATATGAACGACGCGGTGATCAAAGCGGATCAATTCGAAATGAAAATCCTCGAGCTTGTTCCGGATCATTTGAAAGCAAACATCAAGGGAATTTCCAGGGAAGCGTTCAACTTCGTGCCCCGCTTCATGTCCATGGTCTATCCGGAGAAGGTCATCGATGCAAGAGACAAGGGCATCATCACAGTCGGACCCGGCAAGACCATCGAGCCCATTATCGAATTTCGCGAGAGACTCCGCATCGAAGCGTTCACCACCATGGAATTACGCTACGCCCGTAAGAAACTGGCTACGATTACGGTGGAGTAGTGGCGGGCCAAGGAAACATCGGGAGTGTGAAGGTTATTGTCTTCAACTTCACGCTTCGTCCCCAGGTCTGTCGTGGAAGCGAAACGTGAGTCCGAATTCCCCTCCTGGGTTAGAGGGGTGGCTGCGCCACCAAGAAAATGGTCCCGTTCCTGATTGGCGCAGACGGGGTGGTACGGAATGGCGCGAAGCCACCTTATCGATACTCGCGCAGCGCTCCTTATTCAATCGGTGCGCTTCGCGAATATCTATAAGGTCGCTTCGCATCATGGATCGACCATCCCGCCGTTCGCTAAAAAACGCGCGAACGGCACCCCTCCTAATCTAGGAGGGGAGTCTTTTGCGCACCTCACAAAATGTCCAAACTCCGCGCACCCCTTTAGAATGCCTCGACGTTACAATCGGGCGCCAGGAGGCGCTGTTGGCAAAACGCGAGCTTGCTCCAGTTCTGATACTGCTAGCTCTAACCCTGCTTTGTTACTCCACGAGTTTCCGGGGTCAATTCGTCTTCGATGACCAGCAGGTTGTTTTGCAGAATTCCCAGCTGATGAATATCCGCACGTTCGGCGATGTGCTTTCTTTAGGCGCTGGCTGGAGACAGTTGCTGTTTCTCACTTACGGCTTGAACTATTACTGGGGAAGCCTCGACACATTTGGTTATCACGCGCTCAACGTGGCCTTGCATGCGCTCAATGTTCTCCTCGTCTACTGGATCATCCTGGCGGCAGCAAGAGATTTCGGATTTCGGATTTCGGATTTCGGATTGGGGGGAGAGGCGGGCCATAGAAGGTTTGCCGCGCTTGCGGGGGCGGCGGTGTTCAGCGTGCACACCCTGTTCACGAGCGCGGTGAGCTACATTTCGGGCCGATCATCGGTCTTGTGCGGAACGTTCTATTTTGGGGCAATCCTGCTCTTCTTCAAGGCGCTTGCTGCGCCGCAACGAAGGACCCGCTGTTTTTATTTGCTTTTCGCTGGAGCCGCTGGGTTCCTCGCGTGGCAGGCGAAGCAAGAAGCGATCACGCTGCCGCTCCTTCTCGCGGGCATATTGTTTCTGCGAAGCGGGAAGAAAGATTGGCGCTGGATTGCTCTGTTGGCGGCCGTTCCCGCGGCACTTATCGTCCTTGCCAGGGACCAGTTGGCGTCAATCTATGCGGCGGTTTATGCGAACAAAGTTCTCGTATCTGCCGGTTTTGAAAAGGTGTTGCCTCCGGCCATTTATTTCCCAACGTACCTGACGTCGGTCGTCCGTTACTATTTCCCGCGGCTTATCTTTCCCGTCAGCCTGAGTGCCGACCCACAAATCGCTCCGATCCACCACTGGTATAGTCCGGAATTACTTTTCTCGATCCTGGTGTTGAGTACACTGCCTTGGCTTGCATTGCGCTTTTATAGACGTGAGCCCCTGTTTAGTGTGGGTGTCTTGGCGCTCCTGGTATCGCCGATTGCGGGGTATGCCCTCATTCCGCTCGCGGACGTCGTGCTCGAGCACCGGGCATACATTCCGGGTCTTGGCATCGCATTTCTTTTCGGATGGGCGTTTCAGTGGATCGCAAGGAAATATTACAACGCACGTTGGCTGTCGCTCTGCGCTCTGGTGACCGTGTTCGGCCTCATGACCGCGGTGCGAAACACAGTGTGGGCAAACAACATTGCACTTTGGGAAGATGCAGAAGCGAAGGCGCCTGACAAGCCCCGGACGCACTTCAATCTCGGACAGGCATATCAGCAAGCGGGGCGCTTGCCCGAAGCGATCCGCGAATACGAGCACGCGCTTCGGCTGAAACCCGATATCCACGCGGCCTATTCCAACGTTGCCGCGATTTATCTGGATCAGAACCAGTTCGAGCGAGCAGAAGAGATACTACTCAAAGTCACGTCACTAGCACCGGACTTCACGGAAGGATTCATCAATCTTGGTGTGCTTTACATTCGCATACAACAGCCCGACAAGGCGCTCCCGCAGTTGAACCGGGCCCTGGCTATCACTCCCGAGGCATTCGCGGCGCATTTCAACAAGGGTGAAGCATTGACGCAAAAAGGCGATTTCAAGGCGGCGCTCGAAAGCTATAAGGAGGCTGTCCACCTGCGGCCGGATATCGATTCGTTCCAGCTCGCGTTGGGAGCTGCGTACTCCAGGGCGGGAGACCGAGCATCCGCGGCCAGGGAGTTTCTGGCGGTGACGAATGGACCACTTGCGGCTGAAGCGGTCCGGAATCTCGGAATACTTTACAGGGATGTCGGCGAGACGGAGAAGGCCATGGAATTTTTCAATCAGGCTGCCAAGATGCGAACGGCCTTTCCCGAGCTGCATCACGATATCGGCATTCTGTACCTTCAAAAGCGGATGACGAACGAAGCCATCGAGCAGTTTCGAATCACGCTCCAAGAGCAGCCGGACTACGGGCCCGCGTTTCTGAACCTGGCAGCGGCGTACCAGATGAAGGGAGAGCCTCAGATCGCGAAGCAAACCTTGCAAGCGTATGTTCAGCAGTATGGAAATACCAATTCGCCCTACGTTGCACGAGCTAAGCAGACGTTGGAGCGGCTTGAATGAGCCGCCAATTACGCCAATGACGCGAAATCACCTTCGCGTCATTCGCGGCCAAACTCATTTGATTTGTTTCCGGATTTCCTGGTACTCGGGGAAGCGGCCGGTCTGGAGCTTGGAGAAGACCTGTTTGCCATCGATGCTAACTTCAAAACGGCCGCCATCGGAGGGAACGAGGACCAGTCGTTGGATTCTGTCTTTTAAGTCGGTAATGAGGTTCTCGGTCAAACTGACCGCTTTGGGTTCGTAGTTTCAGACCTGACAATAAATGATTTCGATTTCCATTATTTGCTCTCCTTGATTCCCAGCCACGAGTTTTTCAACTGAAGTTGTGCCGGCGTGGGACGCGGATTCTCATTGATCTGCCACCGCTCTTCCTGAAATTCAGCAGGCACGAGATTGACCGTAACCATGCGTTCCCCTCTCATGACTGTCAGTCTAATTGTTTCGCCGATCGTGTGGGCATGAAGACGATTTCGAAAGTTATCGAAGGTGAGCCGCTCGCCGGCCATGGCGACAAGAATATCGCCTGCATCCAGCCGGGCTCGCTCGGCTGGTGAGTTCGGAAGGACTCGGCGGACTCGCACCTGATTGCCGTCGGCCCTGTCAAATTCCAGGCCCGCGTAAATCGATGCGGGTTGCCTCACCACTTCGATCGACAGCCCGGCTTGTTGGAGATAACGGTTGTAGTCCATCTCCTGGCGGCCCTGGATATTGATCTGATAGAACTCATGAAAATCCGAACCGGCAACAGATTCGATGGCCCCAAGAAACCCGTCTTCCGGAAAGCCGACGCCCTTGTTCGCATAGTTCTCCAACAGGTATCGCATCACGTCATCGAGGCTCTTTTGGTTCTTCGTACGCGCACGAATCTCGAGATCCAAAAGAAAACCGACGATCTCGCCCTTCGTGTAATAAGAAATCGTGTTGCTATCTGCGTTATCGCTCCGCAGCCACGTATTCCAACTCGCTTCCTCCAGGCTCATCAGGCGTCGTCCGGGCGCGTGCTGCACGCCGTCGATTTCGATGCCGAGTTTATTGAGATACTCGGGAGGCATGTAGATGCCGGCCCGCGCCAGGAGGAGATCTCCGTAATAGCTGGTAATTCCCTCGGAGACCCACAAAAGCCGGGTGTAAACTTCATGCGCGTAGTCGAAGGGTCCGAGTGCCTTCGGGCGGATCCGCTTAGCGTTCCAAAGATGGAAGAACTCGTGGGCCACGGTGGACAGGAACTGCCTGTACGTGGCTTGGCTGACAAAATCGTTCTCGCCCACTGTGATGCGCGTGGAATTCAGATGTTCGAGCCCGCTGGTTCCAGTCTGCGGCTGAACCTTAAATAGGAAGGTGTAGTCCTTGTACGGGAGTTTACCGAAGATCGAAGCAGCGGCGTCCACGATGTCTTTCACGTCGGTTTCCACTTGTGGCGCGCTCATTGAGAGATCGGGCTTGGTGAAAACCAGGTGGTGAGACGCTCCGCCAGTTTCGAATTCGAGTACTTTGAATTCCCCGATAAATGCGGGGGCATCGATAAAGATGTCGTAGTCGGCGGCGTGATACCGGTCGCCTTTCTTCTCTAATCCGGTATGCACCTTCCAGCCTCCGGGCACGTTGTATTTGACCGTGCAGGGCACATGTTTTTGTCCGAGGACGTACATGAAAGTAGCCGGCCCGTCCAGGTCGGCCATCTGATCGGTCAGCAGGGTCGAAAAGACCTGATACCGCACGGTGACGTCGTCGTTAGCTTGCTTCGCGACCCGCCACGTCTGTTTGTCCGTCTGCTCCCACCTTAAAGGCTGGCCGCGGCCGTTTGCGGCGCGGAAATCCTGAACGTTCTTTGCGTAGTCGTGGATCGTATATGCGCCGGGCGACCATGCGGGCATCGAGACCGAGACCGCAGTTTCGCGAATCCCCTTGATCGACATTTCGAGCTCGTAAAGATGCGAGACCGGATTTCGGATCGTGACGATGTATTCGATGTCGACACCGCGTGCGGGAATCTGGTTTTCGGCGTAAATGGGCTGCGCCTGGAGGAGCGCTGGAAGGAGCACTAGGACCACGAGTAAGAGGGATTGCGGATTTCGGATTGCGGATTTCGGATTTAGGAACCAGCATGAATCTGCATGTCCCCACAATCCGAAATCTGCAATCCGAAATCCGCAATTTCTCACATTCCCTCCCGCGAATTCTGAATCAATTTCTTCGCCTTTCGGATGATCGTCTTTTCCTGCGGATAGCTGGCATTGAGGATCGCTTGATCGATGGGAAACCATTCCACGCGATCCACTTCACGATCATGCTGCGAACTATCACCACTGGTATACCTCAATAGATAAAAGGTGACGATCTTAAAAACGCGCGCTGGCGGCTTCTCCCATTTGGCCACGTAGGAGTATTTGATCGTGTCGATTTTGGCTACGATCTTTCCGGATAGTCCCGTCTCTTCGCGCGCCTCCCGTTCTGCCGCGCGCTGGGGAGCCTCTCCAGGCTCGATCAAGCCTTTCGGGAGCGCCCATGCTTTGCGGTCACGCGGTTGAATGAGTGCAACTTCAGTTAGAGTCTCTGTCGTTCTGTAAACGACGCATCCTGCGGAAATCTCTCGCCTCGACATCGCGTGAAAATATTACAATATCCCGTGCCACGGAGGCACGGCACGGCCAGTCTACCATCCTGGTTGGCGCTCATACCATCCAAGGGGGCGCAGGGAGTGTCCGGCATGCATTTATTGACACTCGATGATTTCAAGGTTTTCGATATCAGCGGCTTCAACGAGCGCATGGCTGCCATTCTGACTCGAATCCGGCCCAAACTGACCTCCATCGGCGAAGAGTTGGCGCCCAAAGTGAGCCTTTTGGTGGATTGTCCTTTATACGTCCACGTGGCGAAGCATGCGCGCCGTACCGTCAATCCTCCCGATGACACGTGGGCCGCATTCGGCGCCAGTCCACGCGGATACAAGAAGGACGTGCATTTCAAGGTCGCCGTCTCGCGGCACTGTGTCCGGTTCCTGTTCGAAGCCGGCCCCGAGTATTATGCAAAATCGGATTGGGCCCACGGATGGCATCGAGAGTTCAAAGATCTGGCCGGGGGCCTGAAAGGGAGCAAAGACCTCGCGTCGTTCAAAGACGAGCACGATGAGGATCCTGCTGCCCGCCTTGCCGCTCTTGCACCGGCCGATCTGAAGAAACTCGTAGATGAATTGACCCGCCGAAGGGATGGCCAGTTCGTGTTGGGACGGCGCATCGACGCAGTCGAATTCGCTGGCTTGAAACCGAAGCAGATCGAGAAAATCGCTCTTGATACGTTCAGACCGTTGTCGCCGTTGTTTCAAATCCACGAAGCGCGCATGTTGGCGTAATTGGCGTAATTCGCGGCCGCCAATGTCGCGGATTACGCGAATGCGCTTTCAGGCAGGCAGGCGCTCGTTATCATGGACCGCGCTCAGAGCGCCTACAGAGGAGGGTAGTAATAATGACTGTGGATTTAGAGAAAATCATCAAAGCGGATCAGGATCATCTCGTTCACCCTTTATTTCATCCCAACGATCACAAGGAGCCCTTCGTCTGGGTTAAGGGTGAAGGCGCCAGGCTGTACACGGCCGACGGCCGCGAATTCATTGACGGCCTCGCCTGTCTCTGGAACGTCACACTCGGGCATGGCCGCAAGGAGCTGGCGCAGGCAGCGGCCAGGCAAATGGAGCAAGTTGCGTTCGTGTCGTCTTACGTGGGCAACACGAATATTCCGGCCGTGCAGTTGGCCGAGAAGCTGTCGTCACTTTGCTATCCATCGTTTAATCACTTTTTCTTTGCGGCAGGCGGCGGAGAGGCGAACGACACTGCTATTAAGACCGCCCGCTTTTTCTGGAACAGTCAAGGGCGACGGGAGAAGGTGAAGATTATCGCCCGCGAGTACGGTTATCACGGTGTGACCATGGGAGCCATGAGCGCGACAGGCCTTCCCGCTTACTGGCCGATGTTTGGCGGGAAATTGCCGGGCTTCGTGCATATTGCGTCACCGTATCCATACCGATTTGTTTCCGAGAACGGATCCGTGAGCCAGGGTCGCGCTGCTGCCGACCTTCTGGAGGCGGCGATCTTGCAGGAAGGCGCGGACACGGTTGCAGCGTTTATCGCCGAGCCCGTGCAGGGTGCGGGCGGGCTGATCGTTCCACAGGACGACTACTTTCCTCGAATTCGCGAGATCTGTAACAAGTATGACGTGCTGTTCATAGCCGACGAGGTCATCACCGGATTCGGTCGCACCGGACGCTGGTTCGGGCTTGAGCATTGGAAAGTCGAGCCGGATATTATTTCCTTCGCGAAAGGCATCACGTCCGGTTATCTGCCGCTGGGTGGCATGGGTCTTTCCGATCGTGTGTACCGAGCCCTGGCTGAAGCCCCACCGGATCGCCGCTGGATGCACGCCTTCACGTATTCGGCTCATCCGACATGTTGTGCGGTCGGCCTGGCAACTCTGGACATCCTCGAGCGCGAAGGGCTGATCGAAGAGGCAGGCCGGAAAGGGAAGAAGCTTCTCGACGGCTTGCAGCAACTGGCAACGCTGGAGACCGTAGGCGATGTGCGCGGGCTTGGGCTCATGTGTGGCGTCGAGTTTGTCGAAGACAAGGCAAGCAAAAAGCCTTTTCCGAGTTCCCAAAAATTCGGTGCGCGAGTTCAAAAAGAGTGCTACCGCCGCGGACTGGTCAGCCGCATCCAGGGTGACATCTATATGCTCGCGCCCCCGTTTGTCGTTTCCGATGCGGATATTGATCGGATAGTCAGTATTCTGGGCGAAGCGATTCCGGCGGCGGCCAAATGAAAACTGATGATGGGTTATTGGTGCTAAACGAAAGATGGTCAGTGGTCCTCGAATGAAAAATGGTCATTGGTCAGTGGTCTAGAGCTCATTTGTGCTTCGTCCTCAATTTTGCGTCGATATATTGCCGGTGGCTAAGGCCCATTGCTGACGAGATGCCGCGGAGTTGTTCGAGTTCGGCATGCGTAAGACCGCCGTCGGCGGTGGCAACGGCGAAGAGAAGATCCAGGAGACGGAGGCGTTCCTGGAAGTTGGCACTCGCCGTATATTCGGAGATGAGGCGGGCGCGATCCAGTCCCCGGACGGACTCCTCCTCGATGGTGGCAATTAACACTTCCAGGGCCTCCGCTTCAAAACTTCCGTGAAACTGGAGCTGGCGCCGAATCTCCTCCAGTTCTCGCGGATCGATCTCTCCATCGGCCTGGGCAATGAGTCCCATCAAACCACCCAGCAGGCACAGCCGATACATTTCGGGCGTAATCTGGTCGGTCCCGATGCGCCGGCGCAATTTAAAAAAGATCCTGTTGCGTATGAATTCGTCCAGATCCACGGCAGCGGCAGCGGGACGCTTTTGAAATAATCCTTTGATGCGCCGGACCAGAAGCTCGACTGTAGACGCTTCCTTCAGGATGAACGTGTACTGTTCCAGAAAATCGTGCTCGTCTGCCGTAATCTGGGCATCGGCGTTGAGGATTTGCTCGATGTGACGTATAACTTCGTTGCGTTCAGATGCGGTCGCAATCCGGGCAAGCAGATCCTGAAAGAAGGCCTTGGTCTCGCTCTCCGAGGGTGGGTCTTCCAGATGTGGTTCCAGTTCAAGCCAATCCTCATCGTTCAAATGGAATTTTTGCGCCAGATCCTTCAGGTAATTCATCTCAGCCTGGCTGAGCCGGGAATCGGCCCATGCTGCGGCAATCAGCACTTTCAGCAGAGCGAGGGCGCTGGCATGAGTAGCCATGGGAAACAATTCTAACCGTTTCGACGTATAGTAATGGTCCTCGATATGAAATTTCTTCCGCTCATTCTCAGGAATACCTTGCGCAACCGCCGGCGCACGATACTTACGATCCTGAGCATCAGCATGTCGTTATTCCTGATCAGCACGCTGCGCACGGTTCTAGAGGCGTTGGAAAGTCCACCGTTGACGGCGGATTCCGCGACGAGGGTGCTCACGCGGCATCAGACGTCTCTGGCGAACACAATGCCGATTGCCTATCGTGACAGGATTCGACAAATGCCAGGCGTCAAGGAAGTCAGCGCCTACCAGTGGGTAGGCGGCATCTACAAAGACCCAGCGAATTTTTTTGCGCAGTTCGCCGTCGATGCCGACCGGATTTTCGATATATACACGGATATCAACCCTCTTGCACCCGAGCAAAAAGAAGCCTTCATGAAGGAGCGAACCGCCGCGCTCGCGGGAGTCAGTCTGGCGAAACGTTACGGTTGGAACATTGGTGACAGGATTACATTGCAGGGCACGTTTTTCCCGCGCGACATTGAGTTGGTCATCTGCGGGTTCGTCAAGGATGGAGGCAGCGAAAACCTCCTTTCGCTACGTTACGATTACCTGAATGAATTATGGGGAAACTTTAAT
>WNGM01007229.1_pt1 | contig 11507 bp, 12 predicted proteins | sample 5400571 | NCBI WGS metagenome assembly WNGM01 (sample SAMN13153378, study PRJNA577476) | soil metagenome | isolation source: 100 cm soil or saprolite under Garry oak tree replicate 2 | place: USA:California | collected 2016-06-15 | reverse complement strand
GCGTGAATAAAGAATTCCCCATCGCCAACCTGCGATGGACCATCGCCCACCTCAACGACGGCTCCGCCGCTTCGTTCCAGCGCATGAAGGCGCTCGGCGTAGGCTGGACCATGCAGGACGCCATGTACAACGACGGCGACCAAGTGGTCAAAGAGGAGGGCGCCGAAGCGGCGCGGCGCATGCCGCCGGTGATGACCGCAAAAAAGATCGGCATAGTCGTCAGCGCGGGCACCGATGCGCACCGCGTCTCCACTTACAATCCCTTCACCGTGCTGCAATGGCTGGCCGACGGCAAGACGGCCGGCGGCCATGCGCTGCGCGGCCCGGAAGAGACGCCCAGCCGTGCCGACGGCTTGCGCTTCTACACCATGGGCAGCGCGTGGATGGCTCACGATGAAGATAAGCGCGGCTCGCTGGAAATCGGCAAATTCGCGGATCTCGCGGTTCTCAGCCAAGACTACATGACTGAGCCCGTCGAGGAAATCGCCAAGAATTTCTCGCTGCTCACCATGCTCGGCGGAAAAATCGTTTACGCTGCGGGGCCGTATGCCCAATTCGAAGCCAAGCCCCGCGCGGGCAAAGCCGTGATCAGCGAGAGGTAAGAAATCGGAACCGGCAGTGATTTGAGGGGGCCAACGGTGCGAGCGTGCTGGTGTTCGCCTCACCTTCGCTTCAGGTGAGACCTGTATTGAACTGACATCTGCGCTCGGATACCTTAGGGTGACATCGCGGGGCCGCCCCTGGGGACCTCGCCCGGCCCGGAGACAACGTGCCCATTCCAGCCAAAATCCTCATCGCGGATGACCACAGACTGATGCGTCGCACTCTGCGTTCTCTGCTGGCCCGCCAGCGACACTGGAAGGTTTACGAGGCAACCGACGGCAAGGAGGCCATTGACGAGACCCGCCGCGTCAGGCCAGACGTGGCCGTTCTGGACATCGTTATGCCCGTGATGAGCGGCATTGAAGCCGCCTACGAGATGCGGCGGCTGGCGCCAGACACAAAGATCATCCTCATGAGCAGCCACTACACGCCCGAGGAAGCCGCGGCTTTGGCGCGGTTATTCGGGGACGGCAACTTCATTGCGAAATCGGAAGTGGGCAAAGATTTGGTGCCGGCGATCAGCCGCGTTCTGCCGGAGGAATCGCAGGCGGTGTGAGGCAGGGGAACGCGCCGATTTCTCGGGCATCCTTAAAAAAAGAGAGAGTCCCCGCAGAAGCGTTCCGGGGCGCAAACGGCGCGCTTCGTCCGCCTGGGGCGCACTCAGAATGACAACTCGGCGCTCTTGTCACGGCATGCGCGGCGCTTAGAGCCACGGAATTCCCGCCTACGGCTTATCCGGGGAATTGCCTTCCTTCTCGAGAAAGATCTTCATGCGGGATTTTTCGTTGGCGACGGGATTGATCTCGGTTTCGTAAGAGCGATAGCCGGCGAGCGTGACCTTGAGCTGATGTTTTCCCGGGGCGACCAGCATGGCATGAAACCGGCCTCCAAAATCGCCGCCGTGGCCGGCGTAAGCGTCATCGAGAAAAACGGCCGCGCGTTTGGGCTGAATGTCTAAACGCAGCTCGGCGGCATCGTCGCCGGGATAGATGGCCTTGGGATTTTCTTCCATGACCACGTCGACGGTTTGTGCCTGGCCGGGTTCGACGACGATTTTCTTCACGAAATCTTTGTAGCCATCCTGGCGAATCGAAATTTCGTGTTCTCCGGGCGGAAGCAGGACTTTCCTATCGCCTTTCAGCTCCTTCACGTAGCCGAAGTATTTGCCGTCAATCCAGACGCCGGAGTCGCGCTCTTGCTCGTTATCGGCGGAAAAACGCACTTCCCCTGGCTGCTGATTCTGCTGCGGGAGCGCGGCGGCCGCTGACAACTCGGTCCAAGCCGGCCGAGGCGATGCGCAAATCGTCGCCAGGAATAAGAATGACCAAGCGCCGAAAATCGTCAAAAGCCGCATGCGGAACCTCCTCTAACCCCCCCCGCGCTTAGCACGCCGCGGGGAAACGATGATGCAGGTTGGTGCAGAATGGTGTATATTACCACTATGCCGCAGATAGAAAAAGTGGTGCGACAAAGTGTTTCCATTCCCGAGCGAATTGCCCGCCGCGTGCGCGGGTTGGCAAAGACGCAAAAGACGAGTGCGAATCGCGTGCTGGTGGATCTGATCCAGGCGGGATTAGAGTCGAAAGAGGCGGAGAAAACGCGGTTCTTTACGCTCGCCGACCAACTCAGCGAATGCCGCGATCCCCACGAGCGAGAAAGCTTGAAACGGGAACTTGCCCGAATGACTTTCGGCAAATAATGCCGAAGATCCAGTGGACGGACCTGCCAGAAGCGCTCCGCGACCATCTCTTCGAGCGGTTGGCGGAGCGAAAAATCACTTCCGAAGACCTGTACAAGCTGAAGCTGTGGCGCGAATCCGGGCCGGAAGCGCCAGAGGGGCTTTGGTACAAGGATTTCGGATCGTTCAAGCTCTGTGGCGAAGGTAAGTTTCCTAAGACGTTTCTGCTCAGGGGGCAAGTCGCTAAGGGAGAGGCGCTGGCTTGAGGCAAAACCGGCGTGCGGCGAGATCCTAGAACTCTATCGATGGCACAAACGATATTTCGAGGAGTATCGCCGCTTTCCGTGCGCCGGGGAAAACATGAGAGGACGCGCGTTCCCGCTGCACATCCAGCCTGAATGGCCGTTCGGGATGACGGCATATGGGAGGCAATGGCAGATCAGGCGCCGGTGAGAAATTTGTACTGCTGCGGGGTGAGGGGCACGACCGAGAGCCGTCCCTGGCGAACCAGGGGCGAATCGGCGAAGAGTTTATTGGCCTTGATCTCCGCGAGCGAAACGGCCTTGGCGAGAGGTTTTTCGGCTTCGATCTGCACGGCGGGATTTTTGGGATTCGAGAGGTCAACGGAGACAACGAGGCGGTTCCCGGGTTTCATTTGGCCAAGATTCCTCAAGGCCACGGGATTCGAGACGCCGTCCCATAGGGTGATTTTGTCGCGCTGCAAATTCTCGAAGGAATACTCGGAAGGCTCGGTTTTGAGCAGGTATTCAGCAGCCATGCAGTTCCTCGCTTCGCGCCTGTTTGGGCAGGCCGGCATTTTACACTAGTGCCGTTCCAACTTGATGAGCCTAAGCAAAGGGTGTCCGGCAAAGGCTATCTAGCTGGCCGTGGATAGTCAAAATTAGTTGGAACGGCACTAGCGTTCCGTTGAATGCGCGAAGCGGGCGATTGGGCAGAGCGGAAACGTGATAAAAATGAGGACGACAGGAGGTGTGCCATGAACGTTCTGCGCAAGAAGGTGCTGGCGGCTGCGGCGCTCTCCGCGGCGATGATCTTATTCATGCTGGGGCCTGGCGCGAGACCAGCCGCGGCCGCGGACGATCCCGCAGTGCTGGCGGCGGATCGCGATTTCATGCAAGCCGCGGCGAAGTCTGATGCGGCCGCCCTCGGCAAGCTGCTCGATACCGATTTCGTGTGGATCGATGCGAGCGGGAAGAAAGCCAACCGCGCGCAGGTGCTCGGCAGCGCGCCGAAGGTCGCCACGAGTGACGCGAGCGGGATGAAGGTACGGCGGCACGACTACGGCCAAGTGGGCGTCGTGCAGACCGACGACGGCAGGCTGCACGTCATGCGCGTCTGGGTGAAGCGGCCGGCGGGCTGGCGCGCGCTGGTCTACCAGGAAGTGCAATCGCTGGACGCTCCGCCGAAGATGACGCCCAGCTCGAGCAAGGAGTGCCAGAATCCATGCAAGAGCCTGCCCTACACGCCGAAGACGGAGACGCAGCGCGCGGTAATTGAGGCTTACAGGGGACTCGAGACGTCCGCGATGACGCACGACGCCGCGGATTGGGATGCGCACACGGGCGAAGAGTTCGTGGCCGCCAGCTCGTATAGCGACCGGCTGCTCGATAAGCCCACGCGCATGGCCGAGCTGAAGCGTGCGAATATGGCCGGACTGGCGCCCACTCCGCTAGCCTCGGCGACACTGTTTGAATTCGGCGATGCCGTGGTGATGCGCTCGCGGCACGTGCCGGATCAGGGCAAGCCGCTGGAAGTCACGCGGGTGTGGGTGAAGCGCGACGGCAAATGGGTGGAGGTGGCGAGCTACCAGACGGCGGTTCAGGGCGGCGGCGCGTCGTAGATTTGCGCCGCTTGGTATTGTCGGGGACGGCTCAGCCGCTGCCCAGTTCAGGCGCTCGCCGCGCAGCCGAGAGCACGCTTTCGCAGTGGTACTCTCAGTCTACCATTTTATAACGTACGTACCATTTCGTAATCTTAGAAAATGCCGGAGACTAATCTCGGCCGTTTAGCGCCACGCAAAGGGAGCTTGGTCATCGGACGCAGCCAAATGACGCGCTATGACTTCGGCGCAATCGCCGAGGTGATTGATTTAGACTCTCGAGAGGACGTGATTGTCGTCACTCGTGATCTAAGTTTGCGCGGCTGCTTCGTCAAGACCAGGACGCCTTTTGCGCCAGGGACGGCAGTCCGAGTCAGAATCACGTATGCAGGTGCGGATTTCGCAGCCATCGGCAGCGTGACCGGGAATATAACTTGGGAGGGTATGGAAATCGAATTTGTCCAGATCGAGCCCAAGCATCAAGCGACTATCGAAGAGTGGCTCGCCGTTACGGCCTTCAAGAGCGTCGATGGGTGTCATGCGGCAGGCGCCTCAACCACTCAGTTCATCCGGCTGAAGAATCGGCTAAGCCGCCGGGAGCAAAAGCGTCGCGCCGCTTCTGCAAACCGCGGGGCCAAAGCAGATGGACCCCAGCTCGTCGCTAAAAAGTTGTCGGATTCCGCAGAGGATGTCTGGAAAGCTCGGAACGAACCGCGGCATTAGATTTTCCAAGCCGCTCAAGCCGCCTTACGGCGCTGCCCGCGCCTGCGCTTCAAACCGCATTGCCATAGGATGATCGGCCTTCCATCAGCGGCCCCGAACGTAGCACCCGATATTCGTGCCAGACCAGCCACCACACGACGGCGTCGTAGAGCGTCAGCAGAATCAGGGCCAGGGCGTGCGTGTGGGTATAGCGATAGAGCTGATAGGCCGCAAGGAGCGCGATCGCCGCGAGCGCTGTGGGATAAGACCACAGCGCGCTCGCGAGCAAGCCGATCACCAGCACCGCGTTGATCATGCCGACCACCAAGAGATAGACCCCCACGAAGTGCTGGCCCCCCCGCAAGCTTTGCTCCGCAAGCCGCACGAGGAAATTGACCAGGGAAACGCGCCCGCCCCCGATCCACTCCCGCTGCGCCAGGGCGAAGAAAAAATTCGACACGGCCACAGGACCCACCGCCAGCGTTGCCGCGCCGGTAATCAATTCGAGCAGGGTGTGCAAGCCTTTGAGGGTCACGCCCGCCTTAAACAAACGATGAATGTTCTGCTGGCGCATGCTTAGCCGATGGGCTCGCACTTTAGATTTTAACGGGAGAGCGGCAGACATCAATGGCGAGTTATTGGCGGTGACGCGGTCGTGCCATGGCCCTGCCTGGTCTTATGATTCCGCCGCTGTAAGTCTGGAGGTTGCGGCAGGTGCAGAACTCAGACCGCTCCGGCCGGTTTGCCGGCAAGGATTCGCCGTTTTGTCTGCAAATTCCGGGCCTTGATGCGTTAAATATGGTACGATTCGCGTGCCCGCTCCGCATTTCTTCGTAAGGAGCGCATGCCCGATCGGCAGCCAGGTACGCGCACGTTCGCATTGCAGCCTCTTCAAGGAAGCAAGCTGAAGTGCTATGCCATCGCGCTGCTGGCGATGACCGCGGCGCTGGCGCTGCGCTCGGTTTTCCAACCCATTCTGGGCGGATCGATGCATTACGTCAGCATCTCGGCGGGTACGGTCTTCGCCGCGTGGTACTGCGGGCTGGGGCCCGCGGTTCTCGCAACGATTTTAGGCAGTCTTGCGGCGAATGCGCTTTTTCTTTCTCCCTACCAGCCGCTGGGGCCCTTCACGGAAAAGGACATCATCGGCGAGCTGCTCTTTCTTGTTTTTTGCGCGGCGATCATCGCGGTCGCCGAGGGCGGCCGCAGGGCCTTGCTGCGCCTCGGCCATCTGCATGAGGTTCTGCTGAAATCGCGCATGCACCTGAAATTCCGGGTGCGCCAAAGTACCACGCAGCTTCAGCAGAGCAATAAAGACCTGCGCGACCTCTCCGCGCGGCTGCTGCGCGTGCAAGACGACGAACGGCGCCGCATCGCGCGCGACCTGCACGACAGCACGGGACAGGCGCTCACGGCGCTGAAGCTGGAGCTTGCGGGAATCGAACGGGAACTGGCTTCGCGCCATCCGCAACTGGCCCGCCGGATAGCGGCAAATATCGAAAGCGCCCGTCAGATCTCGGATGAATTGCGCACCATCTCCTATCTGCTCCATCCGCCTTTGCTCGACGAACTCGGCCTGGGATCGGCGCTGCGCTGGTACATGGACGGATTCCAAAAACGCAGCGGGATCAATGTTCGGTTGGAATTCAGCGGCGATGCGCGCCTGGCGCCGGAGATGGAGACGATGCTCTTCCGCGTCGTACAGGAGTGCCTGATCAATATTCACCGGCACTCGGGTAGCGCGACGGCGTCCATCCGCCTGGCGCAAGCGGGTGCCCACATCGTTCTGGAAGTGGAGGATGAGGGCCGGGGCATGACCCCCGAAGAGCTCGCCGACATCGCTTCGGGCTTAGCCCTTGGCGTGGGACTGCGGGGAATGCGCGAGCGCGTCAAGGATTTTGGCGGAGAGCTGGAAATTCTTTCCCAGGGCCAGGGCACGAAGGTAAAGGCCGTCGTTCCCATGCAGACAAGCCCCTCCAGAACGTTCCCCGAGGAAGCCGCAGCGGGCGCCGTGAGCAATCCCGCGGGGAATGGTCCTGCCATCACCGGCGTCATCGCCAAACGCGCCAGCGTGAATTGACCATCCGATCTTGGGTTTATCACCTAGGTCTACGAATCCAATGCCCTCGCGGGCCATATAGTACTCGGGGGCTCCAGGACTGGCCCAGCTGTTATCTGACCGGGCAAAATCGCGCTATTATAAGGGCAGCCCCGCATCTAATTCAGCAGTATGGATTAGTACGCCATTTGTGTGACAGTGCCGCGTTTGGAGGCGGCCTCATATGAGCGGGAAACAGATGCGCGTGATCGCGGCGGCAAGCTTGTTCTTCGCTTCGGCTGTCTTGCTCAGCGTGGCCAGACCTTTGGGAACGCTAGCCGCGAGCTCGCAGACGGCTGAACAGAACCCCGCGTTGGGTTCCGGACAGACGCAGGCAAACCCTGGCCAGGCGAACCGGTCCCAGGAAACTCCGTCCGCGCGGACCCAGGATCAAAACGCCGCGCCCAATCCCTATCAGCCCGCCAGAGTCGTGTCTGCCGCTGATGTACAGTTCCCCTTCCAAACCCCCGCCGATGGCGTGGTGGTCTTCAGCGTCTCTGTGGACGCGCGCGGCACGGTGAGAAAATTCAGCGTGCTGCACGACGTGCCGCCGTTCACGGGGGCCGCGGAGCAATCGCTGCGGGATTGGAAATTCGCCGCCGCTTCTCAGGATCGCATGCCGGAAGATTCGGAGATTCTGGTGGCCTTTGTGTTTCGCCATGCGGTGTATATCGCGAATGAGCCGCCATTCACGCCGATTTTTCCCGCCAAGGAATCCGCGGAAACGCGCCGGGGGTTCGTTGCTCCGGGGATTCTTTCCATTTCGTATGCTGGTTATCCGGCCAGCACCATAGCCATGGGCGCCCTAGTGGTACAGGCGAACGTCAAGCCAGATGGCTCGGTTGGCGGCGTCAGCGTAGTTCGTGACCTCCCCGGCGGCTTCGGGCCGCTGGCGATCAAGGCCGCAAAACACTGGGAATTTCAGGCGGCGCTGCGGGACGGCCGGCCGGTTCCGAGTAAGGTGGCCATCGCGTTTGTCTTCTCTTCCCGATCGCTGAATCCGTTTTGAGTCAAGCCCAGCACGCGCGACTTCTTTAACGCGGCAGAATACTCGCAGAGGCCTGTTTGGCGCAGAAGTGCGCGCGCCAGGAAGGGTTCCGGCTCAAAATGTGCAAATTTTCGGCACGGTGATTGCTCCTAAGGGAGCGCGAAGAGGCTTTCAAAGGGCACGTCTGGTCATCGCAGAAAGTGCCGCAAGCTCCTGATAAATCAGGAGAAATGACGCATCGCGAGGCAACGTGAGAGGAAACAAATTACCACTTTTGGGCTTTTCAGTCGCCTTGGCGCTTTCCACCATTATCTTCTTCTTTGTCCGCATCGCTACGACGGCGCCAAAGCCATGGAACACGAGCGCGATCACCGCAAGTTATGTGGGCGCGCAACTTCGCCAAGTGGATTCGGGCAATGCGTCCTTGTACTTGGCCTATGAGGTTCAGAATCATACTGATTCGGACTATCGGCTGGCGGATGGCCCCGCGGCGTTGGTGATGACCCGGCTGCGTGCCGACGGCAGCTTGAGCTCGCAGCAACAGGTCCGGTTCAGCTATCCGACTTTTCTCCCGGCCCGGCAGCGCGCGCGAGTGGCGCTGGAAATCCGTTCCCCATTCGGCTGGCCTGTGGAAAATGACCCCGCGTTCCAGGACAAGCTCAGGAATTTCGTGAACCAGAGATTAGAAGACGCACAGGCCTTTGTGCTGTTCGATCAGGCGGATCGCTTTGAGATTGAATTTCCCAGCGGCTGGCGAGAGTTAAAACTGGCCTCGGCATCGCCGAGGTAACCGCACGGAGAACGCCATAATGTCGTTTGCACAATCGGTTTCAGCGCCGTCGCAATCCGAACGCAGGTCCCACGCGCGCCGCAGGCTCGAGGGCCTGGTTTATGTGGATTTCGGCTCGGATAACGGAGCCATCCTCATCGACGTCGGCGAAGGCGGGCTGGGTTTCCAGAGCGTCATCCCGGTGAGCACGGAACAATTGCTCCTTTTGAAATTCAAACTGCCCGGGGAGGCTCACTCTATCGAGGGACATGCCGAAGTGGCCTGGGTGAACGAATCCAGCAAAGGCGGCGGGCTGCGGTTTGTGGAATTGAGCGCGGACGCGCGGGCTCATATTCGGGGCTGGACCGGCGTTTCGTGGGCGCCTGAAGCCGGCGCTTCCCAGGCCGGGAGCGGGACCAATGCGGATTCCGCGCAGGGGGGCACCGCGCAGGAAGAAGTCAAAGGCGGTGACATACCGGCGCAAATCTCCGAAGCCTTCGCTGGCACCGAAAGCGCGCAGGCCGCGGGCCTCAGCCCTGAAACCACTCCGGCGCTTCCAGTTGCTGAAGCTGCGGGCGAACAAACGCCGGCCGAGGAAAGCGATTTGCCCGATGCATCGCCGGTTCCAGAATTCACCGTTGAGGTCACCGCAGCGTCCGATGTGTCTCGCGGCCCTGCCGATATTGCCCGAACGCCTGAATCGACCCCGGGGATTTCCAAACCCGCGCCCGCAGTGGCTGCAAAGGCCGCACGCGCGTCCGACTTAAAACATCTCGACCCCGTTCAAAAACGCAAGGGGAAGCCGGCAACTTCGAAGCCGGAAGCTTTCGTCCCGCCTGGAGAAGGCCAAGATTCGACGATTCGCGGACTTTTCCCGCGGCAATCGCAGAAGCCCGCGCCCGCCAGCACAGAATCGGAAAACCTGCCGGGCAGCCAGGGAGATGAGTTGAAGCCGACGGCGATCCTGGCATCGCAGGCGCTCAGGATCGGGATGGGAGCCGCTGCCGGCGCCGCCCTGGTGCTGGCTCTCGTTGTCGGCGTGCCGTTCCTGCGAACGGCGGTGCAGGCGACTGCGAACGCCAGGTCAGCCGCCTCGAATCCCGCGAGTTCGCCAGCATTTCAGGTCGAAGTGGCCGATCTCAATGATCGACGCTGGATTTTGACGAGTGGCGGCGAGGCGGGTTCGCCCTTCAGCAATGCACCTTCGCGACGGGAAACGCAGTCCGCTTCCAGCGCGGCTCGGAACGAGTCTGCGAAGCCGCCGCGCTCTAACGACTCCGGCGGTGCCGACGATACCGCCGAGGCGCCGCACTCAAAACTGCCAAGCCCCGGAGTACTGGCCCTTTCTCGTCCGCACCCGAAGCAGGCTGAAGCGTCTTCTGCGCAGCTGATCGCGCCGTCGATTTTTGACGGCATCACCCCGCCCATCGGCTCACTGAGCGACCGTTTACCCGCAAGCGGGCCGGCTGCACCAGGGGTTGTTCAGCCCGAAAGTCAATCGGGCGTCCGGAACTCGGCGCTGCAATCCGCAGTGCTTCTGCAACGCATTGCACCCATCTATCCCAGTAACGCGCTGGAATCGCGCCTTCAAGGCCAGGTTCTCGTCAACGCCACGATTGGCCGAGACGGAATTCCCAAGGATCTCAAAGTCATTAAGGGCGACGAGCGGCTGGTTGCGGCGGCGCTGGCAGCGATCCGCCAGTGGCGCTATCGTCCTGCCATGCTCGGTGGCCAACCGATCGAGACGCAAACCGTGGTTACCATCAGTTTCGAGATTAAATAGCCAACCGCTGCTCGACGGCGATCCGCGAGCCGCGCCTCTCATAGCACCCGTAGTAGCGCCATCCGAATCCGCAGTCCGGCACACCAAGGCGCCAGCGCGCGCCATCACCGCGGCTTACTCGATGCGCCAGGGAGAGCGTTCGGGCCAATGACGAAGGGCGTCCGTAGCCCAGGCGGTGGTTTTATCGGTGTGGCAGGAAGTGCACGGATTGGGGATTTTGTATTTTTCGGTCATGGCGGGCGTGATGAATTGAAACGTGTGCGCGTGCACGTTGACGTTCGCCAGCGTCGTTTCGATTGCCGGCATGTGGCAGCTCACGCATTCGCTGCCGGGCGTGCCCGCGCGATGATGCGTGTGTTCCTCTAACGTCGCCGTACGCGGCCCGTTGGGCATGCCCGGGCCGTGGCAGGTGAAGCATATCTGGTTCGGCGGAAGCCTCAACTCCGCATAATTCCCCGTGCCGTGCGCGTCGTGACAACTGAAGCAGGTCACGCCGCGGCGATACATCACGCTCTGCACGAAATCATTGCCCTGCATGCGATTTTTGTGCGCCGTACCGTCGGGAAAGTGCGTGAAAGACATCTCCCCGAGGGTGTGCTCTTCGAGCTGCCAGTAATCGCGCAGATTGAGTCCCATGTGAAAGCCCACGGGCCAGTCGTAATTCTTGCCTTCGATTGGATTCGTGAGCGGGCGGCCCTGCGAATGGCATTGAATGCAGGTGTCGGTGGCGTGCACATAATCCATGCGGGCGGGGTTCTGAATGTTCGAGCGCGAGGGACTCGCCACGTGTGCGCTGCCCGGCCCGTGGCAGCGTTCGCAGCCCACATTCCATTCCGTGACGCTATGATCGCGGATATTGAAATTGACGGAGTGGCAGCCATCGCAGAGCGCGCTCGTAGGTCGCTTCATATTGTCGGGCGGGTAGAGCGGCGCCCACCAATCGGCCTCGTTGGGTACGAAGTAAGGCCGCCAAACGCGATTGGTGATGTCCCACTGGGAGGGCTGGGGATAATAATCGTCGCCGATTTTGGTGAAGTAGCGCTGCT
>WNGM01005393.1_pt1 | contig 11508 bp, 9 predicted proteins | sample 5400571 | NCBI WGS metagenome assembly WNGM01 (sample SAMN13153378, study PRJNA577476) | soil metagenome | isolation source: 100 cm soil or saprolite under Garry oak tree replicate 2 | place: USA:California | collected 2016-06-15 | reverse complement strand
CTCAGCTGGTGCGGAAAGTCCTTGTAGCGGCTCTCCGCGGCCGGGATCCGCACTTTCCTCAGCAGCTCGAGGGTCCGGGCGTGTGCCTGCGGCTTCGGCTTGCCGTGGGCGAGCATCGCTTCGTCGACCTGGAACCCGGTGCGCAGCACCGGGTTGAGGGAACTCTGCGGGTCCTGAAAGATCATTGCGATGTCGCGGCCGCGAATCTCGCGAATCTCCTCGCCCGTCAGCTGAAGGAGGTCCTGGTCGCGGAACAGAACCTGCCCGCCCACGATACGGCCCGGGTCGGGCACCAGTCTCAACAGTGAAAGTGCGGTCATCGACTTGCCGCTCCCCGACTCGCCCACGATGCCGAGGCTCTCGCCGGGGAACAGGTCGAAGCTCACGCCGTCGACCGCTTTGACGATCCCGGCCTCGGTGGCGAACTGCGTGCGCAGGTCGCGCACCTGGAGGATCGGGTTCGCCAAATCTCTCTCTAACGCCGCGAGCGCGGGTCGAGGGCGTCGCGCAGGCCGTCGCCCAGGAAGTTGAAGGCCATCAGCGTCAGCGACAGCGCGATCGACGGCGCGATCACCATGTGCGGGGCGATGCGGATCGCGGCGAGGCCATCGCTGGCCATCGAGCCCCACGAAGGCGTCGGCGGTTGGACGCCGATGCCGAGGAAGCTCAGGAAGGCCTCGAAGAGGATGGCCGCGGGCACGCCGAACGTTGCCTGCACGATGATCGGCCCCAATGCATTCGGGAGGATGTGCCCGAAGAGGAGCTTCAGCGGCCTGGCGCCGCTCGCGCGGGCTGCCTCTATGAACTCGCGCTCGCGCAGCGCCAGCGTCTGGCCGCGCACGAGCCTTGTCATGTCCATCCAGCGCGTGGCGACGATCGCGATGATGATGTTGTTCAGGCTCGGCCCGAGCAGCAGCAAAAGGATCATGGCCACCAGCAGGTCGGGGATCCCGTAGAAGACGTTGATGATGAACGTGACCACCGAGTCCACCGCGCCCCTGTAGTAGCCGGCGATCAGGCCGATCGGGACTCCCACGAGCAGCACGAGCACCTGCGTGCCCACGCCGACGATGAGCGAAATTTGCGCGCCGACCAGGAGCCGGCTGAAGACGTCGCGGCCGAGGATGTCGGCGCCAAACCAGTTGGCGGCGCTGGGCCCGGAGTATGGAAGCGCGACGCCGACCTCTCGATACGAGTACGGAGTCTTGAAGATGGCCACGATAGCGACCACCACGACAAGCGTCAGGTAGAAGGCGCTGATCAAGGCCATGCGGTTGCGGCGCAACCGGCGCCATGCATCCGACCACAGGCTGGCCTGCTCGGGCGCGATGGGTCTCGTGACGACTGCAGCGGCGGTAGCGGCCATCAGTAGCGGATCCTGGGATCGATCACGACGTACAGCAGGTCGACGCCCAGGTTGGCGAGTCCGACCAGAGCGGCATACATCGTGAAGACTCCGATGACGATGTTGTAGTCACGGTTGAGGATGCTGTTCGCGAACTCCTTACCGAGGCCGGGGATGCCGAAGATGTTCTCGACGATGACGCCGCCGGTGATGATGCCGATGACAAGCGGGCCGAGGATGGTGATCACCGGGATGAGCGCGTTGCGCAGGGCATGCCGGATCGTGATCACCGTCTCTTTCAGTCCTTTGGCTCGCGCGGTGCGAATGTAGTCCTGGCGAATCACCTCGAGCATGCTGGCCCGCGTGAGGCGGGCGACGATGCTCGCATACGGGAAACCGAGGGCGAACGCCGGCAGCCAGATCTCGCCGATGGTGCCGTACGTCCCGGTCCAGCCAATCTGGAAATAGAACGTGCCCTGGGTCAGGTTGTCGAGCCAGACCGCGAACAGGAGAATCAAGAAGGTCGCGATGACGAAGCTCGGCATGCTGTATCCGATCACCGAGGTGGTGCTGAGCACGTAGTCCACCCACGTGTTCTGGCGGAGGGCCGCAACTACGCCGAGCAGCATGCCCAGCCCGATCGTGAAGATGAGGGCGAACAGCCCCACCTCCACGCTCACGGTCAGCTCACGGACGACGAGCGGGGTGATGGGCACACCGCGGTTCACGAGCGACTCGCCGAGATTGCCGTGCAGGATCATTCCCGAGAGAAAGCTCGTGTACTGCTCCCAGAGCGGCTTGTCGAGGCCGTAATGGTGCAGGAGCAGCTCGTATTGGGTGCCGTGCAGATGCTCGTTGAAGAGCGCGTCGCCGGGCAGGCGGTGGATGCCGAGGAAGACGATCGAGGACACGGCCACCACCGTGAAGGCGATCAGGACCAGCCGCTGCCCGATATAGAGCAGGGTTCCGCGGGTCAGCAATTCATCTCAATTCTGGGGCTAACCGGCACTCGACGCCCCTCGCCCCGCACGGGAGAGGGATTTAGAAAGAGGGCGCCCGCACCGTGCGAGCGCCCTCCCTACGGTCGGACTAGTGGGACAGGATCTGGATCTCGTTCCAGTGGAAGTCGGAGAAGTTGTTGGTGCCGGCGCCCTTCACGTAGGGCTTGAACAGGAAGGCACCCTTCGAGTAATAGAGCGGTATGTAGACGACGTCGTTTATGAGCATCTGGGCCAGGGCCTTGTAGTCGGCCGCGGCCTGGTCGCCGCTCTCCGTGTCGGCCTTGACGAGCAGGTCGTCGTAGGCCTTGGTGTCATATCCGCTGCTGCAGCCAGAGTCTGGGCAGCCGACTATCTTGCCCCAGATGTTGTCGTACCAATCTTGGGGGTGGTTGTAGTCGGCCTGCCAGCCGTCGCGGGACAGCGTGTACGAGCCCTTCAAGCGGGCCTTGATGAACTGTGAGTGCGACACGGGCTGGATGGCCACGTCGACCCCCAGGTTGTCGTGCCACTGCGACTGCAAGAACTCAGCGGTCGGCTTGTTGAGGGAGTTCTCGGGGTCGTAGGTGTAGGTCAGGCCCTTGGTCTTGCTGCCGTCAGGGTCGGCGCTCTTGAGAAGCGTCTTGGCCTGCGCGGCGTCGAACTTGGCCAGAGGGTCCTGGCCGTCGCCGAGGTAGCCGGTGAGGCCCTTCACGATCAGGCCTCCGGTGGCCTGCGTACAGACGATGTCCTGGCAGACGACCGTGACGAGCTTGGCCTTGTCGACCGCCAGCGCGAATGCCATGCGGAGGTCGTGTCCGGCCTGGCCGTTCGAGAGTAGGAACGGCCCACCCGCGGTCCGCTTCGAGTCGTGGACCATGTTGAAGGTGACCCAGTAGCTTCGGACCTTGGGCTGGAGCAGGAGCTGGGAAACCTCGTTTGACGTGGCCTGGATGCGCTTGATGTCGGCGACCGGCATGTTGCTGTAGCCGCCGTAGCCGTAGACGTCGTAGCCGCCCTGCTCGTACTTGGTGATGGCGGTCGACGCGTCGGTGACCGAGACGTCGAGGTGAACCTTGGTCAGGGTTGGCTTCGGCGAACCCCACCAGTTCGAGACGGCCGCGAAGTCGACCGACTGCTTGGGCACGCGAGAGGTCATCTTGAACGGCCCGGTGCCGATCGCGGTCGCCGGGTTCGTCCACCAGTTGTCGAAGTCCTGCTTGACCGCGTTGATGTCGACGATCTCACCGGTGGAGCCCGACAGAGCGATGGCGGGCAGGAACCAGCCGGCGGCGGCAGACAGCTTGACGACAACGGTGCTTGGGTCGGGAGCGGTGAGCCCGGTCAGGACGACCGAGGCGTCGTTCTTCTCGAGCAGAGCCTCGAGGGCAGCGCCGCTTGCCGTGTTCTTGGCCACCGTGCTGTAGCCGTCGATGGCGGCGAGGTTGGTCGCGTAAGCACCCTGCATGGCCGCCGAGCGGTTCCACGAGTACAGGACGTCCTTCGAAGTGACCTTGTCGCCGTTGGAGAACGTGACGTCCGTGCGGAGCTTGAACGTGTAGGTCAGTCCATCCGCAGACACGGTCGGCATGGACGCCGCGATGTCAGGAACGACGTTGAGGTTGTTGTCGAACTTGACCAGGCCGTCGAACATGTTCTGCTGGATTTCCTGGTCGGTCTCCGCGTCCGATACCGCGGGGTCGAGGGTGCCGAAGTCGGCGAGGATCGGGAACGTCAACGTCTGGTTCGAAGCCAGATTCGAGCTCTGCGGCGACGGGTTGCCGCAGGCGACCGCTGCGAGGATCGCCACACCGCCCACGCATAGGGCTTTGAGATACCGGACCGAAGCTGGAGTCATAGCTTTCTCCTAGGTCGAAAAGCTCGAGGCATCGGCCTCCCCCACTCGCCTTCTTCCCGGTGTCCTCTTCGCGGTGACCGGGGCGAGAGCGCGCCGACGAGGGGTGGCGGACCACGGTGGGCCGCCGCTTACTCCACCACCATTGTGGCTGGGAGCGGCTGGAAAGTCTACTTGCCTCCCCACTCGTGGGGAGGCTGGCCCGGCCGCGAAGCGGCCCGGCCTGGTGGGGGAGTACCCCAACCTCGAATCCCCTGCTCTGCGATGATCGATCGGGATGAGCGTGGTCGGGCGGGGCCAGCGGAGGCTGGAGGGCGCCGACAAGGTGGCCGGGGTGACCCGGTACACGGCGGACCTCGAGATGGCGGGGCTCCTCCACGTCCAGGTCGTCCTGAGCCCCGTGCCGGCGGCCAGGATCAAGTCCATCGACACCGCCGCGGCGGCGGCCGCGCCAGGCGTGGTCGGGGTGTTCACGGGGGTTGACCTCCCCTCGGAGGCCAACGGGCCCGACAAGCCCCTGGCCGTGGATCGCGTGTACTACGCGGGCCAGGCGGTGGCCGCCGTGGTCGCGACGAGCGAGGCGGCGGCCGCGGACGCGGCGGCGCTGATCGAGGTCGACCTCGAGGCGATTCAGGCTGTGACTGACGCCGTGGTCGCGATGCGGCAGGGTGCGCCGCAGGTGCTCGATACCATGGAGGAGACGTCTGAAGAGGACGCCGCCGTGCACGGGGCGGCGACAGCATCGGAATCGGAGCCGGCGGAGCGCCCGCCCAACGTGACCGCGGTTGCCAGCTTCAAGCGCGGAAATGTCGCCAGGGCGCTGGCCGGTGCAGACGTGGTCATCAAGCAGACCTACCGGCTTGCGGCAGTGCACCACTCGCCCATGGAGCCACATGTGGCGATCGCGCGCCCCGAGTCCGACGGCGGCGTGACCATCTGGGCGCCGACGCAAGGGCCGTTCGCACTCCGCGAGGACCTGGCCAAGGTCCTCAAGGTTCCCGCCTACAAGGTCCGGGTCGTGCCGATGCCGGTGGGCGGCGGTTTCGGGGGCAAGGTGAGCCTGCTCGAGGTGCTGCTGTCGATGCTCGCGCTGCGCGTGGGCCGGCCGGTGCGCCTGTCGCTCACACGCCAGCAGGAATTCGTCGTCGGACACCCGGCTCCCGCCGCGTCGTTCGACCTCGAGCTCGGCGCCAAGAAAGACGGCCGGCTGGTTGCGCTGAGGGTCCGATATCACTACGACAACGGGGCCACGAGCGGCTGGCACGCGGGCATCACGGGATCGTTCCTCGGCGGGACGTACCAGATCGCGAACTTCGAGCTGACCGGGTTCGAGGTGGCCACGAACAAGACACCCGTGGACGCCTATCGAGGTCCAGGCGCGCCCCAGGCGTACTTCGCCCTCGAGTCGGCGATCGACGAGCTTGCGCTGCAGCTCGACGCCGACCCGATCGAGCTGCGCCTTCGCAATGCTTCGAAGGAAGGCGACCCTTCCGCGGACAGAAGCCCATGGCCGCGCATCGCGATGATCGAGTGCCTCGAGATGGCACGGCGGCATCCTCTGTACACCGCGCCGGTCGAGGCCGGCGAGGGCGTCGGGATCGCGCTCGGCTCCTGGGGCGGCGCGCGCACGCCCGCCGCCGCGGGATGCCGGGTCGAGCCGGACGGCACCCTGTCGATCCTGATCGGGACGCCCGATGTCAGCGGGGCGACGACCGGGCTCGCGATGATCGCGGCCGAGGCGTTCGGCGTCTCGGCGGAGAGGGTTCGCATCCAGACCGGCGAGACCGACATCGCGCCTCATGGACCCATCGCCGCAGGCAGTCAGACCACGTACAGCATCGGCGGAGCAGTGCAGGAGGCTGCGCTGGAGGCGCGCCGCCAGCTGCTCGAGATCGCCACCGACGAGCTCGAGGCTGCGCCCGAGGATCTCGAGGTCTCCGACGGCCGCGTGTCGGTGCGGGGCGTGCCCGATCGGTTTGTCGAGATCACCCGGCTGGTGGCGATCAGCACTGAGTTCATGGGCCGGCACAAGCCGATCCACGCCAGCGGGCGCTCGGCCGTGCTGTCCGCGTCACCCCAGTTCACAGTGCAGATCGCGCGGGTGCGGACGGACCCCGAGACCGGGTCCTTCCAGTTGACGGGCTTCGCGGCGATCCAGGACGTGGGCAAGGCGATCAACCCTCCCGAGGTGGAAGGACAGATCCACGGCGGGGCGGCGCAAGCGCTCGGGCGCGCTCTGGGCGAGCAGCTCGCCTTCGACGGCGATGGGCAGCTCCGCACAGGCAGCTTCCTCGACTACGAGCTGCCGACCGCCGACCAGCTGCCCGACATCGACGTGCGCCTGATCGAGATCCCTTCCCCAGTGGGCCCGATGGGCGCCAAGGGCGTAGGCGAGCCGCCGGCCATCCCCGGGCCCGCCGCCCTTGCCAACGCGCTGGCTCGGGCCACCGGGACCCGTGTGCGCGAAGTCCCGATCGACCGTTCGGCGCTGGTCAAGGAGCGAACGGGCGCCCGCACCGGGTAGCCCCCGCCCGCCATGCGTTTAGAGTTGTTAAGCGGCTTTAAGCCGCTCCTCGATGTCGTCTGCCGACATCGTCTCCGTCATGGGAGGCTAAGCCCATGAGCATCGCCGACACCGAACGGCCCCTCATCACCTCGATCTCGAGGACTACACCGGCGTCCTCGCTCCGCGCGTACGTGACTCGGACGCTTCCCGATTGCTCGCCGATCGTCGTCAGCAATCGCGCCCCACACGAGCCGCGTCCGGAAGGAGGCTTCAGGCGGGGCGCCGGCGGGGTCATCACCGGCCTGCTCACGCTCGCCGACGCCATGGGCGCTGATTGGGTCGCCGTGGCGCGCACCGACGAGGAGCGGAGCCTGGCCACCCGGCATGCCGGACCGTTGTCTGTGCCGCTCCTGCAGACCACCGGGAACCTTCACTACGTCTCGCCGACGCGCGAGCAGTACGACATGTACTACTCGGTGTTCGCGAACCCCGTGCTGTGGTTCATCCAGCACTACCTCTGGGACCTCGCAAACGAGCCGATCATCGACGAGCGCATCCACCAGGCCTGGCGCGAGGGCTACGTCGAGGTCAACCGCCAGATCGCCGCGCGGGTCGTCGACGTCGCGCGCGCCGCGCCTAAGCGGCCGCTCATCCTGGTGCACGACTACCAGCTGTACCTGGTGCCGCGCCTGGTGAGGCAGGCGCTGCCCTCGGCGATGATCCAGCACTTCGTCCACGTTCCGTGGCCGACGCCGCAGTACTGGAAGGTCCTGCCCAAGCCGATGCGCGACGCGATCCTCGAGGGAATGCTGGGCTGCGACGTGGTCGGATTCCAATCGAGCCTCGACGTCCGCAACTTCTTGCTGACGTGCGAGGAGAACGCCGGCCTGCAGGTCGACGAGCACGAGCGTGCGGTGCTGTTCGGCGGCCGGGTTGTGTACGCGCGTCACTACCCGATCTCAGTCGACGTGCCCGCGACGACGCGGCTGGCGGCCACACAAGGGGTGAGGAGGATCGAGCGCGAGATCGCCACGTGGCGGCCGCCGAAGCTCATCGTCCGCATCGATCGCACCGACCCGTCAAAGAACATCGTGCGCGGCTTCATCGCATTCGACAAGCTGCTCCGATATCACCCCGAGCTGCGCGGCAAGGTGCAGTTCTGGGCGTTCCTGCAGCCGTCCAGACAGGACGTGGCCGTGTACAGCCGCTACCTGCGGCTGATCCGGCAGGCGGTCGGGCGCACCAACAGCGAGTTCGGGAGCGCGGGCTGGATGCCGATCCGCCTGGAGATCGGCGAGAGCGAGCGCAAGGCGATGGCAGCGCTGCGCAACTTCGACGTGCTGCTGGTCAATCCCGTGTATGACGGGCTGAATCTCGTCGTCAAGGAGGGCGCGCTCGTCAACGCGACCAACGGAGTGATAGTCCTCTCGGAGAACGCGGGCGCGCACGAAGAGCTGCACGACCATGTGCTGTCGGTCAACCCGTTCGACGTCGAGGCGACGGCGGCCGCGATGCACATCGGGCTGACGATGAGCGTCGACGAGCGGCGGCGGCTCAACCATGGCGCGCGTGAGGTGGTCCGCACCAACGACATCGCGCGCTGGATCAGCCGCCAGGTGCAAGATCTCCGCGAGCTGGTGGCGACGGGCCGTTCGCCGGTCGGCTAGCTCACCTCTCACCTTGTTGGGAGGACAGCGCCCAGTCCACCAGCATCTGCAGAAACGCGGTCGCCTGGAGCGGGCTGGCGAGCAGGACGTCGCAGCGGTCGAACAGGTCTGGCCGGACCTCGGGCGAGTTGATGCCCACACACATGTGGGGAATGTCGGTCAAGCTCAGGACCTCGAAGGCCGAGCGGTCGTTCTCATCGTCGCCCATGCAGACGGCCCCACCGGGCTCGACCTCGTCGAGCAGCTTTGTGAGCGCCGTCCCCTTGCCGGCAAAACGCGTGTGCACCTCGATCACCTTGCGGCCCTGGGCGCCGTAAAGGCCGGCGTCCTTGATCAGCGGGCGCAGCAGCGCCATCGCCTCCTCTCCCGTGATCTGCGCGTTACGGAGATGAACGGTCGTGCTCGCGGGCTTGATCTCGAGCCACGCGCCGGGTACGGAAGCCAGCAGCTTCGCTGCCTCTGCGTTGAATCGCTCTAGCGCTCGCCTTTCCTCCGGAGTCGGCGGCGCGAGGCCGCTATCGCCTATTCGCCGCACGCCACTCAACGGAACCAGGCGCTCGAGCTCGACGCCAGTGCGGCTGCTGAGGACCACGACCTGCTTCAGCAGGCGCGACAGTCGCCGCAGGGCATCCAGCGCCTCTGGAACCGCAGCCGATCGGGCCGGATCCGGACCGATGTCGGCGAGGGTGCCGTCGAAATCCGTCACGAGCAAGACCTCGTTCGGCGGCACCGTTCCTATCGGCGATCTCCGCCAGACCTCTGCGATCTCATCGAGCTCTGCCCTCACCACCCTATGTATAGAGGACACGCGTCTGTGGCTGTCACGCCCCTCTCCCAATTGCGGGGAACTCCCCCCTAGTGCGCCGGCCTGGCGAAGCCAGCTTCCGACGCCCCCTCTGCTAGCCCTCTCCCCCCTGGGGAGAGGGGGTGTGGCGCTCGATGATGCCAGGCAGCTTCGAGCTCGGCGGCAGCGTTCCGAACGTTCTGCCGCCGTTGGAATCAAGGCGCGAGGCGCAGAAGGCTTCGGCGACCGCGGGATCGCCATGGCGCACGAGCAATGATGCTTGCAGTGCAACCGCCATCGATTCGACAAGGCTCCGCGCCCGGGCCTCTTCGATGTCGCCCGCGGCAAGCACCATTTTCAGGGCCCGTACGGAATCGTCGAGCCGCGGGTCCATGCCGCGCACCTCGTCGAGCTCGTCGAGGAACGCGAGCACCGATGCAGGCTCGCGCTCCATTGCTCGCAACACGTCGAGCGCGTTCACGTTGCCAGAGCCTTCCCAGATGGAGTTGAGCGGCGCCTCGCGATAGAGGCGCGGCATGATCGACTCTTCGACATAGCCGTTGCCGCCGTGGCATTCGAGAGCCTCGGCGACCACGGCGATGGCACGCTTGCACGTCCAGTATTTACGGCAATGTCGGCGAGGACGTTGACCATCAGCGGCTGCTCGCTCAACAGCCGGCCGAACGCGCTGCGGTGAGCTGTGTGGTGCGTTGCCTGCGCGACCGCCTGCCGCATAAGCGACGCCGAACCGATGACGCAGTCGAGGCGCGTGTGATTGACCATTTCGATGATCGTTCGCACCCCGCGTCCCTCTTCGCCGATCATCACCGCCCACGCGCCATCCAGCTCGATCTCGGACGACGCGTTGGACCGGTTGCCGAGCTTGTCCTTCAAACGCTGGATGTGGAACTGGTTGCGCGTGCCGTCGTCGAGCACGCGCGGCAGGAGGAAGCACGACAGACCGCCAGGCGCCTGGGCGAGGACGAGAAACGCGTCGCACATCGGCGCGGAGCAGAACCACTTGTGGCCCGTGAGCAGGTGCTCGCCGCCAGGTCCGCCCGCGCCGACGGGTGTGGCGCGGGTCGTGTTGGCACGCACGTCGGACCCGCCCTGCTTCTCGGTCATCGCCATTCCGAACAGGGCGCCGCGTTTGGTGGCCGGCGGCCGCAGGCCGGGGTCGTAGTCGATCGACGTCATCAGCGGCTCCCACCGCGCCGCCAGCTCGGGTTGGTTGCGAAGGGCGGGAAGGGCCGCGTAGGTCATCGACACCGGGCAGCCGTGACCGCCCTCGACCTGCGACCACACGTAGAAGGCGGCCGCGCGTGCGGCATGGGCGCCGGGCCGGGTTTCCCGCCAGGGAAGCGCGTGGAGGCCGTGGCTGATGGCGACCTCCATCAGCCGATGCCATGCGGGATGGAACTCGACCTCATCGATCCGGTTGCCGAAACGGTCGTGCGTGTGCAGCTGGGGCGGGTTGGAGTTGGCCTGGAACCCCCACGCGATGGCCTCCTCCGTCCCGGCGAGGCGGCCCAGCTCGGAGACCATGTCCTGGGCCCACGAGCCGCCTTCTCGTTCGAGCGCTTCCCGCAAGGGTAGGTCGGCGGCGAACAGGTTGTAGTCGACGAGCGGTGGCGGTTGGTTCGTGGCCGTGGTCAAATCCCTTCTCCCTTGATCGCAGTCCCACTCGTGAGCCTTTGGGAGTCAGGAAGCGCTCTCCTGAGCTTCTGCCTGAGCTGCCAGATGGCCACCAGCAGTCGCCGAGATGATGGCGAGGTTCCAGACATGGAACGTGAGGATCGTCGCCAGGATCCAGAACAAACCGGCCACGCTGTAGTGGTTCTTGAACCGCAGCCCGGCGATCAAGATGACCGCAACGCCGGCGAAATATGTGCCCGCGCCGAAGTAGCATCCCCGAATCCAGATCGGTCCTCCGGCCTGCTCGAAGCTGATCACTCCGCCGGCCACGATGTCCGCGAGCAGCAGAAGGATCAGCAGCCAGACCAGCTGGGAGTCCTCTCTGATCAGCGGTAAGGCGAATGCCGCCCTCATCTCGGCGAGGTTCTGCCGCGGGCTGAGGTTCTGCAGGGGCCTTTGGTCAGCCAACTTCTCGAGCCACCTCGGCGACCAGGCGAAGCTGCCTTACGCGCTCTTCGGGGTCGAATGCCATCGGCGAGACGATCAACGTCTCCACGCCGGCGTCGCGATAGGCGCGAATCCGCTCCCGCGCCCGATCTTTCGGCCCCGCGATGCACGTCATGTCGATGAGCTCGTCCGGGAGCGCCTCCATCGCCGCCGCCCGCTTGCCGTCGAGGTAGAGCTCCTGCACCTCGCGAGCCGCTGACTCAAAGCCGTACGACGATACCAGGCGGTTGTA
>WNGM01008405.1_pt1 | contig 11511 bp, 5 predicted proteins | sample 5400571 | NCBI WGS metagenome assembly WNGM01 (sample SAMN13153378, study PRJNA577476) | soil metagenome | isolation source: 100 cm soil or saprolite under Garry oak tree replicate 2 | place: USA:California | collected 2016-06-15 | reverse complement strand
TGGGGCCGACGCGGAGAGTGGTCGTGTGCGCGGCCGCGTCCACTTTTGCGTCCAACGTGACGCCCTTAGCAATAGCATGGTGCATGCCTTCTTGCATGAAGCCGCCATGATGGTGGTGTTCCATGCCGGCTTCTGGTTCAGCGGGTTTTTCTTGCGCCCAGGCAATACCTGTCGCCAGTAAGCTCATTGCCAAGAACATGAACAAGAGTTTGAAATTCCTCATAGTCGTACTCCAGACTGTGCGCGACCGTGCGCCAACGCAACTCCATCTCCATGATAGCTCCGTGGATGGCTTGGCGTCTCGCGCAAGCCCTGACAACGGCGGAGAGTAGAATGCTTCCTCCTTGTTGTTCGGAAACTGTAGTTGAATCAGTGAACGGACCCGACGAAAACCCCGAACGGCGCAATGGTAAATTGTGCTAAAGGCTGCGAATCTCGTGCGGGTTCCGGAGCGGCAATCAGCATTTTTGCCGAACTTGCTTTGATGCCAAGTGAGGTGAGACTCAGCTTCACGGTTCGCGGTTCTGCGCTCATGTTCAGCACAACCAAAACGGAGTCTCCGCTCGCGGGATTCTTGCGCAAGTAGGCGAGAACATAGGGATCATCACGATCCAAAGAGACATAGCTTCCGTCTCGCATATTCCGCAAAGCAGGCTCGCTTCGGCGCAGAGCCAGCAAGCGTTTGTAGAAGGACAGAATCGAATGGCTATCGCGCGACTCGTTGCTGACGTCGTATTCCGCGGCGCTGGGAGGTATTGAGAGCCAGGTATGGTCCGCCGTGCTGAATCCTGAATTCTTGGAATTGTCCCACTGCATCGGCGTGCGCTCGCCGTCGCGGCCCTTCTCTTCGGGCCAGCCGATTTTCCCGATCGGGTCCTGGACATCCTCTTTGCGAGTAGGTGGCGTGGTCCGCATGCCAATCTCTTCGCCGTAGTACATGAGCGGCGTCTGGCGCGTGGTGAGCAGCAGAGCCGCCATCAGCTTCGCGATCTGGTCGTTGTGAATGCCGTCGCCATAGCGGTCCCACTGGCGCGGCTGATCGTGATTGCTGAAGAAAAACTCAGGCTGCCCGTGGGCGGGATTGTGGTCCACTTCATCCAGCAGGCGGCGAAATTCCGGAGCGGATAGCTTGTTGACGTCGGCAATTTGAAAATCCATGGGCAACTGGACTTCATCGTTTTTCGCGCCGTACATTTTCGCGAGTTCTTTGACGTTGGGCTCATCGGCTTCGCTGATCAACACAGGGTCCTCCGGATAGGCGTCAACGACGCGCCGCATTTCGCGCAGCACTTCGTGAATCTCCGGCAAATTATCCGTGTATTTGTGCTGGATATTCGGATCACCGTAGGCATTCTTGCCGGGCAGAATCGGATCATCGTGCAGGGTCGGGTCTTCGAACAATCGGGAGACGGCGTCGAGGCGAAATCCGGCCACGCCGCGATCCAACCAGAAGCGCATGGCGTCGTACATGGCCTTGCGCACCTCCGGATTGCGCCAATTCAGGTCCGGCTGTTCGACGTAGAAATGGTGGTAGTAATACTGATTGGTGGCGGGATCGAATTGCCAGGCAGAATGGCCAAACCACGACTGCCAATTGTTGGGAGGCTGCCCGGGGCCTTTCCCGTCGCGCCAGATGTACCAGTCGCGCTTCGGATTGTTGCGCGAGGAGCGCGACTCCTTGAACCAGGGATGCTGATCGGAAGTGTGATTAGGAACGAAATCCATAATCACGCGAATATTTCTTTTTTTTGCTTCGGCCATCAAGCGATCGAAATCGGCCAGCGTGCCGTAAAGCGGGTCAAGCGCGGAGTAGTCGGCGACGTCGTAGCCAAAATCCACGAGGGGCGAAGGGTACATCGGGGTGATCCAAATGGCGGCAATGCCAAGGTCGCGCAAGTAGTCTAAACGAGACGTGATGCCATTGATGTCGCCAACGCCGTCGCCGTTCGAATCCTGGAAGCTGCGGGGATAAATTTCGTAGATTACCGCATGTTTCCACCACGGATCGTTTGCAGCCTGACTTGCATGCCCCTGCGCAGGTTTTGGAGAGGGGGGCTGCTGCGCCCTGGCCGGAACCGACGAAAGGCAAAGGCCGAGCGTGATAGCGAGATAAGCGGACTTAGCAAGCTTCGACACGGCTTCTCTCCTGGAGTCGTTCCGTTCCGATCTTTGGCTTACGGCTTCGTTTCCGTACGGTTCTGCAACTGTTCCGACAACTTGAGTTCGCGCTCGGCCTCTTCGGTGCGGCCCAATTCCCGGTAAGCCAGTCCGAGCAAATGATGAGGAATGGGATTATTCGGATCCATCGCCAGCGCGCGCTGCAAAGCGCGGATGGCCAGCGCGGGCTCTCCCTTTTTCTCCAGCACTTTTCCCATCAGGATGTACGGGCCCGTGGAGGCGGCGTCGAGCCAAATGGAGCGCTGCAGAAACTTTTCGGCATCCTCATATTTCTGCGCGCGTGAATAAGCATCCGCCAGCTTGTAATACACCGCAGCGTCGCCGGGGTTCAGCTCCAATTCTTTCTGGAACTGCTCGGTGGCCTCCGGAAGCCGCGACTTGTACAGGTAAATCTCACCTAGCAGGGAATGGGCCAGCGGGAGCTTGGGATCCAGCTCGACCGCCTTCTTTGCATATTCTTCTGCAACCGGGTCGAAGTCCTGACGCAGCAGCATCCGCGCGGTAAGCAAGTAGCTGGCGGCGGAGTCCGGAGGGATGGCAAACATCTTCGCAAACGCCAAGCGCGCGCCATTGTAGTCATGAACAGAAATCTTGCAGAGCCCAAGAACATATTGCGCATCGACGTTGGCGCTTCGAAACCAAGATTGGGAACGCTCGAGCAGCGGGATGGCAGCCGCGTATTTGCCGGTAAAGAAGTAGCTGAGGCCCAACAGTTGGACGGCTTCCATGTCGTCCGGATTCTGGTCCAGCGCCGTCAACAAAAAAGGCGCTGCTTGCGAAAAATCGCTTTTCTTGTAATAGGCGACGCCCCATTCGTGCGCCAGCCCCTTCAGATCGGGTTGACGCGCCGACAGTTCCTTCAGCAACGCAATTCCTTCGTCTATTTTTCCCTGATCCAACAGGCGCCTCGCTTGAGCCAAATCAGGTTTCGTTTCTTGGGCCCCCGCGACGCCGAGGCCCAGCATCAGTAAGAGGAAAATGCCACGGTAGAATTCATACTTGCCGATCATTGGAATCCTTTACAAACTGACGCGTCTTGCACGAAAACCGGCAACACTCAGCGGACAGGCGTGATTGAAACCGTATCGTCCTTGCCCAGGTGAACGTTGAAAACCTTTCCCCGGACCTTGATGTTGCGGATTTCAAGGCTCTTCCATCCAATAGGCAGACCCGGCCGAAATTCTTGAACCAGTCCTTTATCGCTGAGGCGAAGACCCGTGAAACCGAAGAGAATTTGCTGGAGAAAAGCCCCTTCCGCCGTCAAGAACACGAAACGATCATTGCCGGGTGTCTCGCTCATGGCGTAAAACGGCGGCTTGGCGTACGAATGCAGCGCGTGAAAGAACAGGTCGTGAGCAAGATCCTTGCGTTGCAATTCAGAAGCGACAATCGAATAGAAGTTGCCCAGCATGCCGACTTCGTAGCCCGGCTTGGTGAAGTTTTTCAAGCACGCTTCAAGGTCGTTCTGTTTGACCTGTTCGGACATAGGCATTCCCAGGGGATAAGCCAGCATCGCGGTTGTGTGGGCATAGCGGCCTTCGAAGTCGCCTTCATGTTCTGGATGGACTTGCTTAGACTCGTCGAAGGGGATGAACAATTTGGTGGCGATCTGCTCCCACCTGGGGTTCGGGGGATTTCCCAGCAAGAGCGCGGCCTGCGTTGCCAGACGGAGCGTGAGCCGAGTGATGGCGTTCGTATACGCATTGTTATCCACATCGGTGATCGCCTCGTTTGGGCCAGTAAGATGCAAGATCTCGTAGCGATCCTTAGAAGAATTGTAGTGAACGCGGGTTACCCAAAAATTCGCAACGTCACGGATGACCGGATAGCCGTGTTCCCGAAGCCAGACCAGATCTCCGGTAGCCTGGAAGTAACGCCACTGCGCGAGCGCTACATCGCCCGCCTCATGGATCTCACTGGACCACTCGGGGGCTTCCTCCAGGCCGGTTGTGGCGGACTCCATGGGAAACTGCGCGCCGCGGTAGCCGTGGCCTAGCGCATTCTGGATTGCTCCGGGCAACCTCCGCTGGCGATAAGCCACGATCGACTGCGCAAGTTCCGGATGCAACAAGAGCAATGAAGGGAAAACCCAAGTGTCGGCGTCACACCAAATCCGGCCCAGGTAGGCCAGGGACGGCAGGCCAATCGCGGGGAGGCTCCAAGCAGAACCGGGACGAAGCATTGAAATGAGGTAAAAGAGCGCCGCGTGCACAGCTCGCTGTGCCTCGGGATCGCCCTCGAGGACAATGTCAGACTTCCACAGATTCCGCCAAGAGCGCTGGTGTTCTTCGCGAAGGCCGTCGTAGCCTTGCTGCGAAGCCAACCGCCCGCCGCGCCGCGCTTCCTTCAATGCGGCGATTTCGCTAGGGCTTGCGGCCACGGCAACATATTTTGCGAAGACGTAGGTCTCCCCGCTTTTGACGATGAATTTGACGTTCAGCGACGGGCGGCGTAAATCCGAAAGGAGGCCGAGTGAAACCTGAGACGACGTAAGTGTCGCCGGAAGTCGCAACCGGACAGTCTGAGCCACCACGTTCGAGCCGTCCCTAGTCCTGGAAACCGCCCAGAAACCCTGGTGATCTGTGTCCAGGCCAACTTTGCCAACGGGGAGGGCGTCAGGGAGAGTCATGCCTTCCCAGGCAAAGTTTTCAGCGTCGCTGCCCGCAAGTGGGAAGGAAACCGTGACGGGGCCGACCTCCACACCGTAATTTGCCGTGAAGGAAAAGAGCACCACAGCCAGGCCTGGAGTCTGACGCGCGACAAAGCTTTCGACCTTCACATGCGTGACCTTGTCTCCGTCCACCCAATCATATCGAGTCTGCAAAATTCCTTGATACGTGTCTAACCTTTGCCGGTAACCAGTGGCCTTAAACTCATCGCGAGGAACACGATTCAGCCAGTGCGACCCGTTCCAATAATCCAGTTCATTCCAACTTGGAATCAACGCCTGATAACTGAAGGCCTTTCCTTCGAGGTGGTCATAGAGGCCGACGAGTGCCGATGAAGTTGGGGCAGTTCCATTCCAAGGCGTGCTGCCAATAACGTAGCCATTTCCCATCAATACTTGCGGGCATTGCCCGTAGTTTTCTGTGCTGAAAACAAAAGAATCAGAGAGTCCGGGTTCCTCCTGGGAGGGTGCAGAGGCCTGGGAGGAAGCCGGTTGCGTGAACATAAATTGACCGAGAAATATGGCAAGGCGGCCGCAATTCTTGAACACGCGAATACTCGGCCACATCATCGCACCAAACGCCGGCAGAAAAGCCTTCTCATAGAGCGCTCGCGCCCGATGGCCTTGAAATTCTCCAACCCGGAACTATCGTAAGCCGTGGTCAAGGTGATCATTCCGCATCCCTCATCAAAATTTGCGCGGGCCTAACTGCTGAGAAGCTTGGCAGGAGCACCGTCTGTCGCGATCAATCTTTTTGTTTCTCCCTTGACGTAAATTCGCTCGATTTCGATTCTGCTCCAGCCCGACGGCAGGGAAGCTGGATATTTTCGCCAATCGTCCTCGGAAATCCGCAACCCTGTGAAGCCAAACATGACTGTCTGAAGCAACGATGCAAAGTTCGTCAAGAAGCAACCGTAGTCCTGAGAGGGCGTTTCCCGGATCATGCCGAAAGGCTCAAGCCAAACATTTCTCCAGGACTGCTGGAAGAGGTCAAGGGCTTGCCGCCTGTCCCCCGCGAAGGCGGCCGTGGCGGCCTCTGCGGCTTCTGCAAAGCCGATGGAAAAATCACGTTCCCCCGATCGAGAAGCGGCCACGCGTTGCCGACGAACGGTGTCCTCGAAAGTGTGGGTGCTTTTCAGCAGCTCCTCGCTAATAGGAGGGTTATGAACGGTAAGGAAGTCCAGTTGGTCGAGCGAGTACGCGCGGTTTGCCGGCGGAGGCGGATTGTCGTACGGCAAAACAATGTTTTTGGCCTTATCGGTCGGCAAGACAAAGGAGTCGCGAACTTTGCTCCACGAGCCAGGCGCCGACAATCCAACCATTCGCGCGCAACGAATGGCCGCGGTCATCACCATTTTGCAGGCCAGATTCATGTACGAGACGTTGCTGACGTTGGGAACCTGCTCATCGGGGCCCATAATGTTTTGGATCTCGAAGCCGCGGGCCGTGAAAACCCCGCGGCTTTCAATCCAATCCGCGACGGCGCGGAGAACGGGCCAAGTTCCTTCCCGCAAAAAGTCTTGATCCCCAGTGGCAAGCTGATATTCCCAAAATCCTAGAGCGACGTCGGGGCTGATGTGCTGTTCACCCCATCCGGTTCCCGCAAAAGTCGGAGTGGTCTCGAATCCCTGCGAAGGCGCGGCTTCCCACGGAAACTGCGCGCCTCGATAGCCATAAAGCGCGGCCTGCCGCTTTGCGTAATCGAGCCCGCGAACCCGGTAGTTGAGCAGGGCACGGGCGGTGCCGGGAGCTGCCAGAGTTACGGGTAGCAGCGACCAGGTTTCCGTGTCCCAGAAGCTGTGACCGTAATAATAAGAAAACTGCGACAAGCCGAAAGGCGGCATGCCCGTTAACGTGGAAGAATGCAGACTGGAATGAAGGTAAAAGAAGGCGGCATCCAGCATGCGTTGCGCATCCGGATCTCCGATCACCTTTACGCGGGATTTCCAGAGCTCCGCCCACGCAGAGCGGTTCTGTTGGCGGAGTGTTTCCCATCCCACCAAACTGCCCCAGCTTGCCAGCCGAATGGCCTCCGGCGCGGGCTCGGGATGATAGAGACTCGAGACCATCGCCGCGATCGTCTGGAAGAGAATTGGTTCTCCGCTGCGTGCTTTGAAAACGTAAGTCCGGGCCAAGCCAGACTCATTGCGCGAAATTTCCAGCTTCTTGGCTGGGCCGCCAGGAGTGGCAATCCAAAGGGCCAGGCCTAGCTTGCTGAGGCTCCCCTCGCTCTCCATTCCTAGAGCCAGGTCGATTTGGGTTTGCTCGGGTGTCTGGCTCAAGTAAACCTTGCCTGGTACCGCCCTATCCTCAAGTTGCGGTATGAACTCAATGTCCGTATCCGCCCAGGCCGTTACGCGGATTTGCTGGCAGAGCAAAGAGGGGACAGACCGCGACGCGAATTGAAGAACTTCAATGGCTATTCGCGCGCCGTTACCAGGCGCAAATTCCATCTCGGTTGTGAGTTCACCGCAGCTTGTGTCCAGCGTCTGGCGATGAATCTTCACCAGGTCCGCGTGTTTGAGCAGGTTCATTCCACCGGCGCGAATATCCGTTTCCAGCGGATACGGCGCGGGAGAAAGACACTCGACTTTGTGCGCCGGGTGGACGAAGTCAAATCCGCTGACGCAGGTTTGTGCCCTGGCGAGCGGGTTCGGACCGGGGCGAATGCCAATCAAGCCGTTGCTTAGGTAGGCTGGGTCGAAGACCTTGGAGAAATCTTCAACAACAAATTTGGGCAGGCCTAAGGGACTTTCTCGTTGCGGCAAGGCGGGGCTTTCAATAGGACTTCGTCCAGCGGATCAAGGTTTTGCATGAAAAGAGGCTGAGCAAGAAAATCTGTGAACGCAAAGCTATACAAAAAAAGGCTGCTCGCCGCCATTGGCAACGAGCAGCCTTGGGTCCAGTGAAATGCGGGCCTCGACTTTAGCGGACCCTCTCATGCCCCCTTCCGGGATGGTTACCAGGTCAACCGCAGGCCAATTTGCTGGTTGCGCATGGATATCTGGCCTGGATTTCCGCCAATGACATCATGGATTTTTCCTGCGTCGGTATTCCCAGGAGTAACGTTGTTGTCGGGACTCGCCAGGTTGGCCCGATTGAATGCGTTGAAAACTTCCCAGCGAAGTTGTGCCTTGAGTCTTTCCGATATGCGAAAGTTCTTGTCCAAGCCCCAATCTGCGTTGAAGTAGCCAGGCCCGCGCAGCGAGTTGCGGCTGGCATCCCCAAAGGTAAAAGCCGCTGGAATGGCATAGGCAGCAGCGTTGAACCAACCGAATTGGTTGTGCGGAACTCCTGCCCCCGGATTGCCAACTTTGTCCGGTCGGATGCCCATATCGGAGTTCAGGGAGGCGTTGCTGATAGAAGGCTCGAAGGGAAGTCCACTCTCGACGGAGGTTATCCCGGTCCACTCCCAACCGCCTATGAAAGCGTTAAGGACTGAACTCGCATCCGACCCGAAGCGTTGTCCGCGGCCGAAGGGCAACAGCACTGTGTGTCCGATGGTGAAGATGCTCGCCCGGTCAAAGACAGCGGGGCCGTGATCCATCCGGTAATTGAACTGGTTGGTGTCCGTGCCGAATTCACCAAAGTCAAGTGACTTCGACCAAGTGTAACTCGCCAGCACCGAGTAGTTGCGAGAAAAGCGTTTTGTGAATTTGGCTTGCAAGGCATTGTAATCACTGCTCTCGCAATTACATTTATTGAAGATGCCCTGCGTTAAGCCGAATTGGATGAATAAGGGGCGTCTCAGGTTGAAGTTCGTCCCTGGCCCGGGAACCGCGGAGTTCAGTTGCCAGCCGCCATTCAGGTGACGCCCCACGTTTCCGACGTAACCGAGACTCAGAGTGGCATCCGTGAAAACCACCCGTTCCACCGTTAGGTTATAGGAATCCACATAAGGTATTTTCTGGTTTGTAGGAATACTGGAGTCACCGATCCCGTTGGGCAGCGGTAGCCTGCCGTTTGAAGGAACAGTGGGGAATACTGCCGCTGGGGGAGCATTTGCGAGTACAGGTGTTCCGGGAGTGGCGGCGCTACTAAACTCCAGCGGGAAAAAGGTTGATGTCGCAGTAAGATCTTGGTTTACGATGGAGGGGTAAACGTCAGCGGCCAGCGTGTTGAAAGTCCAGCCAAACGTCCCTTCAAAATAGCTGCGCCCCCATCCCGTGCGAATCACAGTCTTGGGATTAAGGGAGTAGGCAATCCCCAAACGTGGGGAAAAATTGTTGTATTGCGTGTTCACGCCGCCGGACTGCGAAACCCCGCCGACGCCCGGAATGTACGCAGTGTTGGTTGTTGCATCGTAGCGGCCGCCTTGGCCCGCATTCAAGGATTCATCAGCAAACCACGTATCCCACCGCAGACCATAGTTTAGAGTGAGCTTCCGCGTTATACGCCAAGTGTCCTCGCCGTAATAATACATGCTCCATTGCAGATCCTGCTGCGAGGTGGAGATTTGGGAGAAGCGATGGAATTCGCTTGGATCTCCAACCAGAAATGAAGCCAAGCTCAAACCTGATGTAGAGTTGCCATCTGCCGTAACGCCGGCATTGAATTCATACCTGCCCGCCCGGTGCTGGTCACTAGGCAGCCGCTTGTTTTGGCGGCGCCGGATGTCTGCGCCTACTTTGAAGGTATGGTTGCGGAAGATTTTCGTCCAATTCGTAACTCCCTGGAATTCGCGGTCCTGTTCGTTTAGGGGACAGTTACATTGATAGCCCATTTGAAATCCGCCGGCCCCGTTAATGTTGAAGTCCGGAAGGCCAAACGTGTCCGGACGTGCGGGGTCATTGATGCCTGGGATGCCCACTTGGGTGGCTAATTGTTGCGTTTCATCCGGAGCGCTTACAAAGACTCGGTACTTGGTCACGCCAAATCGAAAGTCTGCGAGTAAAGTAGGGCTGAAGGAGTAGTTCAATCCGCCAAGGCCATTCTGGTCCCGCGCGTTTGTGGTTCCCTCGAAGCCGATACCGGAAAACTGCGTACCTCCAGCGGTCCCCAATGCTCCGGGGCTATTGAGGTAATAACCACCATAGTTGTAGCGCCCAAAAACGCGAAGTTTGGGGGTAACCTTAAAGTCATCTATGCGGAGAACCACTTGGTTTGAGTTGAATTGCTCAACCCCGCTCTTGAAGTAATTCGGCGCCGTTGGGTCTGTCGAGCAGTTGGGCGCGCAATTTGGCAACGGCACGAAGGTAGTAGCCAGGAGATTCGCCGCCGGAGTCGAAATGCGGCCCGCGGGAATAATATTGAGGCCCTGCGGGTTGCTAGCTGTCGCGCGCGATGGATCATTGAACTGAGTTCGGCCAGTCCCATTTGCAGCGCCGGTCGTCGGGTCGAAGATTGGGAGTGGCGTCACGCTGGCGGGCAGATTGAGAATGAAGTCGCTGAAATCTCCGGCGCGTTCGGCTGCGGTCGGAACGCGGATTGCTGCAGAGCCGGAATTCTGCTGCCGCGACCCCTGGTAATCGAAAAAGTAAAAAATCTTTTCCTTTTTAATCGGTCCCCCGAGTGACGCGCCATATTGATTCCAGTGGGTTCCAGGCACCCCCGCGCTGGGAGACTGAGTGAACGGATCGCGCGCCTCAAAAATGTTGTTCCTATAAAACTCGAACCCTGAACCGTGGATTTCGTTGGACCCCGACTTTGTTTCAACTTGCACGACCACGCCGCCCGCCTGAGAAAATTCTGGATCGAAATTACTTGTCGTCGCGTTGAAACCCTCCACGGAATCAATTGGGGGGTTGACGGTGATGATGCCCAACACCGGATCTGTATCATCCATCCCATCAATCATGAAATTGGTCCCGCTAAAGAGTTGGCCGTTGGTGTTGATTTGGATGCCGCCTTGCGGGTTCTCCGTCTGCCCGTGCTGCCAGGGCATTTTTTCTGATCCAGGTAGGAGCAATTCCAGCTCCGTAAAGTTTCGATCCAAAATGGGGAGTGACACAACCTGCTCCGCTGTGAGGTCGGTTTTGAGCGCTGCGCGATCGGTCTCCATGAGGGGGAGCGCTGCATCTACCGTTACCGTTTGGCTCACATCGCCAACCTCCAACGCCACATTCGCTGTGGTAGATTGGCCAATGATCACTGGCGCATTCGCCTGGACAAGGGTCTTAAAGCCCTTGGCTTCGACGGTGATTTTATAATCGCCGGGCGTGATGTTGGTGAAGATGTAGTTCCCTGATTCGTTCGTTGTGGTGTCCATAGAGACACCTTTCGCGGTGTCCGTGGCAGTGACCTTTGCGCCCGCTACTCCGGCTCCGCTGGGGTCCGTGACCGTTCCAATGATTGTGCCGAAAGCTGCTTGGCCCCTAACCTGCGGGGCAAGAAACAAAACAAGCGCGGCGCAAAGTGCGCCCACTACCAAGCTATATTTCGTCCTGCGCATGACAGACACCTCCACGCTCGATACTTGAAAACGGTTTTTCACACGGATACCCCAAACTCGCCCACCTTTGGAACGGTGGAACATCTCGAGTACTAGACCTTTCCCCTCGACCAACAAATCAAAATACCAATGCCTAGCATTAAGATACTTGCGCCCCCCTTGTGTAGTCTCATTGGGTTTGATACGGTAACGGTTCGGAAGTATCGTTCTTCTCGTGGGTTAGGCTCCGGTTCGCAATAGGTGTTACAGTGTCTGTTACCTTAGTGCCCTCGAG
>WNGM01004463.1_pt1 | contig 11511 bp, 12 predicted proteins | sample 5400571 | NCBI WGS metagenome assembly WNGM01 (sample SAMN13153378, study PRJNA577476) | soil metagenome | isolation source: 100 cm soil or saprolite under Garry oak tree replicate 2 | place: USA:California | collected 2016-06-15 | reverse complement strand
CAACAAGATTCGCGTCATCCAGCGTCGCGCATACGGACTGCGCGACGAGCAGTACCTGCGACTGAAAGTCCTCACCTGTATGCTGCCGAAAATCTGATTGACATGCGTTTTTACCCACACTCTTCCACGAAGACCCCAATCTTTCTTCGCAAACCCTGTGCAATGACATCATCCCTATCCTTGGGACTGGCTTGCCGAAGGAGTTCCGTGAGGTACATTAAGCGATTTTTCAATACTTCGAACTTAGTCAGCTTCTTTCCACGGTAATTGATTGACTCGAACATTGCGCAAGCGTCAAAGGTGTTTTCAACGCGATGAATATCAAAGACCAATTGGCTCGTTAGGCACCTAAACACATCGTCCAATCGCAAAGGGTCGAGGCCATTAAGTTTTTTGTCCAGAAAGTTACTAGCATTCAGTAGATTCTTTTCGTAAATGTTCTTTGCGTGCTTCTTTGACCCACGTCCTGCTTTCGGCATCGAGGAATAATCGAGCAGACTCCGAAAGAACTCCATTTTTTCGGACGATTCATAACCGAAAGTCAGGTATTGTTGGCCGTTGAGTGAAGCCGCGAGGTAGACATGTGTTGCAATTGCGACAGGTTGGCCAGCAATCATGGCGTTTTTTGAACGCCCCACTAATTTGCTTATCAGTAAGTACGATGTCGTAAGACGCTGTTGCCCATCGACTAAGTGGTAAACGGTATGCGGAGCATTGGCCGGGTAGTCAGATGGGTACGGCCGCCCGAGCGGGTATAAGGTTAGCATTCCAGTGTAATGCTTCTGCCCTACCCGTAACCACATCAAATCCTTCCAAAAGTCTTCAAGTTGTGAATCCTCCCAAGCGTAACCACGCTGATAGTCCGGAATGCGGAAGAAAGCGTTGTTGAATATTTCAGCGAGTGTCTGCACTGATGTACCTTCCATCAAAAATAAACCCGACTTGAATCTCACGCTGGCATGCCGATGGCCACAAATGCTAGTCTCCAATGTCTCGTAAACTAGTTCATCAAGCTGCCTTTGGCAATTCCCGCGCTGTCGTTTGCATATTGTATATGCCGCAACACTCGCTTAACGCTACTGCCGCTCAACCGAGAAGGATTAACAATCGCGATTCAGTAGCGGCTTCCGATCGTGCGGGTCGAACGTCAGCAACGGAGAATATTGCCATTGGCCGTTCGTTGGCGGCTGCTGACTGACGCAATCCTACGCCTGCTGATCGCTCCGAACTATACATTGCGTCGTAAGTATTGTCGTATAGCGGTGCTACACTGACGGGGCCTCCATGGTTGATGGGAGTTGCCGTCATGAGGAAACTGGAAATCAGCGACACGAAAGTCATGAATGTTGCGATAGGGCAAGAAATCGAGCGCAACGATGAGTCCCGGTACGATCACCGGCTGCACGGCGTATTGTTGGTGGCCAACGGCATGAGTGCCCGTCAGGCGGCGTTGTGGCTCAACGAGAGCGAGCGCACGGTGCAGCGCTGGGTGAATCGCTTCGAGGACATTGGATTTGCCGGATTGCAGGAGGGCGAACGATCCGGGCGACCCAGGCGATTGACCGATACCCATTGGCACTCCTTGGAACACGACTTGCGGCGTAGCCCGCGAGAATTCGGCTTTGCCCAGACCCTGTGGGACGGCAAGCTGCTGGCCGAACATCTGCGCCAGCGTTATCGGGTGACCTTGGGAACCCGCCAATGCCAGCGCTTGTTCGGTCAGATGGGATTTCGGCTGCGCAAGCCCCGTCCTGTCATCGCCAAAGCTGACCCGGTAGCCCAGGCGGCCTTTAAAAAAACTGCGGCGCCTGGCCGCCGACCCAAGAGTTGATCTATGGAGTTCCGACGAATGCCACTTCCAGCAACACGGCACACGGTGCCGTATGTGGGTACCGCCGGAAGACAAAGACCCCATGCTCTTGCATGCCCCCACGCGCAAATCCCTGGCGTGCTTCGGCGCGGCCAACGTCCGCACCGGCAATCTGGTCACCGCCTTCGAACCGATATTCAATGGCTAGTCCTTCCAGCGCTTCTTGGCGCGTCTACTCAAACACCGCTCTCGCGGCAAGCGCCTTGTCTTGGTACTGGACAACGCCAAGTACCACCACGCTCGTCTGCTCCAGCCTTGGCTGCGCGCCCACCGCAAAGTGCTCACGCTCATGTTTCTGCCCCCATACAGTCCCGAACTCAATCCCATTGAGCGGATTTGGAAGCTCACTCGCCGACTGGCAACGCACAATCGGCATTTCCCCATCCTCGACCAGGTCGTCGAAGCCGTCCAAGAGCGTTTCAACCTCTGGGCCAAACCCAATCGACAATTGGCCAGGCTATACGCCATTATTTAAGACGCTATGTATAGGAAGCTTTCGTTCTCGTGAGAAAATTGCTTCGGCTTCTCGAACCATTACTTCCCCCCTCGGTTGTTGAGGCGAATGACCTGTGCTCCGCGAATAATCGCGCAGTCCTTGTTTCCGCCCTGCCCTTATTGAGCGATCACGATCTTGCGCTCACCGTTGCAATGGAATACCTGTCGTGCAAGCCTTCCAGCCCCGATTTCCCGAGTACGAGGGCACGGCATCACGCCCATGAGGTGATCGCCAAGTTCAAGGCCATTCAGATGGTCGATGTGCACCTGCCAACCACCGACGGACGTGAAATCGTCCTGTCACGCTATACGCAGCCAGAGGCCGATCACCGCATGCTGCTCGATCTCCTGCGCCTGAACCTTCCCGAACAACCCCCGCCAAGAATTACCGCCAAGCCTGATTGCGTGGCTGTCGAAACACTCTCCGCGTACTGGAGACCTTCAATCTCGCCTATCGGAAAATCAGTAACTTAGATATCCGCTCGTCGGCCGGTTGAGAAAGATGGGCAAAAGTGTTTATCGACTTCATGAAGCGCCTGTTAGCGCCGGTCAATGGTACCGCAGGACCAATGCGAAGCAAGTTCCGGAGGTCCACATGTCCGGAGGTCCACAACGCGCGCGCATGCAATTATTGGCCGGTCGTCTCCCGAACTGGGCCGCCTCGATCGGCTTGGCGGTCACCAGAGTCGGTCGCCATCTTCTGACGAACCGTCCCCATGCAGAGATTGGCTTCACGTCGGGGGATAACGTATCGGCATACTTGCTTGGACTGCGATGAAAATTGCGGCCGGCAGCGCAAATTGCTCTTCGGTACGGAAGCGATCGCAAGAGCTTGCTCTGAAAGACCGGGCCACTTTGCTTACCAGGTACCGGCAGCAAAACTACAATGCCAAATCGCTGCGCCCTGTGAAAAACTGCCACAGCCGGACCATGGCATAGGTATCGAGTCCGCAGTATTCAAGCAATTGTTTCTGAATCTGAGCCTTCCTCGCGATGTTCGTGACCGAAGAGATGGCCTCCAGATATGCATCCATCGCCATTCCACCATCCTGCACCCCATGCAGATTGTCATAACGAAGGTCCGGTGCGACGGCCGGCAGCACTTGCTTGATGCTCCAACTCCCTTGCTGGCTCGGATGGTAGTAACGCTCCTCGGCAACCCTAAGCAGATCGACAACGCGTTCGTTGATGGCGAGAAGTGATCGTTTCAGCCTGGCGAAACGCTCCCCGAGTTCCTTGATGCGGGCAGTCTCAAAACCAGCGTTGTAGACAAAGACCTGCCCGCGTTCGCCACAGGCGGTGATCAGCGCCTCGGCAAAGGCCCTGGACGGGTCACCGCCGCTCAAGTCGAGGAAGGACTGGTGCTCGAGTTTTCCGGTGCGCGAAAGGCGGTGTACGCTGAACTGAAACGGAATCTGTTGATAGGGCCGCGTCCCTTTCCAGATCGGTACGGCGAACTGGATCGTCTCGAAATCCAGGAAATAGGCAGGCGGTTTGTGGGCCGCCAGGTCTGCGGCGGCATTCTTGGCATCGAAGAAGACTTTGCCCGACAGCGTATGTGCCTTGACGCGAATCTGGCGTTCATTGAGAAGTTCGTCGGGAACCATGCGCAGATCCTTGACCCCTTCGTCTTCGATGAGGGCTTTCAGGGCCTTCGTCTGAACGCGCGGCAGCCAGGAGACCGGATACTCGGCCTGGGGCTCCTGACTCTGGCAGTAATCCAGAAAACCGCATTCATAAGGACTGCTGCAGTGCCGGCCGGTGGTAATGGGTGGCTCCTTGCGCTTCGCCGCAACGGCCTGGGCCTCCTTGATCCAGCCGCGGACCTCATCCTCCCTGGCGAAGGCCTCTTCGGTCAGATCGTCTTCAAGCAAGAGGCCCTGGTAATCCTCCCCGCCGGGATAGACCCAGGTGCTGTCGATGTGCGCCAACGATACCGATGCCAGCGGCACACCGGCTTCCCGGGCCACAAAGGCCTGCACGGCAGCGTCGTCGCGGTGATAGTCCTTGACGCTGGTCGACGACTTAACTTCGATCATTCGCCAGACTCGTTTCCCGCCCTTCCGCGCCGGCAGCATCACGTCGGCAAATGCCAGCGCGCCGCCGGCCGAGAACCCCGCCTCGAAAATCGCATTCGCCGACGCGAGTAGCGCCCAGGATCGGGCGAACGCGGCGTCATAGCCCTCCGTCTTGGCATCAATCAGCTGCCCCTTGCCCGCCGGGTCGTACAGCGTGCGGGCCACGTCACCCACTTGGTGCCCGACGGCGAACCTCGCCTGCGTAGCTGGCGAATCTTCACGCAGCGCCGGCTGGTGGATTTCCAGCCAGAGCCGTTTCGGGCACTGGCGGAAGGCGAGCAGCTTGGATTTGGACAGGTTGCGCATGTACAGCTCCTCTTCTCGGGGCAAGCGAATTATGCTCGCCGACTTGCTACTGGAGAAACCCGATTCCGGCCCTCGCGCCTTCCTTGACCGCGCATTCGCCCTCGACGGCGGCGACCAGGGCGGCGGACGATGCGATGGGACGGAAGCGGCTCTGGCGGATCACCGCGGCGAAATCACCCGGGGTCAGCTTTTGCAGGCGCGTCAGCCTCGCCCGCTCCCCGGGCAACGGCGCGGCGATCCCCAACTCGACGCAATGGCGGCAGAGCAGTTCCCAGGCCTGCTCCGGCTTCAGGAAGGCAAACTTCACCTTGAGGTCGAAGCGGCGCAGCGCGGCCTGATCCAGCCCTTCCATCAGGTTGGTCGAGGCGATGAACACCCCGGAAAACGCCTCCATCTGCGTCAGCATCTCATTGACCAGGCTGACCTCCCAGCCCCGCTGCGCGCCGCGGCGGTCCTGCAGGAAACTGTCGACCTCGTCGACCAGCAGCAGAGCGCCTTCCTTTTCCGCCTCCTTGAAGGCACGGGCAATGTTCTTCTCGTTTTCCCCGACCCACATCGACATCAGGTCGGAGGCGCGTTTCACCAGCAGTGGAACCCCCACCTGTCCGGCGAGCCACCGCCCATAGGCCGTCTTGCCGGTCCCCGGCGGGCCGTACAGGCACAGACGCCCCGCCCGCGACTTCACCAGTCCGGCGGCGACCAGCGCCAGGTCGCTGTCGGCATGAATGAAGCGCGGATCGTAGAGTTCCGGCAGTCGGACGGGATCGTTCCGGCGTATCGCGGCGTGCCCCTGGGCCTCCAGGGTGCTGCCGACCAGCAGTTCCAGGGCCGCCCCGGCTTCATTGGCGCCCAGGTCGCCACGTATCGAGCGGACGACCGAAGCCGCCCGGGTGACCACCGCCGGGGCCAATGCCTTCGACTCGGCGATGCGCGCCACGCCGGCGGCATCGAGCAGGTCCGCGCAGGCCTCGGCGATGATGCGTGCCCGCTGCTGCCTCGGCGGGATCGGCAGTTCGATGACCATGTCGAAACGGCGGATGAATGCCGGATCGAGTTCGTCGATGGAATTGGACAGCCACAGGGTCGGCACGGCGTTCTCTTCGAGGGTGCGGTTGATCCATGCCTTGCGCGTCTGGGCGGTGCTCTTGCGGCCAAAGAAACTGTCCCCGTCTTCGAAAACATCCTCCGCCTCGTCGAAGACAATGATGGCCCGCCGCTGGGCGAAGAAGCTTTGCGCGGCGCGGAATGCCCGCAGCCGCCGCGCGCCATCGACGGGGTCGCCGTCGCCATCTTCGCTGGTCACCTCGAGCAGTTCGCAATCGAGTTCCCTGGCCAGGACCTTGGTTAGCTGGCTCTTGCCGGTTCCAGGATCGCCGTGCACGAATATGTTGACGCCGCGGCGGCCGGTGCCGACGGCGTGCTTGAGGTAGGGCCGCAGCACGGCGAGCGACGACGCGATGTGGCCGTAGTCGGCGATGTCGAGTTGGGCGGGGCCGCTCAGGGTCACCATGTCGCGCAACAGGTTCATCGGATCGGCGTCGGACGAGAAGATGTGGTCGGCAAAGTTGTCCGTGAGGAGGTCGAGCTTGCCGCGCAAAGTGTTTGCACCGCTGCGATCCACCGTGAGCAGCCCCGACCGGGCCAGCAGCCCCTGCGTCGCCAGCGACGCGCGAATTTCGCTTTCCGGCAGATCGAGCAGCACCGAAAGGGCAGGAAACACTTTCACCGAGGTCAGTTGGCCGAGCCAGTCTGCGGTGTCGTCCAGCAGGCGGTCGGTTTCAATCAGCACGGCGAATTCGAGGATGCGGCAGTCGGTAACGGAGAGGCCGACCAGCGTGGACAGGCGCGCCACATTTGCCCTGAGGCAGGACGGCGCAGCGGCCGCATGCAGCTTGCGCTCGCCGGCCTGATGCAGCTTCCTAAGTTCCGCGCGAACCGCTCGCGGGTCGAAATCGCCTTCCGCTGGATCAATCCACTCGTCCAGGCCCAGCGTCTCGGCGAGCGCATCGTTGCCGAAGCCGTGCATGCTGACGAAGGCCCGCTGCGCGCCCAGCGGGACCAGCAGCCGCAGGAGCCACAGGCGAACGATGGGCGCTATGTCAAGGGACATCTTGGAGTAACAGGAACGACGACGCATGGGCATGATGATCTCCTTCTATTGGAAGATCATTGTCCGTTATCATGCGACAACTGGTGTCGCATGACGCGTCTCGACCCGCAATGAGTCAGCTTGGTGCGCCCAACGCGGTCCTCGACCATCCCGAATTTCGCGGCGCCCGCCCGGCCGGCCAAAGGGTAGCGCTGCGCAATCGGAACGAAGATATGCTTACCTGCACCGAGGCCGACAACGTCGTCAATGGTGACCGATCTAAAGCCATGGCCGGTTTAGCGATCGTTGGCGACGAGGATGCACTGCGCGGCTGCGGAACCTGGCCAGGCACTGAGAGAGCCCGGCGGCGTTGGCCGCGCGCGGCGCACTTGCGTACCGCGAATCGCGGACGATGCGTTGCGAGTCGCTTTTCTACTGACGGAAAAACCCACTTTGCATCGCCGGCGACTCCGCGGCAGACCGCGAGGCATCGGCCTCAGGTGACTTGTTGGGGAGCCTGCTGCGCGGCCCCTCAGCCTTTAATCGCTCAGTCGTAGGTGCGGGCCAGTTCTTTCGCCGTCGCGGCCATCGCATGGCGAAGTTCCGTAGGCTTGACAACCTCGACGCCCTCCCCGAAACCGAGCAACCACCAGCGCAACTGGGGCGTCTTGGCCACTGTCGCCGTCACGCGCAACAAACCGGCATCGATCTCCTCGACTTGCTGATCCTTGGCCAGCGGCGTCTCGAACAGATGGTCGCCACAGCCGGCCCGGAAGACGAGTTCGACCTTGAGCTTCTCGCCCGGCCCGAAACCCCAGACGCCGGTATCGACCTGCTGGTCGACCGAAAAACCCTCCGGATAGATGGCCCGATCTTCCAGGGCCTGCGCCGACACGATCCGGTTCATCGCCAGCGTTCGCGCGTCGTTGTAGTCAAAGATTCGGCAGGAGAGGTAGAGCATCGGGCCGCGTTGGATCAACGCCAAAGGATGGATGCGATACTCGACCGGCTGCTTCTCGCCCCGCTTGCGGTAACGGATGTTGACCTGCCGCTCATGGAGCAGGGCGTCCGAAACGATTCGCTGCACCTCCCCATCGATTACTGCGGCCAACAGCGGCTGCGCCGGGGGCAGGCAGCGGACCTTGTCAAGCCATGAGCGTCCGCGGTATGGCTTGGGCTCGACGTCCAGGCGCTTTCTCGCTGCCTTGAAATAGGGTTGCAGCTGATCGACCATGGGCGTGGGCAGCAGAGTCCCCAAATGATGTTCGACCATGGCCAGGGTCAGCGCTTCGGGCACCGTCAGGCCCGGCAGGTCGAAGCTCGCGGCGTCCTTCTGCCAACTCCAGCCAAACGGCTTATCCCGATCGTCGCAGTGAAGCGGGAAGACGCGAGAGAGTTCGTTGAGATCGCGCTGCAGCGATCGGTCGGTGATCTCGAAGCCTTCGCCCTCCAGGGCGCGGCGGATGTCCTGGACCGCGACCTTCTGCGGAAATCGCGGAAGGAGCCGCAGCATATGCCACTGACGGAACAGCGCGTCCTGATTCTTCGCCATGGCCTCACTCCCTGATTTCGTCGCCGCCACGCAATGTGTCCCGTCACCATCGATGACGGAAGTATCAGGGTCGTTGCGACGCACTGCGTCGTAGGGCGCATACGATAATCCGATCGCGCAATTTTGCAAGTACGCCCGAGAGTGCAGGAGAGCGACGATGATCGATGCAAAACTGGGAAAATCGCCGATGGTGTCCGACCAGCCAGCAGCCATACTTGGATTGCAGTCCGATCGATACCGGAAGCGCACCCGGGTGAATGCCACGGCCGGGTCTGGCGAGCGGCTCGACGACGAGCCCCTGCCGGCACTGACACGGAGGGGGACGATAAGGGGGCATCAGGTCGCCCGCCGCCGCCGCGGCGGCGTTCACCTGCGCCCGCGCGCCTTCAGAATCTTTCGTGCCTTGGCCTGAGCCACAATCCAGGCGATCAGCTGGGCGTAATTGACCGGGTCGCACGCGGCGATATCACGACGTGCGGCCTCGATCTGGTCGAGCAGGCGCGCCGGTTCGGCGCTCTGCACGGAATCCGCTGCAGCCTTGTCGGATCGAGCCAGCGGCGCCTGACGTGACAGCATGTTGAGCGCGCCGACCAGCGCTTCGAAGATATCCTGGTGAACGATCAGGCGCGACAGCGATGCGGTGTGTCGCTCGATTTCATCCGGGAGGCTGCCGTCGGCGAGAAAGCCGACGAGCATGACCAGTTGTCGGCCGAGGCGGTTGGTATTGCTGTTGTTGGCCAACAGCCATTCGATCTGGTCGGCGATGAGTTCGTCCATGAGGATCCTTCGGGGCGTTGATTGGGAGACGTCGCTGCGGCGCGACGTCTCCATCGTAAGGAACGGCGCGACAATGTGTGTCGCATGCAGCACGACGCCGAGTCGGTAATGATCCAGTGTGGCCGAGGCGTGCCGGATGAGCCGGAACCGGCGGTGCGCCAGCGTGCGATCCGGCGTGAATATCTGCGGTGGCGCTCAGCGTGATGGCCAACGGCGGGGAACCTTGCCGGCGCGACTTTCGCATTCCGGATCAATCGCCGGTTTCTTGACAACCTGTTCGGCGCTTCCCCACCAGTCATGTACCTCGACGCTTCCAGCGGTGCGATGTTTGCCGCAGGCGACGTAGTACCAACCGTCCCGCTTCAGCATCCGGCCTGGCGCACCGCATGCAGCGCACAAACGCCGACTCGCGATCCGGGCTGTCTCGATGCGCTCACGCAATTGGATCGATAGAGCACGGAGGGTCCCGGCAGGATGCGCCCTGACATCCAGATCATCCTCAGCCCAAGTTTCTCCCTGGCGCATCATGCTTATTCCGACTCTCAGATCCCCGAACTTTACTTTGATTTGCATCATCGTCACGTCGCCCACTTTCTCTGCGGCGATCTGCTCCATATCGGTCAGCAATTCGTCGATGAGTGGTACCCATCCGGGTTCGATTTCATTCCGGCAGGGCGGGATTCGGCCGCGAAATAGCGTCGGGTGGCGTTCGATCAGATAGTGCGTTGCCGGCTGGCACGGAGGTTCGCTCATGTCATGGCGGTAAGTGGTGCACGGGGATAACTGCGTCTTCTCCCGATCGTCGCCTGCTTCAGTTTCGCGGTATCGCCCGGAGCCATAATGGTCTCTCCGGGATATGTCCGCCTGGCACGGCTTTCGATGCAGCTCCGCAGGCGTTTCACCCGGCACGAGTGCCGAAGTTGCAGCTTCAAGAGCAGCGAAATCGTCCGGGCTAATCGGAAACTGCGCTTGCCTCCACGCGTATTCCGTCCAAATTTCGATGTACGGACCTTGTCCGACGAAAACCATATGTCCGCCAACCAGGCCTTCGCGACCGATCAAACCGGGCGACAACTCAAGCCAGCCGCAGGCGTTGTAGCTCGCAATGCTTGGCGAAACCAGCTCTGTGAAATCGGGTTCGTCGGCGCCTCCCGGACGAAGGCGGAATAGCGGGCGTGGATCGTCTGTGTCGCAAACTGCTTCCAGGCGCCATTGGCACGTTCGTCGAAAGCTCTCCGGAAGCGCAACGCGCCCGTCCGGGAGAACGGGTTCAAATTGCGCACCCTGAAACTCGATATCGGTCATGGTCGGCACTGCTTTGGTTCAACGGCAATGGCGGTTTCGAGCACACAGCGGAATTCCCCGGATTGGCCCCATGCGCGCGACGGAAACTTCCGCCGCACCGGGGAGATCTCGATGACAGTGTTCCATCCCGCCAGTGGGGATGAATTCTCGCTTGGATCGAGGACAAGCAGGCGTTGCTCGGCGCAACTGCGCATTTCGCTGAAGATGAACACCCGTTTCGGTCGAACGTGAACGGTCGTCGAGGTGGGGTTGCGCGGGGTTCAAATTGTAGCCTGGGTGTTCACGATGATGTCGGATAGGCATGGCGGAGAGTTATCCACGGCCGCCCGCCAGACGGCGCTCCTCCATAGCAGGCTGGCTGGCTGGCGGGCGGCGGTGGGTAACTCGTGTTCAGCGCGCGGCATCGGAGGTTTTCGCCCTTGAGATCGAGTTTGTGGGCCTGATGGACGAGGCGATCGAGGATCGCGTCGGCCAGGGTGGGGTCGGCGAGATAGGCGTGCCAATGTTTGACCGGCAGTTGGCTGGTGACGATGGTCGAGCGGGAGCCGACGCGATCATCGAGCAACTCGAGCAGATCCGAACGCGCCGCCTGATCGAGCGGCGTCAGCCCCCAGTCGTCGAGGATGACGACGTCCGTTCTCGCCAGTTGTGCCAGGCGTTGGCTGAAGCTGCCATCGCCATGGGCGACACGAAGTTCCTCAAAGAGACGCGGCAATCGAACGTACTGCACGGAGAAGCCCTGGCGGCAGGCCTGGTTGCCCAAGGCACAAGCCAGCCAGGTCTTGCCGCAGCCGGTCTTGCCGGTCAGGATCACATTCTGGGCGTTACGGATCCAGTCGCCGGAAGCGAGGCTGGCGATCAGACGCCGATCGAGGCTACGGCTGGCGCGATAGTCGATATCTTCCAGGCAGGCGTTGACGCTCTTCAAGCGGGCCACCTTGAGCAATCGTGCCAATCGCTTCGAGTCACGCCAGGTCATTTCCCGATCGACCAAGAGGCCCACGCGCTCCTCGAAAGACAGGGTGTCGCTGGCGGTAAT
>WNGM01004128.1_pt1 | contig 11514 bp, 11 predicted proteins | sample 5400571 | NCBI WGS metagenome assembly WNGM01 (sample SAMN13153378, study PRJNA577476) | soil metagenome | isolation source: 100 cm soil or saprolite under Garry oak tree replicate 2 | place: USA:California | collected 2016-06-15 | reverse complement strand
AAAGCTAGCAAAATGAAAACCCGAATTGATCTGGAATCACCAAGCGCTGTTCACAACATCATTCGAGACGCCTCTAGAGCCATCGATAAGGCGAGAAAGGATGATCCAACAGCGTTGCGGGAGATTAGCGACTCGACTGATGGCGATCCATTTCGAGTCCTAATCGCAACGGTTCTCTCTCACAGAACCAAGGACGAGGTTACCGCTCTCGCGTCCTCCAGGTTATTCGCCAGGTTCCCAGATGTAAAGAGCTTGGCCGTCGCAAATACCAGGACTGTCACGCGGCTCATCAAACCAGTGGGGTTTTACAATACCAAGGCGCGGACAGTCAAGAAGATCTCCCGAATTCTTCTCGAGAGGTATGGTGGTAAAGTGCCCGAAGACATGGACCAGTTGCTTGAACTGCCCTCAGTTGGGCGGAAGACCGCCAACTGTGTCTTCGTCTACGGATTCAAGACCTCCGCGATTCCTGTCGATACTCATGTTCATCGGATCTTCAATCGGATCGGCGTGGTTGAGACCAAAACGCCTGATGAGACTGAGAAAGAGCTGACAAGGCTGGCTGACAGGAAGGATTGGTTGCCACTGAACGAAGTCTTCGTAAGATTCGGCAAGCTCATCTGCAAGCCAGTCGGTCCGCACTGTCCGGAATGTCCGCTTAACGACAGATGCAAATATTACAAGACCGAATATCTTCCCCGCATCAAGAAAAAACACCAACAAAACTAGAAAACCGCGTTCTTGTATTCTCATAGTGAGCCCGTGCGATCCGCTGATCGAAGTGGCGAAGGTATTATGCCGCTATTTGGATGGCGATTCTCAGACCGGGAGGGCTATTTGTCGGGCCCAGTTTCTTAACATCGAATGTCATATGACAGAGGCCGCATGTGTGGTCATGACCGACTGGGTCGTAACACTTGTCAAGTCTTGCGCAAAAAGGGCATTTCACTCGATCGCTCGACTCATACGCCTTCATAGCCATCTCCTCATGGGTCATCGCATCGGCATAATCCAATGGTTTTGACCAGTTGTTCAGGGGAATTTACGGACTTGTTCAGCCTTCTTGAATACCAGACGACGGGGAGTTCGAGCAGCTGGAACCTAAGACTTTAGAGCAAAAGGCCTCCTCCCGGGGCTTCTACTGGCTCTCGCGCTCCGTCATGGTTGAGACGGAACCTGTAAATAGCGAGCGGTCCAGTATAACATACGTCATAAAAGAGAGAACGAAGCGATGGCTAACAAGAGTTACCTAGACCTAGACTATGCGAAGTACGACTTCAAGGATACTCAGAAGCCCATCTTCAAGTCCGAGAAGGGACTCTCTCGCCAGACAGTCGAGCAAATTTCTGATATGAAGAAAGAGCCTGAATGGATGAAGAAATTCAGGCTACGAGCCTACGAGCATTTCATCCAGAGGCCCATGCCCACCTGGGGTGGTAACCTCTCCCACATCGACTTCAACGACATTTACTACTACCTAAAACCCACCGACAAGGTGGAGAAGAGCTGGGACGATGTTCCCGAGAAGATCAAGAAGACTTTCGACAGGCTAGGCATACCTGAGGCCGAGAAGAAGTTCCTTGCAGGAGTAGGCGCTCAATACGAATCAGAGGTTGTCTATCACAGCCTCCTGAAACATTTGGAGGACAAGGGTGTAATCTTCTGCGACACTGATACTGCTCTCAAACTACACCCAGAGATTGTCAAGAAATATTTCGGAACGATCATCCCGCCTGAGGACAATAAGATGGCCGCGCTCAACAGCGCTGTCTGGAGCGGCGGCAGCTTCATCTACATTCCCCAAGGAGTCAAGGTCGATCTTCCACTACAGGCATATTTCAGAATTAACGCGGCAAACATGGGACAGTTCGAGAGAACCCTAATCATTGCAGACGACTACGCAGACGTGCAGTACATCGAAGGCTGCACAGCTCCCGTCTATTCCACAGACTCCCTCCACTCGGCAGTGGTCGAGATAATCGCGAAGAAAGGAGCCAGGGTCCGGTACACAACCCTCCAGAACTGGTCGTCCGACGTCTACAATCTCGTCACGAAGAGGGCTTACGCTTACGAAGACGCCAGCGTCGAATGGATCGACGCAAACGTCGGCAGTAAACTTACGATGAAGTATCCTTCGGTCTATCTCGTCGGACCAAGAGCGAAAGCCGAGATAGTCTCAGTAGCATTCGCAGGCAAAGACCGTCACCAGGATACAGGCGCGAAGGCGGTCCACCTCGCTCCGTACACAAGTTCCAGAATCACCGCGAAATCCGTCAGCAAAGACGGAGGACTAACCACCTATCGAGGACTAGTGCATGTGGCTAAGGGAGCTGTCGGAGTGAAATCCAGCGTTCGATGCGACGCCCTGTTGATGGACGCACAGTCAAAAACATCAACCTACCCCTACATGGAAGTCAACGAAGACGACGCAACAATAACCCACGAAGCAACAGTTGGACGGATAAACGAGGACCAGCTGTTCTATCTCATGACCAGAGGCTTGACCGAAACCCAAGCGCTCAGCATGATCGTCACCGGATTCATGGAACCATTCACCAGAGTACTCCCTATGGAATACGCGGTCGAGTTCAACCGACTAATCGAGATGGAAATGGAAGGCGCCGTCGGCTAAACCCCGAAGAAACCCAAACCTTCTAACGGGCCGCCCCATCCAACGGTAAGCCATCCATGGGCAAATCCCTCGCCAGCCCCACAGAAAGTATGATAAAAGAAGTCTCAGCGTCATTCTCTGAACCACAAGAACTCAGCAGAGAAAGATTCGTCGCCCTCGACTACTTCAACAAACTACCCCTCGAAAAATCAACGCTCTACACAAAATACGTGGACATTCTATCCGGGCTCACGCTGGATTCGTTCGAACCCGGTCTACCTTCTCACCTCAAATCGATACCTCACGAGATCGCGCATCTCGTCAAGGAGAAAGAGGAGCCGACTCTATCCCTCCAAGTCGACTCTCAGATGGTCCGCACAGAAATACACGGGACCCTGGAGAAAGAGGGAATCATATTCTCAAACATACAGTCAGCGCTCGCCAACAATCCAGAACTGGCCCGGAGCCACTTTACGAAAGCGATCCCCCCTGACGACGACAAGTTTGCAGCCCTAAACAACGCCTTCTTCACCGCAGGCACATTCCTATACGTTCCAAAAGGGCTCAACATCAAAATCCCCTTCCGAAACATCGTCCTACTCAAGAGCCGCCACCAAGCAGCATTCACCCACAACATCATCATAGCCGAAGAAAACAGCAAACTGAGCTTTCTACAGGAAGCTTACTCAAAGCTTGATTCTGGCCAACAGGGGCCCGCTCTGTACAGCGAGGTAACGGAAGTCTACGTCGGCGAGGATGCGGAGGGTAACTTCGCTAGCCTACAGAACTTCGAAGGCGACGTTCATTCAACACTCAATAGACGATGCGTCGCTCAAAAATACGCTCGCATGAACTGGACTATAGGCCACATTGGTGGAGGAACCACCCGCTCCCGAGTGGAGAGCGTGTTAGACGGACCCGGTGCCTCCGCGGAGGATGTCGAAATTGTCTTTGGCTCAGAGTCACAGCGAGTTGACGCAGTCACCGATCTCACACACAGATCCACCAACACAACCGGACACGTGCTAGCACGAGGGGTCTTGAGAGACTCAGCACGTACCATATTCAAGGGCATGATACGGATCGAAGAAGGGGCTAAGAATTCGAACTCGTACCTTGCCGAACATGCAATGATCTTCAGCAAGAAGGCTAGAGCCGACGCAATACCAGGGCTTGAGATTATGACGAATGAGGTGAAGGCCACTCATTCGGGATCAGTTAGCCAGGTGGATGAGGAACAGATTTTCTATCTCATGTCTCGGGGCTTGTCCCAGAGCGAAGCCCAGAGAATGATCATCATTGGATTCTTACATCCCGCCGTTCAACGCATACCTCTCAGAACAGTCAGAGCTGCGATACAGTACCTTATCGAGGAGAAGTGGCTGGGAAGGGGAGGACAAATCCCTCCAAGCCCTGAGCAACTACCGGAATTCGAGGAGGAGCCGGAGAAGGAAAGTGTCTCAGCCGATCTGTTCGAGAGGCACTACAAGTATCGGTAGTGACTTCCCTGGGAACTCTCATCAAGGTGTGTTCCATCTCCGAGCTTCCCCCGGGGGCGATGAAGGGAATAGAACACGATGGCAAGAGGATACTCGTTGTCAATCTTGAAGGGACCATATACGCGTGGGACGGAACCTGTACTCACGAAGAGTACGACTTGTCGATGGGATTTCTAACCGGGGACAGCGTTACATGTGCGCTGCACCTTTCGCGGTTCAATCTGCTCACGGGGGAAGCAGTCAATCCACCTGCGGAGAAACCGCTGGGCAAGCATCAGGTAAAGGTAGCTGACGGAGACATCTTCGTGGAAGTGGGATGAGGCTGCAGCAAGCCTAGGTCGATTTTCCTCACTAAGATTTCCTTCACGTTTTCCATTCTTACCCTCACACACAATTTCAAGTTACATGGCCCTTTAGTCAGTTCGCTTCCTTCTCACTTCGCCTTACCATAGGCGTTCGAAGTGGTTTGTTATGCGCGACGTGAGAAACGGATAGGGATGGGATTCGTTCCAGCACAGAGGATACGTCCTTCTCTCCCTCCTATCATTGCTCTTGTTTGTAACCACATTCAACGCCTCGGTTCACGCGGTGGGCGAGACTTATACTCTAACGGAGTCAGCCTCGCGATTGCAGGAAAGTAGTACTGCCAGTGTTTTGTTAATCCTAAACGTGTCCAACGCTAACACGGTCGCAAACTATGCTTTCACCTGGAGTGTGAAGGATCCTAGTGGTAGCGTCCATCAGGCCACCAACGCAACTAATGTGCCTCACGCAACATCGTTTGTGGAGAGCGTTGCCTACCCCGGCAAATTCGGTTCCAGCCCCAGCTTAGCTTATACGGGTGTTTATGCGGTGTGGGTCAATCAGACCCAACCTCTGTTGGTAGGTTCGACTGGGGTCGCTAACGGCCAGTTTCAAGTAGGTCTCACCGACAGTCTAAGTTACCCGCGTACTTTTCCCGTCGGAATCAGAGCTTCTGGCTATGCACCCAACCTGAACGTGACCATAGCGATATCCGGCTCTGTCGGAGCGACACCAGGTTTCCCGTTAAACCAGTTAGCCGATAGTAATGGAGATCTCTCCTACGTCTGGCCGTCGATACCCGCTTCAACTTCCCTTGGCAACTACACGCTGACCCTCACAGGGAGCCCAACGAAGACTCCGCCTGACATCCAGTCATTTACCGTCACAGCAACAAACGTAACGATTTCTCCACTTACGATCAGCCTGAGCTACCTGCAGAGGTCCCAGACTGAAGATTTTCGTTTTTCTGCCTGGTATCCAAACGGGGCACAGGTCAAAACAGGTTCAGCTAATCTGCGTCTAGTGGAAGTTGATGGCTTAACATCGCATTATGTTGCGATGGCTTACAAATCAACTCTGGGGGTGTTCCGCGGAACATTCCAGATCCCTCTTAGCAGCGAGGTCGGTCCTTGGGTCGCCACGGTCGAGGTTAGCAGCTTCGATGATGGTAATGGGAACAAGGGACCGATCTCAAGCGTATTAAAGCCCTTTACCGTATCGCCGGCGATACTCACCGTCTCCGCCACTACCAACTACAACAACTACACCATCGGAGGTATCGTAGTAATCTACGCTTCAGTGGTGTCCCCTGGAGGGTACAACTTCACCAGCGGGATAGTCACCGCTACAACATACCATTCGTCGAGCCAGATTGGTAGCCCATTACTTTTGTTCTATGACCAGAGCCGGGCAAAGTGGGTCGGTAGCTACACGGTCAACTCAACCAATCCATATGGAATCTGGCAAATACAAGTCAATGCCAGTGATAGCTACGGAAATATGGGACAAGGATCGACATCGACGTTGGTTAGCGTCCCTGCTGCACCGCCACAACAAAGTTCAACATTCAACTATATTCTAGTGGTGGTATTAGCGGTTCTTGGTGGCCTAGCGATGCTGGTTGCTTGGATGGTTTTCGGGCGGCGGAGAGTTCTGAGAAGAGTGTTGAAAGTGGATCTTGAAGCGATCCACGCTGAGGCGAAGAAGGTTGAGAACCAGGATTTCTTCAAGAAAGTTCAGGAGCAGTTAAAACAGCAGAAATCGGAGAGCGAGCAAAGTAAGCATAGTGGGTAAAAGGGTCGCAGGCTATTACTTCTTAGAGTTAGAGCCCTGACAGTTCGTTCTTGGTAGCATCGGTGGAACCGATGTAGTCGTAGACTCCCGTCTTCAACACTTTCAGGGATAATAGCGCGCATTTCAGTCTCACAGCCGTAAGCTGTCCACCTATCAGTGAGAGAACGTCTTCCTTGGAGATCTTGCGGACATCGTCAACGGTTTTTCCCTTTACGAGTTCGGTTAGCATGGAGGCTGAGGCTTGGCTTATCGCGCAGCCCTGTCCATTGAACTTCACATCTTTCACATTGTTCTTCTCATCTAGCTCAAGTTGCATCTCCACTACGTCTCCACAGAGCGGGTTCGTGTCTCGGGCGTGGATCTGAGCATGAGGCAAGCTCCCCTTGTTCCTAGGATAGCGATAGTAGTCGAGAATTATTTCGGAATAAATTGAACTCATACGTTGAACACTCTTCCTGCTCTCTCTACGGAATCTACTAGTCGGTCAATTTCGTTTTCAGAATTGTACACGTAGACACTCGCCCGGGTTGTAGAGGAGACCCCCAATCGTTCCATAAGTGGCTGTGCACAGTGATGACCTGACCGGACCGCTATTCCGTCTTCATCCAGAAGAGTCGCCATATCGTGAGCATGAACATCGCCCAAATTGAAACTTATCACTCCTGCCTTTGTCCTCGGATTCTCGGGACCATAGATTTTGATGCCCTTGATTTTTCCCAGCCTGTCATGCGCGTACTCTGTTAATTCCTGATCATGGGCTTGAATGTTCCGCAGTCCTAGCTCCGACAAGTAGTCTACCGCTTTTCCCAGGCCGATAGCACCCGCTATGTTGGTGGTCCCGGCCTCAAACCTGTACGGGGGATCTCTCCATGTGGACTCGTAAAGATGTACCTCCCGTATCATTTCGCCTCCTCCATGATAGGGAGGCATCTCTTCGAGGATCGCCTTCTTTCCATAAAGCACCCCGATACCTGTTGGTCCGCACATCTTGTGGCCAGAGAAGGCGAGAAAGTCACAATCGAGATCTTGGACGTCCACGGGCATGTGGGGCACTGATTGGGCGGCGTCGACAAGGATCCGACAGCCCTCCTTGTGGGCCTCGCGGACGTACTCACGGACTGGATTAATGGTTCCCATAACGTTCGATACATGTGTCATGGTGACGAGCCTGATTCCGTCTGATTCCAGGTGTCTGCGAAAATCCTCGTGGATCAGATGGCCATCATCGGTTAGCCCCACGTATTTCAGATGTGCACCCTTCTGCTTGGCCAGTAGTTGCCATGGGACAATGTTGCTGTGGTGCTCCATCTCGGTAAGAATGATTCCATCTCCAAGACCAACATTTGTCCGGCCCCAGGACTGCGCGACCAGGTTGATTGCCTCAGTCGTCCCGCGAACAAAGACGATCTCACTCGGACTGTTAGCGTTTATCAGCCGAGCAATCTTGGCCCGTGCCTCTTCATAGGCAGCAGTCGCCTCTTCGCTGATCCTGTAGACTCCACGATGAACGTTAGCATTGTACTCGTTGTAGAAACGGGTTAGCTCATCGATTACGTCTCGAGGTTTCTGGGTTGTGGCCGCGCTGTCGAGATATGCTAGCGGCTTTCCATTGATAACGCGTTTGAGAATCGGAAAATCATGTCTGACCTTCTCGACATTGAACGGTTTCTTCTCGTGAATGTATGCTGTCGCCTGTTTTTGCGTAGCGTATCCCCTGACAGTGCTCTGGGCAAGCTGTCCGGGAGAAGTTAGGGGAGGCTTAGTAGTGGGCGTGGTGCTCTTCGGGACTGCGAGCCCCGGTAGCTTGTTCTTTGCCTTTCGGTACGAAGCTGTGTCCGCAGCCGCAGGTGAGGTAGCTTTCAGGGAAGTTGAATTTGAAGCCGCCGCCCATTTCTGTCTCAACGTAGTCAATCTCGGCGTCTCCGAGAAGGTCCGCGCTCTTTGGGTCGGCTACAATGTTGACCCCGTTCTTGTGTTCGATGACGTCGCTGTCGCTGGTCTTGTCGAGCTTCAGGCCGAACTGGTAGCCGGCGCATCCTCCTGCTTTGACGAATATGCGGAGGGCGAGGGACTGGTCGCTGACTTGTTTCAGATAGTCTTGGACCTTAACCGCCGCTTTTTCGGTTATACTAATTGCCATGTTCTCTACCTAACCCTAGCTCAGGACTTCCTTTTTAACCCAATCGTAACCCCTTGCCTCCAGAACGTCCGCGAGCTCAGGCCCGCCTGATTTGACCATTCTACCGTCGAGGAGGATGTGTACGTGGTTGGGTTTGATGTATCGGAGGATTCTCTGATAATGGGTGATAATCATGACGCCCATTTCGGGGCCTACCAGCTTGTTCACGCCTTCGGCGACGATTTTCACCGAATCTATGTCCAGTCCAGAGTCCGTTTCGTCAAGGACTGCTATTTTGGGCTGTAAAACCGCTAGCTGGAGTATTTCGCAACGTTTCTTCTCTCCCCCCGAGAATCCTTCGTTCAGGTAGCGAGTTGCGAAGGAGTCATCCATGTCCAGCAGTTTGAGCTTTTCCTTCAGTAGCTTGCGGAACTCGAGAACCGAGACCATCTCTTGGCCCAGATCTCCTCTCTTCCCTCCCTGGCGAACCGAGTTGTAGGCAGTCCGGAGAAAGGTGGAGAGTGATACTCCTGGGACTTCGTAGGGATATTGGAATGCGAGAAAGACCCCTTTCCGGGCCCTTGCATCAGGTGCCAGGTTGAGCAGTGTTTGTCCGTCGAAGCTGATGTCACCCTTCGTTACCTTGTATTTGGGATGCCCCATTATCGTGGAGGCGAGAGTGCTCTTTCCGGAACCGTTCGGTCCCATGATCGCGTGTATCTCGCCCTGTTTGACTTGAAAGTCTACACCTTTCAGTATCTCTTTTCCGTCGATAGAAGCGTGCAGGTCCTTGATTTCTAGCTGGCTCAATTCCGGATCCTTCTCACATCGATTCTAACCGCGCTTGATTTCGTCCTTTTTTCTAAGTTCCGACAAGAGCGGCATGACGTACGTCATATAAAGTCCTTCGTTCCTCGACACCAACGAATTATTGAGATCTACATCACCCAAGAAGTACCAAGCTCCGCTACTCTGAAAGTATGCTGTCACTAAGAACAGTCCGTCCCTTTATCTATGGCAAACACATTATGCCGAGAAGTCATAGAGAAGTGTCACCGACACTTCCCCTAACACGTTATACTTTGGTTGAGCTTACTAAAGGTCCCGGCGTCTCCATGTTCGGTATCTTCTGATGAGCCTTGAAATGATTCCTCTGTTGCTACCCCACGCCCATAGTACGAAGTCCATCTCAAGAATTCCAATGAACACGATTATCCAGGCAAAGATGACTGATTGCCAATAGGGGTCCGTCACGTAGACAACATCAAGATATATCAGCGGAACGAATGCAGAGATGTACACAACGTAGAATCCGATGAGAGTCGTAGCGATTTTGTGGCCTGTCATTCGCCACGTAGTCGGAAACCAATCTACCGAGAAGTACACGAATTCGAAACCCGCGTAAGCAACCCAGAAGATTATCCAGTATTCAAGGATGTAGAAGGGGAAGTAGGTTGCGTGAGGAATCGGTGAACCGACTGGCGGGACGTTGAAGAAGAAACTCGTCTCATTCGCTTTTTGAACCCATATCGTGCCGAGCATTGCAGCAAAGATTGACGCAATTACTGCGGTAATACCAAGAACAACGAGTGCTCTTCTTTCAGCACTCCTCATCTGGATGTTTTCTTGAGGAGGAGGATTTGGCGGAACAGTCGGCTGAGAGCTTGTCGATGCGGAAGTCTTCGGTGCGGAGTCTCTGAGATTATTCCCTAACATTTCACGCAATTCAGTAGCTTCTGATACCGCCTGCTCATGAATGCGACGATAGCTAATCAGTGTGTCGTCGTTCTCGACCTTCTTCTTCCACATATCGAAGTATTCGGGAAATGTTCCCGTCAATCCTTTGACATAGGGCTTGAGACTCTCGAGTCTTAGCGAGAAAGTATGTATGTCGCCTGGGAAAACATAGCCTCTGACCAGATTAGCGCCCACACCGGTTGCAACGTCGCCAATGGCTTGTAATGTTGCTTGTCCTGTAGTTGTGTTCGTATCTACAGGAGTTAGCCTTGACATGAGGTCATACTTGACTGCCTCAACGAAGGTCGTCCGGCAGAGTTCTATCGCCGAGCTTAGATTTCTGTCTGTTTCGGTGTAGAAGTTTCTTAGCTTGTCGTAAAGCTCGGGAGGTTCAATCAGGTATCCCAAGTGGTCTTGAGTGGTTATTCTAATCCATTGAGACATGGTTGCCGACTGACCTTCTTTGAGTCGGTCGAGACTCTCTTCGATTTCATCGTAAAGAGGACTGTACACCCTCTCTTTGGTCGTTTCATGTCTCTGTCGTTTGATGCTTCTCTCTTGAAAGTAGACCGATGATCCCAATCCAAGAAGCCATCCAATAAACACTCCAATCAGACCAATCAGAGAATCTTCGAGCGCCAAGTTCTCCCACAGAACCCAGTTTGCCCATGAATATGAACTGTGCCCGTCCATAGTTCACTTGACTTTCGGGAATCTCAGTAACACAAAGACATTCTCGGGCTGGTTATTGCCAACGAAGCCGAGTCACTATTGGGTCGAGTTAGTTAGGACAAATTCTACCGAAACGGCGGGAAGAGAAGTTAGGGCTTCGACCACTGTTTCTGAAGACTCCAGACTCTCTTGAGTACCTTTGAAACATATCCAAGTGTTTCATTCAAATCTGGCTCATAGTCGCTTGGATGGGCGCACTCGTTTCTCTCTGTGAGAAGACCCTTCAGAGCCTTTTCCTCTGATGTCGGAACTTTTCGCGGGCATGGTCTCGGCCGAGTCCCGAGACGATGGTCCATACTTGACGAGTCCTTGTAATTTCTCAAGAATATGACAAGTTCGATCTATAGTTGCTTTTACAGGCCCCTGTCATTTCGGTCTGGAAGGGAAGGTCGGGAAAACCGTGACCTCTCTTTCCCTTGTGTGGTTACGTCCTGATTATCGCTAGGCGAGAGCTAGGCTCTAACTGGTCACAAGGTGAAGGAAATGGCGATTGAACTTACGCCTACGAAGATCAAGGGTAGCAAGTATCTCTTGATTCCGAAAGACCTCGCGAGGCTTCTTGAGATTGAGGACAAGAGTGTTCTCAACCTGACTATCGAGGAGTCCTCAAAGGGCCCGAGACTAGTCTACTTAGTCAGCGAACGAGTCCCACACCACACGGAAAACTAGACTTTCAGGTTGCTAGCGGATCGATGGGGCTGCTACCCGAGTTCTTCACG
>WNGM01006117.1_pt1 | contig 11516 bp, 9 predicted proteins | sample 5400571 | NCBI WGS metagenome assembly WNGM01 (sample SAMN13153378, study PRJNA577476) | soil metagenome | isolation source: 100 cm soil or saprolite under Garry oak tree replicate 2 | place: USA:California | collected 2016-06-15 | reverse complement strand
GTTACCCTTTGCCGCGGCAGTCGCTCAACAAGATAACTGCCCCGTCCTTGGTGAATACGCTCGAAACCTCTATAGCGCCTACCCTGGCCTCTCCTCAAACCAGATTACTCGCGCGATGTGCAAACAGCTGCTATTGAAGAGCGAGCCGAAAGGTGCATGTCAACAGCAAGGGTTACACTTCATCTATGCGCAAACGTGCCGTGAAAAACGATGCAATGAATGCCTCATCGGAAAGCTGGAAGTGTGAATATGGTACAAGAACAAAATTCCGGAGAACGACTCTCCCGCTTTCTAGCACATTCTGGCATAGCTTCACGACGTCATGCTGAAGAACTGATTGCTGCCGGTCGCGTGCAGGTGAATGGTGTCACCGTGGCGATGCAGGGAACGCGCATAAATCCTGAAACTAACATAGTGTTGGTGGACAACAAACCTGTGCATACTGCTTCCAAACGCGTATATCTGATGCTGCACAAACCCATTGGATATGTTTCTACTGCGGATGACCCCCAAGGTCGACTTACGGTGCTAGACCTGCTTCCTGCTGAATTACGCGCTTTGCGTGTGTATCCTGTTGGGCGCCTGGATATCGACACCGGTGGTTTGCTCTTGCTGACAAACGATGGAGACTTCGCCCTGCATTTAACCCATCCTCGCTACTCAATACAAAAGCACTATCAAGCGTTGGTACAGGGATGTCCATCTGAAAGCTCACTAATAGCGTTACGTAGTGGTGTAACGATCACTGAAGATAAAGGGCGAAGCCATAAAACTGCACCTGCACAGGTAAGTCTTTTATGGAAAGCAGGGACTGATTGCTGGCTTTCACTCATCATTCACGAGGGCCGCAAGCGCCAGGTACGGCGTATGCTGGCAGCGGTCGGCCATCCTGTTCTAGAACTGTCACGTGTAGGTATTGGGCCTTTATCATTAGGAGACGTACCGGCAGGGAAATGGCGCCATCTCACTAACGAGGAAGTAAAATCGTTACAAGACTATACCCATACTTCGCAGACAGTATGATATAATCCTTCTCAGTATCGTCACCCATTGACGCATGGCATGGAGGGATTATGCAGCGGCCAAGGCATATCGCTATCGACGGACCTGCAGGATCAGGCAAAAGCACGGTAGGCGAACAATTAGCGCAGCGCTTAGGATATCTCTACATAGATACCGGAGCCATGTATCGAGCGGTCGCTTGGCTCGCGCTCCAAAGGGGTGTAGACGACGCCGATGGGCCTGCCCTGGCCAGTTTGGCGCAGCATGCTGGGATCATCATCACTCATCCCCAAATTGACGATGGTCGCCAATATACTGTAATGGTGCATGGACAAGATGTTACCTGGGATATTCGCAACACAGAGGTCACGCGAGTTGTTTCAACTGTATCAGCACATACAGAGGTACGCGCCATTTTGATTGCTCAACAGCGTGAAATGGCGCAACAACATGATGGAACAGTCATGGTTGGCCGTGATATAGGTGCTGTAGTCTTGCCCGATGCTGATTTAAAAATCTATTTGACAGCTAGTTTGCAAGAACGCGCTCGCCGTCGTTATTCTGAGCTAGTTGAGCGCCTGGGCGAACATAATCCAACGCTTCCCAAGATGGAAGAAGTGCTGGCAGATATTCAACATAGAGACAAGCTCGACCATGATAACATGCGGCCAGCGGAAGATGCCATTGTAATTGTCACCGACAACCTGAGCGTCCCACAGGTGCTCGAGGTCATATGCAGCTATCTGGAGGAGCCTGTATGACGCAAAATACCAACACCACCTCACCTTCGGATAATTCAGAGCAACCACCACAAGCGATACAAGTTGAGAAGCCCGCGAAGCTGGCAAAAACAAAACCTCAGAAAAATCTGTATGAGCCATACAGGATACCAATGATCCTCTGGCGATTGATACGTGGAGTTGTCCGCCTCATCGTTGCGATCATTTTAGATGTACACCTGGTTGGGTGCCAGAATGTACCAGAAACAGGTCCATTGATTATCGCATCTAACCATCTTTCCTGGGCTGATATCCCGCTCATTCCGGCATTTCTCAAGCGCAAAGTGGTATACATGGCAAAGGAGGAGACGTTCCAGGGCAAGATGGGTTGGCTTGTACGTTTCTTAGGCGCTTTTCCCGTTAAACGCGGTGAGGCCGACCGGCAGTCGCTCAGAACTGCTGAGGAACAACTAAAAGCTGGCCGTATACTGGGCATCTTTCCAGAAGGAACTCGTAGTAAGATACACAAATTGGGAAAGGCCCATTCAGGTATGGGAATGATTGCTCTGCGTTCAGGCGCACCGGTCTTACCCGTAGCGATCTACGGTAGTGAAAAAGCGTTTAAGAAGTTCCGTCCTCGCATCATTATTACCTTTGGCGAGCCAATGATTCTGAAGCCCAAAGGTAAGAAAATCACCCGCGAAGATATTGACCAGTCCACAGAGCAAGTCATGCTACGCATTGCCTCCATGTTACCCCCTGAATATCGAGGGGTATACGCAGAGAAGTTACCAGCGCCGGAAGCTGTAAAGGAAATATAAAACATTTGACAATGCTCACAACAACCGACAACATATTCCATCTACGGGATGGGCGAGTACTGGGTTATGCGGAATATGGCGATCCTACCGGTACACCGATCTTCTTTTTCCATGGCTTGCCTGGTTCTCGACGACAACGCCACCCTGACGACTCGATTGCCATCGAGCTTGGTGCGCATATCATTACCATTGATCGACCCGGGTATGGCTTCTCCGACTTTCAGCCAGGTCGCACGTTGCTAGATTGGCCTGATGATGTGGCTCAACTTGCCGATGCGCTGAATATTCAGCGATTTGCGGCCATCGGTCTATCAGGAGGTGGTCCTTATCTTCTATCTTGTGCCTACAAGATGCCTGAACGCATCACCTCGGCAACTGTAATAAGTGGTATGGGTCCAGTTGATAGCCCAGAGGGAATGAAAGGCATGATGCAATCCATGCGCCTGGGACTTAGCCTGGCACGAAGAGTGCCGTGGGTATTTGTACGACCTGCGCTTGAGCCAACAGCGAGGTTGGTAAGACGAAATCCAACAGCAGCTAAAAAGCTGGTACCTATGTCTGCACCTCAAGTCGACAAAGAGGCTTTTGCCCGACCTGAAATACAAGCAATAGACCATGAAGATCTGCTCGAAGCCTATCGCAACGGTGCACAAGGTGTTTACTGGGAAGTAGTAATACTTGCGAATCCCTGGTGTTTCCGCCTCGAAGACATTCACAAAAAGATCTATCTCTGGCATGGCGAGGAGGATACAACTGTACCCCTCACTATGGGAAGATACGTGGCACGAAGCCTTTCAAATTGCGAGCCGAGATATTATCCTGGTCAGGGTCACACCCTGATCTACCATTACTGGCGGGAGATACTGACGGTAGCTATGGCTTGAACAAAATGAAAACCATTACTCTTGATTACGCCGGGCATATCAGGAAGAATGGACAGCCTGGACACTTAACCACGTCTGGTTTTGGTGGAAACTCATTTCTCTCCATGCCCAAAATCGCTTGCTCTAGCTCGTTGTAAAGACTTTGTTCTTTCTTATCAGTCAACGTAAGTGGGTAGGTTTCGCCTGTACTCATATTGTGCACTTGCAACTCAATGGTGCGTCCTGGGTGGTGCTGGCGCGAGGCATGGACATACAACATTTCGCGTGCCGTTGCAGTAGGTTTTTCCTTGCGTTTGCCGAAACGTGTTCGCACAAACTTGATTGGCTCACCATTCTGCGCAGGAGCTTCGACACGATCGACTGCAACCTCGATGGATTTACCGGCAATATCCACTGTGAAGTTCTGATGTAGTTGCCAGTTTGTATTCCCACTTGTGAGCAACTTACGCCGGATCAATTCGCTAACCTCGTGCCCATGTCGTTCATATAAAGTAGCGAAAGGTAATGTATCCCCCTTCTCTTGTTGCCAACGTTGTAAATACAGTTCCTCGGTCTCCTTTGCTGTTAGCAACTCCCCATCCCAGTTCTCTATGACCTTATTTTCTTCGAGCTTTTGCTTTAACGCTTCCACTGTATCATGTGTCACCCTATAGAATGCAACGTATGCCGATTTTTCGCCATGAAAGCCATAGATCGTACTGTACATGTACTGACGAGGACAGCGTTGGTATGTTTCAAGAGCCGATAGCGTCAGCTTTTCTGGTTTCGTTGCTTCGATAAAGTCATCACTCGGCTGCGATGAAAAGGGAGCTAGCCAGGTTGGTTCATTTGTGGTATGCTCATCAACGGCGGATTCAGTTCCAGCAGTGATCGGGCCAGCGGAATCGTTCCTGGCAAGGGGTGACCGGGCGGGGTTAAACCGCGTCCAAACATTTTCGTCGGGTTCAACACCAGTTTCATTATCCTGCCATACAACGTCTCTAATGCGTTCCTCGGGTAGACCCATTAACAAAGCATCAATGTATGCTGAGCGTTTGTAATTTTTCTTGCCGTAGCGTTCGGCATAGCTCAACACAAGGTGGTCACGAGCGCGTGTTGCACCGACGTAGAAGAGACAGGCTTCGCCTGTTTCGTGTGCAGCGTCACCTTCACTTCCGGCTGGTAACATGCCAATGGGAGGCTCGACAGGTTTAATACGTCTCTGGATGGGGAAACGCTGTTTCACAATGCCTGGCAGGTAGACAATGGGGAATTCCAGTCCCTTACTGGCATGAACAGTCATGACGCGAATGACGTTGGGAGTTTCTTCGTCGTTGCCCTCTGTATTTTCATGACGATGCCCCCCATCATAGCGCAGGGTTAAGAGCACACTCAGGTAAGCCAGGAAACCTCTGGCTTGCTCTTGAATACCAGGTGATTTTATTGGCTCTATGGCCTCGCCCAGGACTGTTGTTTCCTGTGCCTGCTGATCCCGCAGCATTTGCTGCTGCCAATCATATTTGTGGGCAAGTTGTAAAATTCCAGCGTAATCGTCAAGAATAGCTTGTGTTTGCGCATTTCCAGCAGAAGTCAGCAGGCCCCATACTAGCGAAGTCTCGATGAAGAGGTAATCAGCCAGTAGTGACCAGATGTTCTGTACGTTCTGGGGGAGATTCAGGTTTCTGAGGATGTTTGAAAGCCGTGTGAGCGAGCGACATCCATCTCCACTGATCGTGATTGGAGCCTCATTGTGCTGGATCAACGAAATGGGAAGGACCCCTTGCTCTCGCGCTGCTTGGAGTAGCGCCTCGATGTCATGCTGAGTAAGTGCATGGTCTGGTTGTCGCGCCGCCCGCAAAAGTCCCATACCACTTGAGTTGGCCAGCAATATGACAATCGAGAGCAGGTTTTTGATGTGTTCTTGCTCTAACATACCTCCGCGCTCGATTACAGGGAGATTCGCGCTAACGAGCGCCTGTGAGATTTTACGTGCTTGCGCTCGTGTCCGGCAAAGTATAACGATATCGCGAAAATTATAGCCCTCGGCCAGTTTGCGCCGGATATCGCTTATCAAGCCGTTCAATTCGCTGGTTTCGTCAGAGGCAACCGCAAGGGTGACATACGAATCTTTTGAAGTAGAACGAGCTGTCTGAAGTATGTCCAGTATATTGTTGGAATCCAGTTGTTGACTGCGAAATGCATCAGCAAAGCTTACAATATCGGGTCGAGAGCGATAGTTGCGACTGAGCGGTAGCACGACTGCACCTACATAGTCGTTGCGGAAGTTGGCGATGTTTGCCGGTGAAGCGCCCCTAAAGCCGTAGATAGCCTGATTCGCGTCTCCCACTACCCAGACATGGCGTGTATCTCCAGCAAGTTCGCGTAACAGTACACCACTGGCCCGATTCATATCTTGAAACTCGTCTACAAGAATATGCTGGTACTTCTGCTGTAGCTGCTGGCGTACCTCCGGATGTTCTTGCAACAGTTGGACAGTTAGCATGATCAGGCCACCAAAATCGGTATTTTTCTGTCGCTCCAGGGCTGCTTGATAAAGCGCGTAGATGTTAGCTATTTCCAGAGCCTTTTCTGCTCGTTCGATCTCTTCATCACTTGAAGCCTGCTGCAACATGCGCTGAGCCAGCCATTTATATTCCAGCGGTGATACCAGCTCATCTTTGGCGCGTGAGATTCCCTTCAAGATGGCAGGAAAGTGATAGGTTGGCGTGTTCAAATTCTGATAATGACGTAACGGCAGTTCGTTGGCTAAGCGCAGTAGGAGAAAATAGCCCTCCGCGTCATCCACAAAGGTGAAATCCTGGCCCAAACCAACGAGGTTCCCATAGCTACGCAACTGTTCAGCACAAAAGGCATGAAAAGTGCTGACTGTAGGAAAGGAGACCTGGTCATCTAGCACATTTTGCAGGCGTTCCTGCATCTCCTCTGCTGCCTTGCGCGAAAAGGTCAATGCAAGTATATTTTCGGGCGCTATGCCCTGTGTGTGTAGCAGGTATTCGATACGACCAATGAGTGTGCTTGTTTTGCCACTGCCAGGTCCTGCTACGATTAATGCGGGAGTAGGAGCTTCGATAGCGACTTGTTGGAACTCGTCGTATTGTTTATCGGGTGAGAGAATGGTTTCAGTGGACGAGTGAGTATTGTCAGAGCTATCACCCGTGTGGCCATCGACTTCAGGACGAACACCCTCATCCCACGAGCGACCATGAAGGTCACCCGTACGATTTACATTGGCCTCGCTGGGTGTAAGGAGTACTGAAAGGCGGTTAAGCAGGGCGGATTTGGAAACGCCGAATATACAAGCTAGTTCGTTGGCAGGAGCTTCTGCAGTCAAATAGAGGGCGCGCACTCTTTCTAGGGGCATTAGTAGCTCAGCCGCAAAGAAATTCGCAGTCAATTCGCGCTGGCTGCGAGGATCATAGGATATGCCAATTCCAAGTAGTTCTTCTGCTTGATCCTGGAAGACCAGATCTGTCACATCTTCACGTACTTCATGCTCCTTGCATGGGTCTTCATACAATGCTCCCTGATCAAGTACAGCCACTGATTGGGCTAGACGAAACGAAATGTGCTGATGGCCTAGCTGACGATGTAGTACCGCATGTCCTATTTCATGGGCCAGAGTGAAGCGGTGTATTCCTTCGGGAAGATAACGACGGAGCCATACCAGGTTTTCTCCTGCGTCCAGAAAGCCATAGGTACCCTCTGGATGGTCGTCTGGATGAAATGTCGTGATCTTCAGGTCAAGCCAGGCTGCCAGGTCATCCAGGGGTGTTCTGTCATCAATCCACCATGGATGGCTTTCTCTGAAGCGCTGTAGCAGTTGATGTGCTGTTTCGGCTGCCAGCGCTTTTATTTTATTTTCCATAAGAATTCCTGTGAAATAGAGATGTATTTGTGGTTTCATAATTAGTATACAGCAGTCTGCCAAATGATGAAAACCTCTCAGCCACAACCGCCAGCACCCACACCACACTCTTGAGTGGAGAAAATCTGATATAATTTGGTAAGCTGAAAATGTGCTACTGTGCAGAAACGGAGAAAGTGCCATGGAAGCTACCGAAATTCTTGAAAAGGCCAGGGCTGGTGGCGAACTTCCCAATGGCTGGGTTGTCCTGCCGCTTTTGCGCAATAAGGTAAGATTAGCTATTCTTGGATGGATTGCTGGTGCCATTGTGGGATTTGGATTTTTCGCATTGATGATCCCCATCATGATCCCTCACAATTATCTTTATGGTTTCATCCCCGCTTTTATTTCAACCGTGATCTTAGGCGTGGTGCTTTTTATTGGTGTAGGGAGTATCTGGCAAATTATTGTTGATACACGCCGTTTATTAGAGGCTGACAGACACATTATCGTCATCACCCCAGATGAATTTGTAATGCAAGATGGGGAAGATATAAGACATGTGCCGCTGATGTATGTACGCTATATCACAGCGCGCGGTATAGTTCCTCCTGACCGGACTGCTCCCAAGGAGGCAGTAGTCAGCAATATGCCACATGTAGGCGAGAATCTTTCCGGGCTTATGTTTGGGCGCGGCCTCATTCCGACTGTGTCGAAATGGCGTGCGCGCCGAAGAGCCAAACACACTCCTTCAACGCTTGCCTTCATCGATAGCCGTACTGATACCGAGGTGATAATCAAGGACTACAACTTGTATGGTGATCCTTCTACAATTGCTACCCTGATGAAGGAATATGCCTCCAGTGTACAGCGAATCTCTTGATGCAAAGGTCATTGCTCATGCTGCTTGCAATCGATATTAGTAATACCAACATCAAAATTGGCCTGTATAATAGCGAAACCATGAGCCATCACTGGGTCGTCTCTACCTCGCGCCAGCGTACGGCAGACGAGTATGCAATGGTACTACATGACCTGCTTCGTTATGCAGATCATCGATTTGCGGATATCGATGCTATCATTCTATCGAGTGTTGTTCCACCTCTCACACCAGTCTTTCAAGAATTGGCGCTGCGCTACTGCAACAAAGAGGCCATTGTGTTAGATTATACCCTGGACATGGGGCTACAGTTCCTGGTTGACAACCCGTGGGAGATAGGCGCTGACCGTATCGCATCGGCGCTAGCTGCATTCCATTTCTACGGCGGACCAGCTATCATCATAGCCTTTAGTACTGCTACTACCTTCGACGTTATTTCATCGGAGGGAGATTTTCTAGGCGGAGCAATAGCGCCCGGCCTGGTGATCTCCGCCGAGGCATTGAGCAGCGCCGCTTCCCGCCTTTACCGCGTAGATTTAACACCTCCTAGCCATGCCCTGGGCAAAAACACGATTGAGAACATGCAATCGGGCATCATTTTCGGGCATGTCGGACTCGTACAGGGTTTGATAGAGCGACTGAACAAAGAGATCCCAGGAATAAACGAGCAGACGAGGGTCAAGGTTATCGCCCACGGTGGTCTGGCGCCATTGATGGCTCCGATCATACCTGAGATTCAGTACGTTAACCAGTATTTACCGTTGGAGGGCTTGAGGTTAGCTTATACGCGGCTGCGGGGAGAGAAATATCCCACCTAATAAAGTACGTTTTCTAGATCACAACTCGTGTTGCTTGAATTACCCCGTATTTGCTCTTCTTGCCTTCAGCGAATATCACCGTCCCTTCCTGCAACTCTTGAATCAACAGGGGAGAAACATGCTCGCCTGAATGCGTAAGGATAGTCACACTTTCGTCAACACATAAAGCAACAGGTGTGGTATCACCTGTCATCCGATGAGGGACCGTCCCTGCAATAATATACGTATGTTGTTTCTGCGGCTGAGAAGGCTCGTGTAAAGTGACTTGTGACTTCTCTTTTGCTGTCACTTTTTCAAATAATGCACCGTCATATGTGCCGGGGATTGCCACCTGTACGGCGTGTGGCATAGCATCAAAACGATAGGTGACCATCACTTGCTCTGCACTTCCAGCACTTTCGAGAGCTTCACGATCCGTCTTGTTCAGGTAGTCTTTAAGGCTTGCCGGGCTTCCATCCAGTTGCAAGTCAATGGAAGCTGGGATGCTGATGGTTATGCTGGCTCCATGAAAGGTTTCGGTTGTTACGTGATCAGGCCTGCGACGGAACAAAAGCGAGGCTATCTGTTCCAAAGTCGTCAGGGTATTGCCTGCTGTAAGGACACACACTTCAAGGAGTCCACTATCGAGATAGGCGTTTGGCGTCATCTGTACGACCTTGGCGTAGCGGCGCGTATTGCCTACAATCACTTGCCAGGCTTCGCCTTTCCAAATTTTTTCGTCTTCGTATTTAGTTCCTTCTACCCGTATCTCTACATGGAAAGGATGTTGCCTGGTAAATTCTTTGGCTGCCGAGAGGCCAACAGCCAGAGGGCCAACCCGGTACTTCAGGTCCTTGGAGACATGCTCCATAATGGCGGCATCGATGCCCAGGCCAGCCCACAACAAGAAGTGATGCATGGCTCTGGTTGTTTCCTTTGTCTGCTTGCCTTTCTTGGGCGCAATAAATTGCGCCCCTACATGATCATCCTGGATTGTACCAGGAAATGAGAGCCCTAGCACCTCGATATGTCCGATATCAATCTTGTGAGCCTGGCTGTTGCAAAGGGTTAGAGCTGCTTGCACAGGGTCATCAGGCACACCAATTTCAGCCGCCCAGACATTGGTAGTACCACCAGGAATGACGCCAATGATGCTCGAATGCTTTTTGGCTGTCATTAGTCCATTGAGGACTTGATGCAGCGTTCCATCGCCTCCATAGGCTATGACCAGGTCGTAGTTTGCTTTCGCTGCCCTGGCTGCCAATTCCATGCTGTGCCCGCCATACTCTTTAATAGCAATCTCGGTACTCCAACCAGCCGCCGCTAGCACGGCGATCAGATCAGCAATTTTTGTCACATTATGCCCCGCGTGTGGATTAATCACCACACAAGCTTTTTTAAGCTTCATAGTATTTCTCCTGATCGATAGACAACATTAATGGAGATTGGCAAAATCATCGGATAATGGATGTAGGGGCGCAATTCATTGCGTCCGCATGGGAAGGCAATCCTCGTCGCAGGCGCAATGAATTGCGCCCCTACAAAATTGACGATTATATCCTGATATGCATCGTTCGTACGCGCAATATCCTCCCTCAACTACCAGGAACATCGTCAGCGACGACCCTACTCACTCCAAGCAGCGGCAACCCCAAGTCACGCACCTTCACCAACACGCCGTGCAGCGCAGCCTGATCGACATTGATCCCGCAGAGAATGGCCTCACCTTGATCGACATTCGTGATGGTAAAACCATCAAACCATTCATTCCATTGCTGGCCGAGATGTCCCTTAACGCGAATAAGGTATTGTTCTTGTGCCATGAGCATGTTATCCTTTTCATTATTCACACTGCTTTTTCGTAGGCATGGATCGGTTTATGAGTCTGGTAATATTACGTGCTTCGCCTTAATAACGCCGCGTTTACCTTTCTTGCCATACACGATAACCACTGCTCCATCCTGTACCTTCCCTATATGAACATGAGAAAGACGCTCACCAGAATACGAGAGGACAAGCGTGTTCTCATCGATGCGCACAGCAACGGGCCTCGATTCACCTGTACGTTGATTGACCATACTGCCCGCAAAAATACTCGTTTGTCTCTTATCCTGCATTGTTGCAACGCCAGTTAGTTTAACCTTGTATCCATGCTCAATTAGCATGTTGACAAGATTAGTGTATTCGCTCTGTAATTTCTCATGCGGCTTGTCGTCTTGATCAACAGTTCCCTTCTCCATTCGCTGTTGAGTCTCGGTATAGCTCTCTTCTTGCCGGCCCGCATGCTCAAACAGAGTATTGTCATAGGTACGTGGAATCGCTGTTCGCAGTGCGTGTGGAATAGCATCAAAGCGATAGGTTATCATAACATGTTCCCTGTGTTGCTCCTGGCGGAGCGCTTCACGGTCTGACTTGTTCAGGTAGTCTTCCAGTTGGACAGAGCTTCCATCGAGATGTATATGGATAGAGGCAGGCAGAGTAATCAAGTAGTGCGTAGCAAGAAAGTGTTTGGCAGTGACTGTATCAGTCTTATGTTTGAACAACAGCGAGGTAATTTGTTGAAGTGTCG
>WNGM01004126.1_pt1 | contig 11518 bp, 8 predicted proteins | sample 5400571 | NCBI WGS metagenome assembly WNGM01 (sample SAMN13153378, study PRJNA577476) | soil metagenome | isolation source: 100 cm soil or saprolite under Garry oak tree replicate 2 | place: USA:California | collected 2016-06-15 | reverse complement strand
ATTCCGTCCTGTGCTGCTCATTCGGACTGAAAACGCGTATGCGGCGAATTCTCCGGACCGCGCAGACAGCTTCCACTTGTGTCAATGCCTGCTTCCCTGTTCCGATAATAGCCAGGTCATCGGCATCCTCCTGCGCCAGGCGCCGAGTCGCGACCCCGGATGCTGCCGCAGTCCTCAGCTTTCCCAGATTGAAAGCATCGATGATGGCTCGTACGGCGCCATTCTCTGCGTCAAACAGGATGAGCAGCGGTGACGCGCCTCGGGGTGTGTGCGCCCAGGTTTTCGTTCCCGCCAGGCCCGCCTTCGGGAAGACGGCGCCAATGGCGTGAAGTGTCGAGCCGTCCCAGGCCGTATGCGTTTTCAACATGTTCACGGCCTCGCCGTGCGCCTGGGCTGCAAGCCCACGCTCGACAGCCTCGATGGCGCCGCGCATGTCTAACGTCGACGCCACCTGTTCTTCCGAGATGATTATTCGTCGAGAATCTTGCCCCATTTTGCTTCTGCGGCTCGCCGCACCTCCGGACTGGACTCGGCAACCGGCGGAAATTGATCTCTCCATTCGTACGGCCGGCAGGCGTCGATGATCGCGCGGGAGTTATGCCCTTTTTTTTCTCTCGGAATGACGGGATCCAAGGGGCCGCTCCAACTGCGTCGTACGATTTCGATATCACTCTCGGGATCAGATCTCGTTGCCATAGCCCATAGAACGTCATTGGTGTTGGTCACATCGATGTCGTCGTCAACGACGACGACATAGCGGCCCAGATACGCCCCGACATGGCAATAGCTGGCGATCATTCCGGCCTGGCGGGCGTGTCCGGGATATCGCTGCTTGATCGAGACGAAAACATAGAGCCGGGCGCCGCCCGATTCGTGACACCATACACCGGTCACATCCGGAACACCCGCGGCTTCCATTTGTTTCCAGATAAGCGCCGATCGCAGAAAACATCGCATGTAGTTGAACTCGCATGGAGGCCGCGTCGGAGGAGCGCCGAGAATGATGGGATTGTTGCGATGATATAGCCGTTTGACTTTAATGATCGGCTCGGGCCGTACGTCGCTGGCATAGTAGCCGGTCCATTCGCCGAATGGACCTTCAGGAAGTTTCTGGTCGGGAAGAGCCTCGCCCTCGACAACGATTTCGGAATAGGCCGGGATCGGCAATCCCGTGTATTCGCCCTTGATCACCGGCACAGCCCCGCCCTGCACGGCTCCGACCCATTCGTATTCCGACAATCCGTGCGGCACTTCGATGCCGCCGGCAAGATAGATCAACGGATCCTGTCCGAACGACATTGCGACTTTGCAAGCCTGCCCTTTCGCAAAATACTTTTCACGCATGATACGGCCTTGTTTTCCCGGCGAAATGTAAAAGCCCAATGTGTCGCGATCGTGAATCATGACGCGATAAGTGCCGAGGTTTACCCAGCCCGTGTCGGGATCGGCAGTGATATCGACCGATCCGGTTCCGATGTAGCGGCCGCCGTCGAGTTCGTGCCACTTCGGAGTGGGGAACTTCCACATATCGATCTGGTCGCCCTTGAAAACATTTTCCAGAATCGGACCGTCGTCGACATATTGAGGCGGAATGTAATTGAGGTTGTTGAGACGCTCTCGCATATCCCTCACGACGTCGAGACGGTTCCCTTTGATGTCCATATGCATCGTGAGGGCAAGCCGCTTGGCCGTATTCAACGTATTCGAGAGGACACGGTAGCCCTTCGGATAACCCTTGATATCGTCAAACAGCAGCGCATGGCTGCGCTCGCCGCGATGGTGGCCCATCTCGGTAATGGTGCCGATTTCGACGTCCCAGTCGGCTCCATCGATGTGCTTCAGCTCGCCGATGCGGTTGACCGCGGCCATCCAATCGCGCAGGTCGCGCGACTTGGTTTCGCGTTCTGTACGCGCGCTACTCATCTCTTTCGGAACTGTCGTCATGGAATCCTCCTTGCTTCGCCCCTCTCTTGAGGCTGCGCGCTATCGCGCTTGCGCTTCGCGCGGGCTCGCGCTTCGCGCCGAAATTTCTGTTGCTGTTCGAACGGAATATTATTATAAATTTGTCGAACCATCAAATGATCAAATTGTTCGACCATTAGGCCAATGTTTCAACGCGTCAGGGTAGGCAGAGTTTCAGAGGAAGTCGTCAGGCAGGTCCAGGAAGCCATCTTTGCCGGAACCCTGGGCCCCGGCGACCGGCTGCCCCCCGAGCGGGAACTGGCCGAGCAGTTCGGATTGAGCCGGATGTCGGTGCGCGATGCATTGCGCACTCTGGAGTCGAACGGATTGGTCGAAATCAAAGTGGGGTCGACCGGAGGCGCCTTCATTCGCGAGCCGAATTTCGATCCTTTCCGCGAAACGCTTTCGTCGATGTTGCGTTCAAAGAAGGCGAATATTTTGGAGCTTGCGGAAACCCGAAAGATCGTCGAAACCGCCATTGCCGGTCTTGCTGCGCAACGGGCGAGCAAAGAAGACCTGCGCGAAATGCGCGAGGCCGTCGAGGCCGCGCGGCAGGCGCTCGAGTCCGGCGATCCGAATTACGGGCCCCACAGCGTGCGCTTCCACGCCGCTCTTACGAATGCGGCCAAGAATCACGTTTTGAATTTGACCGCGCGATCGTTTCGCGCCTTCTTCTCCGATGTCCTGGAAAAGCTGCTGCCCACCACGGACATGGCCGAGCGCGCGATCGCCGATCATTGGGAGCTGTACAAGGCCGTCGAGGCACACAATGCCGATCGGGCGCGCGACTTGATGGCCCAGCATCTGGCATATTTCGAAAAGAAAGTGAAAAAGCTAGGGGATAACCTTTTTAAAGCGTGAACGTGAACTGTAGCGGCGGTCGGCGAAGGCGGCATTCCCCTCCTCTGCGAGGAGGGGAATGCGTCGCAGAGGAGCAGGCATCATGGCAGTATCGATAAAACACGAATTAGAAGCGACAAGCGAGCATATGCGCTCGCTGCGGGGAATGATCGAGTGGCTGCGGGCCAGCGGGAGACTGCTCGAAACCGACGCTGTCGTCGATCCGGATTTGGAAATCACCGGAGTGCAAAAGCACTTCGACGGCAGTTATCCAATCCTGTTCAAAAATGTCAAAGGTTATCCGCACCTGGAATGCGTGACGAACCTGTACGCCAAGATGGACATCATCGAGGACCTCTTCGGTTGGAAGGATCCGCAAGAGCGCACGCGCAGGCTGGCGCATGCCATCACGCATCCGATTCCGCCCATCGAGGTGCCTTCCTCCGAAGCGCCTTGCCAGGAGACGGTCATCACCGATGATCTGAACGTCAACAAGTGGGTGATGGCCATACGGCACACAGATCTCGAATCCGAAAAAACGATCGGCAGCGGCAACAGTGTCGTTGTCGGCGAGTATTTCCACGGCGGCAGCCACATCGGCTACAACCGGATGAACGCGCGCTGGGGCAACGTGTGCACGTTTCAATCGGCGCCCGGCGCGCACATGTGGCAGATCATCACCGAGCACTATAAAGACGAGAAGCCCATTCCGCTGACAATGTGCTTTGGGTTGCCACCCGCCGCCACGCTTATTGCGGGCGGCGGATTCGATTACGTGGTTCTACCTCGAGGCGGCGATGAATTGGGGGCGGCCGGAGCCGTACAGGGATTCCCGATCCGGCTCGTGAAAGCCCGAACCGTCGATGCCTGGGCGGTCGCGGATTGCGACCTGGTGCTCGAAGGTCATTTGTATCCGCGCGACAAGCGGTACGAAACCCGAGAGGCTGAAGAGGCCGACACGCAGGGCAGGTATCCTTTCCATCCCGAGTGGGCCGGCTACATGGGCAAAGCCTACAAAGCACCCACATTCCATGTGACCGGTATCACGATGCGGAAATCCGCGAAGCCGCTCATCTATGCCCTGGGCGTCCACATGCTCGATTGCAATAACATCGACACAACAGTGCGCGAAGCCGCGATCTACGAATTATGCGAGCGGCTGCAACCCGGCATCATTCAAGATGTGAACATTCCGTTCTGCATGACCGACTGGGGCGGCTGTATTATTCAAGTCAAGAAGCGGAACAAAATCGAAGAAGGTTGGCAGCGGAATTTTCTGGCCGCGATTCTTGCGTGTAATCAGGGAATGCGGCTCGCGATCGCCGTAGATACGGATGTGGACATGTACTCGATGGACGACATCATGTGGTGCCTCACCACGCGCGTCAATCCGCACACGGATATTTTGAACCCAATACCCGGCGGCATCGGCCAAACGTTCCAACCGCAAGAGCGGCTCACCGCAGGCGACAAAGAATGGACGGCTTCGAATACCCGGTTCGAAGGCGGCATGGGCATCGATGCCACCCTTCCGTATGGCTATGAAAAGGATTTCCAGCGGCCGGTGTACCCGATCGAGCGAATCGATCTGTCGAAATGGTTCAGTGCGAAAGATATCGAGCGGGCCAAGTCGCAAATGAGGGGTTGGGTTGAAAGCCTCGCACGCACGGGCAGATAGCTTTCTCGTACCCTACCGGGTGCTCGATCTCAGCGATGAATCCGGCTACTTGTGCGGCAAGATCCTTGCGGACCTCGGCGCCGATGTGATCAAGATTGAACCGCCGCAGGGCGATGCCGCGCGGCGGCTCGGACCTTTTCCCAACGACGTTACGGATCCTGAAAAAAGCCTGTACTTCATCAGCTACAACGCGGGCAAGCGGGGGATCACGCTCGACGTTCGAAACCCCATCGGACGCGCTCTACTCCTGCGGCTTGCATCGCGGGCCGACTTTCTCATTGAAACATTTCCGCCCGGAACGCTGGACCGTTCGCAATTCAATCCGCGGCTCGTGGTTGTTTCCATAACTCCGTTTGGCCAGACAGGACCGTACTGCAATTACAAAGCCAGCGACGTCGTACTCATGGCGATGAGCGGTCTGATATCGCTTATTGGCGAACCCGGCAAGATGCCGCTTCGCGTTTCTCTCCCCCAATCCCCAATGTGGGCCGGAATGTATGCAGCTGCCGGTGCGCTGATCGCTCACTATCATCGCGAACTCACAAACGCCGGGCAGCACGTCGATGTTTCCATGCAGGCCGCGCTGCTATGGGCGCTTGCGAATGCGCCTGCGTTTTGGGCGACCAATCGTACTCCGCCGGCCCGAGGCGGAAGCCGCATCACCGGCCGCAGCATGACGGGCGCTCGAATGCGCGCTATCTACGCATGCAAGGACGGTTACATCAATTTCATCATCTATGGAGGCAAGGCGGGCCGCCGTTCTAATCAGGCGCTTGTGGACTGGATGGCAGAGCATGGTTTAGCCACGAACTCACTTCTCAACAAAGATTGGAACCGGTTCGGCATCGAAACCAGCACCCAGGCAGAAATCGATGAGATCGAGGGCCCTACTGCGAAACTATTCATGAAGTATACGAAAGCCGAATTCCTCGACGAGGCATTTCGGCGCGAAATGATCGGGTATCCGGTGGCAAACGCCCGCGATATTCTCGATGATCCTCACCTGAAGGACAGAGAATTTTGGCAGAGCATCTATGAACCGGCGCTTGGGACGCAGTTGAGATTTCCAGGACTGTTCGCGCGCTTCTCCGCAGTGGACCCGCGGCGCTTCCGTCCAGCTCCAAAGGTCGGTGAGCATAACAATGAGATCTATGTAGGCGAATTCGGCTTGACTCCAGAGGAAATGGCACGGTTGCGAGAGGAGAAGGTGATTTGAGCGCGAATTCCAAAAACGCGGCGTTGGAAGGAATTCGCGTGGTGGAGTTCGCCGTATTCGCGGCCGGACCTCTCGTCGGAAAACATTTGGGAGAGCACGGAGCAGAGGTCATCCGCGTCGAATCGCGCGTCTCTCCCGACGGATTCCGAGTTCACTATCCGCCATTCAAAGACAACAAGCCGGGGATCGAACGTAGCGGATCTTATGCTCTATTCAATGATCAGGTGCTCAATGTCACGCTTGATTTAAAGCAGCCGAAAGCCGTATCACTGGCAAAGCAGCTCGTGTCGAAGGCTGACATTGTTATCGAGAATTTCGCCGCCGGGGTCATCGAACGCTTGGGTCTTGGGTATTCCGAGTTGCAGCGTGTAAAGCCGGATCTCATCATGCTGAGCTCGTGTAACCAGGGACAGACCGGACGCCGTGCGGCCCAGCGGGGTTTCGGATCGCAGCTCACATCGATGAGCGGCTTCACGCATCTCACCGGATATGGCCCGGGCAAACCGCCAATGCTTTTGTATGGGCCCTACGTTGATTTTGTTGCCGTTGGTTTCGGGCTCATCGCCGTTTTGGCGGCATTGGATTACCGGCGCCGGACGGGCAGCGGGCAACATATTGACCTGTCACAGTACGAAGCGGGTATTCAATTCATCACGCCTGCAGTGCTGGATGCGCAGGTCAACGGGCGTGTGCACGAGCCACAGGGCAACCGCGATCCGCATGCCGCGCCGCACGGAGTGTATCCATCGAGAGGTGAGGATCAGTGGTGTGCAATCGCCGTGTTCAACGACAATGAATGGAGTGCATTATGCCGCGCCGCCGAAAAGCCGGAGTGGGCCGGCGATCCGCGATTCCAGACCCAGGCCGATCGAAAAACGAACGAAGACCAATTGGATCAATTGATCGCCGAATGGACATCACAGTTCGACGCGCAGGCCATCATGGAACGTCTGCAGTCTGCGGGCGTGCGCGCAGGAGTAGTGCAATCCGTTCCCGATCTTTTTTCTTGTCCCCAATTACTTCACCGCAATCAATGGGTGCAGCTGAGTCATCCTGAATTCGGAACCTATGAACACGAGGCCCCGCCATTCCTCCTTTCGGAAACGCCTGCCCAACTCCGCCGCTCGAGCGCCCTCCTCGGCGAACACAATGATTACGTCTTTGAAAGCATCGTTGGGTTATCACACGAGGAAATACAGACGTTGAAAGCGGACGGCGTTATCGCGTGACAACTGCACTCCTGGTGTTGCGCAGAGCCCCAGCACCTGGTTTGACAATTACCCCACAGGGCAGTAATAAAACACTGATGACTGCTTCGCGAATTCCACCTGGCCCTAAAGCTCACTTTCTGCTCGGCAACCTGCCAGAGTTCAGGCGTGACCCGCTCAGCTTCCTGTTGATGTGCTCCCGCGACTACGGCGATGTCGTGCTAATACGAGTCGCGCATCTCAAGGCCTACCTACTCAACCACCCGGACTACATCGAAGAAGTGCTGGTCACGAAGAATCGTAGTTTTATTAAGGATCGGACATTTCGACGGCGGCCGTTTCGCCTGTTCTTCGGTAATGGATTACTTACAAGCGAAGGCGACCAGTGGCTGCGAGAGCGACGTTTGGCCCAGCCTGCTTTTCATCGGGACCGTTTAGCCATTTACGCTAAGGCGATGGTCTCCTACGCAGAGCGAATGATGGACAACTGGCGCGAAGGCGAGACCCGCGATGTGCATCAGGACATGATGCGGCTCTCGCTGGAGATACTCACGAACACCCTGTTCGACACTGACGTTGCGCGCGATGCCGAAGAGGTTGCGGCCGCGCTCGAAATAGTGATGGACAGGTTCGCTCCGCAAGGAAGTCTCGTACGAATCCTCGATAACTACTTGCCCACGCTGGGCTGGATTCGATTTCAGAAAGCTGTCAGGCGATTGGATGAAATCATTTATCGGATGACCGCCAAGCGTCGCAACAGGAACGAAGACAGGGGCGATTTGCTTTCCATGCTGCTGTCCGCTCGCGACGACGATGGCAGTGGTATGACCGACCAGCAATTGCGCGATGAGATTCTGACGCTACTCCTGGCAGGGCACGAAACGACTGCGCTTGCCTTGTCGTGGGCGTGGTACTTGCTTGCTCAGCACCCGAAAGTGGAAGCAAAGCTTGTCGAAGAGTTGCAGTCAATGCTTGGTGGGCGGCCGCCGGCGATTTCAGACCTGCCCCGGCTGCGCTATGCAGAAAGCATTATAAAAGAATCCATGCGGCTGTATCCGCCTGCGTGGAACATCGGACGCCAGGCGGTGAGCGACACGGAAATTGGCGGCTACTACGTGCCTGCGGGAACTCAGGTTTACTTGAGCCAATGGGCTGTTCATCGTGACCCGCGTTACTACGATAATCCAGAAGAGTTCAATCCCGGCCGGTGGACGGATGGTCTAGAGAAGCGACTTCCGAAGTATGCGTATTTTCCCTTCGGCGGCGGACCTCGACTATGCATCGGCAACTCGTTTGCAATGATGGAAGCGGTGATGCTGCTGGCCTCCATCGCTCAACGGTTCCAGTTGGTGATTGCGCCCAGTCACACGGTCACCGTCTGGCCCTCACTAACGCTCCGTCCAAAGCGCGGAATAAAAGTGGTCCTTCACAGGCGATAAAATCAACGCCAGTACCCGGCAGGTGCCAAGCGAAATTTCCTAACCGGTGGTAATCCACGTCCACAAAGGATTTCAGTCCTGTCTCTGCTAATAGTCCATGAAACCCCAACCGGGCATGGGGTGGTGACCCCATTTAAACGGCGACATCCCGCGCTTAAATTTGATGACATGCACTCAGATCGGATCCAGACGACCATGAAGCGCCGCCGCATTCCCATATGGAGTGAGGCGAAAGCAACCCAACCGCGGGAATTCGAGATCCGGGCGATCCGGCCGAATGAAGTGCACGCCGCGGCAAGCATGCATTTCGAGTTTCTTGGCGGACCCGAGGTCGCCAGATGCTCATTTCTCAAACTTGGTTTTAAATTCCTCGAGGCGTTTATCGGCTCAATCCGGACAATCCGTACTTTTTCGCGCTGGGAGCATTCCTGCGAGGCGAGATCATCGGCCTAATAGTGTTTACAACCGACCGGGGAAAGATGTTTAGATACCTCCTCCAGAGACATGCTGGGAATCTGCTGTTCCACCTCTTTGTGGCTTTCCTTCGCCGGCCTATCCCATCCGGCCGATATCTGATCGCCAAGTTGAGAGATGATGTTCCACCTGACATGCGACGGGTCCCCGCCGTCCTGCTTGCTGCTTATGCTCGTTCGGCCTGAAGCCAGGACAAGCCCTGAGGCAGGAAGTCCTCGCGCCTGTGCGAGAGCTGTCTGCAAAGCGAATAAAGGAAAGACCCGCGCATCAATGCGCGGCCTGAATTCCGAGGCATCTCTAGCTGGCGGCTGGCGTGCATATTGGTTGGGACTGAAAATGGAAGTCATTCGATTCGGAAGAATTTCTTGGATTAGCCAAGATCCAGAGTGAGGTCAATAGATCCAGCGCTATGCTTTTCGACTCCCCAATATATTTCGTCTTCCTGATCCCTGTCGTCCGGGCTTACTGGCGGCTGACTCACCGCCGGCAGAATGTCTTTTTGTTGATCGCGAGCTATTTCTTCTACGGGTGGTGGGATTGGCGATTTCTGGCACTCATGGCCGGCAGCACAACGATAGATTTCCTAATCGCGCAGAAGATAGCCTCTGCCTCTGAGGGACGGACCCGCAAACATTGGCTTGCTTTTTCGCTCGTCCTCAATTTTGGAATTCTCGGTCTGTTCAAATATTTTAATTTCTTCGTGGATTCCTTTGCGGGTCTCTTGGCAACATTTGGTGTCCATCACATTGCCATTCCGCTAATCCGCATTCTTCTCCCGCCCGGCATTTCTTTTTATACATTTCAAGAAGTGGCTTATATCGTCGACGTATTTAAAGGACGTATTGAGCCAGCCCGTTCTTTTGTGGATTATGCCCTCTTCATCAGCTTGTTCCCCCATTTGATCGCGGGGCCGATCCAGCGACCAAGCCACTTGCTCCCGCAGGTGCAGAAAGAGCGGGAATTCGATGCTAATCGATTCTTTGACGGGATGCTGCTGATTCTTTCGGGCCTTGTGCGCAAGTGCGTAGTCGCAGACAATTGTGCTCTGCTCGCGAATGCCGCCTTCGGCGGCCGACTTGGGCCTCCTAACCTCTGGGTCGTTCTCATTGGAACGTACGCCTTCGCATGGCAGGTATATGGAGATTTCAGCGGATATAGTGATATCGCGCGTGGCAGTGCCCAGTTGCTCGGCTTCCATTTCATGGTTAACTTCCGGCAGCCGTATCTCTCGAAGCGGCTCCAGGAATTCTGGCGCCGCTGGCACATCAGTTTGAGTACGTGGCTAAGGGATTACTTGTATATTCCCTTGGGTGGCAGCGAAGGCGGCAAATGGAAAACATGCAGAAATCTGTTGATCACCATGGTCCTTGCAGGGCTCTGGCACGGAGCAGCTTGGACCTATGTCGCCTTCGGCGCTATTCAGGGCGTCGCCCTTTTGGTCGAGCACACGGTCTTTCCGCCGAAAGATAAACTCGGAGAAGCAACCTCCCCTGAGAGCCTCTTCTCGGTGTGGGCACAACGGATCGTTACTTTCAATATTTTCTGCCTGACATTGTTATTCTTCCGGTCGACATCACTCGGTTCAGCCCTGCAGATGCTCCGCGGACTGTTCGACTTTACGTGGCGGGCCGAGTATGCCGCCGCATTCGCAACGTTGTGTGTCTTCGCGCTTCCTTTGCTTGCAGTGGATCTGCTGATGGAAGCGAGTGAACAGGAATATCCATTGGCCAAGGCACCCTACAAGGTGCGGACGGCAATGGCTGCCGCTGCTCTCATCGTGCTTGTGCTCTTTACGGGGAACGATTCCAATGCGTTTATTTATTTCCAATTCTAAATCTCCGGCTGCGACTCATGCGAAGGTGATCTGCGGGATCTCGTTCGCTTTTCTGATCGCGCTGGAGGGTTTGTCTGCGTACATGCTCAAGCACCACTCGGTGACTTATCGGCGCGTATCGCAGCAACTCAATCGAGCGGTTGGAGCACGTCCAGCGGGAACCGGGGAGCCGACGTCGGTCGTGATGATCGGCAATTCGTTATTCTTGGATGGCGTCCAGGTAGACAGGCTTCAAGAGCTGACGTCCGAGAGGTTGCGTATCTATCCAATCTTCTTGGAAGCTACCGGCTATTACGACTGGCTATATGGGCTGCGGCGCATCTTCCGCCTAGGAGCTAGACCACAGGTGGTTGTCGTCGAACTTGAAGCCAACAGCCTTCTTTGGAACCGAGTGCGAACGGAGTATTCTCCAATGCTGTTCTTTGATGCCCCAGACTTAGTCCATGTAAGTTCGGATTTGGGTTTGGGCCGCACGGCTGAAAGCAGTCTGTTATTAGCGCATTGGAGCGCATTCTCCAGCGCACATAGCGTTATTCGAACAAAAATTCTTAGTCACACGATTCCGCATTTTAGTGAGCTTTTCGTCAATCTGCTGATTCAGGCACGGCGTCCCACTACCCTCCGCCCCGACACCGAAGAGATAGCGGAGGCTCGATTGAAAACGCTCCGTGACTTATGCGATGCGCACCGGGCCAAACTGATACTCCTGGCTCCGCCGGTCCCATCATCCGAGAGTGCCGTTCGCAAACTGGTCGACATTGCGGAACGGATTGGAGTCGCAACATTGGTACCGATCGAGCCCAAAACGCTTACCACGCGGCATTATGAGCCGGATGTGTTTCATCTCAACGCCGCGGGCGCAGCGCT
>WNGM01018229.1_pt1 | contig 11519 bp, 14 predicted proteins | sample 5400571 | NCBI WGS metagenome assembly WNGM01 (sample SAMN13153378, study PRJNA577476) | soil metagenome | isolation source: 100 cm soil or saprolite under Garry oak tree replicate 2 | place: USA:California | collected 2016-06-15 | reverse complement strand
AGGAATTTGCCAGCACGATGCCGCTGGCGCCCGCCGCCGCTTCGATCCCGCCGGCTTGGTGACCGCCTCCGGTAGCCCCTGCCCAGACATAGACGACACCGTTCTTGGCAGCTGCTGTGACCCCCCGAAGCTTCACGCCAATATAGCCGCGCTTCAACACGTCCGATGACGGCGTCACTTGGCTTGTCGTGGTCGGAGGCGTCGCGGTCCCGAACGTATCCGTCGTGTTGTTCTGAGACGTCGGAAATGGCCGGACATTGATGCCGTAAATCGCCGCGGCATTGTCGCCGGTGGTAATAGGGCGAGCGGCATGGCTGGTCGCGTCCAAAGCCACCCCGAGCCCATATTCAGGCGGCGGGGTGGTAGCGTCGACCTGGACGGTTTCCACCGTCGTGCCAGGCACAAAGCGGGTGATATCGCCGGCGATCCCAGCCGGCATGCGAGTGACGTAAGCAACCATCGGTTTGACTCCTCGTTCCGGACGGATTTACGCCCTGCCGGCGAGCTTGGCGTAGTGCTCGTCCTGCATTTTCTGGATATCCGCGAGCGTCGGCACACCCTTCGTCGCATCGCGCGTACCAGCGCCGCCGTTCCCGGACCGCGCTGCCGCTGCTGTTTGTGCATTGTTCTCCTGGCGCTTTAGCTGAGCCGCGGCCTGGAACGCCATCTTAACGCTGTCACAGCTGAGAACCTTCAGCGTAGCGAGGTCCTTGCCGACGACTTGTGCAACGATCGCCTTGCCCTCGTCGCTCTGGCACGCGCTATCAAGAGCGCGGCGCCGCAGTGCGCAAAGCCTCTTCGCTGTCAGCGTCCAGTGGTGCTTGGCATCGAAGGTCGGCATACTGATGCCAGGTACGAGGATCTCGGCCGCAGCGATGGTCTCCTGCCACAGCAGCTCCATCGGCACGCTGTCGCCGATGCGCTTGCGGTCGCCGGGTGAGGTACCGGGAAGATCGGTCTCGCCCATCATCTCCGGATTTTCCTCAGGAGTCGGCATCTCGCCGCCCTGGTCCTTCGCCATCTTGTCGCCGCGGCGCATGACAAAGCGGGACTTGTCCCCCGTCGCCTTGTCCTCCATCTCGACTTCCTGCTCTGAGGCAGCCGCGTCGGCCATCCCCTTTAGCTGGTCTGAGATGCCCGCCAGCGTCTTGTCGATCGCAGAGAAGCGCGCATCGAACCGGTCGTTTGCGGCCCCCTGGTCCTTCCAGCGCCTGTCTTCCGAGTACTCCTTCTTTTCCTCTTCTTTCTTTTCCTCGGACTCGTCCGCGATGCGGTCCTTCATCTCTTCTTTGAGTTTCTCTTTCTCTTCCTCAGACTCGGCGTCGGCCGCGCGAGTGATCCAACGATCGAGGAAACTTCTCTTCGCCATGCCCTTGTTCCTTTCCTTTTCCACTACCACTGGTGGCTCTTGCGCTTGGTGATCACCAATCGCACAGCGAAGCCCGCACCGCCCGGCTGGTACGAACGCGACGTGGTTCACAATGATGTCGTGCTGTGTCGCCTTCCCAGGCTCGACCTGCACATAGCGAGCATCGTATCCGACCGAGATTTCCCTGATATCCCGGCTACGAATGGCCGCAATCGTGTTAGGACATTTGACCACCAGGTCGCACATGACCAGATCGTCCAGCATTCCCTCGCCGCGGCGAGGGTTCAGCACATCGCCGCACGCGAGATCACGCCAGTTCGCCGGCGTCACGTTGTCGAGAGGATGATCCATGCACAGCGGCGCCGCGTTATAGCTGGCAAGGCTCTCGTCCTTGAACACCTCGTCTGGAGAGCGGCTGACCATGATCTTGTTGTCGGCGCCGGCAAGCAGCGGCTGACCATCGTCGCCGCGGATTTCGGAAACGTGGTAATCCTGAATGCCCGTGCGCGCGACCGGCGTGTTTTCGATGATCAGGAACCCGGCTGGGTTCAGGGATTGCGTCGGCCCGAGCCGCTCCGTGGTGTAGAACCGCACGTCAATTCACGACGCAGCCGACTGTGCCGGTGATGATCGGCGTCGCGCTGCCAGCCACGGTTATCGCCGCGCGCCAGGCCGTCGGAACCGGCAGGGAAGAGCTGACATTGGTAACGGCTTGAACGCCTTTGCCGGCCGCCACGGCTGTCGGAGCGTTGTCGCTCGATATCGCGGCAGAGGTTATCAGCGTGTAGTAGAGGCCGGACCCTCCCGGATCCTTCCCCTGGATAGACATGGTGCTGCTCGGCGAACCGGTGTGCGCGGTCTGCGTAAAGACGCATGTCACGGACCCGCCGCTCAGGTTCTTCTGGTCTGCCGAATTCACCGTCCCGGCGCCCAGCGTCGTCATGGTGATCTGTGCCGCGCCGAACGCCGGCAGGGCCACGCCAAGACCAAACATGAAAGAGGCGATGCGCCGCCTGTTGATATCATCAAAGCTCATTTGCGAAAGGCCTCCGCGACCCGGGTCAGGTGTGGATCAAACGGGAAAATCCGCGCGGCCAGGCCAGTCTCGGAAACCAAAAATTCGAGAGAATGAGGCCGGCCATCGATCGCCCCGACTATTCTCACCTCCGCCGCCAGGTTTGCGCCCCCGTAGATCGCCCCCGCTAGCGCACAGGCTGCCAGCCAGCAGCATCGTAAGAACGCCGCTCGCGGGAAGCTGGAGCGGAAACGACACCAGACCCTCGAGCAAAAGCAGAAGGTATGCGGAGCGCGCTGCGCTATCATTTTGAGGACGCAGTAGAGAATATACCAGAACCGCAGCTGGGATGAGCGCCGCAACACCGAATTCAAACAGCGCCTGCAGAAGATCGTTATGCGCATACTCGGCCTGGAAAAGAGCCATGAAGGAGCCGGCTCCGCGCCCAAAGACTGTCAGGCCCGAAAGCGCCGAAGACCAAATGGAGAGGCGCTCATCGAGGCTCCATAGCCTGTCCGGGCCGACTTCCGTCATGATCAGGAAGACCAACAGCAGGACCGGGAACAAAAATGGCCAAAAGAGCCAGAACCATCTCGGAACCTTGAAGATCGCCAGGGCGGCTATCGAGGACAGCGCGGCGGCGCGGTCGAGAGCGAAGGCGAAGCAGGCCGCGGGTCCCAAGAGCCATCCCACTTTGGCGCGTGCCACAATGCCCCAGACCAGTACTGGCGCGGCGAGCTCGGCCAGCATGTTTGAATTGAAAAAAAGTCCGGCAGGAATGTCGCTCGCCGCGTTTTGTGTAACGAGGTCGACGCCCAACCATCGCAGTGCGCACACGACAGCCGAAACCGTCAGCCCGAGCGATAAGCCGCGCATCACAGGCGAGACATCCACGAGATTGCCTCCGAGGACGAACGCCCCGGTCAGCACGGTGAAGTGAGCTACCTCGTTGAATCCGCCATAGGGGTCAGGTGACCACAGCAGAGATACCGCGGCCCACGCCAAAAAGCCGGCCAAGGCGGAGCGCGGCACCGAGCATCTCCGCTGTGGGTTCGAAAAAACCAAACAAAGCGGTACGATGACATAAAGGACGGCCCAGCGCGGCACGGCCGCAGCCGACGGTATCCCCGGCCAGTACGCCACAGCTACGGCAAAGCCGAGAAACGCCGAAAGATTCCACTGAGGTGGGTGATCCCAGCTTCCAGCGCGCACGAGCCATTTCAAGGATTGAGCGTGAAGACCGGCTCCGGCCCGGTGTAGGGCGAACCGTCCGAATTTACGACCGAGTAAGTTCCGACTTGAAACCCCTCCGCCGCATTATTTGGAATGATGGGCATGATATCGGTTGTAACCACCGGCACGGTAACGATTGTGAATCGGAACTTCCCGGTGAGTTGGAAATCGCCTTCCACGGATATCATATGGACCCCATTGTCGGCCGGTGAGACTCCGTATACTGTGATTTTGCCGCCGACTGCGGTAAGGTTCATCCTTACTCGCTCATGGTACAGGTGACGTATCCTGTGGTCGTCGGCGTGGTGCCGGCGCCGAGCACCAGTTGTGTCCGCCACGTCGCTGGCACTGCCGCCAGCAAACCCACGTTCGCGGCGGTCGTAATCGATGGGCCGATTGAGAGGTTTGCCACAATATCGGTGGCGATCGATGACGTCGACAGAAGAGTGTAATAGGCGCTTCCCACTTTCCCTTGAATGCTCAGCACATTCGCCGGCGTGCCAGTATGAGACACACCGACGTAACTGCACGTCAGGATCTTGCCGAAGCCCGTCTGGTCTGGAGAGACCACCGTGCTCGGGCCAACCGCGGTGAGAGTTTGGACGGCCATGGTATGCCGCCCGGTTTCGTTAACTGAAATCCCGCTGGGCGCCTGCGCCTGTGACACGGCTGGCAGTAGGATAGCAAAGACGGCTGCAAGCGCGATGCCGACTGCGCGGAGCTTGCGCCGCTGGTGCCTGTTCTCGAAAGCAACGCGGTCTGCACCTTCCTGGAAATCGCGCTTCTTGCGCATGACAGGCACCTGTTGCGCGGGTTCTCCTGCGAGTAGCTTCCGCATTTTGTCGAGTTGCTCGGGACGCAGCGCGTCGCGGATCATTTCCATTCATCAACTCCTTCGCTGGCGCCGGCCCGTCGGGCCAGTTCCGTGGTACCGACATGCTCTGGCATGGCCGCCGCGCCGTCCGGGCGCATCACAGCCGGCCGCAGTCGGCTGAGCTCATCGACGATGTCGACCCAGTTCCCGCTGAAGTACGCCTGGCTCACTAGCGATCTCCCGCGGTCCAAAGCTTCTTCTCGTGTCATTACCAAAACCCTCAACTTCCGAGTTGCTCTTCGGTATCTTTCCACACAAATTCGCTTACCGGGAAATGTTTCCGGCAATGCACGCAAAACGTACCACTGTAGAAGCTTGGTTCGCGAGCATAGGTCTCGGCGATCGCCAACCCCATGACCGTATCAGTACCACATTTTATGTGCGTGTAGGTTTGGCGCACTGGGCGCACGAAGCCCTTGGCGCGATCTTCTTTGGACAGCACAACGTACCCTTTTTGCATGCCTGTAGCGGGATCGATCTCACGATGATCTTCCGTTACTGGAGAGCCGTCGGCCATCGTTTTCATGCGCGTCTCCGCAGCGGATCGCCTGGCATGCGCATACCGACGGACCGTTTCAGATCCCCCGTCTGAAGCCAGTCCTTGAACTCCCCCATGGTCATCTCGGTACACGCCCCCAGGCGATCCATCCCGCGGCCATCGCTGAACCCGCGCACGTAGCTCGCGAGCGCCAGGTTGCGATCACCAAATCCAAGCATCGCTTTGTGTTCGTCAAACGCGCCGGTGTCGGCATTGATCTGGTCGATAAGCCACACTCGATCCGAATCGCGATCGGAGCCAACGTAGCAGTCGACGCCTTCGCCGTCTGCGCCGTTCGTGCGCGCGACGAAGCCGTAATCGGCCGGTGACATGGCGGACCAGCCCCGGCCTTCACGCAGCATCCCCTTGACTGTCTCGATTTGGATTGGAAGATCCGCGATATGGGCCCAGGCGTCGCCGACAACTCGCAGATGCGGCTCGGCTGAATCTCGGCCGCCACCTTCTGCAAGGCCAGGCTCGTTGATATCCGCGCCCCCACCTCCAGGCCCGCCAGCTCCACCATTCTCGGCGCCAGCGCCCTGCATCGCAAACAAATCCGGCTCCGGAGGATCCTCTTCCGCGTCAGCAATCGCCTCGTCAGTGACGTTGCTCCACACTCCGGTGATTTCGGCCGACTGCTTCAGCTCTTGCAGCGCGGTCTTGCGGCCGACGATCCCCTTCTTACCCACCGCATCGGCCTTTTCGATGTCTGAAAGCTGCCGCAACGGCGCGAACTGGAAGCTGAAATCGTCCGGCAGCACGATGCCTTCCGAGCGTGCCAGCACCGGCAGGATGCGCTCGATCTGTGGGCGCATCTTCGATTCCTGCTGTGCCTTGACGCCGTCGTCATAGTTCCGCCAGTCGCTCTCGCCGGTCGAGTTGAGGCCCACCGGGCTTTGTCCGAACAACCGGATCAGCGGGATTTGCAGGGCGCCGCTGATCTGTTGGGCGAATTGCAGGATCAGGTCCGCCAAGCCGCCGAAAGTGTACGAGTTGACCTCAAACTCGTCCTCTCCGTCGATCAGGGTGATGCCCTCATTCGACTGAAAGAACCTGGTCATTACCATCTGATCGAGGAGCGCCTCGAAGACCGGTCCGCCGCCTGTTATCAGCTTTCTGAGCCCGGGAATTTTGTGGATGCGCAAGTGTGCCTTGTAGGCCAGCTGCGCGGCGCCCATCGTGACGCTGTCGAACGCGGTCAAGCGGTCATAGAGCGGCTCGAGGACAGACAATCCCCAGCCCATCTCGGTGATTCTCTGCCAGTATGGTAGGTCGTCACCCTCGAAGCGCAAGAACCGCGTGTGGTGAATCGCGTGTGGTGAATCTTCATCCGCGCCATGGCCGGCGCATCGGATGTAACCTGGTAGAACCGCGGCTTTCCGAGATCCTTAGACTTTGTGTCCGTCACAAGGTCGTGCAGGCTTGGCTCAAGCATCCAGCGGTCGAATACCGTCAGGCCGTCGAACTGGTCGAGCCCGATGGTGTCAACCCGCAGCGGCGTCGACGGGTTCTGCCCGTCGATCATGATGGCCGCGCCGGCGCCGCCATAAAGCCGGGCCCAGCGGATCGTTTCGTTCAGCCGCTTCGGGATCTCGTACCGGCTCACGATCGCGCGCTGCAGGGTGCCGCCATCCTCTGGCGTCAGTTCCGACCCGAAGACGATCCACTCCCGCGTCATATCGTCCGCAATGCAGCCGATCGCCGCCCGCACCACCCAGGAGCCGCGATACATCCACTCCAGCTTCTGCCTGTTGCGGGTGACCGGGTTGAACTCGTAAGTGCTTCCGGTGTGCTGATTGTCTGCACCAAGACCGACGCGGGCGAGGAAGTTGACGTAGTTGTCAATCGTCGTCCCAGTCGACCGTGCTGCTCGCGCTACTGCCTTGCGCTCTGCCGTCCCTACTTTGCGTGCAACTCTGGCAACCGAACGGGTTCGCGCCATCCTACCAACTATAAATATGCAGTCCGCCGATCAACCTGAATAGCAAAGTCACCAGTAGAAATACAAATAGTAGGCTTATAAGAAATCCCAAAGGATCCCCATAACTCCACCCTGGAGAGCGCCCAAGCAAAAGTACTATCAGGACCACAATCAGAACGAATTCAAGCATCGCGCTCACACAATAACGTCAGGTACATGAGGAATAGCGATGCATCTGCATTCATAGATCGTTCCTGGATTGCCTCGTTCTCCGCGCTCACCAATGACTGGCGGGGTATCCCAACGAAACACATGCCCCTCCAATTTCTTATGTCTGGGCCTGACCTGGCCGTCTCGAGCCGTCAGCCATGTGTAGGTTTCGCTGCCGACGTGCTCGGCGCGAGCTTGCGTCAAATCGGACGCCGTGCGGGCGACTTCCGTGCGGGCGATCGTGCCGGCGCGTGATAGCGTTACCCGGCCCGACTCCATGATCATCGGAATGATTTCCTTGGCACGAGTACCGGAGATCATTCCCTCTACCGTCAGCCGGTGCACACGCCTCGCCGCCTCGATCGGCAGCGACGTGATCAAGTTGACTTGATCTGCTAGCCGCTTCATGAGCAGCTCACCGGTAGGCGCCGAGAGGATTTCTTCCTTCAGGGAGCGCCGCATGGTCGACGCGATTTCCGCCCAGGCATACATATCCCGTCGGGACACCTCAGCGATCATGCGCGCGGCGGTCGCTTGCGCCCACGGCCGAATCGCCTCCGCATACCTCTGTAGGGCAAGATTCATATGCCCGACTGATGCCGGGTCGCCAGGGTCGAAAGCGTCGACTATCTCGCCAACGTGCCTCGCCACCTTGCGCAATTGCCGCGCATAGCTGCCTTCTGCTCGCCGTACCGCAGAAAAGCGGTTTACTTGATATTTCGGATTCGGCGCCGCATCAAGGGACGTCAGCCGCGGCGCGAGGGCCGCGACAAATCCGGCAGGGTTCACATTTCTGGTCCCTTCTCGGCGGCAGCCGGGCGCAACTCTAAATCATCGTCTTAAAGACACTCCCGTTTGTCACGCGATGTCAATATGTTTTTTCGCTCTCTCGATCCATCCTCACCTCTATCGAGGCTCCAGAAAGTACGCACAGCGCCGACAAGAGCACACCGCGGGCGCCGTGGGGATTGACCGATGGTCCGTTCCAGCTGCGCTGCAGAGCCCAGGCATTCAATGACAGCTCCCATCCGATCACGTACCAAGCGCATGATGCCGGGAGAGCCATAGGTCCTCCCAGCAATAGCATGCAGCGCCGGATCTGTCTGCGCGCGCGCTCGATCCCAGGGTATTCGGTAAGATGAATCCCACATACACGCTCCATATCAGCGGAATGCAAGGTATCAAGTTGAGCCAATCGGAATATAGAATGAAATGCGTTCCCGGCCTGGCGCATCCCAGGCGTGATCGTATTATTCCTCTCTAATATATCCAAAGTACTTAGTGCCCGGAATGGAGCGGATCGTCTTCCTGCCACATCAATAACAGCAAGACGGCTGTCCGGGCGAATGATTTCACCATGTGAGCGCCGCTCGGCCGAGGGCGCCACAACCACTTCAGCGTAGCGCCGCCGCTCGAACCTTGATTTCTTCATGCGCCCTCATTGACCTCCCCTGCGTAGTCAACGCCCGGCCAGCTTTCTCCACATATCATAGTCCGGCTCTTCGGTCTCAACCAAAAGATCCGTAAGCGCCCAGACCAGCGCGTCGACCCGGTCCGGCGAAGCGCTGAGGTCGCCCTCGAATGATCTTCGAGACTGCGAACGTTTGTCCCGATCTGCCGAATCTGGGGTGAAAGAGCACATTTGCTCCTCCAGGTCAGGAAATGCCCCGACGTGGTGCACGCGGCGCTGATGATAGAGCTGCGATACCGGCTCGGCCCGGATGTACTTGCCGCGCGTCGCCTTCACGGACTTGTAGCTGATCGTAGGAGCCGCCATACGCAGGACGGCCTCGATCATATCGCCACCGTTGTTCGCCTCCCCAACGACCAGGTCGGCCATCCAGGTCTCATACAACCGCTTGACCCGCGCGGCCCACTCGTCAGGCGCGTACCGCCCGCTCTCGTCAGCCAGGATGAAAGCATGGTTTTGGTGGTCGCTGCCGGCAACGATAATCCCAGTTTCGTCGGACTGCTCCCCGGAACTGACGGCGGGATCGATCGCGATGACGACGCGCGAGAAACCAACGATGCGGCCGGCGCTCGTCCACACCAGCTCTTCCTGCTTGCGGCGGGTTCCTTCGATAAGATCGTGCGTCCACAGCGCACCGGGAATATCCTCAAGGAGTCGGCCTTCCAGCTCCTGCAGCCCAAGCCTCGTGCCCTCGTAGCGCAGGATGCGGCGGAATATTTGGGCAGCCACATTCGCGCGGTTGTCGTATGACGTCCCGCGGGTGACCACGGTGTCGGGTCTGGCGATGATATCCTTCATCAAGGCAGTCGGCCGCGGTGTCGTGGTGATCAACACTCGAGGATCAGTGCCGAGGCGCATCCCCAGCTCGAGGTTGGAGAACGCCTCCGGATATCTCCACACGCCGAGCTCATCGGCCCAAGCCGTGTCATGCTGGGGCCCACGAAGTCGCGCGGGCTCGTTCGCGCTGAAGAGCGTCGCCGTGGCACCGTTAGGCCAGACCAGCTGACCTTTTATGAATTCCGGAGCTTTTTTCGGAGGCGATGTGGGGATGATCCCGGCCGGACCGTTGACCATGACATAATTAGCATCGTCGCCGGTGGCGCCGACTATAGCTATATAGCGGGCCTTGCCGGCGTCAACCCGTTCTCTTATCCACTCCGCTCCGCAGCGAGTTTTCCCGAAAAACCGGCCGGCCATCACGAGCCAATTGGACCACTCGCCCGGAGGCGCCAGCTGGCTCGGCCTCGCCCACCATTTTCTCCACGCATACGGGAACTCCACCATCTCTTGTTTGGTCATATGGCGGAAGACTTCGCGCTGGACCTCCAGGTCCAGCCTCGCTAGGATTTCGGCTGGCGAGGCGTTTGGAAATTGCTGCAATAAGGCTGAGATTTCGCTCTCTTGCGTCATGCAGCTCTGCCCGTTCTATGTTTTCAGGCTCGGCTCGAACAAGTTCTGTGCGCCTGGTATATCCTCGGTTCTTCCCTTGTGTTTCGAGCAGGAACCTTATTAGTGACGAATCCCCGTTCGCGACGCCCTTATATAGTTGAAGCTCCCCAAAATCTACAAATTCTTCTCGGCTTTCCTCGACCACGGCCTGTAGTCGCTTACTCTTCGATATACATTTGCTGATCGTAGAGCGGTCTATGAGTACGCCGGTCGCCTTCTCCAGGGCTTTGATAGCTAGACTTTGAATCCCGCGAGTGGCCCGCAGAGCCTTTTCCAGCTGCTCATTCGTGAAGATCTGCTTCCGGCGAGGGCCTGGAGGGCCGTATCTCTTCTTCTCGTAAACGCGCGGCATGCCTGTCGATCCAAAAGCTGCGCCCTGGCCGGGAATTCCCTAAATATGCACCGGCGATACGAAAATATCAAATCCCCTCAAGGACCCGTTCAGCCAAGTACTTTTCTCTGAATTTACGCAGCGTTTCCCGAGCCAACTGTTCCGCGAGGGATTTGCGGAGGGTTTGTGGCGGCAGAGGGGAGAGCGAGAGAATCCTCTCCACCTCATCCGGGTGTTCCAGCAGGTACGCCATAGAAAACCGCACCGTGCGCGGGATGGTTCTGGTGCCGCGTTCGAAATGCTGGATTTGCCGGCGCTCGTATTCGAGAACCTCGGCTACCCCGACCTGAGTAAGGTCGAGGCGCTGGCGCCACGTGGAAAATGGGATCTCTTTCATCCCCGTAATATAGGATCTTCTGTCGCGAGGCGCAATGGTTCCGCTTTCTTTTCGGCGTTCAGCTCCGCAGCGAGCTCTTCGGCCTTGTACCTGAATGCGAAGCATGTCCTATATTCCCCCTTTGGCCCCCTTACCTGCCACAGCGTTCCGACGTGGTCGACCCGGTAAGCCGGTTTTTCCATGAATCTCTTCCCTCCTATGCCGGCACCTTCACGATGCAGGCGCGCACCTCGGTCCCAGCTTCAGAGAACGAGCCGGGCGGCAAGTCCTCCCACTCAGCGCCGAGCGCATCCATCAGTGAGCGGAACTCCATCGCCTTGCGGTCCTGCCGGAAACGCACGCCGGCCGACATGATCGCCACTAGGATGCCGTCCTCTTTCAGGAAATCGAGCGCATGGGTAACGTGGTCAATATCCTGATGACCGGCAAAAGGCGGATTCATCACGATGCGATCGAAGGTCTGCAGATTGACCCTCGATGTCGCCAAATCATTCCCGCAATCGGTCAGAAAATCTGCACAAAACACCATCGCTCCCGGGAACTTCGCGCGAAGTGCGGCGGCCAGTTCGTGTTTCACCTCTACGGCAACAATATCGCGCGTTTCATGGATCCCCGCGAGCAGCGCCCCTGTGCCGGCCGACGGCTCCAACACCCGGTGGTCAGGTCGGATCTCGGTCATCTCGACCAAGCGCGCAGCGAGCTCGGGCGGGG
>WNGM01004120.1_pt1 | contig 11524 bp, 13 predicted proteins | sample 5400571 | NCBI WGS metagenome assembly WNGM01 (sample SAMN13153378, study PRJNA577476) | soil metagenome | isolation source: 100 cm soil or saprolite under Garry oak tree replicate 2 | place: USA:California | collected 2016-06-15 | reverse complement strand
CGACCTTGCCGTCGTTGCCGACCTTCACCTTGACCGCCGTGGCTACGTAGGTCGTGAAGCTGCGGTGCACGGCGAGGCCGATGCCTTCGCGCGGGCCGAGCTTCTGGCCATAGCCCGATTGCTCGGCGGCCACGCGCAGCACGCGCTTCAGCCGCTCGGTCATGATCGGGTACTCGTCGTACGTCTGGTCATAGTTCCAATAGTCCGCCGTCGAGAGATCGACCACGCGGTCCGGCCCGATGAGCTCGAGCAGGAACTCGTACGGATCGCGCTTGGCGGCCACGGCCAGCATGTTCGCCATCGTGTTCTGAGCGAACGCGTGCGGGATGTTGTTCACCGAGCGCAGCCAGCCGATGCGCACGTGGGACTTCGCCTGTCCGTTCTCGAGACAGATGTTCGGGATCGCGTAGGGGAGATCGAGGAAGCCGAGGCTCAGCTCGATCTTGTTGCCATACCCCGGATCGTCTTTCTCGAACGTCGACCAGATGGTCGGGAACACCGAGCGGTGCTGCCAGGCCGTGACCTTGCCGTCTTTGAGCCCCGCCTTGATGTACTGCGCGGTGACGGTGTGGTAGTACGCGTGCTGGATGTCATCCTCGCGCGTCCAGGTGACGCGAACCGGAACGGCGAGCTGCCTGGACAGGATGGCCGCCTCCGCCGCGAAGTCGGGCTTCGACTTGCGCCCGAAGGCGCCGCCCAGCAGCGCCACGTTCGACGTCACGTTCGCTTCGTCCATGCCGATGGCGCCGGCGACGGTCGCGCGGGCGGCCTGTGGATCCTGGCACGACGACCACACCTCGCACTTGCCATCCTTGACATGCGCGATCGCGGCCGGCGGCTCCATGGTCGCGTGCGCGAAGTGCGGCACGTAGAAGGTCGCCTCGACCACCTTGTCCGCCGCCGCCAGGGCGGCCTTGACGTCACCTTCCTCGCGGACGATCTTGGCGTCGGCGCGCGCCGCCTGCTCGAGGTCCCTCCGGAAGGTCGCCGAGTCGTAGACGACGTTCGGGCCGTAATCCCAGTCGATCTTCAGCTTCTTGCGGCCTTGCTCGGCCGACCACGTGTTGGTGGCGATGACCGCGATGCCGCCCAGGGTGTTGAACACGATCGGCGGCTGCGTCTGTGGGATCTCCACGACCTTTTCGACGCCGGGCACCTTCAGCGCCTCGCTGGGATCGAACGACTTCACCTTGCCGTAGGTGACCGGGCAGTGCTCGACCACGGCGTACTTCATGCCGGGCAGCCTGACGTCGATTCCGTACGTCGCCTTGCCCGTCACCATGTCCGGGAAGTCGACGCTGGTCATGGGCTTGCCGATGTAGCGGAAGTCCTTCGGGTCCTTGAGCGCGACGGCCATGACGTCCGGCACCGGGAGGGTGGCGGTCGTCTCCACCAGCTCGCCGTACCCGAACGAACGGCCCGTCGGCACGTGGACCACGCGATGGTTCTGCCCCTTGCACTCCGCCGAGTACACGCCCCACTTCTTCGCCGCCGCCTGCTCCAGCATCGTGCGCGCCACGGCGCCGAACTGGCGCATGCGGTCGTAGTTGTGGCGGATGCTCCGCGAGCCGTCGGTGTACTGGTTGCCGTACTTCTTGTCGCCGACCGCCTGCGCGATCTTGACTCGGCTCCAGTCCGCCTCGAGCTCGTCGGCGAGGATCATCGGGACGCTGGTGCGCACGCCCTGGCCCATCTCCGAGCGATGGGCGATGATCGTCACCGTTCCGGCGGTGTCGATGGAGACGAACAGGTTCGGACTCAGCGTGGGACCGACGGCGGCCGGAGCCTGAGCGACGGGCGCGAACGGGTTGAGTCGCGCGAGCGGATCGAGCTGGAGCGCGAGCGCGAAGGTTCCGGTGGCGGCCACGCCCTTGAGGAAGGTTCGGCGGCTGACGTTCTCAATGGCGTTCATGACTTCACCCCCGCCGCGTCCTTGATGGCCGCGCGAATCCGGGTGTAGGTGCCGCAGCGGCAGATGTTGCCAGCCATCGCGGCATCGATATCCGCGTCACTCGGCTTGGGATTTCTCGCGAGCAACGAGGCCGCCTGCATGATCTGGCCGCTCTGACAGTAGCCGCATTGGGGTACGTTGGCGGCGATCCAGGCCTTCTGCAGGGGATGATTGCCCGATGCGCTGAGGCCCTCGATCGTCGTGACCGGCCCCTTCACCGCGCCCACCGGCAGCACGCACGAGCGTTGCGCGACACCGTTGACGTGCACGGTACAGGCCCCGCACAGAGCCATACCGCAGCCGAACTTCGTCCCGGTGAGTCCGACCACGTCGCGCAGGACCCAGAGCAAGGGCACCTGCGGCGGGACGTCCACCGAGTACGATTTACCGTTCACCGATAGTGATACCGCCATGACCGCCTCCTTCCTCAGCACGTGACAGAAGGGCGCGACTTCGGATCAGTGGGATGGGGTCGGGTCGGGCCAGGCTGCTCTCACCTCCTTACGAGGGTCGTCCTCGCGGCGGTGCCCGTTGGTGGCGGCGAGATTAAAGCATGATCCGCCCCCATTTCAAGCTCACGCGGCAGTGAACTTCGGGATGCTGAGCCCTTCCTTCACGTCGTCGAACGTCACGCGCACCGGCAGGCCGACGGCGACCTTCGCCGGATCGACGGCGACGATGTTGCTCATGACCTGCACGCCCTCCTCCAGCTCGATCCACGCCAGCACGTAGGCAGCTCGTCGCGAAAGCCGCGCGCCTGGGTGCGGTAGGTGACCGTGAAGGTGTAGACGCGTCCGCGGCCCGCGCTCGGCGTCCATTCGACGTCGGCGCTCCAGCAGGCCGCGCAGACGCCGCGCGGGTAGTACTGCACGGTGCCGCACGCGCGGCACTTCTGCACGAGGAGCTCGTGGCGCGCGCAGGCATCCCAGAACGGCTTGGACTCGGCGGTGATCTCCGGCAGCGGCTTGGCGTAGTCGGCCATCACGACCTCCCCAGAATCAGCGTGGCGCCCGAGTGGCGGTTGCCGAGGGCGCCGCCGGTGCCGTGCACGAGCGCGACGCGGCAGTCCCTCACCTGCCGCTCGCCGCACTCGCCGCGCAATTGCTTGACGGCCTCGACGACCAGGAAGATCCCGCGCATCCCCGGATGGTTGGACGACAGCCCGCCGCCGTCGGTGTTGATCGGCAATTCGCCGCCGAGCGCGATGCGGCCGCCGGAGACGAAGGCGCCGCCCTGGCCCTTCTTGCAGAAGCCGAGGTCCTCGAGGGTGACCAGCACGGTGATGGTGAACGAGTCGTAGATCATCGCCATGCTCACGTCGCGGGGCGAGAGCCCCGCCTCGGCCAGGGCGCGAGGGCCCGACTCGGCGGCGGCGGAGACGAGGAAGTCGCGGCGGCCGCCGGAGGTGTGGGCGATGGCCTCCGCGCTGCCGAGCAGCCGCACGGGCGGCTTCTTGAGATCGCGGGCGAGGTCCGGATGCACGACGACGAGGGCGCCGCCGCCGTCGGTGATCACGCAGCAGTCCAGCAGGTGCAGCGGCGCCGAGATCATCGGCGAGGCCAGCACGTCCTTGACGCTGATCGGATCGCGGTAGAGCGCGAGCGGGTTCAGCGACGCGTGCTTGCGCGTGGCCACCGCGATCTCCGCCAGCTGTTCCGACGTCGTGCCGTACTCGTGCATGTGCCGCCGGGCCACCATCGCATAGAGGCCGACGGTGGAGGTGCCGTAGAGCGCCTCGAACTGGTCGAGGTAGTCGCCCGAGATCCGCTCGCGGGTGCCGACGGCGACGCCGGACGAGCGCGACGTGCTGCCGTACGTGATCAGCGCCACGCGGCAGCGGCCCTCGGCGATGGCGGCCGCCGCGTGGTTGACGTGGGCGACGAACGACGAGCCGCCGATCGTGGTGCCGTCGATGTACTTCGGATTGAGGTTCAGGTAGTCGACGATCGGCAGCGGCCCGATGCCGGGGTTGGCGGCGACGGTGAAGTAGCCGTCGACGTCCTTCTTGCCGAGCCCGGCGTCCTCCAGCGCGGCGCGCGCGGACAACGCCTGGATCTCGAGCATGCTCTTCGCCGTCTTGCGCTCGGGAAACTCGTGGACACCCGCGATCAGTGCCTGCGGCTTCATTTGGCCCTCCGCCGGGCGTGCGACGACAGTCCACGCTCCCAGAGATATTCCGGCTCACCCATGTGCTTGCCCACCCAGCGGCCCAGCACGAAGAACAGATCGCTCAGCCGGTTGACGTAGCGCAACGGCCACTCGCCGATCTCCTCCACGCGCGACAGCGCCAGGACCTCGCGCTCCGCGCGCCGGCACACCGTGCGCGCCTGGTGCAGGAAGCCCTGGATCCGGCCGCCACCCGGCAGCGTGAAGGATTTCAGGGGCGCCAGATCTTTCTGGCAGTGGTCCATGAGCTTCTCCAGCTCCGTGACCTCGCCCTCGCCCATCCTGAACATACCCTCGTACGCGGCGTCCGGGGGCGTCGCCAGCTCGCTGCCGAGATCGAAGAGCTGGTTCTGGATCTTCTTCAACACCTCGTCCAGCCAGCGGTGGCGCTCGCGGCCGGCGCCGCGTCCCGCCATCCGCTCCGCGTTGAACACGCGCGCGAGCCCGACCGCCGCGTTGAGCTCGTCGAGGGTGCCGTACGCCGCGATGCGCGGCGAGTCCTTCGGCACGCGCCGGCCGCCCACGAGCGCCGTCTCACCGCGGTCCCCCGTGCGCGTGTATACCCGCGTGATGCTGATCGGCATGGCTGCCTCCCGTGACTGGCGGTCATTCTACTTGAACGATGGGGCGGGCCCGGGGATGATCGGCCCGTGAAGACCCGGCCCCGCGCGGTGCTCCTCGCCGCGTCCACCATCCACTTCCTGCATGACGGCTTCTCGGAGACGCTCTACGTCTTCCTGCCGCTGTGGGCGAGCGAGTTCGGCCTCTCGTTCTCGCAGGTCGGCCTCATCCGCTCCGCGTACACGGGCGGCATGTCGGCGTTCCAGATCCCGGCAGGCTTCCTCGCCGAGCGCATCGGTGAGCGGCGGATCCTGGCCCTCGGCACCGCGGTGACGGCGCTGGGCTTCGTCGCGGCGGGCTGGGCCGGCGGCTTTGCCTCGCTCCTCGTGCTGCTGCTGGGCGCCGGGCTCGGCTCGGGCGTCCAGCACCCGCTGTCGTCGTCGATCGTCAGCAAGGCGTACGAGGACGGCAACCGGCGCACCGCGCTCGGCACCTACAATTTTTCGGGCGACATCGGCAAGGCGGGGGTGGCCGCCGCCATCGGCCTCGCAGCCGGCCTCGTCGGCTGGCGCGCGGCCGGCGCCGCCTACGGCGTGCTCGGCCTCGCGGCGGCGTTCGCCATCGTGCCGCTGCTGAGCCGCCTCAACGCCGGCGGCGCCGAGGCGCGCGACGCGGCCGACTCGTCGCCGGCCCCGGGCTGGGGCATCCGCGACGGGCGCGGCTTCGGGGCGCTCTGCGCGATCGGCATGATCGACAACGCCACGCGCACCGGCTTCCTCACCTTCATGCCGTTCATCCTGATGGCCAAAGGCCTGGGCGTGGGTGGCGTCGGGCTCGCGTTCGCGCTGGTGTTCGCGGGTGGCGCGACGGGCAAGTTCGTGTGCGGCGTCGTCGCCGATCGCGTCGGCGTGATCCGTACCGTCGTCATCACCGAGTCCGCGACCACGGTGCTGATCCTCACCGTGGTCGCCGCGCCGCTGCCGGTGGCGCTGGCGGTGCTCATTCCGCTCGGCATCGCGCTCAACGGCACGTCGTCCGTGCTCTACGGCACCGTGGCCGATCTCGTCTCCAGCGAGCGGCGCTCGCGCGCCTACGGGCTGTACTACACCACCACCATCGCCGCCTCCGCGCTGGCGCCGACCGTGTGGGGCCTCATCGGCGACCTCGGCGGCGTCCCGCTCACGCTCACCCTGGTGGGTCTCTTCGTCCTGGCGACGATTCCGCTCTGCCTCCTCCTGCGCCCCGCCGTCGCCGCGTCCGCGCGATCCTAGCCCTCGTGCTACGCTGCGAATTGGAGATGACGCCTCCGACGGCGCCCGTACCCGCCACGGTCGAGAAATGGATCTCGCGCTCGAAATATCTGCGCTGGGTCGACGCCGTCACGGCGTGGCTCGTCCTCTTCGGCGTCGCGATGACGCTGCTGCCCGAGCAATCAGACCGGACGATCGCGTTGATATCCGTCGCGCTCCTCGTGCTCGGCGTGATGCTCCGTCCGCTCCGGGTCCACTGGCGGCCGGTCAGCGGCTGGGCCGGCGTCCTGGTGAGCCGGACGGTGCGACCCGGTGACCGGGCGTGGTTCGTTCGGGATGGTCGCGCGGATTCGGTGCTCGTCACGGCGCGTCGCGGCCTTCGAGTCTCGATCGCCGTGCCCGGCATGGGCGCGGCAGAGACGATCAGCGTTCGTCGGACGCGGGTCTTCCTCGTTCCCGCTTAGTCACCTGTCGGAGTATCGAGGGGCGCCACGGCTTCGCCGGCGAGATAGAGGAGCGCCCGGGTTCACCCCGGGCGCTCCGAACGTTGGGGGGTTTGGGGGGCCATTTCGGGGCCCCCCATTTTGCTAGTCGTCGCGGCCGTTCTGCCCAGCGCCCGAGGCGCCGTCGGCGACGCCGGTGCCCGTTCGGATGAACGGCCCGTTGATGAAGATGTTGTCCACGACCGCGAGGCCGACGCCGTTCGGGTCCTGCGTCGAGGCGGTATCGGTGCCCTCGTCGTAGAGGAGCGTGATGCTCACGATCGCGCTGCCGGGAGGAATGGGCGGAAACTGCTGAGCCGCGGCGAAGCGAGCCCGCGTCCATTCGACCGCATCCTGGGGCGCGGGCGTCTGGACGCCGTTGGCGCACCCGCCGACGAAGTGGGAGGTGTTCGGGCCCGTCGGCGGCGTGACCACGACGTTGAAGCGCGGCGCGCCGGCGCCGCAATGCCCGCCGTTACGAAAATCGAAGCCGAGCGTGAACGTCTCGTCCACGCTCATCCCCCGCGCTCCGAGGATGCGTGCGCCGGCGGAGGAGCAGTCGGGGCTGGCGCCGTTCTTCGACAGCAGCAGGCCGTCGTGCGGATCGTTGGCCGTGTCCGGGACGCCGTTGAACGCGGTGTCACCGCCGTTGTCCGGCAGACCCATGCCGCCGAGCCACGCCGACGTCACGATGTGGCTTCCGAACGTGCCCGCGCCGCAGTCGTCGGCCTTGCCGATGAACACGAAGGGGACCGCCCGGAGTTGCTGAGCGGCGGCTCCCACGGGACTGAGCCCGCCCACCACGAGGACCATCGCGACAACGAGAATGCGGCCGACGTGACTGACCTGCATGTGTGCCCTCCTTGGCGTCCTGATCAAGGTCTCTTCGCGGCCCGCCGGGCGCGCTCCTGGCGCTCCGCGTCGCGGGTCACCAGCTCGGCTTTCGTGACGGCAACGACCGTATCTTGCACCGTCCCGCCCACGAAGTCGAGATCGCTCGTGCGGCCCTTCCAGGTCACGTGGTCACCCTTGTAGACGATCGTCGGCTTGCCGTACTGCTTCATCAGCGACTTGGCGAGCGTCTCGCGGAAGCGCGGGTGCGCGGTGATCTGCCAGGCCACCAGCATGTCGTTGCGGAAGTAGAAGAACACCGCGTTCGGCGTCACCTTGCCGAAGGTGACGTTGCCGGCGGCACGACAGCGTCGGGTGCCGAAGTCGACGGTGGGGTCGATGACGTCGCACGACTGCGTCGGAATGCGGAGACGCAGGGTGTCTTCGGATGCGCCCCACGGGACGTCGCGGAAGCCCTTCGGCTCGTCGGCGTGGGCGATGGCGGCCACGGCCAGAATGACCGCGTAGAGCGCGCTGGCGATGATCTTCATCAGCATGCCGGCTGAGGAGGGCAACCCCCGCGCCAGATGGTGTTGCGTCTAGAATCGCGGAGTTACGCGCGAGACGCGAGCCTCACGATGTCACCTGGTGACGTCCCGGGTGCCCGCCTGACAAAGCGCCGGCTCACACGTCGCCGAGCCCGAACTCCTGCCAGCGCTCGCGCACGCGCGCCTCGTCCTCCGGCGCCGGCCGCACCGTCGGCGGGAAGCGCTCGCCGCCCCACTCGGCGCGGCGCTCGAACTTCCAGTTGCGCGTGGCGTCGAAGAGCACGCGGTTCCAGAGGCCGGTGCCGAGCTGCGCGACGTTGCGGTCCTCGAGCGGCGTGGACGGATCGATCGGCGAGCCGAAGCTTCCGGGGAAGATGACGATGCCGCCCTCGCCCGCGTTGACCCGATGCGCCACCGCCCAGTCGATCTGCTCGTACGACGACACGTCGATGTCGTCCTCGACCACCCACACGTGCTTGTAGCGGTACTGCGCGGCGGCGTTGCCCCAGAGCGCGGCGGCGATCTGCTTGGGCTGACCCTGATAATGCTTGGTGATCTTCACGCAGACGTTCACGCCGTTGGTGATCGGATGGACGTAGACGTCGCGGATGCCGGGAATGCCCGCGCCGGTGAGGATGTTCCAGGCGATGGCCGCACGCTGCACGGAGGACATCACGCTGTTCTCGCTGTACGAGCCCGGCAGCGTGCCCTCGAGGCAGCCCTGGAAGATCGGCTCGCGCCGGTGCGTGATGCAGGTGACCTTCATCGTCGGACGCGGCGTCGGCACGTCGGAGACGTAGCCGGTGAACTCGCCGAACGGCCCCTCCGACTCGTAGGTGGCCGGATCGTCGGAGATGAAGCCCTCCAGCACGATCTCGGCGCCGGCCGGAACCTCGAGGTCCACCGTCTCGCACGGCACCAGCTGGGCGGGCTCGCCGCGGTAGGCGCCCATGACGTCCCATTCGCAGACGCCGGTGGGGAGCGGCGAGCCGGCGAGGAAGGGCATGATCGGATCCCAGCCGATCACGCACGCCACGGGCATCGGCTGGCCCTTGCCGGCGTACTTCACGAAGTGCGCGCCCCAGTGCTGGCCACCCTTGATGAGCAGGAACGGCGTCGTGTTCTTCTTGCCGATCATGCCGCGGTAGATGCCGACGTTCATCACGTGCGTGTCGGGGTCGCGCGTGACGATGGCCGAGAACGTGTGGATGTAGCGCCCGCCCTCGCGGAAGTTCCACCTGGGGACGGGAAACTCGGTCTGGTCCACCGCGTCGCCACGAACGACGACCTCCTTCACGGGGCCCGTCGTCACCACGCGCGGCGGGATCGTCTCGCGGTTCTTCTTCATGACGTACTGGACCAGCTCGGCGTTGCCGACGTCCTTCGGAAACCCGAGCGCGAGCGCGAGCCGCCGCCGGTCGCCGAGGGCGTTGGTGAGGACCTTCGTGCAGCGCCCGCCGCGGTAGCCCTTGATGGTCTCGAAGAGCAGCGCGGGGCCCTTCTTTTCCAGGGCGCGGCGCGAGACGGCGCCGATCTCGCGGTCCCAGTCGACCTCGGCCCGGATGCGCCGCAGCTCGTTCTCCTTCTCGAGCAGCGCCAGCCATCCCCTGAGATCCATGAAGCCCCTGGTCATCATCGGCCTCCGCCCACGGCCGGCATCAGCGGCCTCCATAGGCCGGCACGACTTCGTTCAGGAAGCGCGCGAGCTGGCCGCGCTGGTCCCACGAGCTCAGGCGCAGCGCCATGTGGCCGAGCCCGGCGTCCGCATAGGCGCGCAACTGCCCCGCGCACGACTTCGGGTCGCCGGTGATGGTCCACTGCTCGACGAATTTCGGAGTGAAGTTGGTCGAGTAATACGTGTCGAGGAATTTCTTGGTCTCCTCCAGCCCCGCCTGCCGGTCCTCGTTGACGTTGATGTTGTGGTAGAGGGCGCTGCCGAGCGCCGCCGGATCCCGGCCTTCCTCTTTCGCCATGGCGCGGATGCGCCCGAACTGCTCGGCGAACTCCGACGGGCTCAGCTTGTTGGTCATCCAGCCGTCGGCGTACTTCGCCACACGGCGGAACGAGCGCTCCACGATGGAGTCGGGCGCGCTGGCGCCCTGCTTCCACGTGAGCGCGGTGGGGTTGGAGGCGATCCAGATCGGCAGCGGCGTCTGCACGGGCTTGGGCTGGAGCGAGACGTTCTCGAATCGGTAGAAGGGGCTGGCGTGCGAGGCCTTGGTCTCGCCGAACAACTTGCGGAGGATGACGATGCCGTCTTCCAGCCGCCCGACACGGTCGGCCGAGGCGATGCCCATGACCGCATGCTCCGCCGCCTGCGCGGCGTTGGCGCTGTCGGGCCCGCCCAGGCAGACGGCCAGCCACGCGCGCCCTTCGCTGAGCACGTCGAGGCTCGCCCACTGCTGGGCGAAGAGAACGGGATGGCGATGGACGAACGTCGCGAGGCACCCGACGCCCAGGCGCACGCGCCGCGTGACGGCGGCCAGCGCCGAGAGCAAGGCCACCGACTCCAGGCGCGGCTTGGCGAGCAGGCTGTCGCCGACCCAGACGGCGTCGAAGACGCCCGACGCCTCCGCCGTCGACGTCTGCTCGAGCAGGTCGCGCACCTTGATCGCGCCAAGCACAACGGCGCGGTTGGCGAGAATCAGACCCAGCGTGTGCGCCATGGCTATCGCCCCCGGTATTTCGGCGGTCGTTTCTCGACGAAGGACCTCACGCCTTCCTCGTAGTCGTGCGTGCTGCGCAGCCACGCGTACGCCTTGCGCTCGAGCTCCAGCGCGGTGTCGAGCGGCGCGTCGGCGCCGCGGTTGAGCACCATCTTGAGCGTGCGCAGGGCGAGCGGCGCGCGCTCGGCCAGCTCGCCGGTCAGCGAGTCCACCGCCTCGTCGAGCTTGTCGTCGGGCACCGCCCAGGTGATGAGGCCCCAGGCCTCCGCGCGCTCGGCGGTGATGCGCTGGCCCGTCATCATGAACAATTTCGCGCGCGTCATGCCGATCAACCGCAGCGCGCGCTGGGTGCCGCCCGAGCCCGGGATCATGCCGAGCCGCACTTCGGGGAACGCAAACTCCGAGCGCAGTGTCGCGATCCGGAAGTCACACGCGACGGCCAGCTCGAGGCCGGCCCCCATCGTATACCCGTCGATGGCGGCCACCACCGGCTTGCGGAAGCGCTCGGCCGAGGTGAGCGTGTCGCCCCACGTCTCGAGGTCGGCCGGCGCCAGCGTGAGGAACTCGGCGACGTCGCCGCCCGCGCTGAAGGCCTTGCCGCCCGCGCCGCGCACGACGACCACGCGCACGGCGTCGTCGGCCTCGAGGCCCGCGAAGATCCCGGGGAACTCGTTGCGCATGGCCACCGTCATCGTGTTCATCTTCGGCTGTCGGTCGATCCACAGCGTGGCCACCGGCCCCTTGCGCTCCACTCGGAGAAACTCGCTCATTGATCGGCTCCCTGGGGCGACGGTGTGATCTCCGCGTACTGGCCGTCTCGCAACAGGCGTCTCAAGATCTTGCCGGAGGCGGTCTTGGGGATCTCGCGCACGAAGACGACGCGCCGCGGGCGCTTGAACGACGCGAGATCGGCGGCGCCCCGACAGAAGGCGTCGAGCGCCTCGAAGCTGAGGCCGGGCGCCCTGGGCACGACGAACGCCACCACCCGTGCGCCCCACCGGTCATCCGGCTCCCCGACCACCGCCACGTCACGCACCCCCGGGTGCCGCGCCAGCACCTCCTCGATCTC
>WNGM01004114.1_pt1 | contig 11529 bp, 18 predicted proteins | sample 5400571 | NCBI WGS metagenome assembly WNGM01 (sample SAMN13153378, study PRJNA577476) | soil metagenome | isolation source: 100 cm soil or saprolite under Garry oak tree replicate 2 | place: USA:California | collected 2016-06-15 | reverse complement strand
GCCATGCGCCGCGCGCGCTGTGACTACGTAACGTGACGAAGGCTGGTGACAAATGGCGGACTCCGACGCGCTGCGCGCGAAGCGTCACCGTCGCCACAAGGCCGGCGATCACTCGATGTGCCGCCCGGGCTGCGGGAACGGCCAGGCGCGGCAGCTCGCATCGGTGAGGCCGATCGCCGCGCCCTCCGGCGACCTGGACCCGCGCGCCGAGCTGGTCGACCTTGCCCGGCGCCTGGCGTCTGCCCATGAGGCCGAGCCGCACCGCGCGGACGTCGCGAGGGAGCTGAGGGCGACCCTGCTGGCGATCGAGGCCGCCGAGCCGGCCGCCGCCGACCCGATGGATGAGCTGCGTGAGATGGCCGCGAGGGTTTCCTGAGCCGAGACTGAGCTGCGTCCCGCCCGGCGACCCGGCACGCGGCACGGCGGCGATCGGGCTGGCAGCGCTGGGCGGCGTGGAGCTGGACGGCTGGCAGCGGTTCGCGCTGGAGTCCTGCCTGGCCCGCGACGGGGGCCGCTGGGCGGCGTTCGAGTGCTCGGTCGTGGTGCCGCGGCAGAACGGGAAGAGCGTCGCGCTGGGCATCCGGGCGCTGGCCGGGGGCCTGCTGTTCGGCGAGCGGCTGATCATCGTCAGCGCGCACGAGTGGCGCACGGTCGTCGAGCTGTTCCGGGCTGCTGATGACCTGCTTGCGGATTCGCCGCTGCGGCGGCAGGTGCGGCGGGTGCGCAGATCCGGCGGCGAGGAGGCTATCGAGTTCACCAACGGCGCCCGGATCCGGTTCATGAACCGGTCGCGGGAGTCGGCGCGGGGGTTCAGCGCGGACTGCGTGATCATGGACGAGGCGCACACGCTGAGCGGGGAGCAGATGGCGGCGCTGCTGCCGACGCTGTCGGCGCGGCCGGATCCGCAGATCGTGTACGCGTGCGCCGGGCCGGGGTCAGGCGCGTGGCATCTGTCGCGGCTGCGGCAGCGGGTCCTGAACGGGGATACGAGGCGGCTGTGCTGGCTGGAGTGGTCCGGTGATCCTGACGGTGACATCGAGGATGAGCGGATGTGGCTGGCGGCTAACCCGGCGGTGGCGGCCGGGCGGCTGAGCGTGGAGCGGATGCGCGAGGAACGCGTGAGCCTGGGCCGCGAGGGCTTCAAGGCCGAGCGGCTGGCGTGCGCGCCGTGGCCGTCTGAGCTGGACGGCGCGTACCAGCTGTTCAGCCCGGATGATGTCCGGGAGTTCTTCGGCAGGCCGCGGTGAGCCGGGCATGGGGGGTGGAACTCTCACCCGACGCCGAGATGGGCTCGGTCGCGGACGTGCGGTCACGCCCCGGCGGCGGGTACCGGATAGAGCTCGTGTTCTACCGGCTGGCGGATGACCTGGCGGAGGCGCTGGGCTCGCTGTATGAGGCGGATCCGGACGCGGCCGGGGTTTTCCTGGATCCGATGCCGTGCGCGGGGGTCCTGGATGCGCTGCGCGAGCGCGTGTGGGTGCACAAGCTGGAGGCGGTTGACGTGGCCGCGGCGGCGCAGCAGTTCCGCGGGGCAGTGAAGGCCCGGCTGGTCGAGGCCGTGCCGCACCCGGCGCTGGAGCAGGCGCTGACGTTCGCGGCGCAGCGCCCGCTGGCGACGGCGTTCGGGTTCGAGCGGCGCAGGGTGGCCGCTGACATGAGTTCGCTGAATGCGTCGGCGTTCGGGCTATGGGGCCTGCGCCGTTATGAGTCGATGGCCGATCCCGGCGTGATCATCGCGTGACACCTGAGCCGCCGCGAATGTTAAGCAAGTTAAACCCGCAGGTCAGGAGGTTTCATGCGTCTTCCGGCTGAGCGGGTGGTGTGGCGTGCGGTCGCGGCGCAGTGGCGTGCCCGGCTGGCATCAGCCCGCCAGCGCGCGGCCCGGTCCCGGCATGCGCTGACATCGGCGGCGCTGGGGATAGGCGGCGCGCTGGGGATGCTGGGCGGCGGCGCGCTGGTGGGCCGCTGGTGCCTGGGGCTGGTGCTGATCGGCGAGGCCGGGTTCGCGGTGTGGGTGGGCCTGCAGCGGGACGACGGGCAGGGCCGGGTGCCGTCCGGGCGGACGGTGCCGGAGATCCTCGAGAGGGCACGGCACGCGCCATGATGCTCCCGGAGATTACCGAGGTCCAGCGGCTGACGGTGAAGCCCGGAGACCGGCTCGTCCTGCGCACCGACGCGAAGCTGGCCGCCGACACGGCCGCTTACCTGCTTGAGCGGGTCCGGCATCGGCTCGACCTCCCCGATGACGTGCGGGTCGTGATCCTCGACAGCGGCATGAGCGTGGAAGTGGTCGAGGGCCCGTGACGCGGCTGATCGACCGGCTGACCCGCTGCGACATCCACGATCGCCCGCTGCCGCCGCTGAAGATCGCCGAGATGGAAGAGGCGGCCGGCGTCCACCCCGGCGCTGTCGCCGAGCTATGGGCCACATCGGATTTCATCCCATCGCATTACGACCCGGACCTGATCGACTGCGGCAGTCGCCGCTGCCACAAGCGCAGGGGGCTGGCGTGAGGCTGATCGACCGGCTGCTGTCCCGGGACGCCGGCTTCTGGGAGGGGATGGCCAGCGGTGCCGCGGTCCTGACCACCACGTACGGCAGCCCGGACAAGGAGGCGATCCTGCCGGGCGTGGCGTCAGCCGCCCACCAGGCGTACGGCACCAACGGGGTGGTCTTCAGCGCGATCCTGGCCCGGATGTCGCTGTTCAGCGAATGCCGGTTCTGTTTCCAGCGGGTCGCGGACAAGAAGCTGTTCACCGACGCCCGGCTGGGGGTGCTGCAGGAGCCGTGGCCGGACGGCACCGAGGGGGAGCTGCTGGTCCGCGCCGAGCAGGACGTGTCGCTGGCGGGGAACTTCTACCTGTGGAACGCGGGTGACCGGCTGGTGCGGTGGCGGCCGGAGTGGACGACGATCATCTCCGAGATCACGGCCGCGCCGGGCGGCGGCCACTACCGGCGGGTGATCGGCTATGACCATGCCCCGCCGAAGGACGCGGAGCCGGAGTACGGGGAGCCGCAGTTCGCCCCGGCCGCCGAGGTGGTCCACTGGCATCCGCTGCCGGACCCGGCGGCGGGGTTCCGCGGCATGTCGTGGCTGACCCCGGTGATCCGGGACGTGCGGGCGGACAGCGCCATGACCGGGTACAAGACCAAGTACCTCCAGAACAACGCGAGCCCGTCCCTGCTGGTCAAGTACGCGCAGAAGCTTCAGCCGGCCACCGTCGACTCCATCCGGGAGCGGGTCCACGCCCGGTACGGCGGCCCGGATAACGCCGGCGGCACTCTTGTCCTGGACCAGGGTGCCGACGCGACGGTCATCGGGGCGAACCTGGCCCAGATGGATTTCTCCGGGGTGCAGGCGGCGGGGGCGGAGCGGGTGCTGGCCGCGGGGAACGTCCCGGGCGTGATCGTGGGCCTGGAGCCCTTGCGCGGGGCGGGCCGGGGCTACCAGGAGAGCATGCGGAAGTTCGCTGACTTGTTCGGCCGCCCCCAGTGGCGGTCCCTGTGCGGGGCGCTGGCCAAGCTCACCCCCGGCAGTGACGTGGACGCCGGCGCGGTGCGCCTGTGGTTCGACACGGCGGACATCGCCGCCTTGCAGGAAGGCGAGCAGGAGAAGGCGCAGATCGGGCTGGTTCACGCGCAGGGGCTGCTGACGCTGCGGCAGGCCGGGTACACGCGGGACAGCGCGGTGCGGGCGCTGGTGGCGAACGACATGTCGCTGCTGGAGCTTGACAAGGCCGCCGTGGCGGCGCCGAACCAGCCGGTGCAGCACCTGCTGCCGCAGGCGCCGGGGTCTGGCCCTGGCGTTGAGCCGCTGCCGGCGGGCAGTGTCCCGCGGCTGCCGCTGCCGTCGGTGTCGCCGGGTGACGGCGGGAACCTGACCCGGCCGACGCGGCGGCCGGCGTCGGCGCGGCGGGCGCTCGAGGAGGCCAACGGGCATGGATGAGCGCGGCGCCGTCCGGTTCAACACGACGCACGTCCCCGCCGGGTCGGCCACCGGCGGCCAGTTCGGCACCAGCTCCGGTGGCAGCAGCGCCAAGGGCGGCGCGAAGGCACCCGCCAAGGCCCCGGCCCCGGCGCATCACATGTCCGCCGCGCACGCCGCCGAGCAAGCCCGGCTCCTCGCCCAGGCGCACAAGGACGCGCACGAGGCGGCGGTGCTGGAGAAGACCCTCGCCGGGCTGGAGAAGCAGGCGCACGCCGCCCAGGCCGCGTCGGCGAAGTCCGCGGCAGCCGCGAAGGCGTCGCTGAAGGCCGGGCACGTCGTCCACCACCGCAAGCACGTCGCCCACCACGCCGCCCACCGCAAGCACCACCAGTCGCTGAAGCAGAAGATCACGACGCTCAGAGGCCGGATCCACGCGCTGCGGGTGCAGGCCGCCGGGCTGGAGAAGCAGGCCAACGCGATCCGCTCCGGCGACAGCGGCATCCCCGGCCACCTTCCCCACCAGCTCGCCGCGTGGTGGGAGCACGGCGAGGGCGCGGCGAAAATCCGCTGGGGCCAGGGCGGGGATTTCGACCGGTGCGTGCGGCTGGCGGTCGACGAGGCGCACATGGACCCCGAGCGGGCCAAGGGGTTCTGCGCGGAACGGCACCACGCGGCGCTCGGCATCTGGCCCGCGACGCACGCGGCGATGGAGAAGCACGCGGGAAGGGCGGCCATGGCGGTTACCCAGCGCGCGGAGATGGCCGCCGCGTCGATCAACGACCTGCCCGACTCCGCGTTCGCCTACATCGAGCCCGGCGGCAAGAAAGACGCCTCCGGCCGCACCGTCCCCCGGTCGCTGCGGCACTTCCCCGTCCACGACCGGGCGCACGCGGCCAACGCGCTCACCCGGGCCCCGCAGTCCCCGTTCGGCGACGAGGCCATGCCCAAGATCCGCGCCGCGTGCAAGAAGTTCGGAGTGCAGATGTCAGACGACAAGCAGCCAGCATCCCGCGCCGCGGGCGAGATCTTCCGCTACTACCCGCTGGACGACATCCGGGTCATGCGCGCCGCCGACGGGGAGCCCTCCGGCCGGGTCGTGGAGGCGTACGCCACCGTGTTCGACGAGCCCGCGGAGATCCACGACCAGCAGGGGCATTACACCGAGGTCATCGACCGGGGCGCGTTCGACCAGGTTCTCGCCCGCATCTCCCGGTCCCGCGGCGGGTTCGGCGGCGCCGTCCGGGTCCTGTTCAACCACGGCAAGACGATGGAGGGCGTGCCCGCGCCGGAGTTCCAGCGGCCCATCGGCAAGGCGCTCGACATCCGCCCCGACGGCCGCGGGCTGCTGACCCGCACCGAGTACGCCAAGAAGCCGTTCGCCGAGGAGATCCTCGACGACATCCGCGAGGGCCGGATCACCGGCCAGAGCTTCGTCGGCGGGATCATCCGGTCCGACCCGGAGCTCCGCGGGCCCGGCGACAAGTACCGCGGCCGCAACGGCGTCCTGGCCACCGTGCGGCGGATGACGCTGGGCCTGCGCGAGTACGGCCCGGTCCTGTACGGCGCGTACACCGGCGCTGAGTTCCTCGGCGTCCGCATGGCCACTCCCGGCGGCCTGGCCGGGGACCTTGAGCTTGACCTGCCCGAGGACGAGGAGAGCACCCCCGAACAGGAGGGGGATGCCGCCGGCGGCACGCCCGAAGACGTGACCTCGACTCCCCGGTATCATGCCCACCGGCTGCTGGCGCTCCGCATCGAGGAGATCTGCCGCGAGACCGGTATCGGACCATTGAGGAGTCAGTGGTAATGGCAACCCTGGATGACATCATCCGCGAGCAGAACACGATCCACGAGGAGCTGGAGCGGATCGCCTCGGACCCGGACACCACCGAGGAGAAGGACGGCAACATGCGGGACACCCTGGTGTCCCGGTGGAAGGAACTCGACGAGGACCGGGCGAAGATCGTGTCCCGGATGGAGGAGCTGGAGCTGATCCGCAAGGCGGCCGCGGACCCGGCGAACCGGGAGGCCGGCGCCGACGGCGGCGTCCCGGGCCGGTGGGAGGGCCGCTCCCCGCAGTTCATGATGCGCCCGGACCCGTTCGCCGACCTGGACCAGGTCAAGCGGCACCTGGTCACCGGCTCCGACATGGTGGCCCGCGCGCAGACCGCGGTGGAGTACTGCAACCGGGCCGGCCGGCTGGCCGACGAGTTCGCCGAGGAGGCCACCCGCAAGGCGTCCTCGGACCCGAAGATCGCCCGGCACGTCCTGGTCTACGGTCACGACGAGTACTACAACGCGTTCCGCGACTACCTCAACGACCCCACCGGGGAGGGCATGCAGCGGGCCGCCGGGGCGCTGTCCCTGGTCCCCGCCCAGGGCGGATTCATGGTCCCCTTCACCCTCGACCCCACCATCGTGCTCACGACGGACGGCACCACGAACCCGTACCGCCGCCTGGCAAGCGTGAAGCAGACCACCACGAACGCGTGGCAGGGCGTCAACTCCGCCGGCGTCCAGGCCGCCTACCTCGACGAGGCCGCCTCCGCCTCCACCGCCGCCTACGCCGGCGTCGGGCAGATCCAGATCGGCGTCAAGAAGGCCGCCGCCTGGATTTACGGATCGCTGGAGGCGAACGAAGATACGAATTTCGCTGATCAGCTGCCCCGGATGCTTCAAGATGGCAAGGATATTCTCGAGGAGCAGAATTTCGCCGCGGGCACCGGGGGGACCGCGCTGAACGCCGGGGCGCCGTCCGGGATCGCGTTCTCCCTCGGCACCGCGCAGCGGGTCGTCCTGGGCACCCCCGGCGGCCCGTACGTCGCGCAGGACGTGTACAACCTCGAGGCCGCGCTCGGCCCGAGGTTCCGGCTCAACCCGTCCGTCGGGTTCGTTTCCAACATCAAGACGATCAACCTCGTCCGGGGCCTGTCCCCGTCCGGCGCCGGCTCCTCGTTCTGGGCCACCCTCGGCGACGGCACCCCCTCGCGGCTCCTCAACCACGTCATCGAGGAATCCCCGTCGGTCACCACCGCCACCGGCACCACCGGCACCGCCGCCACCGGCACCGGGTCCGCCGCACTCATCTTCGGCGCGTGGGACCACTTCCTGGTGGTCGACCGCATCGGTGTCAGCATGCTGTTCGAGCCCCTGATCAAGGACCCGACCAGCGGCGCTCCAAAAGGCCAGCAGGGATGGTTTTACTACTGGCGAAGTGGCTCAGGTGTGAGCTCGACCAACGCCTTCAGGCTCCTCACGGTCGGCTGACCTGCGGGGATAAGCCGGTTCTGGTTTTCTACTCCAGAAGTAAGAGAAATCCTGCGGAATGGCCGTTACCTCCGGGTGCGGCCATTCCGCGAGAAAGGGCAAGGCCAAGTGAGCGAGCAGGACGCGCGGTCGGCGCACGAGGGCGGCGAGATGGCGGCGCAGCGGCGGCAGGATCATTACCTGGCGAACATCGCGGGCCAGGGCACCCGCGCCGGGGACCCGGCGGAGGAGCCGGCCCCGTCGACGCAGGTGCCGGATGCGCCGCCGCCGCCCGACCGGAGCACGACCTGATGGCGGGGATGACCCTGACCGTCCCCGATGACATCCCGACCGGGGTGACGGCGGAGGAGGCGGCCCGGCTCGCCAGCCTGGCGCGGGGCGGTGACGTGCTCGAGCTGGGCGCGTGGTTCGGGTTCTCCACGGTGGTCCTGGCGCAGGCGGCCCGGCGGGTGGTCAGCGTGGACTGGCACCGGGGGGACGCGGGGACGGCGGACTGGGACGCCGAGGCGGGCCTGGGCGAGGCGGGCACGTGGGACGCGTACCGGGCGAACCTGGCCCGGTACGGGGCCGCCGCCCGGGTGGACGCGCGGCGGGGCCGGTTCGAGGACGTGCTGCCCGCGCTGGCCAGGGAAGGGCGGCTGTTCGACGGGCTGTTCCTGGACGCGCAGCACGACGCGGGCGCGGTAGCCGCGGACCTGGCGCTGGCCCTGCCGCTGATCCGGCCGGGCGGCTGGGTGGCGTTCCACGACTACGGCCGGGGCGAGGCGACGGGTCACCCGGGGTGGGGGGTGACGGAGGTCGCGGACCGGTTCGGCGTGGCCGGGGTCACCGGCCACCTGGCGTGGGGCATCGTCCCCGGCCCCGCCGCGGCGGGCGCGCCGGACCGGACGCTGACGATCGTCGGGATGCCCTACCAGGCCGACGGGTCCGGGTATCACCGGCTGTACCTGCCGTTCAAGCACCTGACCGCCAACTCGCGGCACGTGTTCGGGGTGCCGGCGCCGGGGACCAGGCTGCCCCACCCGACCCCGGCGGACGTCGAGGACATCGACGTCCTGGTGTTCCAGCGGCCGACGTTCGCGCTGGGCACCAGGCTGTTCGACCGGCTCGGCGGGCATGTCGCCCGGGTGCATGAGACCGACGACGACCTGATCACCACGGACACGTCCAACCTGCCGTTCACCACCGACCCGCGGGCAGCGGAATCGGTCAGGTACTGCCTGCGCCGCGCGGAGATGGTCACCGTGTCCACCCCGTACCTGGCCGAGCTGTACGCCCCATTCAACTCCAACGTGGTGGTGCTGCCGAACTACGTGAAGGCGGGGCTGCTGGACATGCCCCGCAAGCGGCGGGACCGGGTCACCATCGGGTGGCAGGGCGGCACATCGCACCTGATCGACCTGTGCGCCGTCCAGGACACGCTCCGCGACGTCCTGGACGCCCACCCGGAGGCGGACATGCACTGGATCGGGGTGGACTACTCGCCGCTGGTCCGCCGCAAGTGCCGGTTCACCCCGTGGTCCGATGACGTCGGCGACTACTACAAGACGGTGGATTTCGACATCGCGATCGCGCCCCTGGCGGACATCCCGTTTAATAAAGCGAAATCGTATTTGAAGTGTCTGGAGGCGGCAGCCCGGGGCATCCCGGTCATCGCTACCGACTCCGAGCCGTACCGGGAGTTCGTCCGGGACGGCGAGACGGGGTACCTGGCCCGCACTGAGGAGCAGTGGCAGGCCCGGCTGACCGAGCTGATCAATGACCCTTCGGCGCGGGAGGAGATGGGTGCCAAGGCCAAGGCGCTGGCCGCCGGGTACACGATCCAGGAACATTGGCGCAAATGGGAACAGGCGTACGAACGGGCCGCGGGAGGCGGGAAGTAATGGCGCACAAGGTGGTCAAGGAAGTCACCCAGCCGGTGCACGGCCCGGACGGCTTCTCGGTGCTGTACTCGCCGGGGGACCAGTTCGAGCAGGATCACGAGCTGCCGCCGGAGGTGCCGTGGCGGCTGGCCATCGCCGAGGTCCCGGACAAGCCGGAGCCCGCGAAGCCCGCGGCGAAGGCGGCCGGCGAGAGCAAGGGCGCGGGCAGGTAGTGCACCCGTCCGCGTACGAGTTCGCGACCACCGCGCTGGCCGAGGCGGACGTCAAGGGCCGGCGGGTCGTCGAGGTCGGCGCGTACAACTACAACGGGTCCGTGCGCGGCGTGTACGAGGCGATGGGCCCCGCGTCGTATCTCGCCACCGACGCGCAGCCGGGGCCGGGCGTCGATCTGGTGTGCGCGGCGGAGATACTCCCCTACGCCCTCGGTGACGACACCGCCGACGTCCTGATCTCGACTGAGATGCTCGAGCACGCGGAAGACTGGCGCGGCGCGGTGACCGGGATGGTGCGGGTGCTCGCGGCGGGCGGCCTGCTGCTGCTGACGGCCCGCGGGCCGGGTTTCCCGTACCATCCGCACCCCGGCGACCACTGGCGCTTCTCCGTGGACCACATGGAGGGGATCGCGGAGGCGTGCGGCCTGGAGGTGCTGACGCTGGAGCCGGACCCGGACCCGGCGTCGCCGGGCGTGTTCCTGCTGGCACGCAAGCCGCAGGGCTGGGATGGCGCGGGGATGGCGGAGGGCCTGGCCGTCATCGAGCCGGGGCCGCCCCGGTGACTAGCGGTCGTGCAGGATGGCCGCCAGTTCGGTCAGGTGCGAGGTCAGGACGTCGCGGTTGACGTGGTGCTCGGGGATGTTCCCGGTCCGCGTGGCCCAGTCCTGGATGCGGTCGCAGGTCGCTGACGGCATCCAGCCCTGCTGGTGCAGCGTGCGCTCGATGCGCTCGACGACCAGGACCGCCGTCAGCTGACGGTCAAGGGCAGTTTCGATGCCGTACGCGGAATCTTCCAGCTCGTCGGCTATCGCGTTGGCCAGGGCCGTCTTGTCCTCGTGGGTCATCTCATCAAGGTACGGGAGCCGCCCCGGTGAGGTTCGCCACCGACAAGGTCCAGCACGGCTACCTCCCGTCCTACCTGCGGATCGCCGCCGAGCTCGGCCCGGCCGCCCGGGTGTGCGAGGTCGGGGTGGATCACGGCCACGGCCTGGACCTGTTCCAGGCCCTGTTCCCCGCCGGCACGGTCGCCGGGGTCGACAGCAACGGCGGGAGCCGCTGGCCGGACGGCACGATCACCGTGATCTGCGACCAGGCCAGCGACACGCTGCCCGGCCGGCTGCGGCAGCACGCGGCGGCGTGGGACCTGATCGCCGACGACGCGTCGCATGACGGGGCGCTGACCGCGGCGACGTTCGGCCTGCTGTGGCCGCTGGTCGCGCCGGGCGGGTTCTACGCGGTCGAGGACTGGATGGTGGGCCTGCCGGGCGGCGGGTGGCCGGAGTACGACTCGTCGATGCTGGCGGCGGCGCAGGAGCTGCTGACGCTGCTGACCCGGGACGGCGCGGTGGAGGAGATCACGTACCGGTACGGGCTGGCCGTGGTGCGGAAACGACGCTGAAGGAGACCCCGTGCATCTGCTCGGCAAAGCGCAGCTCGTGCTGCCCGCGTGGGAACCGGACCAGGGCTGGCGGGTCCTGGACCCCGACGGGCACGTGATCGACGCCGGGGGCAAGACGGTCATCCGCGTGCAGCTCGAGTTCGGGGAGCTGTACGGGGTCGACGGCGGCAAGGTGCCGCTGCTGCGGCAGGTGAGCTGATGAGCGAACCACCGCCGGAGACGCCCCCGGAGTCGCCCCCGGCCGGGTGGCTGGTACTCGGCCCGGACGGGAACGCGGTCGCGTCCGGCGCGCAGACCGTGACAGAAGCGTCCGCGGACGCAGGCGAGGAGACCGCAGATGGCAGCGATTGACCAGGCGCTGGTCAGCATCTTGCTGAACGGGCTGACCCCGACCGGCACAGGAGGCATCCCCGGCACCGCGATCGGCACCCCGGTGGGCACCACGGCGATGAAGATCAGGCTCAACTCGACGCTGAGCACGGCGTCCGCGGCGGGCACCGATATCGGCACGCAGACGTCGGGGTACACGGCCGGCGGGTGGCTGATGGCCAACGCCTCCGCCGTGTCGGCTTCCGGCAGCGCGGTGGGGATTCCCGCTGTCACCCAGTCGTTCGTCTCGTCCGGTTCCCCGACCGCGGTGGTCAGCTTCGACCTGACCGGCAACGGGGCCCAGCGGTGCTTCTGGGGGCCGTTCAACGGCCAGCCGGTCAACGTCGCATCCGGCAACACGTTCCAGGTAACGGGCGGGAGCGGCGCTGCCGCGGGGATTCAGATTTCACTGACCTGAGCCGCCCGCCGCGCCCGCCACCCCGGAGAAGGGGGGAACCGACTGATGGCCAT
>WNGM01012191.1_pt1 | contig 11531 bp, 10 predicted proteins | sample 5400571 | NCBI WGS metagenome assembly WNGM01 (sample SAMN13153378, study PRJNA577476) | soil metagenome | isolation source: 100 cm soil or saprolite under Garry oak tree replicate 2 | place: USA:California | collected 2016-06-15 | reverse complement strand
ATTCTTGCCTGCAACTTCTGGAATGAGGAAAAAAGCAGCATATTGAGCTGCCGTTACCTTGCGGGCAGCATCAGTGATCATCTGCAGCAAGCGCTGTAAGTCAAATTCGGAAGTCAGCGCAATGGCGATGCGGTTCAGTTGCGTCAATTCTTCTGCCCGCTCTTGCAAATCTGGTATTAGTTGCGCGCGACTCTCATCGATAGTTTGGCTCATTTGACATTCCCTCAATTGAAAATACCTCAATTGAAAATAGTACAGTATGAGGGATGAAAGTAGTATATCACAATCAACGTATTTTAATCTGCCTGAAGCAAGCGATGAATCGTCTTGACCGGTTCCCACATACCCTATTGGATATTTGCTAGAAAGTGTACTCGGAATTATTCAATGGTTGGGCTTGAAACTACCGTGCACAATGAGCGGTATGTGAGCGGTATTTTCTCTCTATAGCATAATCGACTCTACTTTTGAACGAAAAAAGCCTGGAATAGCCAGTAACTGAACCGAATTGTTTTTCAGTCATCTGTTGAGCATGTAGAGAACGGGGGTCTTCAATAGAAAAGTTTGATCTCTACTCAATCCTACAAAACACCGCTTTTAAATACGCGGTTTCTGGCATTGCCAGGTTGATAGGGTGATCAACGCCATAGGTAAATGTCTCTAGTAACTGCACTGTGCGCCGTAAACGTTGCGCACTTTGGGACAATGCCCCCAGCAAGTCATCCATACCAATCACACCTGAGCAAGAGCAGGTTAATAAGATTCCTCCTGGTCGCAACACCTGCATACCAAGTGTATTCAATCGGCGATACGCTTTAAGAGCCTGTACTCGAGCACTTTGTGTCTTGGCAAATGCCGGCGGATCTAACACAACCACATCAAACTGCTCCCCTGCACCCTGTACCTGCTCTAGGTAATCAAATACATCAGCTACGAGATATTGATGGTAATTAGGATCAAGACCATTCAGAATAAAATTCTGACGTGCAGATTCAATGGCTGGAGCAGAAATATCAACACTGGTAACACGTGTTTTTTCACTGGTCAATGCTGCATATACCGAGAAACTGCCGCTATAACTAAAGCAATTCAACACTCGTTTAGCTTGTGTATATTTGCGCAGTGCCTCTCGTTTATCACGTTGATCCAGGAAAAAGCCTGTCTTCTGCCCTTGCCAGGGATCTACCAAAAACAGTACATTATTTTCACGTACAGTCACCTGCATTGGAACTCCACCAGTTACTACTTGGGGCTCCTCTAGTTCCAAACCCTCACGACGACGTGACTGGCTATCATTGCGTAGTAATATTCCTCGAGTATCAGTCTCCTCCATCAACGCATCAATAAGCCGTGAACGCAGGCGCTCTATTCCAGCAGTGTGCATCTGTGCTACGAGAATTTCAGCGAATCGATCAACTATCAAACCTGGTAAACCATCACCCTCCGAATTAATCAGTCGGTAAGTATTGGTCTTGTTCGGGTCGAATACTTTTCGCAAATCTACAGCACTTCGAATACGCTTGCGTAGAAAATCTACATCAATGGCCTGTTCAATATTACGTGTCAGAAGGCGAATTGCAATATCAGTTCGGGGATTATAGTACCCACGTGCCACAAACTGCCCTGTAGATGACTTTACATCTACCAGTCCACCTGGCTCGATCCAGTGTGGAGGCTGTTGTAAAGCCCCAGAAAATATCCACAAGTGACCGCCTTGAAGACTTTCCTCTCTGTGCGGTTTTAGACTAGCCGTTGGGTATTGAATGGATAATGACACAATATACCCTTTCTGCAATAGGATTTCTACATAATTATCGCATACTCAGCGACCCATGGTGTCATTATCTCTCAGAAGGTTACCGTTAGTGTTACAGGGACAGACACGGGGCTATTCAGGATAGCGCTCCCACTGCCAGAGATCATGATTTGGCCGGAATAATTTCCAGGTAAAAGTGGCCTGGATCTCACTTTCACAAGAATTGAACTGCCTAGATTACTAGTTGTACCGGATGTTGTAGGGAGGATAAGCCAGTTCTGACCACCCGTATTTACAGTGGCAGTCCAAGAAACAGATTGAAAGCAACTCCCTGTAATTGTTAATATGATATCCTGAGCAGGTGGATTTGGCTTTGAAGATCTCGCTGTAAACGTAAGGTTTGCCGGTGACACCTGGAACGAACACCCCGGTAAAACGGTCAATGTCACCTGGATTATTTGAGGGCTTCCCTGTACCTGATTACCTGAATTATCAGTGCCAATCACAGTAATCAGTGCGCTATAGTCTCCTGAAGGCAAGCCAACACTCTGCACACTCACTCCTACTGACATACCCTGAGCAGAACCAATTGTTCCTCTTATAGGATTGAGGCTCAACCAGGGGTTTGCAGCCGAATCGAAATTGGCTTGCCAGTAGAGGTTTTCTCCTCCATTGTTGCTCACCATAAATGACTGACTCGCAGGATTTCCCTGCCCTTGAGTCATTGTAAATTGTAATCCTCTGGTTGATACTCCTAAAACTGAGGCAGCAGTCGAGGCAGCCGTAGCAGTCGAGGTAGTTGAAGATGCAACCAACATCTGTACCACCACCGTCAGTGAACGTTGCTTTGTTACAAGTAGTATAGCCCCTGTATATGATCCAGGCTGGAGATCACTTGTGTTTACCTGCACAGTTACAATCGAGTTGACATTTGCTTGTAACTGACCACTAGCAGGTGAAATATTCAACCAGCTTGATGATGAAAAGCTCTCCCACTTAACAACGCTGGTACAGCCAATCGTAGTGCTCAAGTTTAGAATGTGAGTAAATATTGTATTTGGACCAGAGGTAGAATTAAAGGACAAAGTTCCCTGATTTGTTGCTATACCACAACGCGGCTGTATAGTTAAAGAAACAGCCACTGCTTGAGGAGCATTGAGTGTATCTCTTCCCGAGGTAAACGTTAGCAACGCACTATAGACACTTGGTAACAAGTTTTTACTCTGTATTTTTATATTTATTTTAGAGTTCTTTCCGGGTGAAACCGCCCCTGAAGTCTCATCTGCACTCAGCCAGGTTACATCGTCCTGTGAGGAAAATTCCTGATTGAAGGAATCCTGCAATGCGGTCACACTAAGTGACCAGTTTAAGGTTTGAGAACCAGGATTGCTGATCATCAAATTTTGAGAAGCAGGATCCGTTCCCCCATCTGTGCTGATAAATGAAAGTGCAGGGGGTGTCATCTGTATGATCGATGAAACAGCAATTTGAGATGCAAATAGTGGAAGTACATTCATTCTTATTTGCACAGAAAGCGGAGCGCCAGTATTGGAGACTATAGTAATTATACCCTCGTATTTTCCTGCTTTGAGATTAGCGCGGCTAACAGCAACAATGATGCTTTGGCCATCTTGGAAAATTCCTTGTTGGGGAGTTGTCATCAACCAGGGTTGATTACTGGTCGCGCTCCACGAGATCCACCCACCCCCACTGTTGTGCAAAACTAATGACTGAAGAGTATTTGCTCCCTGCTCATTACTCCCCATATCCAGCATACCTTTGAGTGCAGTAGTCGTTCCAGGACTACTTAAAATAAGATGTGGAGGATGCGCAGGGAGTTCATTCAAAACTTGTAGAGCAGTACTTGCTATGTAATGTGTTGTGATATCTTCAGCTTCAATTGTATGGGCTCCTGATCCCCAGCTTTCATCCACAAATACCCTCACATCACCCGTGCCATTCGTACCTAATATAATAGTAGAAGTGTTTGCGTCTGTTCGTACGTTCTTAGCTACGTCACGAGTCAGCCGAATCCTGGCTGATGATTCAAAATTGCTCATATGCACTTGCACAATTTGGTCGGGATAAATAGCTCCAGGTGTGACACTTAGCGATGGAAGAGCTTTTACTATGTTCACATGAGCAGGTTGACGATTCATATTGAGAAAAATAAGAACACTGCTCGTGATAAGCGTCATTATCACGAGTAAAGTTATTAGTAAGAGGGAAAGGCGTACATGCAACGGCTTCATAGTGATCTGAAAACGCTGTCTTGGAAAATGTGGAACAGAAGAGGAGATTGGCCTTGAAATCGTCACAACTCGATCATTTACACGTTGTAAGTCCTCCCTCTCGATAATGGTTGCATCATCCCTCTTTGGAAGTTGGCGGTATACGAGCGGATCGAGTATATCTTGCAGAGATTCATTCTCACCTGTGTCTTCATACTTTATCAAGATTATTTTCTTTGTTTCTCTGAGAGCCACGGTTGAAGTTTTTGGAGAGAATGCTAACTCGTTTTTTGGACCAGCAGCGCAATTTTGATGAGAGTTAGAAATGCTTCGTTCGATTACCTGATCTGGAATGTTTGTGGCCTCGGGTTTTATGTCGATGACTTGTTCTGAATTCGAAACCACGGATAATACATTGCTCTGGTGTAATCTATTTTGCAAGTGTGCGCGGCAGTTTTCACAAAATTCAGTATCATCTCTGCATGGTTCTTGACATCGCAAACACTGGTTCACCAGTACGTCCTACGCTTTCCAATTTATAATAAGATAAGCTCAACAAACCAAAATATGCTTATTTGATGTATATCAATGACTATTCAAAGACCTGCACTACATAAGATGACGATTTAAACACCAGATTAATACTACTCGTGACCATTGGGCTATTAGGAATATAAAGCCCTGGCTTACTCATTCAATTCCAATTGATCTGTTTACTTGTTAAAAAGTGAATAATGCTTGCAACTTCTTGTTGTGCTTTATTAATATCACCAGCAAAGATCAATCCCATTGGCTTTTTCGCCATACGGCAGATAATTCTCGTTCCACTTTGTCTTAATACTTCGTCTCTCTGAAAGATGCATTCTCTTACTACTTGGGTATCTATATCTTCAGGCAAGTAATATTTATCGATAGTTGCTATTCCTTCTTGGATTACCGCCTTCATATTGCTAATCGTCTGTTTTTTTCTATTTACTCCTATGATGGTCATAATCGCATCAGTGTAGTTTGTCCAACGCGGATTACATTCAGCAATATAATGAGACTGTTTATAGCCCCTTTTCTTCTGTAGTGTTTCTTCCAAATCACTGGGAAGCATGATATCAATATTAGCTACACCTCTCATAGATGCAAAATCCACACCGCATTTTTGCGCTGCCCGTCTCAAAATCGCATCGAAATAGGCCAGGGTTTGTCCTTCATATTGTTGTTGCAACCGTGCTAGTGAGGCGTTTGCGGGTCTGTACGTGCTAGTTCCAATACATGCTTTACTGCCATCTTTTTGCAGTTGACCATTCCAACCTAGAGATTCTACCTGACCATTCATGATAACAACAGACATTCCTGGAGAATCAGCCATGTCTAAATAACGGCTGATGACAACTCTCGTTTCCTTCTGTTGATTCATAGAAGCCGCCAGGTGCTTTTGCGATGCGGTTAATGCTTCATCCCAAGACGCATAATACGCTGCATGGTCCACCTCACCATTAGGAATGACCCTGACGAGATTTTTTTGTTCGTAGACAAGGCAACAGCCATAGTTTCCATCGGATTCGGCTGCACGCAGCATAACTCCCAACGGATACTGCGGCACACTAGCTTTTTTCACTATATCCTCTATAGTATTCAGAAAGCCGAGTGCTTCTTTGTGCAAATCAGCAATATGAACTACACGATAATCTGGAGTCCGAAAACCATATAATTCGAATTCATCAATAAATTGATAAAAATCAGCTTTGTTTTTGAGGAAACTGACCATGTCCCCTGTTATGCCCCATGACTCTGCTCCCAACTCAGTTTGTATGCGTTTTTCTGTTTCGGGAACATTAATATAAGGCACAATTAACGCCTGGCGCTCTGAGAAACGCTTTTGTTCCTGCTGTAGCTGATCTGGGGTAATGGCTTTTATTTCTTTTCCAAAGAGTTGACTGAGATATTTCAAATGCGAGTGAATCTCGTCTGTGAGAGCATGAACTAATACACATACTCGTTGAGCATCAAGCGGCAAATGCCCACACCTCTGCCCATAATGAGCTTCCACATAATCAATGGTTGTTTTATCCGAGGCGCGTAAAACGCCGGTTCCAACGTTATGGTAACCGACGCCTAGTTCCCTTGGTACATGCGAATCAAATAGAGAGACATTAAGAACACTCATCTATACGTCTTCTTCCTTATACCCTGTATCCATATTTTACTTCACTCAACTTGCCGTACCTGATATTGGCAAATATGTATCATGCGAACGCTTGAGATGCGTCATACGTCAAGAGGGGCGTCTCGTTTACAAAAGTTCAACAATTCCAGCTCAGAATGCCCTCAGATGCATTCATAAGCAGCGTACATCAATTCTCAACACCAAATCACAAATGAAACGCCTGGAACATGTCTAATCCAAGCGTTTCATTTTATCTAAGAAGTTCAGAAGGGCCTAGAAGGCCTTACGACCCTCGTAGCCATTGCGCCACCTCTGGCGCAAAATACGTAATAATTATATCCGCCCCGGCTCTCCTGATTCCCGTCAATACCTCCATCACAATGCGCCGTTCATCAATCCATCCTTGTTGAGCAGCGGCTTTAATCATCGCGTATTCACCACTAACATTATATGCCGCAATTGGTAAGTTACAGTGTTCCCGAACTTGCTGTATGCAATTGGTAAGTTACAGTGTTCCCGAACTTGCTGTATCACATCAAGGTAGGCTAGCGCGGGCTTTACCATCACGATATCGGCCCCTTCGCTAATATCTAGATCAACTTCACGCAATGCCTCACGTACATTAGCAGGATCCATTTGGTATGATCGGCGATCACCGAATTGCGGTGATGAAGCTGCCGCTTCGCGAAACGGACCATAGAATCCCGAAGCGTATTTAGCTGAGTAAGCCATTATCGGCGTTGAACTATAACCATCGTCATCCAAGGTATGCCGAATTGCCCCAACACGACCATCCATCATATCCGATGGAGCTACTACATCGGCTCCTGCTACTACATGTGAGAGTGCCATTCGTGCAAGTAGTTTCAGCGACTCGTCATTCTGAACATTTCCATTATAAATTACACCGCAATGGCCATGGTTGGTATATTCACACAGGCACACATCAGTTACAACCAGCATATCTGGCGCTTCTGCTTTGATACGACCGATGGCCTGTTGAATGATACCCTGCGAATAATACGCTTGAGACCCCACTTCATCTTTTTCGGAAGGGACACCGAACAGCAATACTGCTGGAATACCGAGATTTAAAATACGCTTTGCTTCTTGCCCTACATATGCAAGTGGCCATTGCTTAATTCCTGGCATCGAGGAGATTTCTCGCGGATTGTCAATGTTCTCTGCAATAAAAAGTGGGTAAATAAGTTGTTCAACGTTCAGGTAGGTCTCGCGTACCAGATTACGCAATGTATCGTTTTGACGCGTACGCCGCATACGGATAGTGGGAAACTTTGCCATCATTATTTACTCCAGACTCTCTGTCAAAGCCAATTTTACTGCCTCCACCGTCTCTTGAATCATCTTGTCTTCCATGGCAAGCGAAATAAAACAACTCTCAAATTGGGAAGGAGGCAGGTACACACCACGCTTTAACATACTCCTGAAAAAGTGCGCATAACGTTGGGTGTCTGAGGATTTGGCGCTACTATAATTGACAACACGCTCAGCAGTGAAGAACAAGCAAAAAATTGCGCCAATTCTCACAAATTGTACGCCACCGCCAAACGTTTGTAGTGCTTGATCTATGCCACTACTCAATAATTGTCCTTTGCGCTCAAGCTCTACATATCGTCCTGGTTTGCGCAACTCTTCAAGAGTAGCAATACCAGCAGCCATTGCCATAGGATTACCAGAAAGTGTTCCTGCCTGGTACATTGGCCCTAGTGGTGCCACAAGCTGCATGACTTCCCGCCTCCCCCCGTATGCTCCTACTGGAAGCCCTCCACCAATAATTTTCCCAAGACAAGTCAAATCAGCTTGTATACCGGTACGTTCTTGCATCCCGCCCAGAGCGACACGGAAACCAGTCATCACTTCATCAAAGATCAGTAATGCTCCGAATGCAGTACATATTTTTCTTAGGTACTCAAGAAACCCAGGACAAGGCAGCACCAACCCCATATTGGCTGCTGCTGGCTCAACAATGATCGCTGCAATGTCATCAGGATAGATGCGAAATAACTCCCTTACAGCCTCGCTATCATTATAAGTGGCAATCAGGGTGTTACTAGTAGCTTCAGCAGGTACGCCTGGACTATCTGGTAATCCCATGGTTGCCACACCAGAACCAGCTTGTACGAGGAGCATATCTGCATGACCATGGTAACAACCGCTAAACTTGATGATTTTGCTACGTCCAGTAAATGCCCTGGCCAGACGCAGAGCGCTCATAGTTGCCTCTGTACCGGAATTGACAAAACGCACCATTTCTATCGATGGTACACTCTCGATGACTAACTTTGCCAGTATGCTCTCGGCTTCAGTTGGTGCGCCAAAGCTAAATCCACGCATACTTGCCTTTGTCACTGCTTCCAACACAGATGGATAACCATGACCTAGAATCATTGGTCCCCACGATTGAACGTAATCAAGGTAGCGATTCCCATCTACGTCATACAAGTATGGACCTTTCGCTCGATCGATAAAAACAGGATTGCCCCCCACACCACGGAAAGCGCGCACAGGACTGTTCACACCACCTGGCATAAGTTGCTGTGCCTCTTCAAAAAGAGCTTGCGAACGATTAAGTATCAGGCCTTTTACAGTTCTAGTTTTGTTCTCCATGTATAGGTTCCTCAAGCTCCTACTGCTTCTAAAATCTCTTGCAAAGGCTGTGCTACACAAGTGAACATTGGTGTATCTCTTAAGGTATATCTACTCGCCTCAGTCTCACGTAGTTGTTGCACCAGGTCAAGAAAATCACTGACAACATCCGTTTCGAATGCCACAACAAACTCCTGGTCATCCAGGCCGAAGGAGTAGGTGGTATGCAACAAAACGGATGGAAACGTCAAACCGACGCGAATATGTTCGTTCATCATGCGCTTACGGTCTTCCATAGGTAAGGCATACCATGCCCGCGTCTTCACAAACGGATAGATAAATAGGTACTTCTTATCCTCAGACTTAATCACCAGGCGCGGATCGTGTGCACCACGAGCATTCTTGCCAACATAGACGGAACGTTTTGTCATCGAAAGAAATGCATGAGTTTCACGCAAATACGAGCAATTCTTGTTTTCCCTGCTGGCGTTTCTTATCTTCGAGAAGTTGCCATTGTGAGTCAAGTTTATAGAAAGTAAAGCGTACCAGCTGGCGTGGTTGCTTCAACCCGGGTCCTTGATAATCTTGTTGCTCGCCTACGTGTTGCTCTGACTGTACTCTTGTCGTTTGTGTTGTTTGCATTGTCTGTTCCTTCATAATTTTTCCTCATTTCGAATAATTGCCTCTAGCAGGCCAGCTATTGTATATACCTGTGCTTCGATATGTACTTTCAGGCCAAATTCACGCGCAGTCTGCGATGTAACTGGGCCAATACAAGCTATTTTTGGCCGTGCAAACTCCACCACACGACTTATTAATGTATTCATGAAAGTAGCATCGTACTCTATAAGCCATTGCATAAAATTACGGACAGTTGAAGAACTGGTAAACGTGAGTATATCAAGCTGTTGAGCTTCTAGTTGGCGCAAAATCTTGTGCCCTTGTTCATCTTCTTTATCAACCCCGACAGTTCGATAGGCTGCAACTACATCCACTTTTACGCCCACTCTCTGCAACTCAGTAACCAGCACATTACGCGCTTCCGCTGCACGAGCCAGCAATAACCTTTTTCCCTCTAACGGATCTCCCCGTTTGCGGGCATCTTCAATCAGTGCAGATGCAACAGCTTCTGCAATATATGTAGTTGGTACAAGATCAACCTTAGCGCCATACTTTGTCAGTGCCATAGCAGTTGCAGGGCCTATAGCCGCTATGCGCACTTCGCCAAAAGATTTCACATCATACCCCAGCCTGAGCAGGCGCTCGAAACAGGTTCGTACCCCATTGGCGCTTGTGAATACCAACCAATCATACCAAGCTGCTTCGCACAGACGCTTTAATGCATTATCTAGATGCTCCCAACCCTCTGTAGCAACTACTCGTATTGTAGGGAATTCCACGGGTATTGCTCCAAGCGCGCTCAACTGTGAACTAAAAGTGCCTGCTTGCTCGTATGCACGCGTAATGAGAACGCGTCGACCTTGCAATGGCAAGCCTTTCACTGTTTGCTCAGACATTCTGACGCTCCCGAATCTGGATTTCATCCAACGTCTTGATAATCTCCGCTGCTCCCTTTGCCAATGCCTGCTCTGCCAGTTGCACTCCCAGTTGTTCGGCATTCTGAGAATGAGTTTCTGGTGCCCAGGGAATAGACCCCTGGACTCGCACCTGTCGTTGGCCATCCAGGCTAATCACTAATCCTTTTAAAATGAGCTTATCACCTACTATTTCTCCGTGGGCAGCCACTGGAAGGTAGCATCCAGCTCCTAACCAACGCATAAACATACGTTCTGCGCTGGTGGAAGCCTGAGTTACACCATTCCTGAGGGGAGCTATAAGCATCTGTACATCTGGCTCGTCACGCAACTCCAGCGCTAGTGCACCCTGTCCTGGCGCAGGCATCATCACTTCTATTGGCAGATAGTTCATTCTACCGGCTAATCGTTCATGCATTCCCATTCTATGCAATCCAGCAGCAGCCAGCACGATACCGTTGTAATTTCCAGCATCCAGCTTACGCAGCCGCGTATCAACATTCCCACGCAATGGCAAAATCTCCACTTCCGGGAAAAACGCTCGAATTTGCGCTGATCTCCTTAAACTGCATGTGCCAATACGCTTGTTTCCAGGGCGGCCTGACTCAACCAACGATCCGAGGTCACTTTGACCATTCACTACCAGTACATCCCTCGCATCCTCACGCACGCCGACCACAACTACACATAATCCTTCAGGTTGAGTGGTAGGCAAATCTTTCAGGCTATGGACAGCCAGGTCAATATTCCTTTGCAGCAGAGCATGCTCAATCTCCATTACAAAAACCCCATCACCTCCCATCTGCGTTAATGGGACATGCATCAAAGCATCACCTGTCGTGTGAATTTGCTCGATTATTATCTCCAAGTCTGGCTCTTGTTGCTTCAGATGCTCGACCACCCACTGTGTCTGTATCATCGCCAGCTTGCTTGCTCGAGTTCCAATAATTATGCGTTTCATCTTGTTGCTCTTTCAAATCAAATAAATAGCGTAGTGCTTCAGAATAAATGTGTTCCTGACCCTCCACAGCAGCATCTTTGAGGCGTAACATTGGGATATGCAATAATTTGTTCACTATGCGTGTTGTCAGTTCCTGAATTACAACAGTTTCACGTTGTGTAAGGGCAGGCAGGCGTTGGAGTGTACGCGTCAATTCTTGTTGCCTCAACGTATCCGCATATTGTCTAAGCGCACTGATTGTATCGACTACGTTTAGCGACCGCAACCATCTTTTAAATGCACT
>WNGM01004656.1_pt1 | contig 11532 bp, 8 predicted proteins | sample 5400571 | NCBI WGS metagenome assembly WNGM01 (sample SAMN13153378, study PRJNA577476) | soil metagenome | isolation source: 100 cm soil or saprolite under Garry oak tree replicate 2 | place: USA:California | collected 2016-06-15 | reverse complement strand
GCGAGACACCGCTCGGAATCATTCCCGGCGGCACTGGCAACGACATCGCCGACACGCTCGGGCTCCCCGCGGATCCGCTCGCGGCGGCCGACGCGACGCTGGACGCGCTCGATGCCTCGTCCGTGCACAAGGTCGACCTGGGACGCACCGACGGCGGCACCTGGTGGGCGACCATCCTGTGCGCCGGGTTCGACTCGGCCGTGAACGAGCGAGCCAACCGGATGCGCTGGCCACGTGGCCCACGCCGCTACGACGTCGCGATCATTGCCGAAATGCTGCGCCTCCGAGCGCGTCCGTTCACGGTGACCTTCGACGGCGAGCGGCAGGACGTGCTGGCGACGCTGATCGCCGTCGGGAACGCCCCGCAGTACGGCGGCGGCAAGCTGATGACGCCGGACGGGCGGATGCACAGCGGCAACTTCGCGGTGACCGTCGTCGGGCCGGTCAGCCGCCGAACGCTGGCCCGGATGGCACCGAAGCTGCCGCACGCCGGCCACATCGGGCATCCGGCCGTGGCGACCTACGAGGCGTGCACGGTCTCGATCGAAGCCGCGGACACCGTCGCGTACGCCGACGGCGAGCGCGTCGGTCCGCTGCCCATCACGACGACGTGCGTCCCTGCGGCGATCGGCGTGCTGGTGCCGCCCGGCGTGGTCGGCCGTGGCTTGGCGCCGCATCGATCGAGGCCGTGACGCCTCGCCCGGTCACCCGCAGGTGCACGTCGCGCAGAGGCGGCCACGCCTGCCGGAGCGTCCTCGATCACCAGGCAGCGCCGCGGTTCGACGCCGCAGTTGACGGCGGCCAGCAGGTAACACGCCGGGTCGGGCTTGCCTGCGTCGACGTCGTCGGACGTGACCAGTATCTGCGGGACGGGCAGGCCGGCGGCGGCGATGCGTGCCGAGGCGAGGCGCCGGTCCCCACTGGTGACGATCGCCCAGCGGTTGGCCGGCACGGCCGCCAGTGCTGCGAGAGCGCCCGGCGTGGTCTGTACGTCGCGGTCGAGCGCCTGGGCGGCAAGCATCTGCTCGGTCATGTCGCGTACGTCCGCTGGCGCGAGATCCGGCGCCACCAGCGCGAAGACATCGGGGGCAGGGATACCGTGCACATACGGTTCGAACTCGGCGAACGGGATGGCCAACGCGGCCGCAACCCGATACCAGGCACGCAGCACGCTGGCCGACGAGTCGACGAGCGTGCCGTCGAGGTCGAACAGCACGGCATCGGCGTCGAGGTCGATCACCGCATCAGCCTCGCACGTAGGCTGGACACCATGTCCGCGCCGGCCGACCGGTACGCCGCCGCTCGGCGGCGGGCGCAGCACCCGGTATACGACAGCTTCCGCCTCGGGTACCCGTTCGAGCTCGACGCCTTCCAGCGCGACGCCTGCCTCGCGTTGGAGGACGGCCACGGCGTGCTCGTCTGCGCGCCGACCGGTGCCGGCAAGACGGTCGTCGGCGAGTTCGCGGTGCATCTCGCATTGGCGTCCGGGCAGAAGTGCTTCTACACGACGCCGATCAAGGCGCTGTCGAATCAGAAGTACAACGACCTGGTCGAGCGGCACGGGGCCGACGCGGTGGGCCTGCTGACCGGCGACAACGCGGTCAACGCCGGCGCGCCGATCGTCGTCATGACGACCGAGGTACTGCGCAACATGCTCTACGTGGGCAGCGAGGCGGTCTCCGGTCTCGGGTACGTCGTCATGGACGAGGTGCACTACCTCGGCGACCGGTTCCGGGGAGCCGTCTGGGAAGAGGTGATCATTCACCTGCCGGCGTCGGTGCGGCTGGTCTCACTGTCGGCCACTGTGTCCAACGCGGAGGAGTTCGGCGACTGGCTGGTGACGGTGCGCGGCAACACGACGGTCGTAGTGCACGAGACGCGTCCGGTGCCGCTGTGGCAGCACATGCTGGTCGGCACCCGCATGTTCGACCTGTTCGCCGCGGGCCAATCGACCGTCGACCCCGAGTTGAAGCGGTACATCACCGAGCGGATGCGCTACCTCGACCCGGGCCTGCGTGGTCGCCGGCCCCTGCGCGGCTGGCGCCCGTCGCACCGTCCGGACATCATCGCCCGCCTCGATCGCGAGGCGCTGCTGCCACTGATCACGTTCATCTTCAGCCGGGCGGGCTGTGACGCCGCGGTGCGCCAATGCGTCCAGTCCGGGCTGTGGCTGACCGAGCCCGACGAGCGCGACGAGATCACGGCGGTGGCCGAGCGGCGAACCGGCGCGATCCCGGCCGAGGATCTCGACGTGCTCGGCTACTGGGACTGGCTCGACGGGCTGCGTCGCGGCGTCGCGGCGCATCACGCCGGGCTGATCCCGGCGTTCAAGGAGACCGTCGAGGAGCTGTTCAACCGAGGGCTCGTGCGAGTCGTCTATGCGACCGAGACGCTCGCTCTCGGCATCAACATGCCGGCGCGCACTGTCGTGCTCGAGCGGCTGTCGAAGTTCAACGGCGACACCCACGCCGACATCACGCCGGGGGAGTACACGCAGCTCACGGGCCGGGCCGGACGCCGCGGCATCGACGTCGAGGGCCATGCGGTCGTCCTGTGGAGCCCGGAGGCCGACCCGACACGGGTCGCCGGCCTCGCGTCGACCCGCACGTATCCGCTGCGCTCGTCGTTCCGGCCGTCCTACAACATGGCCGTGAACCTCGTCGGCCAGATGGGCCGCGTCGCGGCGAGACAGCTGCTCGACTCGTCCTTCGCCCAATTCCAGACCGACCGGTCGGTCGCAGGACTGGCCAAGCAAATCCGGCAGAGCGAGACGACGCTTGCCGAGTACGCGGCTCAGACGCACTGCGACCGCGGCGACTTCGCCGAGTACGCGGCGCTGCGGCGCGAGCTCTCCGATCACGAGGCGGCGATATCGCGCGAGGGTGCCCGGATGCGCCGCGGCACCGTCGTGGCATCGCTCGAGACGCTGCGCCCGGGCGACGTCATCCGGGTCCCGGGCGGGCGGCGCGCCGGGCTGGCTGTGGTGCTCGATCCGGGCGTCCAACCGCACGACGACCCACGGCCGCTGGTCGTGACCGAGTCGCGGTGGTCGGGCCGGCTGACGCTCACGGACTTCCCGGCGGCGGTCGACGTGCTGGCCAAGGTCCGCGTGCCCAAGCACTTCAATCACCGCTCGCCGCAGGAGCGGCGCGACCTCGTGTCGACGCTTCGCGCAGCCGACGTCCCACCCGCGCCACGCCGCGGCCCTCGGGGCGCCCCGGCGGTCGACGACCTGGAGGTGCAGCGCCTGCGCGCCGCGCTCCGGGCCCATCCGTGCCACGCCTGCCCGGATCGCGAGATGCACGCCCGGTGGGCCGAGCGATACAACCGGTTGGCGCGTGAGAACAGCGCGCTGCAGCGCCGCATCGAGGGCCGGACCGACTCGCTCGGGCGCACGTTCGACCGGATCTGCGAGCTGCTCGACGCCCGCGGCTACCTCGCCGCGGACGAGACGACCCCTGCCGGGCGCCAGCTGTCGCGAATCTGGTCCGAGTCCGATCTCGTCGTGTCCGAGTGCCTGCGCGCCGGTGTCTGGGACGGCCTCGACGCCGCCGAGCTGGCCGCCGCGGTGTCGACGCTCGTGTACGAGGCGCGTCGAGACGAGCACCTCGCCGATCGGATGCCGACCGGCGGCGTCCGCGAGGCGCTCGCCAGCACCGTCCGCATCTGGGCCGACCTGATCGACAGCGAGTCCGACCTCGGGTTGCCGCGCAGCCGCGAGCCGCAGCTCGGTTTCGTCTGGGCGGCATACCGCTGGGCCAGCAACGAGAGTCTCGATCGGGTGCTGGAGTCTGCGTCGGACGCGGGGGTCGAGCTCTCCGCCGGCGACTTCGTCCGGTGGTGCAAGCAATTGCTCGACCTGCTCGACCAAATCGCCGACGCGCCGTCACCGACCGGCGTGCGCGGCCCGGTCGCGGAGCGGGCGCGAGCGGCCGCCCGGGCGATTCGCCGCGGCGTCGTCGCGCAGAGCATGATGCCCTGATCGCTACGGTTGGTCACTTCCGCAGTAGCGTATGTCACGGGGTGAATGCAGTCGGGACGGGAGAGGGCCGAGATGACATCCGAGAACGGTGAGCCGGGGCAGGCAGGTCACGGCGACCAATCCTGGCCGCCACCACCACCCTCGCCGCCCGCGCAGCAGCCGAGTTCGCCGTGGGCACCCGAGCAGGCACCGCCGGCCGCCGACGAGCCGGAGGCGCCGGCAGCCCGGCCGGACGTCGAAGACGAGGCCACGATGGTGCGCCCGATCTCGTCGATCCCGATCGGCTCGATCCCGATACCCGAGGGCGGCGACGCGGGCGACCGAACCACGAACTACGGCCAGCTGATCTCGTCCGGCCAGGAGGGGCCGGCCGGGTCCGAGCCGCCGGAGTCCGCCCCGCCCTCGCCGGCTGACGGCGAGCGGACCCAGGCGTTCTCCCGGCCCGAGCTGGGGGACCCGCCGTCGCCGACTCCGACTCAGCAGATGCCGGATCTGCCGCCCGCCTACGAGCCGCCGCAATACGAGCCGCCCGCCTACGATCCACCGGCCTACCCGCCGCAACAGCAGCAGCCGTACCAGCCGCCATATGGGCAGCAGGGCTATGGGCAGCAGGGCTACGGGCAGCAGGGCTACGGCCAGCAGCAGCCGTACTACCAGCCGGGCTACCCGCAGCAGCCGCAGACACAGGCCTACGGCCAGCCGCCCTACCAGCAGGAGTACGGGCAGTACGGCCAGCAAGGCTACGGCCAGCAGCAGTACGGCCAGTACGGCCAACAGGGAGCGCCGTACACGCCGTACTCGACCGATGAGCACGGCAAGAGACGGCTGTGGCTCTGGGTCGGGCTCGTCGTCGCTGTGGTCGTCATCGCGGTAGGCGCCGTCGCGTTCGTCACCAAGCCCGCGGCCCTCGGTTTCAAGAAGGTGCTCGACCACACGGCGGTGGAGAACACCGTCCGGCAGGGCGGCTACACGAACGTGAACTGCAACGACGGCAAGAACCCGACCGTCAAGAAAGGCGCCACGTTCACCTGCACCGCCGACGGCGGTAAGAAGGTCACCGTGACGATCACCGACTCCAAGGGCGACTACACGTGGAGCCCGTCGAGCTGATCGTCAGCCGACCGACCGCGCGATCGCGTTCAGGACGCGGTTGATCGAGCTGTCGATGCCGTAACGGTCGGCGAGACCGACGAGCGCGGCAGGGTCCGCCGGAGCCGACGGCAGCGTGTCGTCGATCTCGGGAAGCGGTGCGTCCGTCCGGCCGCGGACGACTCCCGGCGCCACCGACAGGTAATCGCGTGCCGCGCGGATCTTCGCGGCGGCACCGGCCGGGAAGCCCTCGTCACTCGACAGCGCGGCGGCGACGATCTGCTCGACGGAGCCGAATCGCGTCACGAGCACTGCGGCCGTCTTGGGGCCGACTCCGGCAACACCTGGCAGCCCGTCGCTCGGGTCGCCGCGCAGTGCGGCGAAATCGGCGTACTGCGCGGCAGGTACGCCATAGCGCGCCTGCACCTCGTCCGGCCCGAGATCCTCGAGCCTGGCCACCCCCCGCCCGATGTAGAGCACGCGTACGCGCTCGTCGGCAAGTGCCATCAGGTCGCGGTCGCCGGTGACGATCTCGCACGGATCGGCGTCGCGCGCGGCCAGCGTCGCCATGACGTCATCCGCCTCGAACCCGTCGGCGCCGGCGGTCGCGAGCCCGAGCGCGCCCAGGGCGTCCAGCAGCACCGGTATCTGCGGCACCAGCCGGTCCGGGATGATCTCGCCGCCGCCGGGGGCGGCTCGGTGCGCCTTGTAGGACGGCAGCAACGCCGCCCGGAACGCCGGTCGCCAGGACAGGTCCAGGCAGGCGACGTAGCGGGCCGGACGGCGGCGCTCGATCAGCGTCGCGTTCATGTCGAGGAATCCGCGTACGGCGTTGATCGGCATGCCGTCCGGCGCCGTCACCGACTCCGGCACGCCGAAGAACGCGCGGAAGTAGAGGCTCGCGGCGTCGACGAGCATCAGCGTCACGCCCAGGACGGTAACGTGCCTGCGGTGCTGAGCGTCATCGGAGAGGCCCTGATCGATTTCGTCGACGCCGGCGACCACTCGACGTTCGCGGCGTACCCGAGTGGCAGTCCGCTCAACGTCGCGGTAGGCCTGGCCAGGCTCGGGCACGACACCGAGTTCATGGCACGATTCGGCGAGGACATGTTCGGCCGGATGTTGCGCGCGCACGCCGAGCGCAACGGCGTCGGCCTGTCGTCGTCCGTGGCCGCCGCCGAGCAGTCTTCGCTGGCCATCGCCACGCTCGACCAGGACGCCAAGGCACACTACGACTTCTATCTCACTGGCACCGCGGACTGGCAATGGTCCGACGCCGAGCTCCGAGTCCCGCCCGCAACCCGGATCTTGCATGCGGGATCGCTCGCATCGTGGCTGCCGCCTGGCGCCGATCGCATCATCGAGATGCTGCGGCGGGTTCGCGACGACATGCTGGTCAGCTACGACCCGAACGTACGACCAGGACTGCTCGGCACACCGGAGCAGGCTCGCGAGCCGATCGAGCGGGCCGTCGCAGTCGCCCATCTGGTCAAGGCGAGCGACGACGACATCGGCTGGCTCTATCCCGGCGATCCCGAGGACGCGATCGCGGCGCGCTGGCTCGCGCTAGGCGCGACCGCGGTGGTCATCACGCGTGGCGAGCGCGGTACGTGCGCGTACGGGGCCGCGACGGCGCCCATCGCTCGGCCGGCACCCGAGATCCGCCTCGTCGACACCATCGGTGCCGGCGACGCTTTTACGTCCGGGTTGCTCGGAGCGCTGGCGCGAGCCGGTGTGCGCGACGCCCCGGGGCTGGCCGCCGCCGATCTCGTCGAAGCCCTCGACGAGGCGATCCTCGTCGCGGCGCTGACCTGCGAACGAGCCGGTGCGGACCCGCCGACGGCGGCCGAGCTCGAGGCCGCTAGTACACGCTCCGCGCCGGATCGGTAGACCCACGCACGACGAGCTCGGTCGGCAGCACGTGAACCTCGGGTTCCTGGTCGGGTTCGGTGATCGCGACGAGCAGCCGGGTGGTCAGCTCCTCGGCCTGCTCGATCACCGGTTGCCGCACCGTCGACAGATCGAGCAGCTCGGCGCTCGCGTGATCGTCGAAGCCGATGATGGCGACGTCCTGGGGCACTCGCAGTCCGGCCCGCCGGATCGCGCGGATCGCCCTATAGGCCATCTCGTCGGACTCGGCGAACAGTGCGGTCGGCCGGGTCGGCAGCTCCAGCAACGACCGGGTCGCGGCCTCGCCGCCGTCGACCGTGAAGTAGCCGAGTATCTCCAGGGCCGGGTCATACTCGATGCCTGCGTGCTCCAGTGCGTCGAGGTATCCGATCCGCCGGTGATGTGGCGGGGTGAACCGCATCGGGTCCGACGCGTCGCCGCCGATCAGCGCGATGCGGCGATGGCCAAGCTCGACGAGGTGCCCGACGGCATCCCGTGCACCCTGCTCGTCGTCGATGCGGGTCGAGTGCAGGCCGGGCTGGTCGACGCCCAGCATCCCCACTGGAACGCCGAGTTCGCACAGCGCGCCCGCCTCGTCGTCGGTGAGCACCAGGCTGGCGATGACGATCGCGTCCACGCGCTTGCGAACTGGCATCCGGGTGAAGAAGCGCTGCCGTCCCTCCTCGTCGCCCAGGTTGTAGAGCAGCAGGTCGAGGCCGGCGTGGTGCAGCACGCTCTCGACCGCACCGAGCACCTCGGCGAAATACCAGCGATGGACGAACGGAACGACCACACCGACCGTTGCGGTTCGCCCGCTGGCCAGCCGGGCGGCGAACGGCGAGGCCACGTAGTCGAGTTCCTGCGCCGCGGCGAGCACCCGGTCGCGCGTGGCGGTGGCGACGTCGGGCAGGCCGCGCAGCGAGCGCGACACCGTGGCGATCGACACGCCCGCCAGCTTTGCGACGTCCTCGATGCTGGAAGTCATTGGTCTGAACCGCCACTGTAGGTCGAACGGCTCCGCACCGGTTGCCGGGAACGCTAATCGATTGTCGCGCGCAAGCAAGTCGGACGGGCATTCTGGTCGCGTGCGCACCGTTTACCGCAACGGCCGTATTTACACCGCTGCCACGCCCGCCGCCACCGCGATCGCCGTCGAGGACGCCCAGATTGCCTGGATCGGCGACAGCGACGCCGTCGCGCCCTCGGCGGATCGGGTCGTTGACCTCGAGGGCGCGCTGGTCATCCCGGCCTTCGTCGACGCGCACGTGCACGCGACGTCATCCGGCCTCACGCTCACCGGCCTCGACCTGTCCGGCGCGACGTCGCTGGCCGATGCGCTGGATCGCGTCGAGCGGCACAGTCGGGCCAGCCGCGGTCGCCCTGTGCTCGGCCACGGCTGGGACGACACGTCCTGGCCCGAGCGACGCCCGCCGTCCGCCCGGGAACTCGACCGTGCCGGGTACGGCGGCCTGGTCTACATCGCACGGGTCGACTCCCACTCGGCAGTCGTCTCCTCGGCGCTGCTCGCCGCGACGCCGGGAGTCCGCGCGCTGCGGGGCTATCGCCCGGATGGCTGGCTGATCGGCGACGCCCACGACGCCGCCCGCGTGGTTGCCTTCGGATCGCTGGGCGCGGCGGCCCGACGTGAGGCCCAGCGGGCGACCCGCTCACATGCCGCCACGCTCGGGATCGCCTGCCTGCACGAGATGGCCGGCCCCGAGATCTCCAGTGCGGACGACCTGGCCGGGCTGCTCGCGCTGGCCGCCACCGAGCCGGGGCCGCAGATCGTCGGGTACTGGGGCGAGCTGCTCGGCATCGAGCTGGCCCGCGAACTCGGAGCGTCCGGGGCCGGGGGAGACCTGTTCTGCGACGGCTCGCTCGGCTCGCATACCGCGGCCCTGACCGAGCCCTACGCAGATGCTCCGGGCAATTCGGGCCACCTGCGGTTCGACCCTGGCGAGATCGCCGAGCACATCCGGCGCTGCACCGACGCCGGGCTGCAGGCCGGGTTCCACGCGATCGGGGACGCTGCCGTCGACGCGATCCTCGACGCCGTCGAACAGCTGGGCCCCGGCACGGGCCAGGGGCATCGTGTCGAGCACGCCGAGATGGTCACCGATCCGCAGCGGCTGGCCGCGTCCGGGCTCGTCGCGTCCATGCAGCCGGCTTTCGACGCTGCCTGGGGCGGGACGGCCGGCATGTACGCGCAGCGCCTGGGCCCTGAGCGGGCGGGGCGCCTGAATCGCTTCGCCGAGCTCGCGGCGGCAGGCGTGCCGCTGGCGTTCGGCTCGGACTCACCGGTGACACCGATGAACCCGTGGGCGGCGATCCGCGGCGCGGCGTACCCCTCCGAGCCGGGCGCGGCAATCAGCGCCGCCGCAGCGTTCGCCGCGCACACGACGGGCGGCTGGCGGGCGGCCCGCCTCGACGGCGACGGGTCGGGCGTGCTCGCGCCCGGTGCCCCCGCGACGTTCGCGGTGTGGGACGGCGCGTCACCGGCAGAGGGGCTGCCCGACGTCCGGCCCGGCACCGACCTGCCGACCTGCCTGCGCACCGTCGTTCGCGGCGAGACGGTATTCGCCGTCTCGTTCTGAGGGTCACCAGGGATACTGGCCAGATGCACTTGCGGCGCCTCGATCCGGCCGCGCCCGTTCGCGCCCGATGGGCCGCCCTGATCGCTGCCGGCGCCGGGCTCGCCAGCCTGCTCGCATTCCCGCGATTCGGCGTCTGGCCGCTGGCGTTCGTGAGTGTCGCCTCGTTCAGCGTCGCGGTGCAGGGCCGCCGCGCCCGCACGGCAGCGTGGCTCGGCCTCGTCTACGGCGCGGCGTTCTTCGTCCCGCTGCTGCACTGGACCGGCGTGTATGTCGGGCCCGCCCCGTGGCTGATCCTCGCGATCGCCGAGGCCGGCTACTTCGCCGGGATGGGTGCGGTGCTGTCCTGCGTGCAGCGGCTGCCGTTCGCGCCGTTGTGGATCGGCGCCACCTGGGTACTGCAGGAGGCGATTCGCGACTGGAACCCGTTCGGTGGCTTCCCGTGGGGGCGCTTGGCGTTCAGCCAGGCGGACTCGCCGATGCGCTGGCTCGCTCCTCTCGGCGGTGCGCCACTCGTGACGTTCGGTGTTGCCGTTGGCGGTGGCGCACTCGCACGGCTGATCCTGTCAGCGAACATCCGTGCCTGGCGGGCCACGGCGATCAGTGCCTCCGCGCTCGCCGCGGTACCCCTGGTCTGCCTGCTGCTCGGCGTGGCGCTGCAGCCCCCGCCGGACGCGCACGGGCGGACGACGACGATCGCGGTCGTGCAGGGCAGCGTCCCCGATCGCGGTCTCGGTTTCGAGGACCGCCGGCGGCAGGTTCTCGACAATCACGTGGCCGAGACGATGAAGCTCGCCGCGGCGATCCGCGCCGGCACGCAGCCCAAGCCCAGCCTGGTCGTCTGGCCGGAGAACTCCTCCGACCTCGACCCGTACACGAACGCCGACGCGGCGGCAGAGATATCGAGCGCGGTCCGTGCGGTCGGCGTGCCGATTCTGGTCGGCGCGATCCTGGACGGTCCCGGTCCGGATCACGACCGCAACGTGGGCATCCTGTGGTCGCCGACCACGGGCCCCGGCGCCACGTACACAAAGCGGCATCCGGTGCCCTTCGGCGAGTACATGCCGCTGCGTAGCCTCGCGACGGCCATCAGCTCCAAGGCCAGCCTGGTCGAGCGCGACATGGTGGCCGGCCACGGCAACGGCCGGCTGCGTGGCGGGCCGTTCCCGATCGGCGACGTGATCTGCTTCGAGGTGGCCTACGACAGCCTGGTGCGATCGTCGGTCGAGGCCGGGGCGCAGTTCCTCGTCGTCCAGACCAACAACGCGACGTTCGGGCACACCGGCGAGACCTACCAGCAGCTGGCCATGAGCCAGCTTCGCGCGGTCGAGCACGGCCGCGCCGTCGCGCAGGTGTCGACAACGGGCGTATCAGCCGTCATCGGGCCGGACGGGCAGATCCGGCAGCGAACCGGGCCACTGTTCACTCCGGCGACCCTGGTAGCCGACGTGCCGCTGCGGACGACCGTTACCCTTGCGACTCGGCTCGCCGCGCTTCCCGAGTACGCCATTGCCGGTATCGCGCTGCTCGCGCTCGGCTGGACGCTGTGGGCCGGGAAGCTCGTGCGTCGCAGGACGGCGCGTGGCGCTTCCCCGCAGGCCGTGACCGACCCGGAGGAGATGGTGAGCGCGTGATCGGACGTCCGAGCGATGCGGCCCGAGTGGATGTCCGGTGAGCCTGCCGCCAGACTCGTCAGCCGATCTCGGCCGGGTACTCGTCGTCATCCCGACCTACAACGAGCGTGACAACGTCGAGGCAATCGCCGAGCGGGTCACCGCGTCGGTTGCCGAGGCGAACGTGCTGATCGTCGACGATCACAGCCCGGACGGCACCGGCAAGATCGCCGATGAGATCGCCGCTGCCGACGCACGCGTGCACGTGCTGCACCGCACCGCGAAAGCGGGCCTCGGCGGGGCGTACATCGCCGGATTCGGCTGGGGCCTCGAACACGGCTTCGAGGTGCTCGTCGAGATGGACGCC